>Ga0326597_10013610_pt1 | contig 10686 bp, 11 predicted proteins | sample RVTome_12_FD_203789 | JGI IMG/M metagenome (GOLD analysis project Ga0326597, IMG submission 203789) | Soil microbial communities from uranium-contaminated site in the Upper Colorado River Basin, Wyoming, United States - RVT100D185 | ecosystem: Environmental > Terrestrial > Soil > Contaminated >... | reverse complement strand
GCGTCAACCTCCCAGACCGTCCTGGTCCGGACCCATGACGTGGCGATCACGAAGCTCTCGGCGCCGAAGTCGGCAAGTGCGGGACAAACCCGCGCCGTCACGGTCGGTATCAACAGCAAGCGATACCCCGAAACCGTCGAGGTGCAGCTCTTCAAGAGCGTTCCCGGCGGCTTCGAGTTCGTCGGCTCCCTGACCCAGTCCGTGCCGGTGCGCCCGGCGAACCGCACCACGGACTTCCAGTTCAGCTACACGTTTACGAGTGCCGACGCGCGGATCGGCAAGGTGACGTTCAAGGCCGTCGCCATCATCCGCGACGCGCGCGATGCGCTGCCAGCGGACAACGAGGCGATTGCGCCGCCGACGAAGGTAAGCCGGTGACTTGACGCTTCCTTGACCCTTGGATTGCACACTATGGCGTCTCATTTGTGGAGGGCGCGATGTCAACGAATGTTCTAGTTGCGATGCTTGTCGCAGCGGGCACTGCGGCCTGCTACAGCTGGCGTACGGAACCGCCATCGCCCGACGCAAAGGTTGCAACCGTTCCTGCCCGCGTCGCGCGCGTAACACTGCTTGACGGTCGCAGGCTTGAGGTCGCCGATCCGACCATCGCGAACGACACTCTTCGAGGGTGGAACCTTCGGGACCTGAGGGCACGCGGCAGGCGCGTGCCAGTTCTGGTACCGGCATCGCAGATACAACTGGTTGAGTCTCGGCACCTGAGCCCTGGGAAAACGACTGCCCTAGCGCTCGGCGTTGCGGCGCCAATTGCGCTTATGATCGGTCTGGCCTCCACGTGCATGGGAATGGTTTGCTAGAGAAAGGACCTTGTTATGCTGCCGATGTTCATTACGCGGCACTATCGATCCCACGCCGCTTCACGTCGCTCACCAGCCGCCACGTGGATCGCTGTCGCTGTTTTGGCTCTGACGTCCGGCTGTGGTTCCAGTTTGGGCAGCGATGCGGCCGACTTGACGGGCGATTGGGAATTCCATTGGACCATCTGGGCCGGCGTCACCTTCCTTCAAGATTCCAGTGGGGCGTTGACCGGAACCGGGTGGGAGGTAATACAGTGCGGCCATGAGGGGCAATTCTGTCAGTTCTCGCGGCCCTATGCGCTTACCGGTCGTTACCATCACCCATCCGTGTCATTCGAGCTCTATGATGGGGTCACTGGCGCTGATACCTCGTATCGTTTTGTGGGGCACCTGGTGGAATGCGGCCTCATCACCGGGTACTTGAATGGCGCGGGCGTTAATGGCGCTGGCGTTGAGTTGCGTCGCAGCACGAGTTGTTGACCGTGATCCAGCTCCAGCGAAATCGACGCGGGAGTTGTGTTCGTGGACGGAGTCGACGTCGGAGGTGGCTATGCCCCCGTCTGTGATTTGGCGCGTCCCCTGGTTCATGGTTTTCGTCCTCGGGCTCATTTCGCCTCCGCCGGTCCACGCCCAGCGCCTTGACGCTTTGTGGCCGACAACGACTCCGGTCATCGGAGCGCTGGGGCTTCAGGTCGTTCGTGTCGATACCATCAGGCCGGTTAAGTCCGAGGGGAAAGCCGTCACGCTCTCTCTCGCCGCAACGCTGGTCCCGATCGCCGCGGGGATCGCCATTTGGAGCGCCGAGCAACCCGACCCCCTGGTTGGTCCGATGGTGATGGGCGGTAGCCTCCTCATCGGGCCGTCGGTGGGGCACTTCTACATCAGTAGAACCGGAGGACTCTGGCTTCGACTCGGAATTGCCGCCGGCGCCACAGCCGCTGGTCTAGTAGCGGGAACAAGTACTGGGGGGTGGGAAGGCCTCACCGTCTTCGTGGCCATCATTGGAATCGGCGCGGGGGTCGTGTTCGTTGACGGAGTCTACGACATCGTTCGACTGCCTGCCGCTGTTCGCAACTACAATGCTCAACGTTAGCCGTTTCGTCCACCGCGACGACCCACAACCTATGCAGCGCATTGGAACCGTGTGCCTCCGGCGCGGGGAACGAGAGGTCATCGCGCTCAAGTTCCCCGGGAACTAGAAGCGGCCGCCCCCGATCAAGCGAGGATCCGATGCCGTTGCCCAGGATTGTTGGAGTCTTGGTGAGTGGGGCAGCCGAGGCCGCCATGTTTCGCGCGCCGCTGGTCGCCGCAGCGTGCGTCGTGTTCCTGTTACCTGCTCCGCCCGCTGCCGGGCAAGAGCCCGGTGGCGACCCGAGAGCCTACGCCGGGCTCAGCATCCAGGTCGGCCAGGCGAAGGGCCGGTTCGCCGACTACGTGCGCTGGGGTGGCGGCGCCGGCGGCTACATCCTGTTTCAGCCGGTGCGGGGGCTCCCGCTGGGGTTGCGGCTCGGCGCGATGTTTCTGGAATACGGGAGCCAGACCCGCCGCTATCCGCTGGTGCCGGGCATCATGGTCGACGTCACGACGAAGAACCAGATCGTTCAGTTGGCGCTGGGCCCGCAGCTCACGGTGGGACGGGGGATGTTCCAGGCGTACGGCTTTGGCGCCATCGGCGGCTCGTCGTTTTTCACCACCTCGGATGTCGAGGGCTCCGACCAGAGCGGCCAACCGTTCGCGAGCACCACGAACCACAATGACGGAACATTCTCGAGTGAAGTCGGCGGCGGGCTGATGGTCCGCCTGAGCCGCGGGCGCATGCCGATCGTTCTGGACCTGGGCGCGCGCTACCTCGACAACGGTCGAGTGACGTACGTGACGAAGGACCGGGTGAGCGTCGTGGGCAACCGGCTGGTGGTGAATCCCGTCGATACCGAGGCGAACCTCGTCATCTACCACCTCGGCGTCACCGTCGGCCTCCTCGCGCCTCGTCCCGAGGGCGGCCCGTAGGCTGATCCGGGTTGGAGGTCGCCATGCACCGGAGTTGGATCCTCCCCCTGATTTTGGCCTCCGCGCCAAGCACGGCTACCGCGCAGCAGCCGGAAACCGCGCCGGGCTCACGTGTTCGGGTGACTCACAACTGTCGCGTTCCAGACGACGGGCCCGCCCGCTGTCCCTCGCGACGCTCAGGGCGCATCTGGCGCCATACGGGAACCTTAGTTGGGGTGCGGAGCGACACGCTGTTCCTCCAAATCCCAACACACCAAGCGGACGTCCGCTTGCCGCTGGCGGCGGTCCAACGTCTCGAGACACCTCATGGTCAAAAGTCGCGGTGGGCAACGGGGGCTGGAATCGGGCTGGTGACTGGAGCCGTCGCCGGCGGTGTGATTGGTGGCGTTGTTGGAGCAAGTAGCGATCCGGACTTCGCTGGTTTGCATACGCTTGCGGGATTCATTGTGGGTGTACCCGCCGGTTTCCTGGTGGGGGCCGTCGTGGGCTCGTTCATCAGGACTGATCGCTGGGTAGCCGCACCTATCTCGTCGCTGGGTCCTGTCGACACGCGCGACGGCGCGAAGGCCTACGGCATCGCCATCCGACTTTGGTTCTGATCGGGGCGGATACCACCGGGGTCGGCCCACCGCTGCCACCTCCGCCGCCATCGGTAGTCGAGTTGGTCGACCTGAGCCTGCTGGATCTCACACGTGGTTGTCTGCATTGCGGGAGCTAATGAGAACTTGTACAGCAATCGCTACGCGTTTTCCCCATGAGACGGGCATTCAACCAGGAGGTGGAGCATGCGCGCATGGGCAGTGGTTGTTGCGTCGTTGGGGTCGCTGGCACTCATCGCCGCGCCCGCGCACGCGCAGGGACGGTCGATCCGCACCGCGATCGGCTACGCGTTTTCCGGGTACCTGGAATCGGGCGGTGGGAGCGCACCGTTGGGAGCCTTTGTCTCCGTCGCCTCGACGGGGAAGGTCGGGATCGAGGGCGACGTGGCCTACCACCGCGATTCCGAGTCCGGCATCACGCTGAATACCGTCATCCTCGGGGTCGGGCCACGCTTCGCGCCGGGATCGGGAACCGCGCAACCGTTCCTGCACGTGCTCGGCGGCCTTCGCTATGACAGCGCGTTCGGCACGTCCAACACGGCACCTGGCGGATCAGCGGGTATCGGAGCGGACATCCCGGTCGGGTCGAGCATGTTCCTGCGGCTCGGTGCCGACTTTCAGATCTTCTTCGATGAGGGAACGAACCTCAAGACGCTCCGCCTGGCAGCCGGGATCGCTTTCTAACGAGGCATCACTTTTATCCGGGAGGTCGGATGCGTACTGCTACCCTATTGCTTGCCCTCATTGGCGTCGCGGCGGGCGCGGCCGGAGGACAGGGCAACAAGCAATCTGTCGAGATTGGGACGTCGCTGGGCATCACGCTCATCAACGCGGGGAACACGATCACCACGATCGGCATCCCAGTCGATGCCGGACCCCTCCCCCTCTTCGCCCGGCCGGCCGTCTACGCCACGATCTTCGCGTCGCCCTCGGTGCTGATCGAGCCGCAGGTGGCGTTCGCGAACATTTCGGGGGGCAGTGGCGACAACTTTACGATGCTGCTTGTGGGGGCTCAGTTCGGGTATCTGTTCAAGCCCGAGCAGCGAAACTCCCCCTACCTCGGCGCCAATGCCGCCTTCCAGACCATATCGTTTGGCGGCACGGTGAGCGGGCTCGGTGTCGGCGGCGCCCTGGGCTACCGCTTTCGCGTCGGTACCGGATTCGCCATCCGGCTCGAGGGCCGCTACCGCCGCTGGCTGAACGACTACGACGGCATCAACGAGATCGGCTTCGGGATCGGACTCGGTGGGATCATCTAAGGGGTCATCCGTGAACCGGCAGCCGCCACTCTACGTTTTTGCCTTCACGTCTGCGCTTTTGGCCGCGGCGTGCGCGACGAGCCGCACAATTTTGCCCGTCCGGACGCTCGGCGCTGCGCCGTACTATCACAGCTATCGGCGGGACCGCCCCCCCGAGGGGGCGGTGGTCGCGCACCTGCCGGTGCGCGCCGACGCTACCACTCACTTCTTGCTCGAAGAGAGCTCCCTCGACCCGTTGCTCGACGCGATGACCACACTCCTGGACAGCGCGGGCTGGACCCGGCAACTCGATTCCCTCCCGAGTCCAGGGGACGTGGGACCGCGGGTCTACGTGGGCAGCGTGGAGGGCGAAGGCGCGCCTTCCACGGACAGCGCTTGGCGCGCCCAGGTCGAGCTGCCGGTCATGGTCGTTCAGGCGGACGAGCCCACCGAGCGGTGGCGAGATGACCTGCGCAGGATCGCCGAAGCCCAATGTCCTGTTGTCACTATTCGACATTCGCAGCGCCGTTTCCGACGAGGACGTCAGGGCGTTGTTGGCCGATTACCGGCGTGATGCCCGGCCGGCCCCTCGTCTGGCAGGTGGCCCTCCAGAACCTCGTCGCGCAGCTGCTCCGATGAACGGGGTGGACCGCGCGGAGCCCAGCGACCGAGGCGCACGACCGGGAGCGCGGCGCGACTGTCGCGCTCAAGACTGTCTTCGATCCTCGTTGTACCGTGATCACCGGCAAGCGAAGGGGAGGTAGGCCCGATGAATGCGACCATGAAAATGGCACTGGGGCTTGTGTCATGCTTCGCGGGAGGCTCCGCTCTGGGACAGGACCCAGGACACGACTCCCTCTACCGGATCAGCTCTCGTGACATGGGTTTTGAGTCGTTTGATCTGACGGTCACGGAGACACAGCGAACTCCTCGTACCTCGGTGCTGCGAGTACCAGGTTTCCATGAACGGCCAGCAGCTGCGTCCCGCTGGCTCATGTGTGTGTACACGCACCTGGCGTTTCGCCGCGGCTTCAAGTTCTGGGCTGTTGCCTATCCGGAACCTCCGGGGGAGGACTTGGTAGTCGGCTTCCCGGACACCGAACAGGAAGATGTCTCCCAGACGTTGGGCCCTGAGTTTGTTGAAGATCGTATGCTTCCCCCCCAGTCGGTTGAGTGGTTTGATTCCAATCTCTGTGGGAATCCAGATGATTGGTCCACAGCAGTGCGGTACCGTGAGCGTGCCCGCGCGGCCGCGATGGCAGGGGAGGAACCGGCGCACATCGCTGCGATCAAGTCCGACCTGAGGAACCTCGTCGTCGCCGAAGAGATGTTCTATGCGGACTCAGGAAGGTATGGCTCCAGGATTGGCCCCCACGGAGTGAACTTCCGCACTCGCGAGGGGAACGAGCTGCTGAGCCTGCAGCTTACCAGTGATGGCTGGACCGCCAAGATCGGCCACGCGAGAACCCAGACGGTCTGCGCCATCTACGTGGGTTCCACGCCGCTCTCCCCGGCGACAGAGGAGGGAGTCCCGGCCTGCCAATGAGGTAGGTCGCCCACCGCTCGCGGGCTCGTCGCCCGGACTCGCGGCGAGACTACCCAAGCGGTCGGTTCCCAACGCGCGGGGGTGAACTGGGCGTGGAGAAGGGGATCGCCTCCGAGCTGCCTCGCTTGGATGTCGGCTAGTCGTCGTTGCCGGCGCACCGTATCATTAGAGTGTGGCGGACGACGTGCTGCGGCGGCTGCACGCCGCCCTCAGAAAGCGCTACTCCATTGCGCGTGAGCTCGGCAGCGGCGGCACGGCACTCGTCTTCCTCGCCCGCGACCTGAAACACGAACGCCCCATTGCCATCAAAGTGCTCCGCCCCGATATCGCGATGGCGCTCGGGGCGGACCGCTTCCTCCGCGAAATCCAGCTCACCGCCCGCCTCGCGCATCCCCACATCCTGCCGCTCCTCGACTCGGGTGAGGCAGCCGGATTCCTGTATTACGTCATGCCCTATGTCCCGGGCGAGTCGCTGCGGGACCGGCTCGAGCGAGAGCGGCAGCTGCCGATGGACGAAGCGCTCCAGATCGCCCGTGAGGTGGCGGACGCGCTGAGCTACGCCCACAGCAACGATATCGTGCACCGGGACATCAAACCGGAGAACATCTTGCTCGGGTCCGGGCACGCCCTCGTGACCGATTTCGGGATTGCGAGGGCGATCACGGTTGCCGGTGGCGAGCAGCTGACGGAGAGCGGGGTTGCGGTGGGGACGCCCTGGTACATGAGCCCCGAGCAGTCGCGTGGGGAGCGGATGCTCGACGGCCGCTCGGACGTCTACAGCCTGGGCTGCGTTCTGTACGAGATGCTGGCGGGGGAGCCGCCGTACACGGGGCGAACGGCGCAGGCAGTCGTGGCGCGGCGCCTCGCAGAGCCAGTACCGTCGTTGCGGACCCTGCGGGAGACGGTGCCGGCACGAGTGGAACGGGCGATCACCAAAGCACTCGCCAAGGCGCCGGCGGACCGCTTCGCCACGGCGCGGCAATTCGCCGAGGCCCTGACGCCCTGACGCGTCGCACGCTCCGCCCGCCAGTGCAAACATGGCGGTTCGCAGAGACGGGGCGCATTTTGAACGCATGAAGCGACGGACAATGCTCCTCGGTGCAGTCGTGCTTTCCGTCCAGCCGATGGTCCGTCTTTTTGCCCAGTGCCCCGACGGCTCTCCTCCACCGTGCCGGCCCGTCGTGACACTCCCGCGGGTGCCGCTCGATTCCAACGCCCTCGCGATTCTGCCGTTCGCCGTACGTGGCCCACCGGATGTCCAGTACTTGCGGGAAGGCATGGTGGATCTCCTCAGCATTGCGCTCGACGGGGTGGCGGGGTGGCGCACGGTGCACCCGCGGACGGTGCTGCGTCGCGTCCAGCCCGGTATCGATCCGTCGGATCTGCGCCTCGCGGCACGAATCGCCCGCGACGCAGGCGCCGCCACGATGGTGGTCGGGACCGTCGTCGTCGTGCCGTCCGAAGTATTCGTCCGTGCCGATCTGTACGACGCGGTGACCGGGCTGCCACAGGTGGCGTTCAGCGTGCGGGGCGAATCGGAGCAACTCGGATCGCTCGTCGACAGTCTCGCGCTGGGATTGGCGAGACAACGGCTCATCCTCCACCCCGGGGCGGTGCCGCGATCCCACGTAGAGTACGCCACGAGCTCGCCATCGGCTTTGCGCGCCTACCTGGCGGGCGAGCAGCTGGCGCGACAGGGCGCGTGGTACCCCGCCGCGGACAGCTTCCTCCAGGCGTACACGCGTGACTCGACGTTTGGACTCGCCTACTACGCGCTGTACCGCGCCTGGATTTGGGGAAGTGTTTCCGCGGCTCGCGGGCGCGTGGAGCCGCTGCTGCCATCCCTCCCGTTTCTCGATCGCCTTCCCGATCGCCAGCGGGAGCTGCTGCTGCTCGTCCAATCCTATCAGCTGGGATGGCCGATGACGGCGATCCGGCTCGCCGACGCCATTGGGAAGCGCTATCCCGACGACCCGGAAGCGGCCTTCCAACAGGGCGAGGCGTATTTCCATCTCGGGCTGCTGCTGGGCGACCCACCTGAGAGGGCGCTCGAGCCGTTCCAGCGGGCCCTCCAGCTCGACCCCGGCCTGCTCGAGCCCTACCAACACGCCACCGAGCTGCTCGTGATGGCCGGGGACACCGCAGGCGCCCGAGACATGTATCGTCGCACGCCGGTCGGGGCACCTCGACCCAACATCCATATCGGGATGGGGCTGGCGCTCCGCTCCGCCCTGGACGGGGAAGATCCCGCGCGTCTCGTCAGCCGTGACAGTTCGGTGCTCCTCGCCGGGGCGTTGATTTGGGCACAGGAAGAACTGCTGCGCATGCTGCTGGACCGCGATCCGGCGCGGGCGATCGCGCTGGCGGATTCGTTCGCGGCCCTCTTGGGCGCCGAGCACATGCCCCGATTGGCTCGCGTGACCGCGCTGTGGCTTCGCTCCGCCTACCGTCAGGCCCAAGGTCGCCGAGTGGCCGCGTGGACGCTGTTGCAGCAGGCGACCCTCCTCGACCCGAGCGATCTCGACGTCCTGGGGAGCATGGCGATTCATGCGCTGTTGACCGGGACGCTGAGAGCAGAGGGACGAGCGGTGGCCGAACGGCTTGCGACGCGCGATTCCGCTGGCCTCCCTGCGCTGGCGTTGTTCGGCCTCACGGCAGCCGTGGATGGCGACGCGCCTCGGCTCGAACGAGTCTTGATGGAAATCCCCCGGCACAGCATCAACAATCCGCAATACGGCGCCGCACTCGGGAGTGGACTCCGCGGTGTGCGCGCCCTGGAGGCCGGAGATTCGCTCGCAGCCCACGACCTCTTGACCGAAGGCGTGGCGGTCAATTCGGGTATTGGGAGGATGCGCTTCCACTTCACGCAGAGCTACTTCCCGCTGCGTCTCGCCCGGCTCGATCGCGCCCGCGGGGCTCTGGAAAGAGCCAACCAGCTGCTCCACACGCTGTCGGGACCGGACGCGATCCAGTTCCGCGCCGAAGCGGAGGAGTTGCGCGGTCAGATCGCTGAACAACGCGGCGACACCGCGGCGGCAACGCGCGCCTATCGAAACTTCATCGACCTGTGGAAGGATGCGGACCCTGAATTGCAGCCACGAGTGCAGGCGGCGCGCGCGGCACTCGCGAGGCTGGAGCATGATTAAGAGAGTACTGGTCCTGCTCGTTGGCCTATCGGCGCAACGCGCAGTGCTCGCTCAGTGCCCGGACGGCTCGCCGCCGCCATGTCGGCCACCCCCACCGGTTCGCACCGTTCCCGTCGACTCGAACGCGATCGCCGTCCTGCCGTTCCACGTGAGCGGTCCCCGGGAAGCGCAGTACCTGCGGGAGGGTATGATGGACTTGCTCAACATCGCGCTGGACGGCGTCGGCGGATGGCGCGTGATCCGTCCGCGCTCCCTGGCGCGTGCGGCCGCGCCGGTCGCCGTCCTGGACGTCGCCGCCGCGAGACGGATCGCGCGGGAAAACGGCGCCGGCCGGGTGATACTCGGCAGCGCGGTGGTCGCCGGCCCGCAGCTCCAGGTTCGCGCCGAGCTGTACGACGCCGTCCGCGGACAGCGCCTGTGGTCCGCCGAGGCGCGGGGCAGGCTCGCGGACCCCGCACCGCTCGTGGACAGCGTGGCGCTGGACCTTGCTCGGAACCGCCTCCTGGCCTCCTCCGGCGCAACGAAGCGCCTGGTGAGTGAATACGTCACCACGTCGCCCCGGGCCCTGCGCGCCTACCTCGCCGCCGAGCAGCTCGCGAGACGGGGTGCCTGGCAGGCCGCGGCCGACAGCTTGCTCCGTGCGATCTCCTCCGACTCCACTTTCGGACTTGCCTACTACCGCCTCTACGTCGCGCAGACGTTCGGCGCCAACACGCCCGGTTGGGGCCCCGCCTTGAGCATTCTCGAAGCCGGCGTCCGGCACGTGGAGCGACTGCCCCAGCGACAGCAGGACCTGCTGCTGGCGGCCCACGCGCTGCAGCAGGGGCTCGCCGCGGATGCGCTGCGGCGGGCCGACGAGCTTGCCCGTCGCTACCCCGACGACGCCGAGGCCGCGGTCGCCGAAGGTGAAGTCTATTTCCATCTCGGGCTGGAGGCCGCGGAGCCGTTCGAGCGGGCGCTGGTCCCCTTCGCGCGCGCGGTGGAGCTCGATCCAGGCGTCCTCGAGCCGTACCATCACCTGATCGAGCTGCTCTGCATCGTGGGGGACACGACCCGCGCCTGGCAGCAGTTGGAACGCGGGCTCCGCATCGATTCGACGTCCGCCATCCTCCGCGCCCTGGAGTTGGCGATGCGAACCGGCCTGCGCGGCGAGGATCCGGCGACGATCGAACGGGACCTGGCGAAGGCGGCGCAGGGCGACGAACTGTTCCTCGAGCGCGCCTCGTTCGAGGCGCTGCGCATCCTCGCCCTGGACCCCGCCCGCGCATTCGCGGTCGCCGATTCGATCACTTCAATCGCCGTCGCGCCGCACCGTTCACGCACCGAGCGACTGTC
>Ga0326597_10013609_pt1 | contig 10687 bp, 5 predicted proteins | sample RVTome_12_FD_203789 | JGI IMG/M metagenome (GOLD analysis project Ga0326597, IMG submission 203789) | Soil microbial communities from uranium-contaminated site in the Upper Colorado River Basin, Wyoming, United States - RVT100D185 | ecosystem: Environmental > Terrestrial > Soil > Contaminated >... | reverse complement strand
CGGGGCTATCTTCGGAAGCTGTTGTTTCAACATAACCATCATCGTGTTGCTCAATGCGCTTTGGGGCGGTGAATCCGTGCTCGGCAGCGTGAGCCCATCGCACTCACTCACCAGCTCGTTCGGGATATTGCTCATCGGTGAGGCACTTCTGGGAATGGTCCTCATGGAGAATTCACCGCCCGCTCCGCAGTACGCGCCACTTTTCGAGGTCGGCTGGGCGCTTCTGATCGCCGTCACGTATCTGGTCAGCATGCGCCTCGTGTACAACTTTGAAAAACGCCTGCTTCAACGTGCCACGCCCGAGACGGTTCGTATGAGAGTCGGCCGGAAGTTCTACGCGCGTCTGTTCATTACAACGCTCATTCTGATCGTCGCGTCCTGGTGGCTGACGCAACTCGGCGACACGCTGAGCACGCACGAGATCGAGATGATCGGCAGACCGCTCGGCGCGACGTTCGTCGGGGCCTGCTTTCTGGCCCTCGCGACTTCGCTCCCCGAGATTGCGACGAGCGTCGCAGCCGTCCGCATCGGCAATCTGGACCTGGCGCTGGGGAACATCTTCGGCTCCAACATGTTCAACATATTCGTGATACCCATTCTAAAGGCCGTGTCTCTCTGCACGGGTCAGGACCGGCTGCTGGCTGGCGACGCATACCGCGGCTCCGGCAATCTGATTGCCGGTCTGCTCGCGGTACTTCTCACGGCAATCGCGCTCGGCGCGTTGACCTACAAGAGCAAGCGCAGAATGCTCCGCCGCTTCGGACTCGACTCGATTCTCATCGCGATCATCTACGCCGGCGGTATGATCCTCCTGGTTGGACACGGAGGAAACTGACCCTGCCGCGCATGGCAAGAGGAAACGATGACCGCAAGTCGCCACAATACTGCTAAGCGCTCCCGGCGTAGCGGGGGCGCGGCTGGACTGCCGCCGCAGCCGCAGCGCACACTCCAGTTGGAGCGACGCAATTCGTTTTCCAACCGGCCGGCGGCCCTCTTGCTGTTGGCGGCCGCGGTAACCCTGATAATAATCGCGGCCCACTGGCCGGTGCTCTCCGCCCAGGCGTTGGCGTTCGACGACGGCGAGTTCCTCACCCGAAACCCCCTCGTTCAAGACCCGTCGATGGCCTCCGCCAAGCGCTTTGTCACCGAAGTCCTCGAACCTTCCACGGTTCACGGCTATTACATACCTCTCACCATGATCTCGCTCATGCTCGATCATGCCGCGGGTGGGCGGCCGGACGACCTGCGCCAGTTCCACCGCACGAACCTGGTTCTGCACGTCATCACGACCATCGGCGTCGCTATGCTACTCCATCTATTGTTCGGCAACGCCTGGGCAGCAGCGCTGTTGGGCGCGCTGTACGGAGTGCACCCGCTGGCCGTCGAACCGGTCGCGTGGATCGCCGAGCGCAAAACGGTCCTTGCTACCTGTTTTGCCGTATGGGCCCTGGTGCTCTACGTCGGATACGTCCGCAAGACCGGCCGCGCTCTATATCTGGTAGCGCTGTCGCTGACGTTTCTGTCGCTCGCCGCAAAGCCCACGGCCGTAACGCTTCCCCTGCTCATGCTGCTACTGGACTACTGGCCCCTGCGGAGGCTCGAACCGCGACGCGTGTTCGAAAAAATCCCGCACTTCCTGCTCGCGGCCGCGTCGGCCGTCATTACCATCGTCTCCAACGCCAGGACCGCCAACCTCACGTTGCCGACTGATGCGTCCGCGGCGCCGCTTCTGCTCAAGATCCCCCACAATCTCTTCTTTTATGCCGAGAAAATCCTCTGGCCGGCCGATCTGACTCCCTACTATCCGCTGCCGGAGCCGTTCGCTCTAGCCAACCCCGAAGTGACGATCGGCGTGATCGCGACGGCAAGCGCGGCTGCGCTCTTACTTGTTTCGTTGCGCTGGACGCACGCCGTTGCATGTGGGGCCGCTTTCTGTCTCGTGGCGTTGCTTCCCACGCTGGGGATCATCGGATACAGTTGGATCAACGTATCCGACAAGTATCTATACTTTCCCATGATCGGCCTGCTGCTTCCGCCGGCGGCGTTGTTGTCATGGCTGAAGATTCGGGCCGAGGCTTCTCCACGCTCCGCCGCGGGCATGGCCGTCGTTCTCGCGGTCTTGCTCGCCGCCGTGCCGGCTGCCGCCGTCGGAACGCGACGCGCCCTTTCCAAGTGGCGTGACTCCGAAACGCTTTACAGTTATATGATCGCCCTGGCCCCACGGGCCGGCGTCCTCAAATACTCCCTGGCCTCCACCCTTCTCGAACAGGGCAGGCTCGAAGAGGCCCTCACCAACTTTCGTGCCTCCGCAACCCTGAGCCCGGGCATGCCGGACGTACACATCGGCGAGGCCAACGCCCTCTTGCGCATGGGGCGGACGCATGAGGCGATTTCCCCGCTCAATCGGGCCCTGCAGATCAATCCGGACTCGGCCATCGCCCACAATTCTCTGGGTATGGCGCTGGCTGCACTCGGCGCGCTCGACGAAGCCGCCGCGCATCACCAAGACGCCGTTCGAATAACTCCGGACTACTTCGACGCCCGTATCAATCTCGGCGCCGTTCGCCTGAAGCAGAACCGCCTGTCCGAAGCCGAGGAACAATTCCGCATCGCCCTCGAGATCGACTCCCGTGCGCCGGCCGCACTTGTCAATCTCGGTGTGGTGTTGAAGAGCCAGGGCAAGTATGATGACGCGATAGGACTGTATAAACAGGCGCTGGAGGGCGATCCGACACACCCGGAAATACATCGCAACATCGCCATCGCCTTGCAAGAGCAGGGTAAGAGCGCGGAAGCCGCGCACTATTTCGCGGACGCGCTTTTCTTTCAGGGACTCGCCCTTGAACGCGCCGGAGACCGCGCCGCAGCCGCGGCGCTTTATGCGGAGGTCTTGAAGCTGGTTCCAGACCACGCCGACGCATTGAACCGCCTGGGCCAGTTGCGATGACCACAGAGTAGGCCGTTGATGACGCCCCTTCGTTCCTCCAAGAAGAACTATCGCGAGTTCAAGTCCCGGAATCTCGGCCGCAGGCACGATCCCAATACCGAGACGGATGAAAGTAGTCGTGTCCGCGCGCCGCGAAATGGATATTTCCGCGAGTATTTCCAGTATCTCTGGCCCTACAAGGCACGGTTCATCGTCGTATTCGGGCTCGCGCTCGCCAGCGCCCTGTTGGCCATGGTCCTTCCCCTGGCAACGCGCTACATCATTGACGACCTCATCGCCGCCGAGCCCCTCGCCGCCGAGGAGAAGATTCGCCGGTTGCTGATCGTTTGCGCTGCGATGTCGGCCGTCCTGCTGCTGGCGCTGGGCGCGGACACGGCGCGCTCCTACCTCATGTCCGTGTTGAACGTCAAGGTGATCTTCAGGCTCCGCCAGAGGCTCTTCGAACGCTTCCTGAGGCTGCCTCTCAGCGAATTGACGGACCTCAAGACCGGCGGCGTGGTATCGCGGCTGTCGCAGGACGTCGACAAGGTAACCGGGATGGTCCAGATGGCCGTGATTACCCCCGCCGTCGCGGGGATTCGCATCCTTCTAACGGTTGCCGTCCTCATTTTCCTGAGTTGGCAGCTCGCCTTGATTGCCGGTGCTTTGATCCCGCCCGTAGTCGCCATAAACCTGATGTGGCTCAAAAAAGTCAGACCGATTTACCGTGCCATGGCCGAGGCCCGCGCCGACGTCGACGGGCGAGTTACCGAGACCTTCAGCGGAATTCGCGTCGTGCGCGCGTTCCGCCGCGAGCGCCACGAGGAACGCGACTACGCCGTCGCCCACCACTCCATAATCCGCAAGAAGCTCCTTGCGGAGATGCTCCGTCTGGTCGTCTCCGGCGGCTGGGGGATCTTGATCCCGGCGATCAGCCTGGCCATCGTCGGCTTCGGCGCCTATCTAGTAATACACGGCCGCGGGACCGTCGGTGACATCATCGCGTTTCAGATGTACGCCCTCATGCTGCTGAACCCGGTCTCACAGATCGTAAACTCCCTTAGTGAAACTCAACAGGCCCTCGCCGCGATGGAACGCGTAATCGATATCCTCCGGCGCGCGCCCGAAAAGCCCGACGTGCCCGGCGCGCTGCCGGCCCCTTCATCAATCGAAGAGATTCGTTTGCAGCGCGTCTTTTTCGAGTACCGCGAAGGCCTTCCCGTGCTCAGTGACGTTTCCCTCACCATTCCCGGCCGCAGCACGCTCGCCTTGGTCGGCCCCAGCGGGGGCGGAAAGTCCACGTTGATCGATCTCGTCGCCCGGTTCCACGACCCCACCGCGGGAGGCGTCATGGTGAACGGCATCGACCTGAGGAACATTCAGCTTGCTGATTACAGGGAGAGACTCGCGATCGTGCCCCAGGAGGCGTTTCTCTTTGACGGCAGCGTTCGAGACAACATCGCCTACGGAAAGCGCTCCGCGGACATTGACGCGATCATCGACTCCGCCATCCGTGCGAACGCTCACGAGTTCATCCAGCGGCTGCCCGAACGCTACGACACCACCATAGGCGAGCGAGGCGTCAAACTCTCCGGAGGGCAGCGCCAACGGCTCAGCATTGCCCGCGCCATCCTCGCCGATCCGCAGATTCTGATTCTCGACGAAGCCACCAGCAATCTCGACACCGAAAGCGAGCAACTCATTCAAGCTTCTATGGCCGACCTGCTCGCGGCCCGCACCACCATCGTCATTGCCCATCGCCTCAGCACCGTGATGCACGCCGATCTTATAGCGGTCCTCTGCGACGGCCGGATCGAACAGATAGGCACTCATGCCGAACTGATGGAGCGCGATGGGCCCTACCGCGAAATGGTCGAACGCCAATTCCGCGTCACGTTCTCTCCCGGCGACGTGCTCGAATGGAGCTGAGCATGCGTGTGAATTCGCCGGTCACTATGGTACGAATTCGGCGTCCCAATATGGATCATTCTGCCGGGAATGCCCGGATTCCTATCGGACGCAGTGGACGTTGCACCGTTAAGGGCCAAGGTCAAAAAAGGAGCCGTGGCGGGGCTTGCTTCTTTCCGTTGGGGACATTCGCACCACCACGGCCTTGGGGGAAACGTTACGCGCATTATATGCCGGCGAGCGCTTCGCGTCCGAAATAATTTTGAAAATCTCGAGCGCAGAAGAGCCCCGCGCCCGACTTCGAGTCACGCGAGTTGCGGCTGAGCCAAGCGGCCGAACAGGAAAAAACCCGGTGCCGTGCCAAGTTACGGCCACGGAGGATGTACGCGCGGCTCCTCTTGCACGTGGACAATGCGAGCAAGCGTCCCACAACGCGTCGCGACCGTGCGGATCGGGACGCCTCCCGCACAGACCTGGCCTGCGCTGAGCTTTCAGCGATATGCGCGCACCGCATCTGAGGCGCGACCGGGTGTTTTGTTCTCTTGCTGTGGTGCTAGAAGCCTATTTCCGAGACGCGGAGTGTAATGTTCACGTTTTTGCGACAGGTGTTGTCGCAGTCGATATATGCTTATTTCATCTGCGTTACGTTCGTAGCCCTGGGGCCCTTGTCTCCCTGCACAATCTCAAAGCTGACTTGGGCGCCCTCGTCGAGGTTCTTGAAGCCCTCCCCTTTGATCTCGCTGTGGTGGACGAAGACGTCGTCACTTCCATCCGAGGGTGTGATGAAGCCGAATCCCTTGGACGTATTGAACCACTTCACCGTACCTTCCATCTTTACAACCTTTCCTGCGTGGCACATCCGATCGGACCAATTTGAAACAAACGCTGTTTCGTTGAGACAACGACCTGATCATCGGTATGCACTCCGGTGGGGAGTATGCCGCACTGCGAGGCGATAGTCAAGCCAACTCGACGGGTCCCGCTGGGCCAATCCTTGGCGGGGTTTGGGACATCTCGACTCGGGCGGCCGGGGCGGCCGGGGCGGCCCGCAACGGCCTATGGACCCCCTAATCCTCAACGACCACGCCCCGCCCGAACGCCACGAAGCCCGCAATGTGCTTATTGGCTTCGGGCGGATCGGGATGGTACCAGGCTGCGTCGTCGTTCACCCTGCCATCGACGATCACATCGTAGTAGACCGCTTCTCCCTTGGAACGAGACGTGGTCCGGGTATCGCTCTCCTCGAAATACTCCCGGTTAATTGCCAGCGGAGGGAAATATCGCCGGTTTTCAACGACCACGGTGCGGTGGCTTTCTGCCAGGACCCTTCCGTTCCATATCGCACGTGCCATCTCTTCATCCACACCAACGGCTGAACTTGGCCGCCATAGCCGCCCGAAAAGTATGTTTTCGGCAGCGGATGCCCCAGCCTTCGCGACGTCGGTTCCAAAATAGCGTTTCGATTGTATGCATTTTGCCGGTGGGCTGCCCGGAGGGAAAGGCCCGGCAAGAGCCTCTGACTTCCGTTTGACCTGCGGGTTTAGCTGAATCGACACACTTGGCTATTCCAGCAGGGTCGGGCGGGCAACCAGAAATTGCCGAGGCGCCCGAGTTTGCACCAACACGGAGAGATTGGCGTCTCGGAGGCCGCGTTTTCGTCGTTGAGGACCGCGCCGCGCTGGACTCGAACCAGCAACCTTCGGTTCCGTAGACCGATGCTCTATCCAATTGAGCTAGCGGCGCTCTGCGACTCATGCCACGCGGCTGCGGACCTGCAAGCGGCCTCACCGCAAAATCGACGGATGGCCGGGCTGCCAGCGTTTTGCTGTCGTGACGGCCGCAATCCGATTCAATCCGTGTAAGCCAATGCTCCCACATCCCCGGTTCGACGAGTGCCAAGCCCAAGCCTAAGGCGCGGGCATTTGCGTGTCGTAAGCCCTGTTGGGCACACGGCCGCGCCGAGTCTGGCCCTGGAACCCGTTACGCACTTATCAGAAAAGGCCCGACGAAGCGCTAGCGACGACCGCCGCATTTTCCACGGGTTCCCTTGCCTGGCCACGAAAGCCTGCCATGCGGACATGTTGTACCGATTCTGCAATCATTTGCAAGGTTAGGTCCGGCGCCGCGGCTGCTGGCAATAGTGCTACGATTCAGCTAGATTACCGCGTACGCGAAGTGGAAGTTCGCGGATGGGCATTTTGGGTAACGCCTTGGCTTGTGCGGGTGAATCAGGAAGAAGGGGCCGACGCCATGAGAAGCTGTGTTTGTAGGTTTGGTGCGCTGCTTTCCTTGTCAGCAGTCTGGACTTTGACGCCGGCGGCCCTGGCGGGCCCGCCGCGGCCCGCCACGGCCGAGCAAGTCAAGGAACTGATAACCGCGGCCGGCGAAGCGGAAGACTTTGACGGCGCCGACTTCGTATACGTACTCGACGAGGCAGACGTGTTCGTACGAAAGAGCGGGCTGGCCACGACGGAGGGCTGCCAAGTCATAAAGATACTGACGGACGCCGGCGTGAAGTCACAGTCTGTCTTGCGTTTCGAATTCGATCCCGACACGACGCGCACGACGATCAAGTCGGTTACGGTGCATCGCAAGGACGGGGAAATCGAGGAAGTCCCGCTCTCGGCGGTGGTCACGCAGCCGGCCACGCAGCACTGGATTTACTGGGGCGGAATGCAGCACCTCTTGTCATTGCCGCGCGTGGAAGTTGGGGAGAGCATCGAAGTCCGTACGAGCAAGACGGGATTCAACATTGCGTATCTTTCAGATTCGCAGGGGGCTGCCGGAGAGGGGGAAACAGAAACGCTCATTCCACCAATGCCCGGCCATTGGTATGAAGTGACGTTGTTCCAAGGCCGCCACCCCATCGTCAGGAAGCGATACTCCGTACACATGCCCAAGGACATGCCCGTGCAGTACGAGGTCTACAACGGGGAGTTGAAATCGTCCATGTGGTTTGACGGCGACCGGCACGTGTACACCTGGTCGGCGGAGAACATTCCCCCGGTCAAAAAGGAGCCGCACATGGTCGAGCTGGACGACTGCGTTCCCAAGCTCGTCATGGCGACGCTGGAGGACTGGGAGGCCAAGTCGCGCTGGTTCTACGAAGTGAACGAGCCACAATTCGAGGCCGACGCCGCGATCCGCGCGAAGGTTGCGGAGTTAACCGCAGGTCTGAAGTCTGACGAAGAGAAGGTGTCCGCCTTGACCCACTGGGTTGCGGACAACATTCGCTACTACGGAACCAAGCAGGGGGGTTCGTGCGAGGGGTACACGCTGCACAAGAGCATCAACACGTTTCGCGACCGCGGGGGAGTGTGCAAGGACAAGGCGGGCATGCTGGTCACGATGCTGCGCGTGGGGGGATACGAGGCATTTCCGGCGCTGACCATGGCGGGCTCGCGCGTCGAGTACATTCCGGCAGACCAGTTCAACCACACGGTGACGGTCATGCGTGACGGAGCCGGCGGGTTTCAGATCCTCGATCCGACGTGGGTGCCGTTGTTTCGAGACGTGTGGTCGAGCTTCGAGGCGGAACAGGGGCTGGTCTACGGCGTGCCGGAGGGGCAGGACCTGACGCTGTCGCCCTACTACGAACCGGAATACAACATGCGTCACGTACGCGCGGACAGCATCGTCGACGAGAGCGGAAGACTCTCGACCAACGTAACGATCAATGCCCAGGGTGCGGCCGGAAACCGGCTGCGCCGGGCTATCGACGGCATTCCCGAAGCCCAGCGCCGTGGACGGTTCGAGGACGCGCTCGCAATTGCGGCGAATGCCAGATTGGGGGCCTTGGACTACACCGATCCGTACGACTACTCGCGGAACGCCCAGGTCAAAGCGCAGGTGACTGCGGACGGTTTCGCTTCGATGGGCGCGGGCGTGCACATGTTGCGCATGCCGCTTATGTCGCATCCGCTCAACGTGTTCTTCCGTCCCGGGTTTATGGAGCCCGGAAAAAGTGAAGCGCGCAAGTATGGAATGCGATTCTGGGCGACCCGGCTGATTCGTTATGAAGAATCGATCAAACTTCCCGGCGGATGGAAGGTCGCTCACGTTCCCGAAGCGAAATCGCTCGACTCCGGCTCCGCCTCCGTCACGTTTAACGCAAGCGCGGACAACGACGGGCTGACGTATCGATTTGAATTCGTGCTCAAAAAGGGCGTAGTTCCCGCGGAGGACTACGACGGGTACTCGAAGGCGGTCGAAGCCATGAATGAGCTCGGCCGCCAATGGATCGTCTGTACTGCGGGCGACGAGAAGTCCGAAAAAGGGCGCGTCGCCGAGAAAGCCGATGCCGGGGCGGCCGGCACAACGCGATAAAGGCGGAGAGACATGCATAATCGCTCGTATCCTGTAGTTTCACACACCTTCTGCTCTATGTGCACCGCAGCGGTGATATTGACCGCCGCCTTCGCGCAGGGCCTGCCGAGCGCTCAGGGACAGACGAATGCGCCTTCGGCCCGCGAAGTCGGCGCCGGCGCGGTACCATTCGCGAACGAAGACGCGGTGATTCTGCGCCGGGAGCAGAACTGGGTCCTTCAGGAAGACGGAACGGTGCGCCGACGGGAGCGCACGGCCGTTCGATTGCACAACTCCCGACCGATTCGCTTGATGGCGGACCCGCGCATTGATTTTGTCGACGGCCAGGACACGGTGATCATCCACGAGGCGCGCACGATACTCTCCAGCGGCGAGGTCGTTCCGGTGCCGCATTACTCGTTCAATTTCGCCGCGCCTGACGAGGTGGCCGGCTGGCCGCAGTACGCCTCCTGGCGTCAGGAAATAGTGTCGTTCAGCGGTGTCGAGCCCGGAGCGGTTCTCGAGTTGGACTACGAACTCGTTACTCCGCCCGGCATTCTGCCCTGGATGTGGGGCGACGTACGGATTGACGACGACTATCCGACGCTCGAGCGCGTAGTGGCCGTGACCGTGCCGGAAGGCGCGGTATTGCGTTATCGTTTGGACGGCATGGCCGCCATCAAGGCTGATGCGGCCGTGACCACGGCCGACGGCGCCAAGACCTACGCGTGGAAGTTCCGCGATCTGCCGGGCACTCCCGCTGAGCCGTACTCGTTTCGGTGGGAACAGCGCTGTGGGCGGCTGCGCTTTACAACCTGCCCCGACGCCGCCCATTGGACCTCGACTATGCTGGCGCCCGCAGAGCAGGCGGCGCGCGCTGACGAAAAGATAACAAAGTTTGCCGAGGACGCCGCGCGGGAGGCCGTGGACGCGGAGGGGCGCATGCACAAGCTCGTAGAAAAGTTGCATGATTCGTTCAATGTCATCACCTCCGCGATGGCGATTCAGGGCTTGAGGTGCAGGCCGGCTCCGGCGGCGTTCGCATCCAATTACGGAAACGAGTTGGAAGCGGCGGCCCTGTATTCGGCCGCCCTCAAAGCCATCGGCGTAGAAAACACGCTGGCCGTCGGAGCGGATGCCGTGATTTGGGACGAAGACGTACCGACGGACTCCGGCTTCGCGGGCGTGGTGGTGATCGGTGTTTTGCCGGACGGAGAGTCCGTTCATATACACCCGCGCCACGGCGTGTTTAGCAACCCGGGGCCTTGGGGCCGCCGGCTGATGCTCGACCTGGATGAATCCGGTTCACTGCGAAAAAACTATGTGTACGCGCGCGGACAGAACGAGCCCAGCGAGCTTGTCATCGCGGGAAAAATAATGATCGATGCCCAGGGGGCCGCGACCGGCCAGTTGCGCCCGCGATTGAGCGGGGCGTTCTTTGATCCGCACAAGCTCGACAGTGCAGACTTCCAAAAGTCCCTCATTTCCAACTTGGTCGAGCGCGTCGTATCGGGATTTGAAATTTCCGGCCATTCGGTCGTGACGCTT
>Ga0326597_10013608_pt1 | contig 10688 bp, 11 predicted proteins | sample RVTome_12_FD_203789 | JGI IMG/M metagenome (GOLD analysis project Ga0326597, IMG submission 203789) | Soil microbial communities from uranium-contaminated site in the Upper Colorado River Basin, Wyoming, United States - RVT100D185 | ecosystem: Environmental > Terrestrial > Soil > Contaminated >... | reverse complement strand
TGATTGCAAGGGATGACGCACGTGAAGACCGTTGTACTGTTCCTGGGCACCAACATCGCAATCCTCGCGATGCTCACCTTCGCGATGAAGGTGCTGGGTATCGAGCCTTACATGGCCAGCCAGGGCGTGAACCTGGATCTGCAATCGCTGCTGATCTTCGCCGCCGTGTTCGGCATGGCGGGTTCGTTCATTTCGCTGTTGACCTCGAAGTGGATGGCCAAGCGCACCATGGGCTTGCACGTGATCGAGCAGCCGGGCGGCCGCAGCGAGCGCTGGTTGCTGGACACCGTGCGCCGCCAGGCCGAGGCCGCCGGCATTGGGATGCCGGAAGTGGCCATCTTCGACAGCCCGCAGCCCAACGCGTTCGCGACCGGCGCGAACCGCAACGCGGCCCTGGTCGCCGTGAGCACGGGGCTGCTGGGCGCGATGAGCGAGAAGGAGGTCGAAGCGGTGCTCGCGCACGAGGTCAGCCACGTCGCCAACGGTGACATGGTGCGCCTCGCGCTGGTGCAGGGCGTGGTGAACACCTTCGTGATCTTCCTGTCGCGGGTGGTTGGCCATCTGGTGGACCGCGTGGTGTTCAAGAATGAGCGCGGTCACGGTCCTGCGTTCTGGGTCACCACCATCATCGCCGAACTGGTGCTGGGATTGATCGCGACCATCATCGTCATGTGGTTCTCCCGCCAGCGCGAGTTCCGCGCCGACGCGGGCGGCGCGCAGCTCGCGGGGCGTGGTGCGATGATCGGGGCGTTGCAGCGTCTGCAGAGCCATTCCCAGGGCGACGCTCTTCCCGACCAGCTCGCGGCCTTCGGCATCAGCGGCCGATTCGGGGGCGGGCTGGCCAGATTGTTCGCATCGCACCCCCCCCTCGAGGAACGCATTGCCGCGCTGGCCGCGGGCGGACACATCCCGACCGTCATCAGGAGACAGTGAAGCCGTCATGGCCAGCTACAACACCAGCGAGTTCAAGTCCGGACTCAAGATCATGATGGATGGCGATCCGTGCGCCATCGTCGAGAACGAGTTCGTCAAGCCCGGCAAAGGGCAGGCCTTCAGCCGGGTGCGTTTCCGCAATCTGAAGACCGGCCGGGTCATTGAGCGCACGTTCAAGTCTGGCGATTCGGTCGAGGCTGCCGACGTCATGGACAGCGAACTGCAGTATCTCTACAGCGACGGAGAGATGTGGCATTTCATGAACCCGTCCAGCTACGAGCAGGTCGCGGCGGATGCGGCCGCGGTGGGCGACAGTGCCCGGTGGCTCAAGGAGCAGGACATGTGCACCGTCACGCTGTGGAATGGCGCGCCGCTCAGCGTCTCGCCTCCCAACTTCGTGGTACTGACGATCACGCAGACCGATCCCGGGGTACGTGGTGACACGGCCAGTGGCGCCACCAAGCCGGCAACGGTGGAGACCGGTGCCCAGATCAAGGTGCCCCTGTTCGTGGAACTGGGCGAGCGCGTGCGCATCGACACCCGAACGGGCGAGTACGTTTCGCGGGTCAAGTGACTGCGAGCAGGGCGTTGCGCCAGCCCGGCGGCTCCTCTTGCGTTCTGGCTGTTCGGTCATGAACGGGACCTGGCAACCCACCGCGAGCATCGCGGTGCTGCGCGAGCGCGCACGCCTGCTCGCTGCGACCCGTGCCTTTTTCGCCCGGCATGGCGTGCTGGAGGTCACCACCCCGGTGCTGGGGCGCAGCGGGCCTCGCGATGTGCACCTGTCGCTGGTGGAGGCGAGGTTCCCCGGTCGCCAGGATGCGACGTGGTATCTGCAGCCTTCGCCGGAGTCGGCCATGAAGCGGCTGCTCGCCGCGGGAAGCGGTCCGATCTTCCAGATCGGACCTGCGTTTCGAGCCGGTGAGCGCGGGGTGCGCCACAACCCGGAGTTCACGATGCTGGAGTGGTACCGCCCCGGCTTCACACTGGCGCAACTCGCAGACGAGGTGGATGCGCTACTGGGTGAGTTGCTGGCGCTCGCGCCGGCGCGGCGGGTGCGCTACCGCGACGTGTTCCAGGCGCAGGTCGGGCTCGATCCGATGAGCGCCGCCAACGTCGAACTGGCCGCGGCGGCGCAACGCGCGGGACTGCGTGCGCACGCGCCCACCGATCGCGACGAGTTGCTGGATCTGCTGTTCAGCCATGGCGTCGAGCCGGCGCTGGGACCGGGCGCGGTGCACGTCACGCAGTTTCCCGCCAGCCAGGCTGCGATGGCGCGGGTTGCGGACGGGGTCGCGCAGCGCCTGGAGGTCTACCTGAACGGCGTTGAACTCGCCAACGGCTATGAGGAGCTGACCGATGCCGCCGAGCAGCGCCGGCGCTTCGACGAGCAGGACGCTGCGCGCGCGGCGCGTGCGCTGCCCCGCCCGCCGCTGGACGAGGAATTGCTCGCGGCCCTCGAGCACGGCATGCCGCCCGGCTGCGGGATCGCACTGGGTATGGACCGACTGGTCATGCTCGCGACCGGCGCGCACAGCATCGACGAGGTGATCGCATTTCCGCTCGAGCGTGCGTGATGTACTCGCGAGCACCGCCGGGTGGCGCTCTGGCCGCGTGCCGCCTGATCGACATCGACGTACGTAAACTGGCAGGCGAACTATTGCACGGGGGGCCTGTCTACACCGCTGGACGGGGCCCGTCGCGGACACGAGGTGAGGGCGGCGATGGCCGACGGGGGCCCCGAGGGGTTGCTGGTGGAACGTGCGCAGGCGGGAGACCGACGCGCCTTCGACCTGTTGGTGCTCAAGTACCAGCACAGGCTCGTGAAGCTGATCGGCCGCTACGTGCGTGATCATGCGGAAGTGCTCGATGTCGCGCAGGATTCGTTCATCAAGGCCTACCGGGCGCTGCCAGGTTTTCGCGCGGAGAGCGCCTTCTACACGTGGCTGTACCGGATCGCCATCAACACGGCCAAGAATCACCTCGCGTCACAGTCTCGCCGCGCCGCCGAATCGGCGATCGACGTGGATGACGTGGAGCATCTGGTCGGAGAAACCGCGTTGAAGGAGATGGCGACGCCGGAGCTCATGTTGATGCGTGACGAGGTGCAGCAGGCGGTGATGGACGCCTTCGAGGGGCTGCCCGAGGAACTGCGTACCGCGATCACGCTGCGCGAGATCGAGGGCATGAGCTACGAAGACATCGCGGCGGCCATGGATTGCCCGGTCGGTACCGTGCGCTCGCGGATATTCCGCGCCCGGGATGCCATCAACAGGCGGCTCGAGCCGCTGCTAGGGTGACGGGTCACATATGAAGGATGACGCACTGCACGAATCCCTGTCCGCGCTGGTGGACGGCGAGTTGACACGGGCGCAGGCCGAGCAGGTCATGGATGCCGTGCTGCGGGATCCAGCGCTGCGTGAGCAGTGGCGCCGCCACCACCTGATCTCGGCGGTGCTGTCCGGACACTCTGGGCCGTCGCCAGGGGCCGACGAGCTGGCAGTGCGGGTCGCCGCCGGGCTGGCCGCCGAACCGGCGTCGCTGGCCACGCATCGCGCACCTCGGCGCCGGCGCGCGTGGGTGCCGCTGGCGCTGGCCGCGTCGCTCACTGCGGTGGCGGTGGCGGCGGGCCTGATGCTGATCGACGTCCGCGACGCGGGCGTCGCCCCGCGGCCGGTCCGCGCCACCATCGCGGGCGATGCCGCGAGTCCTGCACCCGCCAGGGTCGCCGCGGTCACGGCGCCCGCCGGCGCCGAGCGCACGCGCATGACCTGGAACGATGCCCGCCCCGCAGTCGAAGCACGCCTGAACGGCTATCTGCTCGATCACAACGAATACCTCGCCGGGGGGGTCAGGGGGATGCTGCCGTACGCCCGCGTCGTGGGCTATGACGCCCGTGACTGAGCGGCTACGACGACTCGCCGTGCTGCTGCTGGCCGTGACGGCCACGGGTGCGAGCCTGGCCGCGGGCGAGGACCAGGAGGCCCGGCACTGGCTCGACCGGGTGGCCTACGCCGCCAGCAGGCTGAGTTACGACGGAACCTTCGTCTATCGAAATGGCGATTCCATCGAGTCCATGCGCATCATCCACCGCGCCGGTGCGGGCGGCTCCAAGGCGCGTCTGGTCTCGCTCATTGGCGAAGCACGCGAGGTCATCCGTGACAACGAGCGAGTGACCTGCTACCTGCCCGGTTCAAGCTCGGTGCGAGTCGGCAAGCCCAGGCCCAGGCCTGCAGACGGTTACAACGTTTTCAAGCCGCGGGGCGATTTCAGCGATCACTACGCGTTGATGCTGGCGAATGGCGAGCGCGTCGCGGGTCGCGACACCCGCCTCGTCTCGGTCGCCCCGCGTGACGAGTGGCGCTACGGTTACCGCCTGTTCGTCGACGAGGAAACCGGATTCCTGCTCAAGTCCGAACTGGTAGACGGCCACGGCGGGGTGCTCGAACAGATCGTATTCACCAGGCTGGAGCTGCCCGACGTGATACCGGACGCGCTGCTGCAACCGGGCGTGAGTGGCGAGGGATTCACCTGGTCGACAAGCGGTGCAGTGCCCGGCGTCTCGCGCGACTCGCGCTGGACGGTAGGCTGGTTGCCCGCCGGTTTCTCGATGAGCGATCGTGCCGCCGACGCTGCCGGGGCGGGTCGCATGCCGGTGGAGCATCTGGTTTATACTGACGGGCTCGCGTCCGTATCGGTCTTCATCGAATACCTGGATGCGCAGGGCGAGCACCTGGAAGGGCTTTCCCGAATGGGCGCTGTGAATGCCTACGGCACCATGGTGGCCGGGTTTCAGGTCACCGCCGTGGGCGAAGTGCCGGGTGGCACGGTGGAGCGGATCGGGCGTTCCGTGGCCAGGCGCTGATCTTCGCGCGCCTCGGCGCCCGGAACACAGGACAAGTACAGGACAATGATTCGAAACTGGACCGTTGCCATCACGCTGCTGGGCGCGTGCACGCTCGCCCACGCGCAGGACCGCGCGCTGCCGGACTTCACCAAGCTGGTGGAGGACAGCAGCCCGGCAGTGGTGAACATCTCGACCACGCAGAAGCGCACCGCGCAATCCAGGCCGCGCCTGCCCAAGGGGCTGGAGCTTCCCGATCTGCCGGAAAACAGTCCTTTCAACGAGTTCTTCCGGCGCTTCTTCGGCGAGGGCGAGATCGAGCAGTTCGACGCCGAATCGCTGGGCTCCGGGTTCATCATCAGCCCGGACGGCTACGTGATCTCGAACAACCATGTAATCAAGGACGCTGACGAGGTCGTTGTGCGCCTGACGGATCGCCGCGAGTTCACCGCCGAGGTGGTGGGTACCGACGAGCGCAGCGACGTGGCATTGCTCAAGATCGATGCCAAGGGCCTGCCCACGGTCAAGCTGGGCACGAACTACAAGCTCAAGGCGGGCGAGTGGGTACTGGCGATCGGATCTCCGTTCGGATTCGACCATACCGTGACCGCGGGCATCGTCAGCGCCGTTGGCCGCAGCCTTCCGCGCGAGAACTACGTGCCGTTCATCCAGACCGATGTCGCGATCAACCCGGGCAATTCCGGCGGCCCCCTGTTCAACCTGCGCGGCGAGGTGATCGGGGTCAATTCGCAGATTTTCAGCCGGACCGGAGGTTTCATGGGCCTGTCCTTCGCCATTCCCATCGCGGTGGCGATGGACGTGGTCGACCAGTTGCGCTCCAAGGGACGGGTTTCCCGCGGCTGGCTGGGCGTCCTCATCCAGGATGTGACGCGAGAACTCGCCGAGTCTTTCGGGATGGCCAAGCCGCAAGGCGCACTGGTCGCGAAGGTGCTGAGCGACAGCCCGGCAAGCAAGGCGGGCTTCGAGGTGGGGGACATCGTCCTTTTCTTCGACGGACGGCAGGTGGAGCGGTCCTCGGATCTGCCTCCCATCGTGGGCAGTACCCGCGTGGGCACGGACGTACCGGTTACCATCCTGCGCGAAGGCAAGACCCGGGAACTGGTCGTGCGCACTGCGGAGTTGCCCGAGGAGGCTGCCGTTCAGGCGTCCGCCGTGGACAAGCCGGGGGCGGCCAGGGCCGACAAGCTGGGGATCACGGTGGCGGATCTCACGGCGCAGCAGCGCGAGGAGAACGACGCGCCGGACCACGGCGTCCTGGTCACCGAGGTCGGTGAAGGGCCAGCCAAGCAGGCCGGGATCCGGACCGGCGACATCGTGCTGCTGCTCGACAACACCAAGGTCAAGGACGCGGAAACATTCAAGACGCTCGCGGGGCAGCTCGCCGCGGGCAAGGCGATCTCCATCCTCGTGCAGCGCCAGGGCAATCCCATCTTCCTTGCCCTGAAGCCCGAGAACTGAGAAACGGTCGCGTGCACGGCAAGCGGCCGCGATTGCGGCCGCTTGCCGGCGGACCCCGCATTCATGCACCGGCGCGCTTTCGCCACCTTCGTGTTGTCGATATCATCCGCGCGCCTCTTTCTGCGGCGACGCGCTCACGCGTGAGTCCTGCGCGATGGCCGAAATCCGCAATTTCTCGATAATCGCCCACATCGATCACGGCAAATCCACGCTGGCGGATCGCTTGATCCAGATCTGTGGAGGTCTCAGTGTTCGCGAGATGGCCGAACAGGTTCTCGATTCCATGGATCTGGAGCGCGAGCGCGGCATCACCATCAAGGCCCAGAGCGTGACCCTGGACTACCGCGCTCACGATGGCCGCAGTTACCGGCTCAACTTCATCGATACGCCGGGACACGTGGATTTCAGCTACGAGGTGTCACGCTCACTGGCTGCGTGCGAGGGCGCATTGCTGGTGGTGGATGCGGCGCAGGGGGTGCAGGCACAGAGTGTGGCCAACTGCTACACGGCGCTGGACCAGGGCCTGGAGGTGGTTCCGGTGCTGAACAAGATCGACCTTCCCTCCGCGGAGCCGGAGCGGGTCATTGCTCAGATCGAGGACATCATCGGTATAGCGGCTCAGGACGCCCTGCGAATCAGCGCGAAGACGGGGCAGGGCATCCCCGAGTTGCTGGAAGCCATTGTCGCGCGAATCCCGGCGCCGCAGCAGGATCTGGATGGACCGCTGCGAGCTCTCATCATCGACTCCTGGTTCGACAACTACCTGGGCGTGGTGTCGCTGGTGCGCGTGATCAGCGGCCGATTGCGCAAGGGCGACAAGATCGTGGTGATGTCGACAGGGCGCGCGCACCCCGTGGATAGCCTGGGCGTGTTCACCCCCAAGCGGTGCGAACTTGCCGAACTCGCATCCGGGGACGTCGGATTCGTGGTGGCGGGGATCAAGGACGTGGAAGGGGCCCCGGTCGGTGACACCATCACCCATGCACGCCGGCCAGCCAGCGCGCCACTGCCGGGGTTCAAGGCGGTCAAGCCACAGGTCTACGCCGGGATGTTCCCCACCGATGCCTCCCAGTACGAAGCCTTCCGCGATGCGCTGGCGAAGCTCAGGCTCAACGATTCCTCGCTGCATTACGAACCCGAGACATCTACCGCGCTGGGCTTTGGATTTCGCTGCGGTTTCCTGGGGATGCTGCACATGGAGATCGTGCAGGAGCGGCTGGAGCGCGAGTACGAGCTCGAGCTGATCACCAGCGCGCCCACCGTCGTCTACGAGGTGCTGACGACCGCGGGTGACACGATCTACGTGGACAATCCATCGCGGCTTCCCGCCTCGAACATGATCAGCGAGATACGCGAGCCGGTGGTGCGCGCCGACATCCTCGTGCCCGACGCGCACCTGGGCGCAGTCATCACGCTGAGCGTGGAGAAGCGTGGGGTCCAGAAGCGCCTGCATTACAGCGGCAAGCAGGTGGCACTGTCCTACGAGATCCCGATGAGCGAGGTCGTGATGGACTTCTTCGATCGGCTCAAATCCGTCTCCCGGGGGTACGCATCCCTGGACTACCAGTTCTCCCACTACCAGGCGGCTCCCATGGTGAAACTGGATATCCTGATCAACGGGGACAATGTGGATGCGCTGTCCATCATTGTGCACAGGGAGCACAGCACGAGCCGGGGACGCGAACTCGTCGAGAAGATGCGCGAGATCATTCCGCGTCAGATGTTCGATGTCGCCATCCAGGCCGCGGTGGGCTCCAAGGTCATCGCGCGCGAGACCGTCAAGGCGCTGCGCAAGAACGTGACCGCGAAGTGCTACGGCGGTGATGTGACCCGCAAGCGTAAGCTGCTCGAGAAGCAGAAGGCGGGTAAGAAGCGAATGAAGCAAGTCGGTCGTGTCGAGATACCACAGGATGCGTTCCTGGCCGTGCTGCAGGTAGGGAAGAGTCGGTGAGCCTGGATTTCCCGACCATCATGGTGCTCCTGGTCGCCGTGACCGGGTCCATCTGGGCACTCGATGCGGCGCTGCTCGCACCGCGGCGGCGGGCGGCGGCAAGAGCCGGCGACGGCGTGGAGAGGGCGCCCTCACACATCGTCGAATACGCCCGTTCCTTCTTCCCCGTGTTCCTCGTCGTCCTGCTGTTGCGATCGTTCCTGGTCGAGCCCTTCCGCATTCCCTCGAACTCGATGATGCCCACGCTGCTCACCGGCGACTTCATCCTCGTGAACAAGTACGACTACGGCATCCGGCTGCCGGTACTGGACCGCAAGGTGCTCGAGATCGGCTCGCCGCGGCGCGGCGACGTGGTGGTGTTTCGGGCGCCGCAGGATCCTTCGACACCGTTCATCAAGAGGATCATCGGACTGCCGGGCGATCAGATCGAGTATCGCGCCGACACCGTGTACCTGAACGGCAAGCCCGTGCCCCAGGAGCGGCTCGGGACCTACACCGGTACCGGTTCGGGTGCCGGCATGACCGGGGCGAGCCTGCGCCGGGAATTGCTCGAAGGCGCTTCGCATGAGATTCTGGTACGCCAACGAGGGTCTGAACGAGGCTTCTTCCAGGAGATCGGTGAGGGCCGTTGGACCGTCCCACAGGGGCATTATTTCGCGGTCGGCGACAACCGGGACAACAGCCACGACAGTCGCTTCTGGGGCTTTGTCCCGGACCGCCTTCTCATCGGCAGGGCCTTTGTCATCTGGTTCAACTGGGACTGGGGGCACGGCATCGACTTCGCAAGAATTGGTGACGGGATCGACTAGTCGCACGGTTCCAGCGCACGGGTGCCGGCCGCGGGGCCACCGTACACACACACAGGAGAGATTCGATGATGGAGCCAGGCCGTTATCAGAAGGGCGCCTCCTTGTGGATGGTGATGCTTTTCGTGATCGTGCTCGGGTTCGCGGCGGTGTTCGGCCTGAAGCTGATCCCGATCTACCTCGAGTGGTGGAAGGTCGAGAAGGCCGTCTCAGGCGCGCTGCAGCCCGGAGTCGGCGCGCAGAGCATCAAGGAGATCAACATCGCCATCGTACGGCGCCTGGATATCGACGAGGTCCGGCGCATGACCAATGCCAACCTCGCCGAGTACATGACCATCACCAAGAAGGGCAACACCGTGACCGTCGATATCAATTACGACGCGGTGGAACCGCTGTTCGGCAACCTGTCGGTGCTGGCTCACTTCGAGAAATCCTTGACGGGGCAGTAGGCGCGCGGAGCGCATCAGACCCATGCCGCCGCTTGCATCGTGGCACTGCGCCATGCTGCGGGATGTGCAGATCCGACGGCACGGCGCGCTGAGCCGGATCGAACCGTGAGCTGCGCGGCGGCGCCTTGTGACTCCCTGGTCATTCGCGAACTGCTGACACGGCTGGATTACCAATTCCGCGACGCGCGCCTGCTGCAATGCGCGCTGACGCACCGCAGCGCCGCCGCCGATCACAATGAGCGGCTCGAGTTCCTCGGCGATGCGGTCATCGAGTTGGTGGTTACGGAATGGCTGTTTCGGGCGTTGCCCCGGCGCAGCGAAGGGGAACTCACGAGGTTGCGCGCCAGGGTGGTACGCCGCGAGAGCCTCGCGGAGCATGCCCGCGCGCTGGGCCTGGGCGACGCACTCAGCCTGGGCAGCGGTGAACTGAAGTCCGGTGGCCGGCACCGGGACTCGATCCTGGCCGATGCCCTCGAGGCACTGGTGGGCGCGATCTATCTGGACGCGGGCTTCGAGGAGAGCCGCCGGGTTCTCACCGGCATCGTGAGTCCGCACCTGGAGTCCCTGTCCAGGACCGCCGCGACCAAGGATCCCAAGACACAACTGCAGGAGTGGTTGCAGGGCCGGGGCCTGCCGCTGCCGGAGTACGCCGTGGTGCGTACCGAAGGCGTCGAGCACGCGCAGCGCTTCGTGGTGTCGTGCAGCACGGGGCACGAGGCCAGGGCAGCGCAGGGCAGCGGGTCGAGTCGACGGCGCGCCGAGCAGGACGCGGCGAAGCGGTTGCTGGATGAGCTGGAACGGGGTCGCAGCGGTGACTGAGGACGCCCTGCGGTGTGGCTTCGTCGCCGTCATGGGGCGACCCAACGTGGGCAAGTCCACGCTGGTCAACGCGCTGCTGGGGGTCAAACTGTCCATCACCTCGCGTCGTGCGCAGACCACGCGCGACCGGATCCTGGGCATCAAGACGCGCAGCGATGGCCAAATCGTACTGCTGGACACGCCGGGACTGCACCGCAGTGAGGGGCGCGCCCTGAGCCGCTACATGAACCGTGCCGCCGCGGCGGCGCTGGACGGTGCCGATGTGGCGGTGATGGTGGTGGAAGCACTGAAGTGGCTGCCCGACGACGACGCGGTGCTCGCCCGTCTGCTGGCGGCCAAGACGGCGCTGCTGCTGGCCGTCAACAAGGTCGACCTGGTGAGCGACAAGTCCCGATTGCTGCCCTATC
>Ga0326597_10013607_pt1 | contig 10689 bp, 11 predicted proteins | sample RVTome_12_FD_203789 | JGI IMG/M metagenome (GOLD analysis project Ga0326597, IMG submission 203789) | Soil microbial communities from uranium-contaminated site in the Upper Colorado River Basin, Wyoming, United States - RVT100D185 | ecosystem: Environmental > Terrestrial > Soil > Contaminated >... | reverse complement strand
TTCCGGGATGATTTCAAGGGCACATCGGAAAAAATGGTCGGTTCCATGTTTACACCCGAGGCCGATCCGAATGTGAAGGCCTCGATCGTAAAACAGATGTCCGCCGCGGATCAGGACATGGCCGCCAGCGCCATCTATGAAATATTCACCTGGAGCGCGAAGAATGTTCCCGGCAGTCTGGAAAAATATGCCGCCAAACTCCGCAATATCAATGCGGCCCCCACGGGAAAGGAAACGGCTTTGCATGAAAGCGTAATCCTTATTCCGGGAGTCGGTCATTTTATCCCGCAGGTCAAGCCTGATGAATTCAATGAGGTTTTGGACAAGCTTATTGCCGGGTTCTGAGCTTCCGTACCCTTGACTTCGCATCCAAAGACATCTATAGTTCATGCGTGAGTACGGAAACCATCCGTACGAAAGAAGGGGGGCACATATGGCTACCGCACGTCTTGACATGAGACTTGATCTTAAAATCAAGGAAAAGGCAGAGAAGGCCTCCGCCTTGCTGGGGATGCGCAGTCTCACGGAGTATATCGTACGCCTCATGGATGAGGATGCGTCCAAAGTCATCGCACAACATGAAAGCATGGCTGTCGGCGATGATGTTTTTGATCACTTTATGCATGCTTGTGAGAATGCAAGGCAACCGAACCAAGCTTTGCGTGATGCCGTGACTTTTACGCGTGAGCAAGGCATCAAGTGAGTTGGGCAAAAGAATTCACCGAGCTTGATAAATGTCTCCATGATCGCAACTTGTTTGATAGTGGAGAAGAAGAGCTCAACGATTTCATCAAAACCAAAGCAGCCAAGCATATGGCGGCTGGAATCAGCAGAACAATGGTGCTGCCAGCCGCCATTCCACTACCGGATGGCAAGTATCTAATTTGCAGCTATTATGCAATTGCTCCGGGTCTGATCGAAAGAAACACCCTCCCCGGAGCTATAGCCAAAAAGCTCCCTCTTTATCCAATACCGGTATTCCTTATCGCACAACTTGCAGTTCATTCAGAACTCAAGGGCCGCGGTCTGGGAAAAATCACTCTGGTTAAAGCCCTGGAACATCTTTGGGATATCAATGCGCATATGAAGGCATATGCCGTTGTTGTGGATTGCCTCAATCAGGTGGCTCAGGATTTTTATTTAAAATTCGGGTTTGAGATTTTGTGTAACCACAATGGAAGAACCAGAATGTTCATGCCCATGAAAATCGTTGCTCAACTCTTTGAAAAATAACTGAAAACGCAGTCTGTTTCGAGAAATCTCGCCGGTCCGGTTGCGACAAAAATCCGACATGCCCAAGAATTTGACACCTCCATCGTCAATGCTGCCTTTCGCCAGGGCGCCATGCCTGGTCCGCCACGGAGCCCGCTAGAACTTCCAAGTCCTTTGGAAGATTACAAAATCCGATTTTTCAAGCGCTCCGCAGGAATCAGTCAGCCTTGCCCGATGCTGAATGGGTCCTAAAAAAAGAGGATTATTCGGGTACGGTATAGTTTTTGCTCGATTAACTGTTTAATTACAGTCTTGAGCATTTTCCGGATTCTGGCAAATTCGATATGGGTGTCCTATGGGAACATCGGTAGGGGTCGGTTTCAGCGATCACAGGAACCCGCTGCAAGCGGGAAAAGAGGCAGCCCGGAAGGCCCTTGGGCAGGCGGGGGTTGCCAAACCTGATTTCGTATTCGTTTTCGCCACGGTCGGTTACAATCAGCCGGCCCTTATCCGGTCCATACGGGAGGCCACGGCGGGAGCGCCGCTGAGCGGCTGTTCCGGAGAAGGGGTCATCACCCGGGATGCCATTGCGGAAACCAACTTCGGTGTTTCGGTCATGGTGATCAGTTCGGACGAACTGAAATTCAGGAATGCCTTTGTCGAGGAAATCGACGGAGCTGCCGAACTTGCCGGCGAGGGGCTGGCCGCGGAAGTAAAACCATTTTTGGATGGGGAAAATCCCGCCTGCTTTCTGTTTGCCGACGGGCTGGTTTTTAATTTCGATCCCTTTCTGCAGGCTTTTGAAAAAGCGCTTCAATATCCGCTGCCCATATTCGGCGGACTGGCCGCCGATAACTGGGCGGCGCAGAAAACCTTCCAGTATCATGACGACCAGGTCTTCTCCGGCGGAATTTCCTGCGTGGTCATGACGGGCAAAGGGCGTATAGCCTGGGGCATCGATCACGGCTGTGTTCCTGTCGGGACCCAGCGCACCATAACCCGCAGCGAAGGGAATGTCATCCGGGAGATCGACGGGATCCCGGCTCTGGATGCCCTCAAGGAGTATTTCGAAGAGGACTGGCAGAGTCAGTGGAACAAGACGTCCCTGAATCTGTGCCTCGGATTGCCTGCCCCGGTGGAGATTCAGGGGGAATACGGCAAGTACATCATCCGTTACATGTCTGGAAAAGACGATCAGGCTGGAAGTGTCACCATCCAATCGGAAATTCCGGCGGGAACCGATATCCGGATCGTCCGCCGCGATAAGGAACTGATTCGCAACGGCCTGAAGGATATCTCCACGAACCTCCGCGAAACCCTGGGCGACCGGAAGGCGAAATTCGTCCTGCAATTCGAGTGCGTGGGTCGGGGCAAAGTGGTGTTTCGCGAGCAGGAGAAAATCGAGATGATCCGGTCCCTCCAGGAAGATATCGGGTCCGATATTCCGTGGCTCGGGTTTTACTCCTACGGAGAAATCGGGCCGATCAAACAAGTCAACTGTTTTCATAACTTCACCTCCGTCATAATTGTCGTCTATTGAGAAATCCATGTGCGATTTGAATTCCAGGGAAACCGTGCGGGTTGCGGAACTGCAAGAGGAAAACCAGGCCTTGTCACAGCAGGTCAAAAACCTGGTCAAGGCTGAGGGCAGGCTTTATGAATACCAGGAAAAACTTGATGTTCAGCTGAATGAATACAAAACCCTCTATGAATTGAGCCGGAAAATCAATGCGACTTTCGACCTCGCGACGATTTTCACTTTTGCGCTGGAGTACGTCATCCGCAACCTGGAATATGAACGGGTGATCTTTCTGCGGCAATTCGAAGATGCGGGGGATTATGTCGTTTGCGCCCAGGATGGTTTCTACGATCCCCAGGAAATGGAAGCAATTGCCGGTCTCACTATCAGCCAGGGGGAACCGCCACTCCGTCCCTTGCTGAAAGGGGGTGAGTATCTGGTCTGCAAAGGGGATTCCGGGGACCCGCCCGGGTTCCGCGCCAGATTGCGGATGCACGAATACCTGATCTATCCTCTCGGTTCCCAAGTGCCTCCTCTTGCCCTCATGGCGGTGGGGAATTCGGCCGAAAATGCCGAATTTTACCGGCGGGTCAGCGACGGTGCGGATGCCCTGGTAGGCATGGGCAACCTGGTGGGGCTCCTGTCGTCGAGGGTGGACAATTACATTTCCTACGTGAGTATGGAAAAGGCTCTCGAACAGGAAAGGCGGGCCGAGGCCAAGTATCGCGGTATTTTCAAAAATGCCGCCGAAGGCATTGTGCAGGTCTCCGGCGACGGGGGAATCCTGAGCTGCAATCCGGCCGCCGCGGCCATTCTGGACTACGGTTCGCCCGAAGAAATGATCGAGAGCGTCACTGATTTCGAGCGTCAGTTGTTTGTGAAGCCGGATCTAGGCAAGGGAATGTCGGATCGGTTGCGGCAGGGGTTGAAGGTCACCCATTTGGAGGTGGAATTTTACCGGAAAGATGGTAGCCGCCAGTGGGTGCGGTTGAGCGTTAGTCCGGTTCTCACCGAAGAGGGCGAAGTCCTCACTCTGGACTGCATGATCCTGGATATCGCCGAACGCAAGCGGGCGGAAATGGCTCTGCAGCACCTCAACGAAGAACTCGAACAGCGCGTTACCGTCCGAACCGGAGAGCTGGAACAGGCCAATCTCGGGTTGCACACCCTCACGGAAGAGCTGGAAACCGCCTTTCGGGAGCTCAAGTCCGCGCAATCCAGGATTCTGCAACAGGAGAAAATGGCTTCCATCGGTCAACTGGCTGCCGGAGTCGCCCATGAGATCAACAATCCCATGGGGTTCATTATCAGCAACCTGAACTCTTTCAGCAAATACACGGGGAAAATAACCACCTTCATGCAAATTCAGGCTGAAGCGGTTAAAACCCTCGAGGAAGATTACTGTGCCAGTGCTGTCGTGGAAAACCTGCAAAAACAGAAAAAGTTACTGAAACTCGATTATGTCATGGAGGACCTGAACCTGCTGATTGGAGAGTCCATGGAAGGGGCTGAGCGGATCAAACGGATCGTTCAGAACCTGAAAAGTTTCTCCAGGCTGGATGATACCGAATTCAAGATGACTGAAATCAATGCCGGCATCGAAAGTACGATCAACATCGTCTGGAACGAAATCAGGCATAAGGCCGTTTTAAACAAAGAGTTGGGGGATATCCCCGCAATTTATTGCAACCTGGGACAACTGAACCAGGTTTTCATGAATCTTTTGGTCAACGCCGCGCAGGCAATGGATTCGCAGGGAGAAATCACCGTAAAAACATCCTGTGACGATAAAAATGTCTTCATCGTGGTTTCGGATACGGGGAAAGGAATCCCGGAAGATAAGCTGAACAGAATATTCGAGCCATTTTTTACCACCAAGGAAGTTGGCCAAGGCACCGGTCTGGGGCTGAGCATCGCCTACGACATCGTCAGGCAGCATCACGGTGTGATCCATGTGGAAAGCGAAGTGGGTAAGGGAACGACCTTCACCATCAGCCTCCCGATCGCGAACCCAATGGCGGCGCAGGCATGACCCGGGTGGGAAAGAGCTCCGCCGTTACTGCCAAAGCCCCCGCTGACCGGTGCGGGCCCGGCTTTCCGCCTGCAGGAAATCGTCCTTGAAAGTGAAATCGAAGCGCCGGTAGACGACGGCATATCCCCGGTCAAGCATGACCTGGTTGAGCAGGCGGCCGTCGGGCAGGGTGACGTAAGCCAGAAGCCTTCCGTGGCGATCTCTTTCTTCCAGATCACTGTCCAGGGAAACAGTCAACCCTTCCAGGTGGGCGATGAGGAAGTTGCGGCCCTCGTCGTGAACGCGACGGAGGGTGCCGGGGGCGATGCCTTGCCGGGTAAAAAAGGTGTCGCGGGGAGAGGATTCCTGCTCCGGGGCATCGATGCCGAGCAGGCGGACTTTGCCGAAACCGGCCACCTCGAGGGTGTCGCCGTCATAAACCCACAGCACTTTTCCCCTCAGGACCGACCGGGCCGCCGGCATTTCGGCGGCTGCCGGGGAAGGAAGGGGCTGTACGGCCATCAGGCAGATCAGCCAGAAAAAGAACAGCAGGAATTTCACCCTCGCCCCCAGAGGATCCGGGCAAAAGTGCCGGTCATTGCACCCCAGACGGCATTGAACACCAGGACCAATAGGGGCGTGAGAGTGCCCAGGCCGAGTCCCATCGGGCCATGTGGGGTCTGGTTGGGAAATACGTAAAAGAGTTGGAACGCGGTCGGCAGCAGACAGACCCATAACCCCTTGCGGATCCACTGGTTGCGGGAACGGGGTCCGGCGACGGCGAAAAAATAGACCAGGCCCCAGATGCCTCCCCATACCAGGCGGGGATAGAGCCATGCCAGGGTCCACTCCGGTGTCAACTGTACGCCGAGAAGGCGGATCAGGCCCGCCCGGCCGAAGCCCCACAGAGCGAAGCTGTTGAACAGGGCGCCGATCAGGCCGGCGCAGAAACAGACGCTTAACAGAGCCTTGGTGCGGTACATGGGCACCTCCGTGAGGGCTGGGAGAGTTCAGGAGAGTTCTTCGTTCATGCGCCCCGGCCGGTACCCTTCGAGATCCAGGGTGATATACCGGAAACCGGCCTTTTTGCAGACTTCCACCAGGGCGGCGCGCCGGTGATTTTCCACCAGTCGCGGCAGGTCCTCCTCCGCAAGCTCGATTCGTACCGTATCGCCATGATGCCGGGCGCGAAAATTATGCAGGCCCTGGCGATGCAAAAATCCCTCACAGGTTTCCACCTGCGCCAGGTTTTCCCGGGTCAGCCGCCGACCATAGGGAATGCGGGTCGCCAGACAGGCAAAAGCGGCTTTGTCCGCAGTCGGCAGGGCCAGTTCCCGGCTGAGGCGGCGAATGTCCTGTTTGGTCAGGCCGGCTTCGAGGAGGGGGGAACGAACCCCCAGCAGGCGAAGGGCTTCGCTGCCGGGCCGGTAATCTCCCAGGTCATCCCTGTTGGAACCATCCAGCAGGACGGCACAGCCGAGGCGGCCGGCCTGTTCAAGGCAGAGCGCCATTATCGCCTGTTTGCAATGAAAACAGCGCCGGGGATCGTTGGCGACCACCTCGGGCAGTTCCAGCACCTCGCAGGTCAGAACGATCTGACGAATGCCCATTCCTTCCGCCAATCGGCGGCTTTCCTCCTCTTCCCATGCCGGGAAAAAAGCTGATCTTACGGTGAGCGCGAGGACCCGTTCAGGGCCGAGGACCTCCCGGGCCATCTTCAACAGTAGTGTCGAATCAACTCCCCCAGAAAAAGCTACGGCAACCGTCGGGAAGCCGGCGAGCAACGCCTTCAGCCTTGCCGCCCTGTCGGCGTCCCCGGGAGGGGGCTCGTCCGCTCCACGCAACCGGTCAGTTTTTGTCATCGAACAGACCGGAGGAGAGGTAGCGCTCGCCGGTGTCGCACAGTATTGTCACGTTCTTGCCGGGCCCAAGTCGCCTGGCCACCTCGATTGCCGCCGCTACATTGGCGCCGGAGGAAATGCCCACGAACAGACCTTCCTGCTGGGCGAGGTGCCGACTGGTGGCCATGGCGCGCTGGTCGTCGATGGCAATGATTTCCTGGTAGACGGACGTGTCGAGCACTTCCGGAATGAAACCGGCGCCGATTCCCTGGATGCCGTGCTGTCCCGGCGATCCACCGGAAAGTACGGGTGATCCAGCCGGCTCCACCGCCGCGATATGAACCTGGGGATTGTGGCGCAACAGGGCGTGGCCCACGCCGGTGATGGTGCCGCCGGTACCGACCCCGGCGACGAAGGCATCCACCTTGCCATCCAGGGCCGCCAGTATTTCCGGGCCGGTGGTTTGCTCATGAACCTGGGGATTGGCCGGATTGTTGAACTGCATGGGCATGAAACATTTCTTTTGCGACCGGATCTCCTCCGCCTTGGCAATGGCGCCGCGCATGCCCTGTGAACCGGGAGTCAGGACCAGTTCGGCACCGTAGGCACTGAGCAACCGCCGGCGTTCCAGGCTCATGGTATCCGGCATGGTCAGCACCAGCTTGTAGCCCTTGACGGCGCAGACCAGGGCCAGGCCGATTCCGGTGTTGCCGCTGGTCGGTTCGACCATGGTGTCGCCGGGCTTGATACAGCCGTCCCGTTCCGCCTGTTCGACCATCGCCAGGGCAATACGGTCCTTAACGCTTCCTCCGGGATTGGCGGCCTCCACTTTGGCCCAGACGGCCGCACAATCGATTCCGGGCAGGCGGTTCAGCCGGACCAGGGGGGTATTGAAAATCTGACCGAGGGTATTGTCGCTGATGGCTGTCGGCACGGGTTCCTCCAGTAGGCGCGGGTTTGGAATATTTGCAATTGGCGCATTATCGCTAATAATAAAGACTGACTGGCGTCGCAAAAAGTCCGCCCTACGGCGTTACGGCATTTTTTCAGGACCTCGACATACTCTATGTATGCCTTCGCCCCTGAAAAAATACCAAGCCTTGTAGGACGAAATTTTTGCTTAGCCATCTTACTTTTGTGTCTCGATTGCGAGGTCCGCGAATGCCGTTGTCTTTATCGCAACATGTTCATCGACCCTGTTCGTGGCGTTTTGCTCCGGCTATCGGCCTGGTGTTGCTTGACGGCCCCGGAAATGGTGCGGGGTTTCCCGTTTTGTGGGCCGGTTCGGTCCAGGGAGGGACCCGGATCTGCAGACTGAGTGTCCGCATGTCCCTCAAAGGGCGACGACGGCTGCGCCGCGGCCGGCATTTTCGGGTGGAGTTTTTTCCTTCCCGGTCGAACGAGCCGGGTCCGGTATGGCAATGCCGCTATATCGGACGGATCTCCCACGGCGGCCTGGTGACGTTGCGGGGCGAGATTCTGTAGCCGGCGAGGATAAAGGCTCCAAGGCCGCCTTTATCGCGAAAATCTGATTATTATGCCAGGTTCTTCTTGATGCGTTCGACCGCCTCAAGTACCTGGTTACGGTCGCCGAAGGCCGACAGCCGGTAATAACCTTCGCCGCTGGGACCGAAGCCGCTACCGGGGGTACCGACCACATGGCATTCGGAGAGCAGTTTGTCGAAGAATTCCCAGCTGCTCATGCCGCCCGGCGTTTTCAGCCAGATATAGGGTGCGTTGACCCCGCCATAAACCGTGAGGCCGGCGGCCTCCAGTCCTTCCCGGATAATCCGTGCGTTTTCCATGTAATAGTCGATCGTTTCACTGACCTGGGCCCAGCCCTTTTCCGAGTAGACCGCCGCGGCGGCCTTCTGCACCGGATAGGAAACGCCGTTGAACTTGGTGGACTGGCGACGGTTCCACAATTTATTGAGGGAAACCGATTCCCCTCCGGCGGTTTTGGCGGTAAGGGCTTCAGGAATTACGGTGAGGGCGCAGCGAACCCCGGTGAAACCGGCGGTCTTGGAAAAGCTGCGGAACTCGATGGCGCATTTTTCGGCGCCGGGAATTTCGTAGATGCTGTGGGGGATGCCTGGTTCGGTAATGAAGGCCTCATAGGCCGCGTCAAAGAAGATGATCGTATCGTTGGCCAGGGCGTAGTCGACCCATTTCCGCAGATCCTCCCTGGTGGCGATGGCGCCGGTCGGGTTGTTGGGATAGCAGAGATAGACGATGTCGACCCTTTCCTTGGGAATGGCCGGAGTGAAATGGTTTTCCTCGTTGCAGGGCAGATAGACGATTCCCTGGTAGTAGCCCTTTTCGTCGGCCTCGCCGGTGCGGCCGATCATGACGTTGGTGTCGTTGTAGACCGGGTAGACCGGATCGCAGATGGCCACCTTGTTGTCGAGGGCAAAGATGTCGAGGATGTTGGCGCAGTCGCATTTGCTGCCGTCGGAGATAAAGATCTCCGAGGTTTTCAGCGAGACCCCGAGAGGTTTGTAGGACTTTTCGATGATGGTGTCGATGAGGAATTCATAGCCCTGTTCCGGACCGTAGCCCATGAAGTTTTCCGACTTCGTCAGATCGTCCACCGCCTCGTGAAAGGCCTCGATGACCGCGGGGGCCAGAGGCTGGGTGACATCGCCGATGCCGAGTCGAATCACATGGGCATCGGGATTGGCGGCGGTGAAGGCCTTGACCCGCCGGCCGATCTCGGGAAACAGGTAGCCGGCCTTGAGTTTCAGATAGTTGTCGTTCAAACGTGCCACGGAAAATCCTCCTTATATGTCTGTCAAAAATGAATGGATTGTTTTTTATCCAAGATCAAGGGCTCTCACCAAAGAGCACACAGAAAAGTTCTTAAAGTTTCAAGGGTTTCTCTGTGATCTCTGTGTCCTCTAGTGAGCGGAGCGAACGTGTGGTGAAAGCTTTTTTGGCATTTCCCTTATTTCAGCCCCAGAATATCCTGCATATCGTACAGACCCGGCGCTTGGCCGGCGATCCAGCCGGCGGCGCGCACCGCGCCGCGGGCGAACATGTCGCGGCTCATGGCCCGATGGGTGATTTCGATCCGCTCGCCCATGCCGATGAAATAGACGGTGTGCTCGCCGACGATATCGCCGCCGCGAACGGTCTGCATGCCGATTTCTTCCTTGCTGCGCGCCCCGCACATCCCTTCGCGGTGATAAACCGCGGTCTTGTTGTAATCCCGTCCGAGGGCCTCGGCGACGATTTCGCCCATGCGCACCGCGGTGCCGCTGGGGGAATCCTTCTTCAGGTTATGGTGGAGCTCGACGATTTCCACGTCGAAGCCGTCACCCAGGATCTTCGCCGCTTCCTTGAGCAGCTTGAAGCAGGCATTGACGCCGACGCTCATGTTGGGCGCCAGGACTACCGGAATCTTTTTGGCATAATCCTCGACCTGCAGACGTTGTTCGGGAGTGAAACCGGTGGAGCCGATGACGATCTTTTTCCCCAGCCGGGCGCAGATCTCGAGATTTTTCAGGGATACGGCGGGAAAGGTGAAGTCGATCAGCACTTCGGCGCCGGCCAGGGCGACTTCATGGCTGTCGGTGATTTCCACCCCCAGTGCTCCGCAGGCGGCGAGCATTCCGGCGTCCTGGCCCAGGGCGGCATGGCCGGGCATTTCAAGGGCGCCGGCCAGTTCCAGTCCTTCTGTTTCCTTGACGGCGGTAATGAGGCGGCCGCCCATGCGTCCGGCGGCGCCGTTAACGGCGATTTTAATCATAGAGGCCTCTCGGGGTTTTGGGTGTGTCAGGCGGCGACCAGACCGTAATTTACCAGCACCCTTCGCAGGGCAGCCAGGTTTTCGGGCTGCATCGGCACCAGGGGCAGGCGCGGATGCCCGTTGCATTTGCCCATCAACTCCAGGGCCGTTTTGACCGGTACCGGATTCGACTCGATGAACATGACGTTATTGATGTCCAGCAGGCTGTAATGGATTTGCCGGGCGTCATCCCAGCGGTTTTCTCCGACAGCGGTGAGCAGGGCCTTGACCTCTGCCGGCATGATGTTGGCGGTGACCGAGATGACCCCCTTGGCGCCGATGGCCATGAAGGGTAGGGTCAGGGAATCGTCACCGGACA
>Ga0326597_10013606_pt1 | contig 10690 bp, 9 predicted proteins | sample RVTome_12_FD_203789 | JGI IMG/M metagenome (GOLD analysis project Ga0326597, IMG submission 203789) | Soil microbial communities from uranium-contaminated site in the Upper Colorado River Basin, Wyoming, United States - RVT100D185 | ecosystem: Environmental > Terrestrial > Soil > Contaminated >... | reverse complement strand
CGCCGAGCGTGAGTGGCACCCCAGCCAGGTCGCGGCGCCACTGCTCACCGGCGAGCTGGACCTCACCCTCCAGGCACCTATCTGCCCAGAACTGAAGCGGTGGATCATGTCCTATGGCAAGGAGGTGGAGGTGCTCCAGCCCAAGAGCCTCCGGGACGACATCCGCCGCGAGTGGCTGGCGGCCCTTCGGGGCACGGGCGGCCGGGCGGAGCCTCCCCGGATGGCCGTCAGGAAGGGAGAGAGGCAATCCCGGCCTGTCCGGGAGCCGGCGCTGGCCGTTCGAGAGGGAAAACCGGCCCAGCCACGCCGGGCCCTGCCCAGGCTCCGGCCAAAGCGGTAGCGGGGGTGGAATTGAATCTTGCTGTGTCCTGATCCGGCACAGGTCAGTGCTAAGCACGCTATTGCCCAACCCGTGACAGGACTGAGGGCAGGGGTCCCCTTGTAAACCGGACACGAACCTTATCCCTTCAGGAGTGGTTGGCAGAGGCAGATCCTCCGCCGCAGGTTCTGAACATCCCGACGGGCGGCGGCAAGACCGCGGCGGGAATCCTGGGGTGGCTGCGGAGCAGACAATTCGCGAGCCCGAAGGTCAGGGAAGCCGGTGACCATCGAGTGTTCGCCCCTTCGGCGGCCGGGGTTTATTGGTTGTCTGTCCCTGTCGCTGTCGGTGGTGCGGCGTCCGCTCCTTCCGGGGCCGAGGCGAATGCGGTTCAAATTGACGCAATTGACAGCGTCCCGTAACCACACATACCGAGGGAGTTATGCCGGCACCCCGAAGAAAGACGGCGACCGATGTTAGTAATGTGACCCACGAGATTTGCTGGGCCAAGACTCTGCCTGACGGCAAACCGGGCATCTCGGTTCGGGATCATTGTCTGAACGTGGGCTGCGTTGCCGAGGCCCTGCGGAAACTCCTGCCGCAACACTTGCGCGACCTGCTGCCGCCCGGAATCTCCACCCTCTCTGCCCTCCACGACCTTGGCAAGGTGTCGCCCGGGTTTCAGCAGAAATGCGAGAAGTGGCTGGTGCAACACGGCATCAAGGATCATGCGCTGAGCGAAGGCTGGAATGTGCGCGAGCCCGATCACGCGAAGGTCAGTCAGTTCACCGTGCAGGAGCTGTTGAGCGGCACAGGGCTGCACGGCTGGGCAGCGATCGTCGGTGCGCATCATGGTCGTATCAAGGGCGAGCGGGTTCAGGTGCGTGAGCCGTGGGAAGACGAACGCCGTCGGTTGGCGGCGGAACTCATTAAGGAGTTTGGTCCACTTCCAACAGGAGAGGCGGACGATGCTACGCTGTGGTTCGTTGCCGGATTGATTACCGTGGCGGACTGGATCGGCTCAGACGAAGGGCGGTTCCCCCAGCAGGTGCGAGAGAACTTGGCGGAGCGGCGATTGCGCGCAACACAGGCACTGGGCGATTTGGGCTGGAACCCGGTCAGCATCCGCACAAATCTACGCTTTGAGGATCTGTTCGCCCCGTACATCCCCAACAGTCTGCAAACGGCCGTGATTGACGGTGTCCGCGAGCCTGGCGTGTACGTCATCGAAGGGCCGATGGGCTGCGGCAAGACCGAGGCGGCGCTGGGGGCCGCGTATCAACTCGTCGCGTCGGGCAAAGCTAACGGAATCTACTTCGCGTTGCCCACACAGGTCACCAGCAACCGCATCCATCTGCGCGTGCAGCCGTTCGTGCACCGCATCTCCAAGAACGCGCCCGACCTCCGGCTGGCGCACAGCGCTTCCTGGCTGGTGCAAACGGAACCGCCGCCCACACTCCGCCCAGCCAGTCCCGATCCCGAGTCGGAGGAACACGTGCGCGCGGGCCGGTCCTGGTTTGCGTCACCGAAGCGCGCGCTGCTGGCACCGTTTGGCGTGGGCACGATTGACCAGGCACTGCTTGGAATCGTGGCGGCGAGTCACTTTTTCGTTCGGCAGTTCGGACTGGCCGGCAAGGTGGTCATCCTCGATGAGATTCACTCCTACGATCTGTACACCAGCACGCTACTTGACACGCTGGTTCGGCGGCTGCGCGACCTCCACTGCACGGTCATCGTCTTGTCAGCCACGCTCACCGCAGCACGGCGGCGGCAACTACTGGGTGCGGGCGATGGCCAGCGGCTGAGCGACTCCTACCCCCTGCTGTCAGGCAGCGGCACCCCGCCGGTCGAGGTCCCGTGTGAGCCGCCGCCGAAGAAGACTGTCGCCGTGGGCTTCGTTCAACCTGCCGCCTTGGTCGAGGATTGTTTGGAGCGGGCCCGGCAAGGCCAGTGCGTGCTGTGGATTCGCAACACCGTGGACGAAGCGCAGGATACTTACAGCCGCCTCAAGAGTGCCAACTACGAAGGCGGCCCGCCCATCGCCCTGCTGCACTCACGGTTTCCCTTCTTCCGCCGTGAGGAACTGGAAACGTACTGGATGGAGGCGCTTGGCAAGGACACAGCGAAGCGACCCAACGGCTGCGCGCTTGTCTCCACACAGGTGGCCGAACAGAGCGTGGACATCGATGCCGACTTGCTGATTACCGACCTCGCGCCCACGGACATGCTTTTGCAACGGCTGGGCCGACTGTGGCGGCACGAACGACCGAACCGGCCGTGCGCCCAGCCCGAAGTGTGGATTCAGTCGCTGCCTCTACCCGACGCAGCGCTGCGCCGGGAGACGGAGAAGGAGTTGCGCGAGGCGTTAGGAAAAAGCGCGAAAGTCTATGCGCCTTACGTACTGCTGCGATCGATCCAGCAATGGCGCAGTCGCGATGCCATCACACTGCCCACCGACATCCGCGCCATCCTGGAAGCCACCTATGCCGAGCCGGCCCCCGACGAACCCGAAGGGTGGCGAGAACTGCATCGGCAGCTCGAGCACCAGAAAGCCAGACTGGCAGGGCTGGCCCTCTCGGCGACCAATGTCTGGGCGATGCCCCCCTTGCCCGACGATGAAGGCGTCCAGACGCGCTACAGCACCTATCGGATGGCTCAACTGCTTCTGGCGACTGAGACCGCATCGCTCGACTCGCACTCGGCGCAGCTCCGCCTGCTGGACGGCACGGTGGTCACGGCTCACGACCGCGACTGGAACTTCGAGACGGCCAAAGCCATCCATCGTAACCTCACCCGCGTGCCGCATTGGACGGTAGCGACCGCGTTGATGAATCCACCGAGCTGGCTAACCAACCATGTTTCGCAACCCACCGCCGTGGCCCGACTGCAACCCGACGGCAGCGTCCGCTGGCTTGGCGGCGAACAGCAATCGGGGCTTTCCTATCACACCGATCAGGGTATCATCATCAACCGCGAGCGCGTTCCGCGCGTGCTACAGGAGGAGTCGGATGAATCTTACGACTGAGCCGTGGATTCCCGTTGTGTGGGACAATGGCAAACCGGGCGTGGTCACCCTTGCGGACGCGTTCTCGCGCGGCCACGAAATCCAGGACCTTTCCGTCCGCCCCCACGAACGCATCGCGCTGATGCGCCTGCTCATCTGTATTACCCAGGCTGCGCTGGACGGCCCAAGCGACTACGACGACTGGAAGACCTGCCGGCCGCGGATTGTTCCATCCGCGCTCGATTACCTTAAACGCTGGCAGCACGCCTTCGAGTTATTCGGCACCGGCCGGCGGTTCTTGCAGATCGGCGGACTGAAGAAGCCAGCGAAGACGGCTGATGGTGACGAAGAGGGCAATGCGGCGAGCAAACTCGATGTTGCCTTGGCCACTGGCAACAACTCGACGCTCTTCGACAATGCTGGAGGTTCAGAGCGTAACTTCACGCCCGCGCAACTCGCGTTGAACCTACTCAGCTTCCAGTGCTTTTCACCTTGTGGCCTCATCGGTGAAGCGGAATGGGGGGGGAAGAAGACAGGTCGGAATAGCAAACACTCACCGTGTATTTCGGGCAGTATGCTACACACGATTGTGCGAGGCTCGGATCTGCTTGGCACTCTTCACCACAATCTGCTCAACAAACACCAGGTGGATGCCTTGCTTGGAACGAATCTTTGGGGCCACCCCGTGTGGGAAATGATGCCCGCTTCCCCTTCGCATTCCGTGGAAGTCCGCAATGCCACGAAGACCTACCTTGGTCGGCTCGTGCCCTTGAGCCGCTGCGTCTGGCTCGATGACAACCTGTCCAAGATGATTCTAGCGAACGGTCTTGAGTATGCGCCTTATGAGGCGTTTCGAGAGCCGGCGGCCACCATCGTGACTCGCAGAAAGAAAGGAAACCCTGCGCGTGTTGTGCTCAACGCCTCGCTGGACAAAGCGCCGTGGCGTGAATTGCACTCGCTCACCATCAAATCCATTGCCCAGAACACCAACGGTGGGCCAGCGATGTTGCTCAACCTCACCGGCGATCAGCCCTTTGATCTGTGGGTCGGAGGCGCGATCCCGAACTCTAAAGGCGGTGTGGTTGATGAGGTCATTGAGTCTATGTTCCACGTCCCCGCCGCGATGCTCACCGAACCAAGCCAGCGCACCTACGAGCAGGGCGCAAAATTTGCCGAAGCCGCCGAATTGCGCCTGCGCAAAGCGGTCTCAACTTACCACCGCGAAATCGGCGACAACCTGGACCGCGCCGAGATGCGCAAGCAAAGAGGACGTGTGCAAAGCAAGGCAACGTTCCAGTTTTGGACGGATGTGGAGTGGCGCGTCAGCGATCTGCTGGCCGTCGCGGAAGAACCCGCCCTGCTCGGACTCGACAAGTCCTGGCACAAAACCGACTGGGGTCGGGCCGCCTGGCGCGCGGCCGTCGCGGCATTCGAGCGTGCCTGCCCGCATGAGACCACCCGGCAAATCCGCGCTTATACGCTGGGCCGAAGGGCTCTATTTGAGACGCCTGCACAACAGCACGCTGAAGAGGAGACTGAAGCATGACCACCCAGCACACCAATCCGAAGGAACGGGCGGCGTGGTTGCTAAATTACTTGCGCCAACTGAGGGAGGACCGCGGCGCAATGGCCGACTTGCGCCGTGCGCTCAGCCCAACGCAGCGGCATCGAGCCTGGCCGTTGTTGGCACGTTTCGGCGGGATTGATGACCCGCGATACGAGACTGTTGCTGGGCTGTTCGCATACCATCCCGACGAGACCAGCAGCGGCAACCTGGGCACCACATGCCGACGGCTCAGCGGCGACCACAACACCTTCGAAGGCCGGTTTCGTCGACTGCTAGCCTGTGAGCGCAACGACATCTGCGAACACATCCGGCCCGTCGTCCTCGCCGCCAGGGCGAAAGACATTCCCGTGAACTACGAGCGGCTTTTCGCCGACCTCTTCTACTGGAGCGACGCCGTGAAAGCTCGCTGGGCGGCGGAATTCTGGGGCGCGCCCCCGGCAGAAGACCTCCCGGCCACTACGGAGGCGACGCCATGACTTCCCTGACGGAAATCACATTCGACCTCGCCACCGTCGCCCGGTTGCGGATCTGGGATGTCTATGACTGGCATCAACGCACGTGGGAATGCTTTCCCGGTCGGGACGGGCAGCCGCGGGATTTTCTGACGCGCTTGGACCGCAAGAGCGATCACTTTCAACTCCTTATTGTCTCTCCGGTTGAGCCCACTCGGCCTGCATGGTGTCCCGCCGACTGGTGGCGCGGGCCAAAGCTGATCCCCGAAAGTTACTTTGCCCGCAGCCGCTATCGCTTCCAACTGTGCGCCAACCCGACAAAGAAGGTGGCAGTCCAGAAACCCGACGGCAGCTTCAAGAAGAATAGTCGCCGCGTTCCGTTGAGCAAGCGAGAAGACCTGATCGCCTGGATCATACGCAAAGGCGAGCAGGGGGGATTTTCTGTGGAGGAGGACAGCCTGCGCACCATCCCGCGGGGGCGGGAGTACTTCCGGAAAAACGGTCAGCGGGGTCTGCACTCCGCCGTTGAGTTTCAAGGAGTGCTCGCCGTGACCGATCCGCAGAAACTCCATGAAGCGTTCACGCACGGCATCGGGCCGGCCAAAGCCTTCGGCTTCGGCCTGCTCGTGATCGCACCGATCCATTGAACGATCAAACCAGAAAGGAGAGGCGAAATGAAACTGATCGAGCTGCACATCCTCCAGTCGTTCCCCGTCTCGTGCCTGAACCGGGATGACGTGGGCGCGCCCAAAACCGCCACCTTCGGCGGCGTCAACCGCGCCCGCATCTCTAGCCAGTGCCTGAAACGGGCGATCCGTGAGCTTGCTGAAGACCTCTGCCCTGAGCTGTTTGCTGCCAACCGGAGTCGGCTGATCATCGAACCGTTGGCGCAAGCACTTCAGAAGCACGGCGTCGCCGATGCCAGGGCGACAGAGGTTGCCAAACGAGTTGGCGACTACTTGGCTACACTGGACGACGCGGCCGAAAAGAAGGGCACGCTCAAGGTGAAGACACTGATGTTCCTGTCGCCCTCAGAAGTGGACGCCATCGCCAGTGCATTAGCGGAGATCGTGAAGAAAGATCCCAAAGCAAGGGAACTCGAAAAGGCAGTTGCGAAGGCCTGTAAAACGGCCGCGCTCAAAGATGCCGCTGATATCGCCATCTTTGGACGGATGGTCGCCAGTGACCATTCGCTTACGCTGGAAGGCGCAGGTTTGTTCAGCCATGCGCTTTCCACTCACAAGGCCGAAAACGACATTGATTTCTTCTCGGCGGTGGACGATCTGCAAAAGGCTGAAGAAGCCGGCGCCGGCATGACCGGCACGCTGGAGTTCACCTCCGCTACCTACTACCGCTACGTCGGGCTGAATCTCGACATGTTGGCCGATAAAGACCACCTCGGCGCGTTGTCTGCCGACGAGCGCAAGCAGGTTGTGGACACCTTCGTGCGCGCCAGCATCCTCGCGGTGCCGGGCGCGCGGAAGAACTCCATGAACGCCCATACGCTTCCAGGCCGCGTTCTCGGCCTAGTTAAAGACAAGGGCCAGCCCCTCCAACTGATCAACGCCTTCGAGAATCCTGTCATCTCCAAGAACGGCTTGATGGATGCCTCCATCGCCGCGCTTAAGGAGCATCATGAACAATTGAAGAACATCTGGGGGATCAGGCCCCTCGCGGAGCTTGCCATTCCGGACAGGACGCTCGAACAGTTGTGTACGGAGGTTCTGCGTCATGTCAACTAATACCGCCTACTTGGTCCTGCTGCTGGACGCCCCGATGCAATCCTGGGGATTCGAAAGCCGTTTCCAGCGCCGCACAACGGGACTGCACCCGACCAAGAGCGGCATTATCGGAATGATCTGTGCCGCAACGGGTCTGGCGAAAGGTTCAGGCCGGGAAAAGGAGATGCTGCCGAACCTACACGAACTGCGGATGACCAGCATCTTCATCCCGCGCAAGCAAACAAATCCTTGGTCGGGAGACACGACGGAATTGTCCCTGCGCCGACTCGAGGATTTTCACACGGTCGGTGGCGGCTACGACAAGGAGGCACACCGGCAGTTCATCCCGCGCAAGGCTTCCGGGGGGCCGTGTGATAATCCCACGGTTTCCCGCCGGCAGTATCTTCTGGATGCCCGCTTCGGCGTGATTCTGAAGGGTGACCACGGGTTGCTGGAGCGAGTGGCCGCCGCCCTGCAGAATCCGCGCTGGGGAGTGTGGTTCGGGCGCAAAAGCTGTATCCCGGCCGCGTCGGTGTTCGTCGCATTGTCCCAATCGCAAGATGAGGCTTGGAAGGCTGTGTTGCGGGCCTGTAAATTGGACGAGGGATTGCCGCTGGAAACGTTCACCACCGTCACCGAAGTCGAGCGGTTTGAGGAAGGGACGGACTCACTCGCCGACCAGCCGGTCAGTTTCGGCGACGCTACAAGTAGCGGCCCAGACAAGCGCCAGTTTGCCATTCGCCGTATCAAGGTCCAGCCAGGTGTTGGGCTGTCAGCAAAGGCGTAAACCCGTTGCCGATCTTCGAAAAGCCACCGCTGGAAGCTCTCTCCCCGGCTAAGGACCGCTGGACGCCGATCTATCTGGAGCATGGGCGGCTCGAAGTGGACGATTCCAGCATCAAATGGATCGGGGCCGATCGGATGGTCTATCGACTGCCGGTGGCGACCATCTCGGCGGTGTTGCTCGGTCCCGGTACGACGGTGACACACGCGGCTATGAAAGCATGCGCTGATTCCAACACACCGGTCTGCTGGATCGGTGAGGACGGCATGCGCTTCTACGCAATCGGGATCACGCCTAATCACGACAATACTATGCCTCGTAAGCACGCCGCCGCATGGGCCGACCAGAAGAAGCGGGCGGAGATCGCCCGTCGTATGTTTGCTCGCCGGTTCCCCGGTGTGGAGGTGGCGAAATACAGCATCAAGGAGCTCCGAGGCATGGAGGGCCTGCGGGTGCGGGCCAAGTACGCCGAACTCGGGCAGCAGTATGGCGTCACCTGGAAAGGCCGGGACTACGACAAGAGCAATTGGAATCTGGCCGACAACATCAACCGTGCTCTATCCGCCGCCAACGCAAGCCTCTATGCGGTGTGTGCTGCAGTAGTCTGTTCGTTGGGCTACGTGCCCTCGCTGGGCATTATCCACGATGGCGGAACATTGCCGTTCATTTATGACGTGGCCGACCTCTACAAGGAGATCACTTCGTTCCCGGCGGCCTTCCAGGCGATGCGTCAGAAACCTGATGACAAGGGTGAGCTGGTGCGCACCCTTCTGAAGGAACGAATCGAGCAGGAGAGACTGCTCCAAAAGATTCCCAAAGACCTTGAGGAGCTGTTCGCATGACTGTCGTCGTCGCCAACGATACGCCTGATTCCATCCGCGGGATGCTCAAGCGCTGGTTCATTGAGCCGCGCCCCAACGTCTTTGTCGGCACGCTCAACCGCCGCACCCACGAAAAAACAATTGAGTACATCAAGCGAAACGCTGGTGACATTGGCCTGCTCATCGTCAGCAGCTATCCCAACTGCCAGGGGTATAAGATCGAATCCTGTGGTCCGACCGATCGCAAGGGCGTAGAAGTCGCTGGCCTGTGGCTGGTCGCGGAAAAATGGGAGGAATCCGAACCGGTGCAGCCAAAAGACGCGATGGCTCCGCAATAGGTTGTGGTGCTCGATCTGACCTGTCGCAATATGGCAGAGTTCTCCCCACGCGTGTGGGGATGGTCCGTGCTGCCCTGCGATTTGATGGCCGCAGTTGGAGTTCTCCCCACGCGTGTGGGGATGGTCCGGCAATCGGGTAGGTATTATGCGTCATGCTCAGGTTCTCCCCACGCGTGTGGGGATGGTCCGACGAGTACGGCGGCCCAAGCCGAACAGGTGCGGTTCTCCCCACGCGTGTGGGGATGGTCCGTCCTGGGCGACCGGCGTGTACGCCGACATGATGTTCTCCCCACGCGTGTGGGGATGGTCCGGCCGATGTGAACGCGGAGGTGGTGGATGCGGTGTTCTCCCCACGCGTGTGGGGATGGTCCGCCGACATCCAGCGGGCGGTCATGGATTATCTGGTTCTCCCCACGCGTGTGGGGATGGTCCGCCCCACGTTCTGCCCTTCCGTGTGACGTCGGCGTTCTCCCCACGCGTGTGGGGATGGTCCGCCGAGAAAGCCCGTGCATCCCTCTACGCCAGGGTTCTCCCCACGCGTGTGGGGATGGTCCGGGCACCGTGTCCGTCTCCAACCCCACCATCCCGTTCTCCCCACGCGTGTGGGGATGGTCCGCAGACCCTTGACCTGGAGGCCCTTGGACACGAGTTCTCCCCACGCGTGTGGGGATGGTCCGCAACCGATGAACGCGACTCTGAGAATCAGCGCGTTCTCCCCACGCGTGTGGGGATGGTCCGGATCGTGGCCTTCGCTGGATCAGCATGGATCTGTTCTCCCCACGCGTGTGGGGATGGTCCGCACCCGGCTTTCTTTCCGCCCCCCCGTAATGCGTTCTCCCCACGCGTGTGGGGATGGTCCGCCGTGGCCGCCGAACGGGCCATCGCTGGAGCGGTTCTCCCCACGCGTGTGGGGATGGTCCGGTGACTTGCCGCTCTCCCTATTCCGTGAGGGGGTTCTCCCCACGCGTGTGGGGATGGTCCGTGCCGCGCCTGCGGCAATTATCTGCTGATCGGGTTCTCCCCACGCGTGTGGGGATGGTCCGTACACGCTCTTGTTCGGGTTCCCCCCCAGGTAGTTCTCCCCACGCGTGTGGGGATGGTCCGAACGCCTTGGGCGCAATCCCGTACTTGGTGAAGTTCTCCCCACGCGTGTGGGGATGGTCCGAGTCCACAGTCGAGAACGTCCTGGGCCTACCGGTTCTCCCCACGCGTGTGGGGATGGTCCGAGCAGATGGTCGCGCTCATACTTGGCCCGCTCGTTCTCCCCACGCGTGTGGGGATGGTCCGTAGAACAGTTTCCGGGCATACCCGGTGGCTTCGTTCTCCCCACGCGTGTGGGGATGGTCCGGAGAGCCGGCGCATGGTAAGCGCCGAAGGAGAGTTCTCCCCACGCGTGTGGGGATGGTCCGATCCGATTCGAGGAGGTGACGCAGTGAGTGGGGTTCTCCCCACGCGTGTGGGGATGGTCCGGCCAGCTCGAACGGTGGACCTTCGGGCATCGGGTTCTCCCCACGCGTGTGGGGATGGTCCGGAGGCCATATTAGGGACTCAGCGCCCGGGCGCGTTCTCCCCACGCGTGTGGGGATGGTCCGCAGAGTCGCTGATGCCAGCGTTTATTGCCACCGTTCTCCCCACGCGTGTGGGGATGGTCCGGACATCATCGTCAAGGTCAGCCGTCTGCTGG
>Ga0326597_10013605_pt1 | contig 10690 bp, 11 predicted proteins | sample RVTome_12_FD_203789 | JGI IMG/M metagenome (GOLD analysis project Ga0326597, IMG submission 203789) | Soil microbial communities from uranium-contaminated site in the Upper Colorado River Basin, Wyoming, United States - RVT100D185 | ecosystem: Environmental > Terrestrial > Soil > Contaminated >... | reverse complement strand
ACTTAATCGCCGACGCCTGGGACCGGCCCTACGCGCGCGAGCGCGCGGCGTTTCCGACGGCCGCGACGCGCGAGCACAAGATCTGGCCGCCCGTCAGCCGCATCGACGGCGCGTACGGGGACCGGAACCTGGTGTGCGTGTGTCCGCCGGTTGCAGCCTACGCGACCGTGTGACCACCAAACCGGATGAGGGGTTGGCAACGGTGGGTGTAGGGGCGCAGCATGCTGCGCCCCTACCGGTGTCGGCCATGGCGCCGTGGCAGGTCATCATCGATCCCGTCGGCCGGCCGGGGCCCGACAACATGGCGATCGACCAGGAGCTGCTCGAGGAAGCCGACCGCAGCGGTGCAGCATTCCTGCGGCTCTATCGCTGGGACCCTCCCTGCCTGTCGTTCGGCCGCAACGAGCCGGCCGCCGCGCGCTACGATCGCGAGGCGCTGGAGCGCCGCGGGCTCGCCGTGGTGCGCCGGCCGACGGGCGGGCGCGCGGTGTGGCACGAGCACGAGGTCACCTACGCCGTCGCCGCCCCGATCGCGGCGTTCGGGTCACTACGCGAGAGCTATCGGACGATTCACGAGCGACTGGCGGTGGCGCTGCGGTCCCTCGGCGCCGACGCGAGCCTCGCCGACCGCCTGCGAAGTCCTTTAGGGACCGCCCGACCGCCCGTCTTTGGTCCGTGCTTTTCAGCCCCGGCCGGCGGCGAAGTTCTCGTGCACGGTCGTAAGGTGATCGGCTCGGCCCAGGTCCGGCGCGGAGCCGCGTTGCTGCAACACGGGTCGATCCTGCTCGATGGTTCGCAGGAAATCGTGAGCGCGGTCAGCCGTCAGCAATCAGCCCTCAGGGGCGAAACGACGCTCCGGGAGGCCCTCGGCCGGCCCGTCGGCTTCGAGGAGGTCGCCGACGCGATCGTGCGGGCATGGTGCGACGCCGTGACCCTGAACACCCTCCGCCGCCCTCCGCCGCCCTGCGCCGCCCTGTATTCCGACCCCGCCTGGACCTGGCGCCGCTAGGGGCCGAGTGAAATGTTAAGCGCCATGCTACGCCTGCGCCGTCTCGTCCTCGTCGTGGCCGCGCTCGGTCTTGCGTCGTGCCAACGTTCCCCCGGTTGCACCGGCGAATACTGCGGCACGCTCGTGTTCGCCGCCGTGGGCGAGCCAGATATCCTGCTCCCGCCCTCGACGCAGGAGGCCGTGTCGCGGGATATCGAAGAGCAGCTCTTCCTGAAGCTCGCCGACATCGGGCTCTCGACCAACACGGTCGGCGACGAAGACTTCCAACCCATCCTCGCGGAGCGCTGGGAGTGGGACGGGCCGCTGACGCTCGTGTTCCACTTGGACTCCCGCGCCCGCTGGCAAGACGGCCAGCCGGTGACCGCCAGCGACGTCGCGTTCACCTTCGACGCCTACACCGACTCGGCGGTGGCGTCGCCCTACCGCGCCGCGCTGCGCCGCATCGCCAGCGTCAAGGCGCGCGACCCGGAGACAGCGGTGTTTCGGTTCCGCGAGCGGTATCCGGAGATGTTCTACGACGCGGTCTATCACATGCGCGTGCTTCCGGGGCACCTCTTGCGCGGCGTGCCGCGGGACCAGTGGAAGACGGCGCCGTTCGGGCGCCAGCCCGTGGGGAACGGGCCGTACCGCTTCGTGGCGTGGAAGGCGGGCCAGACGATCGAGCTCGTCGCCGACTCGACGTTCTTCCTCGGCCGCCCGGGGATCCGCCACCTGATCTGGCGCTTCACCCCCGACATCGTGGTGGCGGCGACCCAGCTCGTCGCGGATCAGGCGGACGGCCGCGAGCAGCTCGTCACCCCGGACAACATCGCGCGGGCCCGGGCGGCGCCACAGCTGACGATCTACCCCTACCGCGGCGCCACGTACGGCTATCTCGGCTTCAACCTCGCCGCGAACGGCGACACGATGCAGCCGCATCCCATTTTCGGGGACCGCGAGGTGCGCCGCGCGTTGACGATGGCGGTCGATCGCGCGCGGCTCCTGAAGAGCGTGTTCGGCGATTTCGCCCAGGTCCCTCCGGGGCCGATGTCGCAGCTGTGGTGGATCTGGGACCCCGAGCTGCGCCAGCTCCCCTACGACACCGTCCAGGCGGGCCGTCTGCTGTCCGCACGCGGCTGGCGCGACTCGGACCACGACGGCATCCGCGACCGTGGAGGCCAGCCGCTCTCCTTTCGCGTGCTCGTGACCTCGACCAGCGCGATCCGGCGCCAATACGCCCGGCTGCTCCAGGAGCAGTTCCGCCTCGTGGGAGTCCAGATGGACATCGACGAAGTCGAGGCGAGCGTCGTGTCGGAGCGGGCGGCGGCCGGGAAGTTCGACGCCGTCATGCTCGCCTGGAACACCGATCCGACGCCGAGCTCCGGCGTTCCGCAGGTGTGGACCCGCGGGGGCTTCGGGCGGTCGAACTACCTGCGCTACGACAACCCGGCGTTCGACCGGCTCGTCGATCGGGCCACGGCGGCGGCTACGCGCGACCAGGCGCGGGCGGCGTGGCGCGCCGCCGTCGAGACGATCAGCGCCGACGCGCCCGGCATCTTCCTGTTCGCGACCGACAACGTGGCCGCCTTCCACAACCGGGTGGCGGACGTCCGGATCCGCCCCGATTCGTGGGCGGCGCTGCTCCGCACCTGGCGCATTCCCCCGGACCGGCTCATCGATCGGGATCGTGTGGAGCGCTAGGTGACGGCGTGGCTGGTGCGGCGCGTGGCGGCCTCGGTCGCCATCGTCTTCGTGGTCGTCACCCTCACCTTCATCCTGATGGATCTGGCCCCGGGCAAGCCGATGCTCGGGCCTACGGAGCGCCTGGCCGACCCCGAGGCGGAGGCCGAGCTGCGGCGTCAGTTTGGATTGGACGGCCCACTCGGCGTCCGGTACGTGAGCTACCTCCGGCAGCTGGCGCGCGGCAACCTCGGTGCGTCGTTCGGGCTGCGCCGTCCCGTCGCCGACGCCCTCGCCGAAGCGATTCCCAATACCCTGCTGCTCGCGGGCGCCGCACTGCTGATCGATTTCCTCATCGGTCTGGGACTCGGCGTGTACCAGGCGCTCCGCGTCCACCGCCTGCCCGACGTCGCGCTCGGCAACGTCACGCTGTTTCTCTATTCCGTCCCGACATTCTGGCTGGGGCTGATCCTCCTCCTCGTGTTCGGGGCGTGGCTGCGCTGGTTTCCCGTCGGCGGCATGAGCGACCCGGTGCTCTGCCCGACCGTCTCCTCGTTCTACTGCACGATGGACCGGCTGTGGCACCTCGCGTTGCCGGCCTTGACGCTCGGGATCGTCGGCGCCGCGGGGACGGCCCGGTTTCAGCGCGCCGCCATGCTCGAGGTCGCCGGGCAGGACTACGTCCGCACGGCGCGCGCCAAGGGCGCGTCCGAGCGGCGCGTCGTGCTGCGGCACCAGCTGCGCAATGCCCTGCTGTCGTTCATCACTCTGTTCGGGCTGGCATTCCCGTTCCTGCTCACCGGGGCGGTCCTGATCGAGACGATCTTCGCCTGGCCCGGGATGGGACGGCTCGCGACGGATGCGATCCTGCGGCGCGACTTCCCCGTCGTGAACGCCGCGGTGTTGCTCGCAAGCACGCTCGTCGTCACCGGCAGTCTGCTCGCCGATGTGCTCCTCGCCGTGGCGGACCCGCGCCTTCGCGTGCGGGACCTGGCGTGACGCTCCAGGCCTGGTTCGCGCTGCTCGCGGCGCTCGCCCTCGCGGCCTGGGCGGTCGGGGCGCTGCGCCGCCGCACCGCGCGCCACGAAGCCGGCCGGCGCTTTTTCCGGCACCCCACCGCTGCCTGGGGGATCGGGATCCTCGCGTTCTTCGCGATCGTCGCCGTGGCGGCGCCGCTCGTGACGTCGTTCGACCCGCGGCAGCAGCTCGACATCGTGCGCCTGAAGAACCAGCCCCCCTCCTGGAGCTACATCCTCGGGACCGACCTCTACAGCCGCGACCTCTGGACCCGCGTCGCCTACGGCGCGCGGATCTCGCTCATGGTCGGCGCGCTGGGCATGCTCGTCGCCGTCACCCTCGGCACCCTGGTCGGCGCGGTCGCGGGCTACTACCGGCGCTGGGTGGACGCCGTCCTGATGCGCGGGGTGGACGTGGGGCTCGCGCTGCCGCGCATCTTCGTGCTCCTCATCGCGATCGCCTTGTTCGGCCGGCTGCCGCTCGCGCTGCTCGTGCTCGTGATCGGCTTCACGTCGTGGTTCGGGACGAGCCGGCTGGTCCGGGCGGAAGTCCTGAGCGTGCGCGAGCGCGACTTCGTCGCCGCCGCCCGGGCGGTGGGCGCGGGTGCGGCCCGCGTTATCTTTCGCCACGTCCTGCCGAATGCGGCGGCACCGATCATCGTCTCGGCGGCTCTTGGCATCGGCAACGTGCTGCTGCTCGAGGCGGCGCTGTCGTTCCTCGGCATCGGCGTGCCCCCGCCGGCGCCCAGCTGGGGCAACATGATCGCGGACGGCGCTCCCTACCTCGCCACCGCGCCGTGGACGACGCTGTTCCCGGGTCTCGCCATCGCCCTCGTCGTGATGGCCTTGAACGCCGTGGGCGACGCGCTGCGCGACGCCCTCGACCCGCGCCAGGAGGCGATGTGACCGAACCGCTGCTCCGCGTGCGCGACCTCAAGACCTACTTCGTGACCGACCGGGGCAGCGGCACCGCCCAGGCCGTGGACGGCGTCTCGTTCGACCTCTACCCCGGCGAGACGCTCGGCATCGTGGGCGAGTCGGGCTGCGGCAAGACCGTCACCTCGCTCTCGATCCTGCGGCTCATCCCCGAGCCGCCCGGCCACATCCTGCCCGGCAGCCTCGTCGAGTTCGAAGGACGCAATCTGCTCACGCTCGCCGCGCCCGAGTTGCGCGCGATCCGCGGCAACCAGATCGCGATGATCTTCCAGGAGCCGATGACCTCGCTCAATCCGGTGTTCACCATCGGCGACCAGATCGCCGAGGCGGCGATCATCCATCAGCGCCTCTCCCGCAAGGCGGCGCGCGCGCGCGCGATCGAGATGCTCAGGCTGGTCGGCCTCCCGGACCCCGCCGAGCGGGTGGACCACTACCCCCACCAGCTCTCCGGGGGGATGCGCCAGCGCGTCATGATCGCGATGGCCCTGGTGTGCCACCCCAAGGTGCTCATCGCCGACGAGCCCACGACCGCGCTCGACGTCACGATCCAGGCGCAGATCCTCGAGCTCCTGGACCGCCTTCAGGCGGAGCTGGGGATGGCCGTCCTGCTCATCACCCACGACCTGGGCGTCGTCGCCGGGCAGGCCGACCGGGTCGTCGTGATGTACGCGGGCCAGGTGGTCGAGACGGCGACGACGACGGAGCTGTTCGACCGGCCGCTCCATCCCTATACCGAGGGGCTGATTGCCGCGGTGCCGCGTATCGACGCGCCAAAGTCCCGGCTCCAGGCCATTCCCGGCCAGGTGCCCGCCGCCACCGCCTGGCCCTCGGGCTGCCGCTTCCATCCCCGCTGTCCCCACGCGTGGGCGAAGTGCACGATCGAGGAGCCGCCGCTGCTCGGCGAGGGCGGCCACACCGCGCGCTGCTGGCTCGTGCAGGAGCCGGCGCGACGCCGGCGCGAGCCATGACGGCACCGCTCGTCGACATCCGGGACCTCGTCAAGCACTACCCCGGCGAGCGCGGCCTGCTTGGCCTGGGCCGCCCCCGCGCGCCGGTGCGCGCCGTGGACGGCGTGTCGCTCACCATCGCGCCGGGGAAGACGCTGGGCCTCGTGGGCGAGTCGGGCTCGGGCAAGTCCACCGTGGGCCAGACCGTCCTGCGCCTCCAGGAGCCGACGGCGGGGCGGGTCCTGTTCGAGGGCGCGGACGTCTTCGCCCTCGGGACGGGCGAGATGCGCGCCCTGCGGCGCCGCATGCAGATTGTCTTCCAGGATCCCTACAGCTCCCTCAACCCGCGGATGACGGTGGGCCGGACGCTGCGCGAGCCGCTCGAGATCCACCGCCTCGCCCCGCCGGCCCAGATGGACACCCGCGTGACGGCGCTGCTCGACGAGGTGGGGCTCGATCCCGCCTTCGCCGGGCGGTACCCGCACGAGCTCTCCGGGGGCCAGCGGCAGCGCGTGGGGATCGCGCGGGCGCTCTCGGTCGAGCCGCGCTTCATCGTGTGCGACGAGCCCGTGAGCGCGCTTGACGTGTCGGTCCAGGCGCAGGTGCTGAACCTGCTCGCCGACCTGCAGCAGAAGCGCCGCCTCACCTACCTGTTCATCGCCCACGACCTGGCCGTCGTCCGCCACATCGCCGACGAGGTGGCGGTGATGTATCTGGGCCGCATCGTCGAGCGGGCGCCCGCGGCCGCGATCTACAGCGCGCCGCGCCACCCGTACACGCGCGCCCTGCTGTCCGCGGTGCCCGAGCCGAACCCCCGCGCGGCGCGGGACCGCATCGTGCTCTCGGGCGACATCCCGTCGCCAGCGCATCCGCCGTCCGGGTGCCCGTTCCACCCCCGCTGCCCGCATCCCAGGAAGAACGACCGCTGCCGCACCGAGGTCCCCGCGTTACGGGCCGTGAGCGGCAGCCCGGGGCACTTCGCGGCCTGTCACTTCGCCGAGGAGCCGATGTGACCGGCGGGGCAAGCCTGCTGCTGCTGCAGACGCTCACGAACCTGAACGCCGTGCCCGCCGGCCCGGGGCTGCCGCCGGGATGGCGGCTCACGACCGTGCAGGGCGTTCAGGCCCCGAGCTATCGCGTGACGGGATCGCACGCGCTGCGTGTCGTGGCCGCGGGCCAGGCCGGCGTGGCGACCTACCGCCTGCGCAATCCGCTGCGCCCGCCTGCCTCCCTCCGCTCCGGCTCGCTCACCTGGCGGTGGCGCGCCGAAACGCCGCTCTCCGGCGCCGACCTGAAGCGCCGCGCCACCGACGACAGCCCCATGCGCGTCGTGATCACGTTCCAGGACGGGCGCGTGCTGCTCTATTGCTGGGGCAACCGGGAGGGACGGGGCGAGAGCTTCGCGAGTTGGGCGGGCCGCAACCGGATGGTGGTCGTGCTCGAGCGCGCCGAGGACGCCGACGGGTCCTGGCATGTGGAGCGCCGGAACCCCTTCAGCGATTATCGCCGCCTCTGGAACAACGCCCCCAAGCCGATCGTCTCGGTGGGAGTGAGCGCCGACACCGATGGGCTCAAGGTGCGGGCCGCGGCGGAGATCGGCGACCTCACGTGGACGGGGCCCTAGCCCCCGTGTGATACCATCGGCGCTGCGCGCAACCCGTCCACCTCCGCGCCCACCGCGACCAGCCAACCCGCCGTGAAGAGCCAACCGCCATACTGCAGGTCCCCCGTGCGGAGCCCATCGAGACAGTAGTAGACGGCGGGGAGCCCCACCGCCATCAGGAGCAGCAGCGGCAGCCGCTGCGCCTTCGTCCCGCGACCCTGCGACCAGTAGAGGATCGCGCCCGTCGTCACGAGCGCCGCGACCCCCATGAACCAGGGGTCATCCTCCCCCTTGATCGTCTGCTGGAGGTACATCCCGGCCAGCATGAAGTACACGACCCGGAAGACGCCGTGCAGCGCCTGGCCGTTGCGTTCGTGAAACCGTGCCAGCGGGGGGGCGAAGGTGTGCAGCACGTAGGCGATCGTGACGAGCACCGGGATCCCGACGAGGAGACTGGGCTCGATCCCGTCCCACGCGCCGGTGAGCGGTCGCACGCCACAGCCGTACGGCAGGACGAGCCCGACCGCTAGCAGCGCCGCCGCGAGTTTCTTGAGCATCGGGCCTCCCTCTAGTGGACGCCGCCCATCAGCCGCCGGATCGGCCCGATGAGCAGGAAGAGAACAACGGCCGCCCCGATTGTCGCCGCGGCGATCGCGCCGAACAGAGTGGTGAATGGGACCGTGGCCGAGAGTCCCGCGATCAGTCCCGCGAGCTTGTTGCCGACCGCGATCGCCAGGAACCACACCCCCATCATCATTCCCACGATGCGGGCTGGAGCGAGCTTCGTGACGACGCTGTTCCCCACCGGACTCAGACACAGCTCACCCACGACCTGGAGGAAGTAGGCACCCACGAGCCAGAGCGAGCTGACGAGCACGCCGTCGCCCCCCCCCCGTTGCGCCATCGCACCGGCGGGCAGGAGCAGGACGAACGAGAGCCCGGCAAAGAGGAGGCCATACGCGAACTTCACGGGCGTCGATGGCTCGCGCGGTCCGAGCCACACCCACAGCCAGGCGAAGACGGGCGAGAGCAGGATCACGAACAGCGCCTGGATGGACACGAACCAGCTGGTCGGGACGGTCCACCCGAACACGGTCCGGTCCGCGTACCGATCCGCGAACAGGTTCAACGTCGAGGCCGCTTGCTCGTACGCGGCCCAGAAGAGGGCGGCGAACACGAAGAACACCAGCACCGCGCCCATACGCGCCCACTCCTGGCGCGTGAAGCCGAGACGCGGACCCGCGGACTGCGCCCGCACGGCCCCGCGCTCGAGCGCCGGCCGCAAGCGGTCGCGGCCGAGCACGTACTGGATCAGGCCGAGCGTCATCCCGACCCCCGCACAGGCGAACCCGAGGTGCCAGTCCACGTTCTGCGCCAGCGCCCCCGCGATGATCGGCCCGATGAACGCGCCGAGGTTGATGCCCATGTAGAAGATCGAGAACCCGGCGTCGCGCCGCGCGTCCCGCTCGTCGTACAGCGAGCCCAGCATCGTCGTCGCGTTGGGCTTCAGGAGGCCGGTCCCGAGCACGATGAGCGCCAGGCCCGTGTAGAAAAGCGGCAGCGCCTTGAGCGCCAGCGTGAAGTGGCCGAGGGCGATGATGATCCCGCCGTACAGCACGCTGCGGTACGCCCCGAGCCAGCGATCGGCGATGATCCCGCCGAAGATCGTCGCGAACCAGACGCTACCCACGTACGTGCCGTACACCGATCCCGCCCGCGGCACCTCGAAGGCCAGCCCGCCCGCGGCCGCCGGAGCCGTCATGTAGAGAATCAGGAACGCGCGCATCCCGTAATAGCTGAAGCGCTCCCACATCTCCGTGAAGAAGAGCGTGGACAGGCCGCGCGGATGGCCCGCCCAGCCCGCGGTGTCGGCGGGCGTCGCTCCGGTCGTCGGGGGCACCGTCATGGCTCGTCCTCTCCGTCGAACAGCTCGTTCTGCTGGGCGGGGTCCGGGTGCTCGGCCGGGCGGAGCAGGCCGCCGAGGCGGTGCTCCCATTTCTCGACGTCGAAATGGTGCTCGTGCTCCAGCGCCCGACGCAGCACCGGTGAAAACTCGTGGAGCGCCTCGAGCAGCTCGCTCGTGGCCTCGCGCAGCGCCTGCAGCTGGAAGCCCGAGTCGGTCGCGCCCATGTCTTCGAGGATGCTCTGCTCGGTGCGCGACGCGACGACGGGCTCGGCGCGCCCTTCGATGAACACGTTGGTGCGCTGCCCCGGCCCGCGGCCCTCTTCGATGGGCATCAGGCCCACGATCGCGTCCGACCGCCAGTACTTGCCGTAGCCGAGGAACACCATCCGGCCGCGCTTCACGTCCATGATTACCTCCGCGGACGCCGGTTCTTGCGAATGTCGTCCAGGACGACCCGATCGATCTTCCCGTCCATCCGCACCCGCACGTCGTAATTCTCCCAGTACATGAAGTTGGCGAGCGCGTTGAGGAACGTCGCGTTGAGCGACGGCTGCGGCGCGGCGAGCCACTGCTCGGCCTGATTGACCGGCTCGCGCAGCAGGATGGCTTCCAGCTCGCGCCGCAGCACGGGCGTGATGGGCACCAGGTCCGCCGTGTCGGTCGTGAAGAAATACAGCTTGTGCAGCTCGTACAGGCGCTGCAGCTCCTTGATCGGATCCACCGCGTCGTACACGCGGATGTCGATATAGCGGTCGTTCAGCCCCAGGTAACCGGCGCCCGCGCGCACGACGAGCAGCGCCGCCGACTGCATCCCCCGCTTGTCGCCGCCGCCCGCCTGCCCCGCCACGAGCGCCGCGAGCAGGCGGTCGGCGAGCGAGCCGCGCGCGTGCGTGAACGCCTCGGCCATGTTCCGGACCGTCGTGTCCGATACCATGATGTTCGCCTGCGCCGCGTACCCGCGCCCGACGATGAGCTGGCCCTTGCCGCCCGTCTGCCCGCCTCCCCCCGTCCGCCCGCCCGCCCAATCGAACGTCGAGTCGCCCGTCCAGCTGGCGGCATTGCCGCGGGCATCTACCATGCCCACCTGGCGCTGCGCGGGGCGCGGATCGCGGCGCATCACGATCTGCATCGCCTCCGGCGCGGTGGCGCCCTGCGCCATCAGCTCGAGCCCCTTGTCGCCGTAGTCCGTGTTGCCGAGCGACTGCGTCGCCACGGCGCCGACCCCGGCGCGCGCCCACGGCACGATGCCCCCGACGTTGGGGAACTTGGACTGGACGGCGATGCCCAGATCCCCGGTCGCGGAATCGTAGGCGACGATGCTGTAGGTGTGGGCGCGTTTGAGAAAGTCGGCGGGGGCAGGAGAGGTGATCGCTGGCGACTGGACCAGCACGGCCAGCACGACGGAGAGCATGCGCTAGTCCTTTCGCATTTTCTTCTTGAGCGCCTCGAGCTGCTGCTCGGCCGCCGCTTCACGCGCCGCCCGGTCGATGTCCGCCTTGAGCAACTCGTCCTGAAGATCCATCCCCGGGCGCGCGCCGCCGGCCGCCTGCACGTCGCGCCACGCCCGCTCGGCGCTCCGCTCCGCCTCGACCGCAGGCCGGTCCTGTTCCGCGC
>Ga0326597_10013604_pt1 | contig 10691 bp, 11 predicted proteins | sample RVTome_12_FD_203789 | JGI IMG/M metagenome (GOLD analysis project Ga0326597, IMG submission 203789) | Soil microbial communities from uranium-contaminated site in the Upper Colorado River Basin, Wyoming, United States - RVT100D185 | ecosystem: Environmental > Terrestrial > Soil > Contaminated >... | reverse complement strand
GAACGTGCACATCCATCCCTAAAGTAATCATGGCTGTCCTCCAAAAGACCGTTGGCGTGAAATAACGCCGTAATACACGTACGCGAAAGCGTACGGGGGACAGCCTCTCCATGACATTAGGGTGGGCGCCGCCCACCAATTCTGAGCACTGTCATCAAGCTTGCGTTAGGGATTGTGCGCTATGGAGTCGGTTGTCGTATTGACGGGCGGGGGCATCAAAGGGGCGGTCGCGGCCGGTCGCTACGCACCCGACCATGACGTGCTGCTGGTTCACGCCGATTTCGGTCAACCTTCCGCCCGGGCGGAGGCAATGGCCGTGCAGTCGCTCAGCGGTACGTGGCCCAACTGCCGTTGCGTGAAGGTGAAACTCACCCACGCCCTCGAACCCGAGCGGGTAATAGCCGAATCGGATCAGGGCTGCGGGGTGGTTTCGACGGTGAACCCGATTGTTCCATCGCCCGGCGCCCTACGCGGGGTTTTGCCGATACTGCTATCGATCGGGCTGCAAAACGCCCTATGCAAAGGCGCTCGAACCATTGTCACCGGGCTGTCGCGGTTTTGTCCGGCTGAGCATCTGGGTCTCACCGAAACTCAGCGAACCTCGCCGCAATTCCATGAACTCTTGCAAACCTTCGACGTTTTTGCCGAAATCCTATCGCACGCGTCCCAGAGAGTGCGCGTGGAGGCGCCGTTGATGGAGCTCGGTGAAGTGGACATCGTGAAGCTTGGGCATAGACTGAATGTACCGTTTGTAGCGACGCACTCTTGTCACGGCGGTGCGGCCGGTGCTTGTGGTCGGTGTCACGGGTGCATGCGTCGCACCGCGACGTTTGTCGGAGCCGGGCTACTCGACCCCGCCCTGGCCATCGCCCAGTAGCACCACCATCACGTGGCACCGGCTTCCAGCCGGTGGAACGCGTATGGTCCGCCGTGCGGACCATCTTGCCTGATACGTAGGGTGGGCACCGCCCACCAAATACGTAGGGTGGGCACGGCCCACCAATCATCGCTCATCCCGCAACCAAACCTGATACTGCCCGATCGCTTCCTTCTCGCTGAATTCCGCCAAAATCATCTCAACCCTCTGCTGACATCTGCTGTCACACCACGCCGCGAAAAAGCTGGACCGATGTTTCGGGATAAGCAACAGCTTGGTGCGTCGGTTTTCCAGGGCGGCAAGAATCGCCTCCATCTGCCGTGCGGATCGCGGGTAATTATAGGTTGCGGCCGGTGCCCGACGTGCGTGAACATACACCCCGGAATCATAGTTCCAAACGTACATCCGCTCGTCCGCGTCGATCAACGCCCGAACGCGTTCACCCAGAGCTCGGTACCGATCACGCTCCGTCTGAGGTTGGTCCAACGCTACCACCGACTCGGCCACGCCACGAGAAAAGTGATCCAGCAAAGGGCGACCCAGCAGCCACGCCAGCGTAACCATAACAACGACAACCACAGCACGAGGAGGATTCGAGTGCCGCACTATGTCAGCCATGTGCCACACGCCGACGGCCGTAAGCCACGACATCGGCGCAAACGTGGCTTGGAAGTAGCGCGGCGATCGACTCGGGCCCCATGTTGCAAGGATGGCCTGCACCATCCACCACAGCACGAAGACGGCCACGAGTCGGCGGACCCATGATTCGGAGCGGGTACGCGCAAGCGCAGCCGCAAGCCCAAGTAGTGCGATCCAAAGTGGTAGTTGCAGCGGCCGGCACCATGAGCCGATTCGTATCCAGCCGTCGCGCCACCCGCCCCCAAGACGCCCATCAACAAACTGGGCATTGAAATGCCAGATCGCATCCATCGCGGGCTCAAGGCTCTGGGTGCGCATCAAGATGGCCACCACGGCCCCAACGCCGACCAGGAATCCCAACCAACAGGGCAACCCTGATCCGACGGCGCGATCCTTTCGGTCGCCCTTCATCACCCACGCTACCGCACCGACGGCCGTCATCACGATCAGCCCGGCAACGCCTGTTTGTTTGACCGTTACCGCGCAGGTCCACGCCAATCCCGCCGAAAGCGCCCACCCCCAGCGAGACATCCGTCGATCCGTCCGTAAAGACAAGACCCAAAGCGATGCGGCCACCAACTCAAAGACGGCGGAGTAGAAGTCGGGATTGATCGTTCCGGCGTCGTAGATGCGGAGGTTGAAGACCATGGCCGCGATAACGGTGGCCACCCCTGCAGACACCAACCCCAAAACCCGTGTCACAGCACAATGAAAAACCGCAATGCCCATTAAGCCCGCCAATCCCGGCAGCAACCAGGCCACGATCGACCGTCCGTCGCCGATGGCGAATCCGAAGGCGTTGATCCAGGCGATGCCCGGCGGCTTGTTTTCCCAGCAATCGACGTAAAGCGTTCCGCCGTCGTACACGCACCGCCCGAGTTGCAGGAGCTGATATTGGTCGTTGCGGTTTGGGGTCCAATAGGCCGCCCACGTTCCGGCCACGATCATGGCCGTAGCCACCAGCAGAATCGCTACATGCCAAAGCCCACGGGCGTCGTATCGCTCGGTTTGTGACTTCGGTGTCGTCTGCTCCATCGCGATTCAGGCTCCAAACGTGCGAATGCGTCGCGAAGATTTAGCTTTACCACGGCCTCCTCATCATACCCGATCCCGCCGGGCGACCGATAGGGCGGCCGGACTTGACAGCCGGGGCACACCGGAGACATTGACGCACTATGGGCAAGGAAAGCAAGAATAAAAAGCTGAAAGACGAGCTGACCGTGCTGGTGGCTGCGGCGTTTCCCGAAATGACGGTGGAGGTTGGACGCAGCGACCGTTGGGATCGGGATTGCGTTACGTTTCGATGGTCGGGTTTTGTGGGATTATTGCCGGAGGAGCGATTCCATCGACTCGCCCGGGCGATTCCCGAGGATTTTCGCGAATCGAAATTGAAGGGCTTTGTCTGGCTCGAACTGACCCCCAAAGAAACCATAGACGCGTATCTCAAGCTGCCCCGCAGCGAGGATATCGTCAGCAAGGAGGCCGCCATCTATCGGGGGCTGGTTGCGGGCGGGTTTTTCGAATCGCTTCGGAAAAAGATGGGCACCAAGCCGGACGCCTCCTGTCAGGGTGGCTTTTCCGATAGTGAGGCCGTGATGTCCGCCACCGGAAAATCGGCCGTGAATATCCGCAACGCCAAGCTCCTGTTCATCCGACACGGCGTGTATTGTGATTGCCAAGTACTCAACACTGTCGAACCCGAACTGCAAGAGCTTTTTGCCGGCGCAGCGTAGCACCTTGATGCACCTTTGACCCTTGATGTTTCCCTTTAACCTAACGCATGCCGACGGTTCCGCTCGACGTGGATCGCTTCACACGCCCCACGGGCGCGTGGAGACGCCGGTGTTCATGCCCGTCGGCACGGCCGGTTCGGTCAAGGGTGTGACACCCATTCAACTCAAGGCGACCGGCGCCCGGTTGATCCTCGCCAACACCTACCACCTGCAACTGCGACCCACGGCCGACGTGGTGCGCGAACTGGGCGGACTGCATCGCTTCATGGGATGGGAGGGTCCCATTCTGACCGACAGCGGCGGATACCAGGTTTTTTCGCTGGGAGGTATCAACCACATCACCGACGACGCTGTCGAGTTTCAGTCACACATCGACGGCGCACCCATGCGCCTGGATCCCAGAATCGCCATGGATATTCAAAGCAAACTGGGCGCCGACATCATCATGGCCTTCGACCAATGTCCGCCGCTGCCGTCAGATCTCGATGCGATCAAGACCGCGGTCGATCGCACGATTCGTTGGGCCAAGGATTGCAAGGTGGCCCATCGCCGAACTGACCAAGCCTTGTTCGGCATCGTCCAAGGCGGGCTTGATCTCTCCGAGCGCCGGCGCTGTACACAAGCCCTCGTCGAGATGGAATTCGATGGTTACGCCGTCGGCGGTCTTTCGGTGGGTGAATCGCACGAGGAAATGGTCGAGACTTTGTTGCCGGTCGCGACCTGGTTGCCCAAGGATCGCCCCCGCTATCTCATGGGCGTGGGAACGCCGCGTGATATCCTCGCCGCCGTCAAGGCCGGGATCGACCTCTTCGACTGCGTCCTACCCACCCGAAACGGCCGAAATAGCCACGCATTCGCGGCCGGCGGCCCCGTCAAGATGCGAAACGAGCAGCACAAAGTGGACGACCAGCCGATCGAGGCCGATTGCGACTGCGAGACTTGCCAGCAATTCTCACGCGGGTACATTCGTCATCTGTTCAACGCGGGCGAGATGCTCGGTCCGACGCTGACCTCGATTCATAACCTGCGATTCTATCAACGGTTCATGGCTCGGATCCGCGAGTTGATCGAGTTGGGTCGGCTATCGACCATCGTCGAGGAATACCCGATCGCCTCACCCGCAGCGTCGCAAGACAAAGAGGATAACCAATGATTCTGATATACGTTCTTTTGGGTCAAACACCGGCGCCGCAAGGCCCGCCCAGCAGTCTCCCCTTGTTGTTCCCCGCCGCGCTGATGGCCATGATCGTGTTCATGTTCCTCAGTTCCCGCAGCCAGAAAAAACGAGAGCAGCGTCAGAAGGACGAAATGTACGCCCGCATGGCGCGGAACGATCGCGTGCTGACCATCGGCGGCGTGATCGGCACCGTCATTTCCACCAAGGAAAACGAGGTGGTGCTGAAGGTAGACGAATCAACCAACACCAAGATGACGTTCCTAAAAACCGCCATCCAACGCATCCTCTCCGACGACCAATCCACCAACGCGTAGGGTGCCTCGAACGCGCGTAGGGTCCGCCGTGTGGACCAATGCGGCACGAGACACTCGTAGTTGGCCTCAAGGACGTGCATCATCCGACAGCACGTTTCGGCTCCCCCACCGCTAAAGCGATGGGCCACCCAACACGAAACCTCCCAACGCCCGATGGCTGCCGTGAAAGCGTCGCCTAGTCGGCACTTGCCAGCATCTCTTCGATGAGTGACTCGAAGACGCGGCGGAGCTTGCGGTGTTCGATGCCGGTGGCCGGTCCGGAAAATCCGGTATAGACACCGCGGACTCGGCCCTTGCGGTCGATGAAGATCGTGGTGGGATACGCCTTGAGCCCGTCGAGAAAGGGAAGAGCTTGCGCCGCCTTGTTCTTGTCCGACGTGCCTGCGATCAGAATCGGATACGTCACGTGATGGCGCTTCGCGTATGTTTCAACCTGCGCGGCGTCGCGTGTGAAGTCGCCGGTGAGCTCGAACGCCAGCCCGAGGATTGATAGGCCACGACCGCCATAACGATTCTGCAAATCGACCAGGTATTCCGTCGCATCGTGGCAATTGGGGCACCACGTGCCGAATATTTCTATGACACGGGCTTGGCCTTGATAAGCCGGGTCATCAAGCGATTTCCTACGGCCTTGCGTATCAGGAAATGCGACATCCTTGAGCGCCACTTTTCCGGTCCACTGACTCAGCGCCAGAGAACTGGGCAGTGTCGCGTTTGGATGCGGCTTGGCCGACCACGTTTCGTGCCACGTATCGCGTGACCAGAAATCGCCTCGTAACGTTCCGTGAGCCCCAAGCTTGGCATCGAAGAGGAAAGCGTGCGCACCATCAAAGCACGAAAGCCGTAGGCGATCCCCGTTCATGCGCCCGGCGAGGTAGCGGTAATCGCCGGTGGTTGTCAGAAAAGTACCCATCACGCTTCCATCGTCCTGCTGACCGAAGATGCCGACGGCCGGGTCGTCGGTTTTGTCAAGTCTTACGGACCAGCGACCGGACACGTCGCGATTCTTGTGGCCGGCGATGGGTACGAACCGTGGCAACGCCCCGGCCTTCGCGTGAAACGCCAGCCGCGTCCACGCGTCACCCCGCTCGCGTTTCTTCCATTCGCCGTCGAGTCGCTTACCCGACCCACTAAGCTGGGCGGTGATCTTGGAGTCGTAATAATCAATGTCCAGCGTAAGTTCCGTTTGATGCCAGGTTACGCGCGGAATTTCGAGGCGCTCGCTGCCGTTCATGATCCACGCCAACCACACCTCGCCCTTCCGCGAAAGCTCGATCTCAAAAGGAAGTTCGCCGCCCGGGCTCTCCAACCACGCATGCCACATGCCAACCATAGGCACTTGTTCCTGTGAAGCGGCCATGACCAGTTGCGCGGTCGAAGAACAAGTGGCCAGTGCGAGCATCGAAGCGTAATTACAAGTTCTTATCATGGTCCATAAACCCATCTGCTTTGTTTATCTCCACCATCCAAGTGCCCAGTAGCTCCGGCCTCAATGCTGGAGTATTGTGGTTCTTAGGCTTTTCACATTTCCGGCAGGGACATTGGCTGTACCGTTTTCAGACAACCCCTAGTCATTCGTCTCCGTGCGACACCGAAAATGATTCCGAAAAGAATCCCCGGAATGACGGCTTTGGCAGTAAATGCCAGCACGCCCTCCCGCGCCGAAACATAGGGCGTGTAGCTTTCCCCATCCGGTAGCGGGTCGTACGCCCGGTTGCTCAAGCCTTTCTTGTCGTGCATTACATACTCCGTCCGAACCTGGTCGCCGCACGGTTGTATCTTAATCCGCACGGCTTTGTTGTGATACCCGAATCACAGTCAGACGACCCCCAAGCCGGCCCCCAACATGCCGTTAGATCGATTTCCTCCATGAATACCGCGGCGGTGCCGGGCCTTGGTGGCATTTATTGACACCACCTTATCTGGAATGGACAATACCCATTGTCGCCGGCTTGAGATTCAGGCGGAAAACCAATGGCATCCCAATTCGGCGGACGTTTGATTTTCGGGTTTTGGGAGATCGAGTCGGTGCAATCAAGAGCTGCCTTCGCCGGAGTTGGGTATTACCTTCCCGGCGAGCCCGTTACGTCCAAGATCATCAATCGACGCATACTCGAAACCACCGGGTACAAGTTGACCGATGGATTGATTCAGCGATTGACCGGCGTCAAGAGTCGATACTATCGCGCCGACGACGAACAATGCTCCGACTTGGCGACGAAAGGTGCCCGTCAGGCTATGGAACGGGCAAACGTTGCCCCCGACGAAATCGATTTGCTCATTTTCGCCTCTTGCACGCAAGACATTACGGAACCCGCCACCGCCAACATCATCCAAGAAAAGCTGGGGTGCCACGGCGCCCAAGTCTTGGATATTAAGAACGCCTGCAACAGTTTCCTCAACGGACTTGACGTGGCCGACTCCCACATTTGCTCCCATAAATCCAAGTGTGCCCTCGTCGCCTCCGGAGAAACGTTGTCCCTATCGATCGATTGGTCCATCGAAGGCTCGGACGATCTCAAATCGCGGATCGCCAGCCTCACGTTGGGTGACGCTGGCGCGGCAGTTGTATTAAAACGAGCGCCGATAGAACAAGACCGCGGCATTTTCACGACGCGCTTCCGATCCTACGGCCACAAGTGGCGCCTCGCCACGGTGCTCAGCGGCGGAAGCATGCACGGGTTCGATCAACGCTACGGATACTTCCACAGCGAATCCCACGCCCTTCGCGACGCCGCCTACGACCTGATCCCCGGTGTCGTGAATGACGCCTTGGAGTCGATCGGCTGGCAAGCCTCGGATATCGATCTCGTTTGCGGCCACCAGGTTACGGAAGAAATCGTGCACGGCGTGCGAGAGAAATGTGGATTCCGCGAGGGAACCGAAATCGTCACCGTCACCGATTGCGGCAACACGGCCGCCGCCAGCATCCCCCTATGTCTGGGGCGTGCCTTCGACGACGGCCTGCTCAAACCGGGAACGAAAGCCATTCTGGTCGGCGGGGCCGCGGGCTTCAGCGTCGGCGTCATCCCCATCGTCTGGTAGACCTGGAACCAGGTTCGTGACAGAATCGGTAGGCAGATGAGGTTTGTGGCACGTCGAATCCGCCGGAATGTCGAACCGCCCCGAATGGGCGTTATGGACCAGCCCAGGGCAGCGCCCTGGGAACTCGCTCGTCCGTGCAGGTCAATCCAACTCTTGCACCATGCCAAGTATCGGCACCACCACACACAGCACCAAGTACAACGTCAGCGCGACGTGCCGAAACCGTCCGAAGACGTAACCCGCTCGATCGCGCAGCACGAGCCTCGCCCACATGACACCCGGTACGAAAAACGATTCCCCAAACAGAAAACACCACAGGTACCAGCGAAAAGTTTCCGTCCGAGCGGGGGCGAGCAGAATCAGCGGGACCATCAGCGTCGCCCCCAGCGCGATCATCAGATAGACGTAGGCGTAGACGCCACCCAAGTGCCGAGCCAGGGTCATCGTAGCCTGTTGCGTGGGCTTACCCGCTGATGCCACGGGCAACCACAGCAGCCGAACAAACGCCCAGCCCAGCAGCGACGGCACGATCACCCAAAGAGCAAGAGTCGTCGATTGCTCAGCGTCGTAGTACCAGCCCGGTTGACCATGATGACCAGGACTGACAACGAGGGACTTTCCCAATAGCGGATACCAGTGAGCCGTTGACCCCTCGCCGACCAGAAGTCCGGCGTGCGAAAAACCCAACCACAACGCCAATGCCAGGCCCAGCACCGCCCACAGCGCACGGCGCTCGCGCGCGCGGGCCTGACGCCGATCGTCCGGCGTCGACAACCCGGTCCAAAGGTCCAGTGGTAAAGACCGCCAGAGTTTGACCACTTGGCATCGAACGGAGAACCCGGAACGTACGAATGCTCGAACCGAGCAAATCCCGGCGTCCACCGATCCGTCGGAACTACTCGTCTCTGTGTGCGCGAGGCGAATCATGATCACCAGTTTCCAGCCAATGGCCACGACGGTCCAGCACCCAGCCGCCGAGGGGCGTGATCGATCAGCGAGCGCCGCCCGTTTGCGGCCAAGACCGTCATCCTCGGTTTGCGTGCATCCGTGTCTACGGGTACAAACTGCCCGCGAGGTTGACTCAGGGAGCGGTGTCCGAGTGGCTGAAGGGGCCGCACTGAAGATTTCGGAAACAAGTGAAATCTGCGTTATTTAATACAAACCACTTGTTATTATCGGGAATAATTGCGTTTCTCCTCCGCACGCGACTTTCGGGGGATCGTTTCGCCAACAACCTTGCCAACCAATTCGTAAGACAATGGCGGTTGCCGGTGAATCTATTTGCCAGGGTCAGAGTAACTGATATGTCCTGATACCGCGTCCAGCGTCACGCCGATCGGGTCGCGGATGATGAGGGCGGCGAGTGGGTCGAGGGGGGTGGGGGCGTTGTTGATGATGACCAGGGTGGCTCCATGTTGGTAAGCCAGCCGGGGGAGCGATGCGGCCGGCTCCACGACCAGCGACGAGCCGATGGCCAGGAACAAGTCGGCGTGGCGGGCGAGTTGGCTCGCATCCTGCATTTCCGTGATGGGCATGGGCTGGCCAAACGAAATGGTCTTGGACTTCAGCGGCGCGCCGCAATCTTCGCAATCAGGGGCCTCTTCGCCGGTCTGAAGGCGTACAACAATCTCCGCCGGGGTCGATTCAATACCGCACTCGATGCACGCAATGACGCGGGCGGTGCCGTGTAGTTCGATCACGCGCCGGCTTCCCGCGACTTGATGTAATCCGTCGATGTTTTGGGTGATCACGGCGGTGATGCGGCCCGCCCGCTCGAGCTGTGCCAGCGCGCGATGGCCGGCGTTGGGTTGAGCGTTTTCGAACTCGGCGTAGAGCTGCGTCCGCATTTTCCAATAGCGGATCCGCGCTTCACGTGAGGCCACGAACTCGTCGTACATCACCGGTTTGTGTTTAGACCACACACCGCTGGGACTGCGAAAATCGGGGATGCCGCTTTCGGTGCTGATGCCCGCCCCGGTAAACGCCACGGCCGATCGAGCTTTTTTGAGATGGTGTGCTAGCGCTTGGAAGTCAGACATGTGAGTGCCGCCGTTCGCCCAACTGAATTCTCATGCCCTGTGTGGTTGCCATGGCATTCTGCCGGGGGAGATTCCATTCCGCCTCGACTTCTCTGGGAAGCCCTACTCAACCACCGTAAAAGCTGCGGATGATCTTGCTGGCTTCGTTGGTGGTTAGGTTGATGGCGCCAAGTGCCTGACTGGCGGCAGTGCGGATTGTAAGATCGGCGTCACGATGAGCGATTTCGATGAGGGGCGCGATCTGCGCCGGCTCCAGTCGATTACCGTTATTCTTGGCGGATTCCGCCAACGAAGCAAACGCCGCGACACGTAGCGATTCGGTATTGGTGTCGTCGAGGGCGACGTGGGCGATGGCCCGCTGCGCCGTGTCGGTTCGTAATAAGGCCAGGACTGATGCGGCGAGCGTCCGCAATTCATCCTCCAGCGAAGATAGTGCCGCGATTAAGGCAGGCTCGGCGGCGCCGGCGTCATAGACCGTCTGACCGTCGACGACGATGCGCCGCAACGTCTCGCCCGCCTGAATGGCCATGGATAACGCAAGATTGGCGCCGAGCGGGGTCTGACCGGTTCGCTCCCGAATGCGCCGGTACGCGTCCTCGATGGCGGTCGCATCGGCGGCGGCGTCCACCATTTCGATATAAGGATCGTTGCCCGCAAGCTGTTCGGCCATAACCGATTGCTGCGCCTTGGCCAGAATCACCACCGGCAACTTCGAGTAAATCAGCTCGCCACGCACCCGGACGAGCGCCTCTTGAATGGTTGGGTCGGTTACGTCGGTCGATAAGAGCAGGCCGGAGATCGATTGAAACTCCGACCGCGCTCGAGCGATCACCTCGAATACGCCGGCGTGACCGATGGCATCGCGAT
>Ga0326597_10013603_pt1 | contig 10692 bp, 4 predicted proteins | sample RVTome_12_FD_203789 | JGI IMG/M metagenome (GOLD analysis project Ga0326597, IMG submission 203789) | Soil microbial communities from uranium-contaminated site in the Upper Colorado River Basin, Wyoming, United States - RVT100D185 | ecosystem: Environmental > Terrestrial > Soil > Contaminated >... | reverse complement strand
GAAGTGGTTCCGCTGGCGCCCGGACGGCACCGTGCAGTACGCCGAGAACCCGCCCAAGAAGTACCAGGACATCTACCCGTTCAACTTCGAGAGCGAGGACTGGCAGGGGCTGTGGGCGGAGTTGAAAAGCGTCATCGATCACTGGATCGGCGAGGGCGTGAAGATCTTCCGCGTCGACAACCCGCACACCAAGGCCTTCGCGTTCTGGGAATGGGCGATCACCGAGGTGAAACGCGAGCACCCGGACGTGATCTTCCTTGCGGAAGCCTTCACGCGGCCCAGGGTGATGCACCGCCTGGCGAAGCTCGGCTTCTCGCAGTCCTACACCTATTTCACCTGGCGCAACACCAAGGCCGAGCTCACCGAGTACTTCACCGAGCTCGCGCAGGGCCCCGGGCGCGAGTACTTCCGCCCGAACGCCTGGCCGAACACGCCCGACATCCTGAACGAGAACCTGCAGTTCGGCGGCCGGCCGGTGTTCATGACGCGCCTGGTGCTCGCCGCCACGCTCGCGGCGAACTACGGCCTCTACGGCCCGGCCTACGAGCTGATGGAGGGCACGCCGCGCGAGCCCGGCAGCGAGGAGTACCTCGATTCCGAGAAGTACCAGCTGCGCGCCTGGGACCTCGATCGCCCGGACAGCCTGCGCGCCTTCATCGCGCGCGTGAACCGCATCCGGCGCGAGAACCCGGCGCTGCATTCGGACTGGAGCCTCGAGTTCGTGCCGATCGACAACGAGAGCATCATCGCCTACCTCAAGTCCTCGCCCGAGATCGACAACGTGGTGCTCACCGTGGTCAACCTCGATCCGCGCAACACCCAGTCGGGCTGGCTCGAGCTCGACGCCGAGGCCCTGGGCATCGACCCCGACAAGCAGTTCCAGATGCACGACCTGATCAGCGGCCAGCGCTTCCTGTGGCAGGGCGGGCGCAACTACGTCCAGCTCGACCCGCAGCGCTCGCCCGCCCACATCTTCCGCCTGCGCCGACGCGTGCGCCGCGAGCAGGACTTCGACTACTTCCTGTGATGCCGAGCCGGCGATGAACACGCGCCTGACCGAAGGCATCGAGGCGAGCACCCGCGAGGCCTGCGCCGCCGAGACGGGCGATCCGCTCTGGTACAAGGACGCGGTCGTCTACCAGCTGCACATCAAGGCGTTTTTCGACGCCAACGACGACGGCATGGGCGACTTCAAGGGCCTGACCTCGAAGCTCGACTACATCCGGGATCTCGGCGTCAACACCATCTGGCTCCTGCCGTTCTACCCCTCGCCGTTGAAGGACGACGGCTACGACGTCGCCGACTACCACAACGTGCACCCGCAGTACGGCACGAGAACCGACTTCCGCCATTTCGTGCGCGAGGCGCACCGGCGCAATCTGCGGGTGATCACCGAGCTGGTGCTGAACCACACCTCCGACCAGCACCCGTGGTTCCAGGCCGCGCGCAAGGCGCCGCCCGATTCGCCCAAGCGCAGCTACTACGTCTGGAGCGACGACGGCCAGAAGTACCAGGGCACGCGCATCATCTTCACCGACACCGAGAGCTCGAACTGGACCTGGGACCCGGTGGCCAAGGCCTACTACTGGCACCGCTTCTTCAGCCACCAGCCCGATCTCAACTTCGACAACCCGCAGGTGATGAAGGCGGTGCTGCGCACCATGCGCTTCTGGCTCGACGTGGGCGTGGACGGGTTCCGGCTGGACGCCATTCCCTACCTCATCGAGCGCGAAGGCACCAACAACGAGAACCTTCCCGAGACGCACGCGGTACTGAAGCACATCCGTGCGGAGCTCGACAAGCATTACCAGGGCAAGCTCTTTCTCGCCGAGGCGAACCAGTGGCCCGAGGACGTGCGCGAATACTTCGGCGCCGGCGACGAGTGCCACATGGCCTACCACTTCCCGCTGATGCCGCGCATGTACATGGCGATCGCGCTGGAAGACCGCCACCCGGTGACCGAGATCATGCAGCAGACCCCGGAGATCCCGGAGAACTGCCAGTGGGCGATCTTCCTGCGGAACCACGACGAGCTCACGCTCGAGATGGTGACGAGCAAGGAGCGCGACTACATGTACCGCATGTACGCCGCCGACCCGCGCGCCAGGATCAACCTCGGCATCCGCCGGCGCCTCGCGCCGCTCATGGAGAACGACGTCGATCGCATCAAGCTGATGAACAGCCTGCTCTTGTCGATGCCCGGCTCGCCGATCATCTACTACGGCGACGAGATCGGCATGGGCGACAACATCTTCCTCGGCGACCGCAACGGCGTGAGAACGCCGATGCAGTGGAGCCCGGATCGCAACGCGGGCTTCTCGCGCACCGACCCGCAGCGCCTCTACCTGCCGCCGATCATGGACCCGGTGTACGGCTTCGAATCGGTCAACGTCGAGGCGCAGTCGCGCGACCCGGGGTCGCTGCTCAACTGGATGAAGCGCATGCTCGCGGTGAGGAAGACCAGCCAGGCCTTCGGCCGCGGCAAGCTCACGTTCCTCAGGCCCGGCAACCGCAAGATCCTCGCCTACCTGCGCGAAGTGGGCGACGAGGCGATCCTGTGCGTGGCCAACGTCGGGCGCTCGGCGCAGCCGGTGGAGCTCGACCTCGCGCGCTTCAAGGGCCGCGTGCCGGTGGAGCTGCTCGGGCGCACCGCCTTCCCGCCGATCGGCGAGCTGCCCTACCTTCTGACCCTGCCGGCGCACGGCTTTTACTGGTTCCGCCTCGCCACCGACGTCGCGGTGCCGCGCTGGCACGAAGAGTACCTGCCCACCGAGGATCGCCCGGTGCTGGTGCTGTTCGACGGCTGGCGCAGCCTGTTCCGCGAGCGCGTCGTGCCCTGGCGCATCGGCATGGCCGACAAGACGCGCGCGCAGCTCGAGACCGACACGCTGCCGCGCTACATCGAGTCGCAGCGCTGGTACGCCTCCAAGGGCGCGGCGATCGTGCGCGCCAAGCTCGCCGACCAGGTGCTGTGGGAAGAGGGCAAGCAGTCGTGGCTCCTGCCGCTCATCGATCTCGAGGGACCGCCCGAGCGCTCGCAGTACTTCGTGCCGCTCGCGCTCGTCTGGGAGGATCGCGACGAGGAGCGCCTGCGCGCCATGGCCCCGGCCACCATCGCCAAGGTGCGCCAGCAGGCCAACGTCGGCATCCTGGGCGACGCGTTCTTCGACGAGGCGTTCTGCCGCGCCATGGTGCGCGCGATCGGCGAGGGCAAGGAGCTCGCCACCGCGCACGGCACGCTGCACTTCCGCCCGACCGCGGCCTTCGAGCGCATTGCCGGGGGCGATGCGGCGATGCTCGCGGCAGGCCGCCCGAAGGCGCTCAGCAGCAACACCATCGTCACGCTCGGCGACCGCCTGTTCCTCAAGGGCTACCGGCGCATTCGCCCGGGCCTCAACCCCGAGCTCGAGATCGGGCGCTTCCTCACCGAGGTGGCGAAGTACCCGAACTGCGTGCCGGTGGCGGGCGCGCTCGAGTACCGCGCCGCCGACGGCACCTTGATGACGCTCGCGCTCGCGCAGGCCTACGTGAGAAACCAGGGCGACGGCTGGACCACCACGCTCGATTACCTGGACCGCTTCCTCGAGGAACGGCGCACCGCCAGCACCGAGCTGCCCAAGGACGCGCACGGCGCCTACCTCGCGCTGGTGCAGACGCTCGGCACGCGTACCGGCGAGCTGCACCGCGCCTTCGCGCAGACGAGCGGCGATGCGGCCTTCGACCCCGAGCCGCTCACGGAGGAGGACCTCGCCGCGATGCGCAAGCACGCCGAGACCGAGGCGCGCACCACGTTTGCGCTGCTCGAGGCACGGCTCGAGCAGTTCGCGGGCGTGGCGCGCGACGAGGCGCAGGCGCTGCTCGGCGCGCGCGAGCGCGTGCTCGAGCGCGTCGCGCAGGTCACCCCGAACGGGCAGAAGATGCTCAAGACGCGCTTGCACGGCGACTACCACCTCGGGCAGGTGCTGCTCGCGCACAACGACTTTTACCTCATCGACTTCGAGGGCGAACCGTCTCGCGCCTTCGACGAGCGCCGCGCCAAGCACTCGCCGCTGCGCGACGTCGCCGGCATGCTGCGCTCGTTCAACTACGCGCAGTGCAGCGCGCTGCGCGACGCCGCGCACAACGCCGAGGAAATCGAAAAGCTCGCGCCGCTCGCGCGCGCCTGGGAGGCCGAGGCGCGGCGCACGTTCCTGCGCGCCTACGACGACGCGGCGCGCGGCGCGCTGCTCTACGAGTCGCTCGTGCCGGGCGAAGGGCTGCTCGGCCTGTTCGAGCTGGAAAAGGCGCTCTACGAGCTGCGCTACGAGATCGGCAACCGGCCCGACTGGGTGCGCATCCCGCTGCAGGGCGTTCTCGGCCTGCTCGGGTCGGGCACCGGGCAAGGCCATTAGGAGGCTTCCATGGAAAGCGTCAACATGCTGCTCGAGCCCGCGAGGGCGTTCCTGGTCCAGATCGGCGCGTTCCTGCCGCGCCTGGGGCTCGCGGTGCTGGTGCTCCTGGCGGGCTGGCTGCTCGCGAAAGCGGTGCGCTTCGCGATCGAGAAGGGCCTGCGCGCGATCAACTTCAACGTGCTCACCGAGCGCTCGGGCATGGACGGCTTCCTGCAGCAGGGCGGCATGCAGGGCGACACCACGAGCCTCTTTGGCATGCTCGCCTACTGGCTGGTGATCCTCGCCGCGCTCATCATCGCCTTCAACAGCCTGGGGCTCACCTACATCACCGACCTGCTCGGGCGCGTGGTGCTGTTCGTGCCCAAGGTGATCGTCGCGCTGCTGATCCTCGCCTTCGGCTCGTACTTCGCGCGCTTCGTCGGCAACTCGGTGCTCACCTACTGCAAGAACGTCGACATCCAGGACGCCGACTTCCTCGGCAAGCTGGCGCAGTACGCGATCATGGCCTTCGTCGTGCTGATCGCGCTCGACCAGATCGAGGTCGGCGGCGACATCGTGCGCCAGACCTTCCTCATTGTGCTGTCGGGCATCGTGTTCGCGCTCGCGCTCGCCTTCGGCATCGGCGGCAAGGACTGGGCGGCCGAGCGGCTCGAGCGCTGGTGGCCGAGGAAGACGAACCGCCGCGAGCCCTGAGCGCCGCCGCGGGCGCCCCGCCCGCGTCGAGCGGGCGCGACGCGTCCGCCGACCCCGCACGCCGCGTGCCGCGTGCAACAATCCAACAACCGCAAATCAAGAAGAGCGCTTCATGAGCAGCGAAACCCCGATCACCGCCGTCTGGCCCGGCCGCGCCTACCCGCGCGGCGCAACCTGGGACGGCGAAGGCGTCAACTTCGCCGTGTTCTCCGAGAACGCCGAAAAGGTCGAGCTGTGCGTCTTCGACGAGAGCGGCCGGCGCGAGCGCCAGAGAATCGCGCTGCGCGAGCGCACCGACCACGTGTGGCACGGCTACCTGCCCGAGGCGCGGCCCGGCCTCGCCTACGGCTACCGCGTGCACGGCCCCTACAAGCCCGAGGACGGCCACCGCTTCAATCCGAACAAGCTGGTGATCGATCCTTACGCCAAGGACTTCGTCGGAGCGCTGCGCTGGAGCGACGCGCTCTACGGCTACACCGTCGGCCACAAGAAGGAAGACCTCGCCTTCGACCGGCGCGACAGCGCCGCCTTCATGCCCAAGTGCCGCGTGCTCGAGCCGGCCTTCACCTGGGGCGAGGACCGCCGCCCCGAGGTGCCCTGGCACGAGATGGTGATCTACGAGCTGCACGTGCGCGGCTTGACCATGCAGCACCCGCAGGTGCCGCAGCCGCTGCGCGGCAGCTACGCGGGCCTCGCGACCGCGCCGGTGGTCGAGCACTTGAAGCGCCTGGGCGTCACCTCGGTCGAGCTGATGCCGGTGCACAGCTACATCAACGAGCGCTATCTGTTCGAGAAGGGCCTGCAGAACTACTGGGGCTACAACACGCTCGGCTTCTTCGCGCCGGAGCTGCGCTACAGCGCCTCCCAGAAGGTCAAGGAGTTCAAGACCATGGTGAAGACGCTGCACTCGGCGGGCATCGAGGTGATCCTCGACGTGGTCTACAACCACACCTGCGAGGGCAACCATCTCGGGCCGACGCTCGCGTTCCGCGGCGTCGACAACGCCGCCTACTACATCCTCACCGAGGCGAGCCGGCGCCACTACGCCGACTTCACCGGCTGCGGCAACACGGTGAACCTCGAGCACCCGCGGGCGCTGCAGCTCATGATGGACTCGCTGCGCTACTGGGTCGAGGAGATGCACGTCGACGGCTTTCGCTTCGACCTCGCCTCGGCCCTGGCGCGCGAGCGCGGCAAGGTCGAGCACCTGGGCGGGTTCTTCGACGTCGTGCGCCAGGACCCGACGCTCAACCGCGTGAAACTGATCGCCGAACCCTGGGACCTCGGCCACGGCGGCTACCAGGTGGGCAACTTTCCCCTGGGCTGGGCCGAGTGGAACGACCGCTACCGCGATGCCATGCGCGCCTACTGGAAGGGCGACGGCGGCGTGATCGGGGAGTTCGCCAGCCGTATCACCGGCTCGTCCGACCTGTACGGGCGCTCGGGCAAGCGCCCGCACGCGAGCATCAACTTCGTTACCGCGCACGACGGCTTCACGCTGCACGACCTGGTTTCCTACAACGACAAGCACAACGAGGCGAACGGCGAAGACAACCGCGACGGCCACAGCCACAACCTGTCGTGGAACTGCGGCGCCGAGGGCCCGAGCGACGACCCTGGGATCAACCTCCTGCGCGAGCGCCAGAAGCGCAACTTCCTCGCCACGCTGCTCCTCTCCCAGGGCGTACCGATGCTGCTCGCGGGCGACGAGCTCGGCAACACGCAGCACGGCAACAACAACGCCTACTGCCAGGACAACGCGATCGGCTGGCTCGACTGGAAGCCCACGCCCGAGCGCGTCGAACTGCTCGGCTTCGCGCGGCGCGTGGTGGCGCTGCGCCGCGCGCACCCGAGCTTCCGCCGGCGCGACTTCTTCGAGGGCCGGCCGCTGCACGGCGGCGGCATGAAGGACGTGCTCTGGCTCAAGCCCGACGGCCTCGAGATGAGCGACGAGGAATGGGAGCACGAGCACGCCCGCTGCCTCGGCATGTACCTCGCGGGCCGGGGCATCGCCGACGTCGGCCGGCACGGCCGGCCGGTCGAGGACGACGATTTCCTGATCCTGTTCAACGCGCACCACGAGGACGTGCCCTTCGCGATCCCGGCGCTGGGTGGCGAGCCCTGGGAGGCGCTGCTCGACACCTTCGTCGAGTCCGGCGCCGCCGAGCCGCGCCGCTACCAGAGCGGCGAGCCGTATGCGCTGCACGGGCGCTCGCTCGCGCTGCTCACGCGGCACGCTACCGGGGCATGAAACGCTCGCACGCCATGCCCTTCGGCGCGGCGCTGCTCGAAGGCGGCGGTACGCGCTTTCGGCTCTGGGCGCCGGGCGCGGCGCGCATCGGGCTGATGCTCGCGCAGGGCGCGCCGCGAACCATGAACGCGCTCGAGGACGGCTGGCATGAGCTCGTGGTGAGCGACGCTTGGGCGGGCACGCGTTACCAGTTCGTGCTGCCCGATGGGCTCACGGTGCCCGACCCCGCCTCGCGCTTCAATCCCGACGACATTTCGGGCCCGAGCGAGGTGGTCGACCCGCGCGCCTACGCCTGGCGCGACAGGAGCTGGCGCGGCCGGCCCTGGCACGAGGCGGTGATCTACGAGCTGCACCTGGGCAGCTTCACGAGCGAGGGGACGCTCGCGGCGGCGCAGGCGCGCCTCGCCGAGCTCGCCGAGCTCGGCATCACCGCGCTCGAGCTCATGCCGCTCGCCGAGTTCCCCGGCAAACGCAACTGGGGCTACGACGGCGTGCTCCCCTTCGCGCCGGATGCCGCGTACGGCACGCCCGAGGAGCTCAAGGCTTTCGTCGACACGGCGCACGCGCTCAAGCTGATGGTGCTGCTCGATGTCGTCTACAACCACTTCGGTCCGCAGGGCAACTTCCTGCACGCCTACTGCCCGCAGTTCTTCAACCCGAAGCACGCGACGCCCTGGGGCGCGGCGATCAATTTCGACGGCGAGATGAGCCGCGAGGTGCGCGCGTTCTTCGTGCACAACGCGCTCTACTGGATCGAGGAGTACCGCTTCGACGGCCTGCGCCTTGACGCAGTGCACGCGATCCGCGACGACTCGACCGTCCACATCGTCAAGGAGATCGCGCGCGCGCTGCGCGAAGGGCCGGGGCGCGGGCGCGAGGTGCACCTCGTACTCGAGAACGGCGCCAACGAGGCGCGCTTTCTCGAGCGCGGGCCGGACCTCGCGCCGCGCTACGCCACGGCGCAGTGGAACGACGACCTGCACCACGCCGTCCACGTGCTCACCACCGGCGAGAAGGACGGCTACTACGCCGACTTCGCGGACGCGCCGCTCGAGCATCTGGGGCGCACGCTCGCCCAGGGCTTCGCGTTCCAGGGGCAGGTCTCGCCCTTCCACGACCACAAGCCGCGCGGCGAGCCGAGCGGCCACCTGCCCGGCGGCGCGTTCGTGTCGTTCCTGCAGTCCCACGACCAGGTCGGCAACCGCGCCTTCGGCGAGCGCATCCATGCGATTGGCGAGCCGCGCCTGCTTGCCGCGGCCTATGCCTGCGTGCTGCTCTCGCCGCACGCGCCGATGCTGTTCATGGGCGAGGAGTACGCCGCCTCGACGCCGTTCCAGTACTTCTGCGATTTCCACGACGAGCTGGCCGAGGCGGTGCGCAACGGCCGGCGCGAGGAGTTCAAGCGCTTCGCCGCCTTCCGCGACCCGGGCGCGCGCGCCCGGATTCCCGATCCGAACGCGCGCCAGACCTTCGCCGCCTCCAGGCTCGATTGGGCCGAGCGCAGCCGCACGCCGCAGCGCCGGCAGCTCGCGCTGGTGCGCGAGCTGCTGGCGCTGCGGCGCGAGCACCTCGTGCCGCGGCTTGCGAGCCAGCGCGGCGGCGGGCGCTACCGCGTCGAGGGATCGATCCTGCGTGTCGAGTGGACGCTCGACGAAGGCAGCCGCTGGCGGCTGCTCGCGCACTTCGGGCACGGCCTCGCCGAGCTGAAGGAGGAGCCCGCGGCCGGCACGCCGGTCTACGTGTCCGGCGTGCACCAGCTCGGCGCCGGGCGGGCGCGCCTCGAGCCGGGCGCGGTGCGCGTTACGCTCGAGGCCGCGCGTGGCTGAGCCGCGCGCCGCGCTCGAGCGCCTGTGCGCGCACTTCGGCATCGCGCCCGAGTACCACGACATCTGGGGCAAGCGCCACGCCGTCCCGGACGCCAACCTGATCGCGCTGCTCGCGGCCTTCGACATCGACGCGAGCACGCCGGAGCGCATCGAGGCCGCGGCGCACGCGGCGCACGTCGCCGCGTGGCGCTCGCCCCTGCCCCCGGTCGCCGCGATCGAGGCGCACGCCGCGCGCTGGTCGCTGCCACTGCGCCTGCCCGCCCGGGCAAAGCGCCTGCGCTGGAGGCTCACCGAGGAAGGCGGCGAGCGCCACCAGGGCGAGGCCGACGCCGCGGCGCTCGTCGAGACCGCTCGCGCCGAGTTCGAGGGCGCGACGCTCACCGAGCGCCGGCTCGAGCTCTCGGTGAGCCTGCCCGCCGGCTATCACCGGCTCGCCATCGAGGGTCTCGCCGGCGAAGCACTGGTGCTCGCCGCGCCGCCGCGCTGCTACCGCCCGCCCGCGCTCGCCGACGGCGGGCGCATCTGGGGCCCCGCGGTGCAGCTTTACGCGCTGCGCTCGGAGCGCAACTGGGGCATCGGCGATTTCGGCGACCTCGCGAGGCTGGTGGAGAACGCCGCCGAGCGCGGCGCGGGCATCATTGGCCTGAACCCGCTGCACGCGCTTTTTCCGCACAACCCGGCGCACGCCAGCCCCTACAGTCCCTCTTCGCGCCTGCAGCTGAACGTGCTGTACCTGGACGTCGAGGCGATCGAGGAGTTTCGCGAATGCGAGGCCGCGCAGCGCCGCGTGCGCTCGGCCGGGTTCCAGGCGCGCCTCGGGCAGCTGCGCGAGGCGCCGCTCGTCGACTACCCGGGCGTCGCCGGCGCGAAGCTCGAGATCGTCGAGCTGCTCTACGCGCACTTCCGCGAGCGCCATCTCAAGGGTGCGAGCGCGCGCGGGCAGGCGTTCCGCGATTTCCAGGGGCAGAGCGGGCGGGCGCTTCGCCTGCACGCGCTCTATGAAGCGCTGCAGGCGCATTTCCACTCGCGGGTGGCCACCGTGTGGGGCTGGCCGGTCTGGCCGCAGGCCTACCGCGACCACGACTCGGTCGAGGTGGCGCGCTACGCCGAGAAGTACGTCGAGCGCGTCGAGTACTACGAGTACCTGCAATGGCAGGCCGAGCGCCAGCTCGCGCAGGTGAGCGAGCGCTGCCGCGCGCGCGGGCTCGCGGTGGGCCTGTATCTCGACCTCGCGGTGTCGGTCGATCGTGCCGGCTCCGACACCTGGACCAACCAGGAGTGCCATGCGCTCGGCGCGAGCATCGGCGCGCCGCCCGACGAGTTCAATCCGAACGGCCAGAACTGGGGGCTGCCGCCGCTCAGGCCCGACCGCCTGCGAGAGCAGGGCTACCGCTTCTTCATCGAGACGCTGCGCGAAAACATGCGCGATGCGGGCGCGCTGCGCATCGATCACGTGATGGGGCTGATGCGCCTGTTCTGGATCCCGCCCGACAAGAGCGCGGCCGACGGCGCCTACGTGCACTACGTGCTC
>Ga0326597_10013601_pt1 | contig 10692 bp, 12 predicted proteins | sample RVTome_12_FD_203789 | JGI IMG/M metagenome (GOLD analysis project Ga0326597, IMG submission 203789) | Soil microbial communities from uranium-contaminated site in the Upper Colorado River Basin, Wyoming, United States - RVT100D185 | ecosystem: Environmental > Terrestrial > Soil > Contaminated >... | reverse complement strand
CTGGTCACCCCGTATTCAGACAGCGCTTTGCCTTCCTCGGGGAGGATGGTCCCCCCTCCCCCGCCGAAGAGACGGATGTGGGTTGCATCGCGCTCGACGAGAAGGTCCCACATGTAGCGGAAGAATTCGTTGTGACCGCCTTGATAAGAGGTGACGGCAATAGCGTGGGCATCCTCTTCGATTGCGGTTTCGACGATGTCGAGCCCGGTCCGGTTGTGACCGAGGTGGATCACCTCGGCGCCCGATGCCTGGAGGATACGCCGGAAGATGTTTATCGATGCGTCATGGCCGTCGAAAAGCGTTGTGGCGGTTACAAACCGGACATTGTTCGTGGGCTTGGTCTGGTCCAACGAGGAGCTTTCCATCGACTCTTCCATTTTACGCGATAGAATACTTTGATGTCAAAGTATTCTATGATGCCATGACCGATACCACAGCCCTCGACGACCCCATCGCCGAAGCCACCAGGCAGTGGCAGGCCCACGGCTGGCACGAGGCAGCACCCGGAATGGCGGCGGTGACCACCATCACCAGGGTCAACCGAATCCTCGTCACCAGGATCGAGGCTGCGCTGGCCCCGCTCGGGCTTTCCTTCGCCAGATTCGAGATTCTCCGCCTTCTCGGCTTTGCCCGGGAGCAACAGCTCCCGATGGGCAAGATCGGCGACCGCCTTCAGGTCCATCCCGCCTCGGTGACCAGTGCGGTGAATCGCCTCGAACGCGATGGGTTGATCAGGCGGCGCTCGGGCAGCCACGACAACCGGATTGTCCTTGCCAGGTTGCTCCCTGCCGGAGAGGCCATCCTGGAGGAAGCGACCATGCGGATCAACGACGTGTTCTCCACCCTTGAACTCGATTCCGGTGACCTGGAGAGAGTTGTCACCACTCTGAGTGCGATCAGGTCAATTTGACTCCGGGAAAATTTCACGACCATCCCGGCTAAAATTGGACTAGATTATGAGACGGGATGGATATCTACGAAGGAAGAATGCGAGGGGCGTCGCTCGAACTCACTTATGTCACGCTGCGACTCGACGACGACAAGCGACTCCGAATCTTTGCCGGACCCGTAGCAGTGGGGTCTTGGTCGATGTCTCGCGTCTCCGCCGAACGGACTTCCATCTACAGGTTCTCGCTCGATATCGATGGCGAAGTGTTCGAGTTCTTTCCCGAAGATCCGCTCGGTTTCTCCGATGCGATCGGAGCCGTAATCGACCTGACGCGCACCTCACGGTTCAGCCTGAAAGAGGCGATCGAACGATCCCGCTGAACAAAATGGCAGCCACGAGATGATCCGGAGGGTCATATACCGGGGCGTATTGGGGGCTTTTGCCGTCGTCAGCGCCGAACTGGCCTACGCGGTCCTCCGTCCGGCACCAAAGCAGGAGGAGTTCGACCCATCAGCGGTCTTTGGCGACGAGGCGAATCCGACAATCCGTGTCGCCGTGCTCGGAGACTCGACGGTGACCGCGCCCGGGGTGGGAGGGCCCGATGAGATCTGGATCAGCCGCATCTGCCTCAAACTTGCCCAGTCGTATCGAGTCGTGCTGAAGTCTTTCGCTGTCGGAGGCTCGATGGCGCACGATCTGATCGCCGAGCAATTGGAGCCGGCGCTCGACTTCGAGCCCGACCTCGTCATTCTTTCGGTCGGAGCCAACGATGCGCTCAAAGGTGTTAACACAAAGGTCTTCGAGGAGAATCTCGACATCCTCGTCTCGAGATTTCGGGAGACCGGCGCCAACGTCGTGCAGAGCGGAGTCGGCGACCTGGGGACGATCCCCAGGCTTCTCCCCCCGCTGCGCCAGGTGTTCTCCCGACGCGCACTCCAATTCAACGCCGCTCATGAGAGAGTCGCCGAACGTCACGGCTCCTGGGTGGTGCCGCAGCGGGACAGTCCGATGAAAATGTGGCGCGACGGGGATATGTGGTCCCCTGACCTCTTCCATGTGAGCGCGAGAGGACACGAGGTCTGGGGCGAACTCGGATGGAAGACGGTCGCCAGGGCCCTCGACCTGCATGACGCTTGAGCGCGACCCCGCGCTGATCAGGTTCGAATCCGCGCGGGCTGCCTCCCTCGCCACCACCAGGCCGTCCGGGGCACCGCACGTCGTTCCCGTGACATTCGCCGTCGTTGACGAAGTCATCTACACCATGGTCGACCGCAAACCGAAGACGACCACGGCCCTACAGCGCTTGGACAACATCAACGTCAACCCGGGTGTCTCCTTGCTCGTCGACCACTACGAGGAGGATTGGACGGCTCTCTGGTGGGTCCGGGTCGACGGCCACGCAACCGTCTCCTCCGAGGACAATGACCTTGCAATCGCCCGCTCTTGCCTGCAGGAGAAGTACTCCCAGTACCGGGATCAATCGCCTGGTGGGCCGGCAATCCGCATAGAGATAACCGGGGTCAGTTCGTGGGAGTGGACTCGATAACCGCGGACTCAGTGACGACATACATCACCGAGATGTCATGGTTCTCGACGGGGAGGGCCTCGCGGAGCCGGCTATCAACGGTTACGCCTATCGACACCGCATCGGAGCGTTTCGCCAACAGCTCACGGTCGTAGAATCCCCCGCCGCGCCCGAGACGGTTCCCGCGACGGTCAAAGGCCAGACCAGGGACGAGAAAGATATCGATCTCGAACGTCGGGATCACCGGCCCCGACTCGAGCGGTTGCTCCATCCCCCACCGATGCACCTCAAGGGGGAGCCGGGCGTCACGCCATGTCATCGAACCGTCGTCTTCGACCCTGGGCAGCATCCACCGCCACCCCGGCAGCCGTTCGATTAGCGAGTCGAGTGACACCTCGTCGCCCAGCGCGCGATAGGAGCTGATGGTTCCGGGCAGACGCGGGGAAAGCCAGTTGAACAGTTGATCGACCACCGCTTTGTTCTGCTCGCGGGCAACGCCGGGAAGATGCGCTAGGTCTGCCCTGAGTTCGCGTTTGTCCACGGTGTGGAGACTAGATCGCAACTACGCTCGCGGGATGGCATGGCTGGTGACACTCCTCAGGACCGCCCTGACCTCCGTCGTCGGCCTCGTTGTCACCCTGATCGCGGCACCCACGGTGATGATCATCGCCGCGTTCAACGATTCCTCTCGCTGGATCGACCGGATCATCCGCACCTGGAGCCGGGCCTGGCTCGCGGCCTCCGGTACCAAATTGACCGTTGTAGGTAAGGAGAACGTCGACCCGAACGAATCGTATGTCGTCGTATGCAACCACCTGTCGACCCTGGACATCATGGCCTGTTTCCTCGCAGTGCCGCTTCCCATCCGCTACCTCGCCAAGAAGGAGCTGTTCCGTATCCCCCTCCTTGCCCAGGGAATGCGAGCGATCGGCATCATCGAGGTCGACCGATCGGCACGGTCGGCGGTCCACACCGAAGTGAATCGGAGCGCAAGAGAGCTGGTCGAGAAGGGACGGAGCCTCATCATCTACCCCGAGGGAACCAGGCCGCGCGACGGTTTGCTCGATCCGTTCAAGAAAGGGGCGTTCACCATGGCGATCTCGAGCCAGCTGCCGGTGCTGCCGGTGGCGATTTACGGGACCTATCATGCATGGCGCCCGGGGACACTTTGGGTGAGGGGCGGGAGGGTGACTGTCATCGTCGACAAGCCAGTCCCGACCGACGGGCTCGGTCAGCCGGATTCCGGAGAACTGACCAATCATGTGTACCGGATCATCGCCGATCACGTCTCAGCACTCGGCGGGGCGATCAGGGCGTAGGGGCAAGCACCTCGATCTCCTTCCAGGCAACCCAGGAGGGACCGAAGATCGTGGTGACCCGGATCACCTGGCCGGTAATTGAGGTGTCGAGAACCAGTTCGAGCACCTCGTTGTCGGCGGTGTCGTTTTCGAACGACCACACCCGCACGCCGTCGATGTCGATCAGGTGCCTGGTCAGCCCATCCGGGAACTGTGCGACGGTGAGCACGATGCGACCGATCTCGACCGGTTCGCCGAGGTCGATCTCGATCCACTGGGTCGGGTCACCTCCTGAGCCCCACTGTGTGGTCGGATCGCCGTCGACAGCAGCCCCGGGTGGCTCTTCAGGGAGGGACTGTGAGGCGCTCGCCGTGGAGCCTGCGGCAAGGTTCGGGTTCTCGAGTGTCGGCGTGCAGGCGTCGGGTTGGTCGACCGGTGCGAGTGCGTCGAGCAGCAAGTCGTCTTCGGCGGTGAGTGCCCAAGTCGCGTCCCCCACTGACAGCGAGGCTGGGTTGTACTCCCAGTAGAGCCATCCCTCGAATCCGACCTCACACGACTGGGCCACCCACTCCTGGACGTGGAGGGCGGCGTTGTCGATATCGGGGTAACGATCGATGAATGCGCCGTACTCGCCCATGATCACAGGTTTGTCCGCGGGCAACCCGAAGTTCTCGCCGATCTGGCTGAGGGTGATGTCCTCGCCCGGGTAGGCGTGGAAGTCGAAGAAGTCGAGTGCAGAGTCTTCGACGAGCGGTGCGGTGTCGACGTACCAGCTCCCTCCGATCCCGGTTGGGTTGGGGAATTGGGGAGAGAAGAATCCTGACGTCACCAGACCATGAGGGTCGTGCTCGCGGATCACCTCCGCGACGGCGGCGAAGTACGACCTGGTGGCGTCGATCACCATCTGTCGCTTGTCGTCGGCGCTGCCCATGTCGTATGTTCCGGTCTTGGTCTCGACTTCGCCTGAGGCAAGGGATAGAGGCGGCTGGTCGGTGAACATCCACTGCTCGTTGAGGATCGACCAGGCGAGAACGACTTCGAAGGGTACCTTCCGTTCGACGAGGCCATCGAGGAGGTCGTTCCAGTAGGTGACGGCGGCCTCCTCGCCGGAAGCCGTCAGGTAATGCGAGTTGCGATAGCCGGGGAACACGCCTTCCTCGTTGTCACGATCGCTGATCGCCCAGTATCCGCCGTCACCGGGCAGGTCGTTGGAGGTGAAGAGGACGAAGATCTCCTCCTCCGCGGCCAGCTCCATGAATTCGACGATGATGTCCAGGAACTCCGGGTTGAGTCCGTCGCCGTCAGGGTTGCCGATGCAGTCCGGGCCCGAGCTGCAGCTGTCGAGGAAGACCCGGACCGTGTTGTAGCCCCTGGCGGCGAGCGCATCGAAATCGTCAGCGGTCGCCTCACGGTCGAACACCGCCGGCGACAGGGTGCGATCCTGATACCCCCCGCCCACCTGGACCCTGGTCAGGTAGTTGGCACCTCTAGGGACAAACGCCTCCCCGGTGAGGGCATCGACGAAGCCGGTGCCGGCGATATGGATCGGATGCTCCGGAGCCGTCCACGGCGCGGTGGTCGTCGTACCGGCGGTCGTCGTTGTCGCTCCGGGCTGTGAAGTGGTTGTCGTCCCCAGACCAGGACCCGCGGTCGTGCAGCCGACGAGTGCCAACGCAAGTAACGGGATCAGCCTGCGCAATAAGCCCACTCAGCGGATCACTTCGTCGAGAGCGGCGTAACGGAGCATATGGGCCTGGCCGTTGTGGACCGCGTACTCCTGAACCATCTTGATCAGCGTCGCCTGAAGCGGGCGGCCGTGGCCCAGACCCCCCGACTCCAACGACGGCAGCGATGCAATCGCACGGTCTGCTTTCTCGACTTCTGCCAGATACAAAGCGAGATCGGTCTCGAGCGTGTCGGGTGAGCCGCCTTCGAAGTCGTCGTCGCCATAGACCATGACTCGGTCGCCTCCTCCGAGGCCCCACGACATGTAGACATGCTCCATCTGTGTCATGTGCCGGATCAGACCGAGGATGGAAAGACTCACCGGTCGAATCGACATTTTGGCGATGCGTTCAGGGTCGAGATTGCGCAGCTTCCGTCGAAAGACCCTCCGCTGGTAGTCGAGCCAGTTGGTCAACAACTTCCTGAGGTCGGGATCCGCCTCCGGTTCGTCTTCCTTGGCGGTATCCAGGTTGGCGAGAAAGTCCGGGCTCATGACAATCGATTCTTGCACAACCGCCCGATGCGACTTCAGAAAAAAATCTTCAATCCCGTTGCAGACCCCTTGAATTTGTCGGTGGCCGTTTGTAGGTTCGAACATATGTTCGATACGGGAAGACAGGATAGGTCTTCGGGGATCGGACCGGGGAGATCACCACGAAGTGACGCGGCATGGCTGTAATTGATGGCTGGGAGACTGCCCCAACCGGAGACAACATCTCTCCCCCCGGAGCGAAGCGACAGGGGGGGAGCACCGGCGACGGAGGAGCCGGGGAGGGGGGCTCGCACCCACCAACGCTGCTTGGGAACGCGTCCGCTCTCCCGGCTCGAGAGAACGCTCCCTCCTACCTCCGCTCGCTGACGCTCGCGCAGGGACCTTCCTCCCGCAAGCGGGAGGACAGACCTCCTTGACGGCGCCGCCATCCGGGGGATCAGGCGAGTAACAGCCTCACCACATCGGGCGATATTAAGGAACTCAGTCGTATACACCGGCCAGATAACTCTTCCCGTCGGCGACCACACACAACAGGGCACCGGCTGAGGTCACCAGCTGGTACCTGTCGGCGTCACGCTCCCCCGCCCACCACCGGCCGCTGAGACGCCACGGCCCGCTCCAGGTGAGCACTGGCTCCCAACGAGTGCCCAACCTCACCCGGGAGGGCATACCCCCGTCCCATTCCACTTCTATGGGTTGAAGGCGGGGCGGGACCAATGCCGGTGACGGGTTCGGAGTTGCACCCGGCCATGGTGCAGTCGGGTCACGGTCTCTGGCCGTCTCCGGTTCGTTCCATCGTGACCACGCCACCCGCTCCGCAGGCATCCGGCCCCCCTGGGGACGGCCTTCCAGCACACCATCGGGTCCAAGCAGGGCCTGGGCTCGTGCCAGGGCGCGATCGGTCTCGATCCGGGCGGACTCGTCGCCGAAGACACCAAGCTGGCGCCCCTCACCGGAGAGGTCGAAGGGAGCGATCCTGATCCTGACGATCCCCCCGGGCACACCACCCGATTCGACCCAGGCCCGCAGCTGCCACCAGACCCGGTCGGTGAGGGCCCGTTCGGTGAAAGGGTCCGCCGAACGCCAGATCCGCTCCCTGACCTTGCCCAGGTCGGGCTCGGCGAGGATCGAGACCTGGTGCGGCGCCACTCCGTTCGACCGGAGCCGGGAAAGCATCCGCTCCGAGATATTCCGGGCCGCAAAAGCGACCGCATCGATGTGCTCCAGCGGATCCTCGAACGCCATCTCCACGGCCAGTTCCTCGGGGATCTCCCGGGGCAGGGCGGTGCGGTCCTCGCCGCTGGCCAGACGGTGGGCGAGCACCCCTTCGTTGCCGAAACGGGTGGCAAGCGCCTCACGGGGGAAGCCGGCGAGGTCACCGAGGGTGGTCACCCCCAGCCAGCGGAAAGTTGCGATCAGCGAATCGCTGGCCACTTCCTCCCGCAGCGACTCGAGGTCGAGTGTGCGGAGAAAACTCAAGGTGTCTTCGATGATCAGAGGCTCGCCGGGCGACGACCTGGCCGCAGCCCAGCGGGCAGCAAAGGGCCCGTCGGCGATACCCACCAGCACCTCCTTCCCCGGACCGGAGCCGACATGGCCGGCCACCTCATCGGCGACTTTGCGGGCCAGGACGTCCTCACCTCCGTAGAAGCGGATGGCACCCGCAACGGGAACGAACACCAACCCGGGACCGACTACTTCGACCCTGGGGATCAGATTCTCGATCACCTCGACCACAGACTCGAAACGACGTGTTTCCTCACCTACGTCACGGGTGAGGACGGTTGCGAAGGGGGCGAGAGCCTCGGCATCACGACGCGGCATCCCCAGGGCCACCCCGGCCGCAAGCACATCGGGGGTTGCCCCCGTCACCCGCTCGTCGGCGATCAGGACCGGGTTACCCGGCGGCGCGTCGGGACGGGTCAAAGACCACATCGGAAACCAGACGCAAAGTGTCCTTGCCTTCATCTTCAACCTCGAAACGCCGGGTGACCCCGGCTGCTCCTCTGCCCGACGCCTCCAGCATCAGACGGCGGCCCTTCAACTTCCCGTGCCCCCGGTCCGCCCCCTCCCAGGTGACACCGAGAGACCGCAAACGGAGATGGGAGACCCCTGAAGGGAGGCGTAGTCCCATCGACCGGAAAGCCACCATCGTCTTGCGGGCTCTGGCCAGAGCGGCGAGACGGCGCAGCTCGTGCTCCTTGACACCGACGGGAACCTCGGCAAATACCGCGGGAACCCCTTCGAGGAGTGCGGCGGTGACCCGGGTCCAGAGCAGCCGTTCGTTGCACCTGACGATCACGAGGCTCTCCGCTTCCACCCCGGTCTCCCATGCCGCCTCAGGGGAGATCCACCCCCGGGTGTCCACCACCACCACCGGGCCAGCACGTGAGGGTGCGGCGAGGAGGCTCAACCCGAGACGGGTAAGGCCCGAACCGGTATCCCCTACCAATTCGGTGATCCGACCCGGCTCGAGCCGCAAGTAGCTGAGCTCTTCTCTCGATTGATCGATGAGAGGGTTTGCTAAATCGACTTCAAGTTTGCCCATATTCTGACTCCGTGGGGCACTCCACTGTATCGAACATATGTTCGAGTAGCAACAGCGGGATAGGATCCGTCAATGGCTTACTCCACTATCACCTACGACGTTGCCGATCGGGTGGCGACCATCACTCTCAACCGTCCCGAGCGGCTCAATGCAATCAACGACGACATGCCCGGGGAGATCAGGATGGCGGTGGAGGCGGCGAACCGTGACGACGATGTCCATGTGATTGTCCTCACCGGGGCGGGACGGGCGTTCTGCGCCGGGTACGACCTCAAGGAGTACGCCGAATCGGAGACCTCTCCGTACACACAGGAGATGCCGTGGGACCCGATGATCGACTTCGACCTGATGCACCGCAACACCCAGGACTTCATGTCGCTGTGGCGCTCGCACAAGCCGACAATCGCCAAGATCCGGGGTTTCGCCGTTGCCGGCGGGTCCGACATCGCCCTCTGCTGCGACCTGATAGTGATGGCCGACGACGCCAAGATCGGATACCCGCCGACCCGGGTCTGGGGTTGTCCCACCACGGCGATGTGGGTCTACCGGATCGGGGCGGAGCGGGCGAAGCGAATGCTGCTGACCGGTGACCTGATCACCGGTCTCGAGGCCAAGGACATGGGTCTTGTCATCGACAGCGTCCCGGAGATCGAGCTCGATGACCGGGTCGTCCAGCTTGCCGACCGGATCAAAGGGGTTCCCCGCAATCAGCTGATGATGCAGAAGCTCATGGTCAACCAGGCATTCGACAACATGGGGCTGGCCTCGACCCAGATGCTGGCGACATTGTTCGACGGGATCACCCGTCACTCCCCCGAAGGGATGTGGTTCAAAGAGCGCTCCCAGGAAGTCGGCTTCCAGCAGGCGGTCGCCGAACGTGACTCAGGCGATCCAATAGCCGAAGGCGTGAGCCGGCGTAGGCCCGCCACTTAGACGTCTTCGAGGTCTTCGATCGTTGCCGGCCAGTCGGCTTTGAGGAGGCGCGACAACGAGCGGTCGGCGAGCAGCTTGCCGTCGGTCTGACAGGTGGCGCAATAGTTGGTCTCGTTAGAGGCGTAGACGATCCGCTGCACTGGCGACCCGCAGCGGGGACAGGGCTCTTTGAACTTGCCGTGCACTGCCATGTCATCGCGAAAGGCGGTGACCTTCGTCGGCCAGCCGTCGCCGATCTCGTCGCGGAGGCGTTCGGTCCAGGCGTTGAGCGACTCGACCACAGCCCCATGGAGACGCCCGATCTCCTCATCGCTGAGCTGGGCGGTTCGCTTCACCGGCGAGAGCTGCGCCGACCAGAGGATCTCATCGGAATAGGCGTTGCCGATCCCCGAGAAGATCCTGGGGTCGGTCAAGGCCCGTTTCAGGGTCCTGTTCTCGGTGGTGATCTCCTTCTTGAATTCGGCGGCGGAGACTTCAAGGGGCTCGACTCCCCCACGGTCCTCTCCGAGGAGTGCTTCTTCACCCCGGAGAAGCCAGATCCCTGCCCGCCGTTTGGTCCCCTGCTCGGTGAGGAGGAGCGAGGCATGCTCGAAGTCGATGGCAGCCAGGCCCACCTTGCGTGGTATCGCCTTGCCAGGAGGCTCGAGACGGAGACGGCCCGCAACCATCAGGTGGATCACCAGGAAGAGGTCATCGGGGAACTCGAAGACGATCCGTTTCCCGATCCGGCGGAATCCCTTGACCTTCGAGCCGACCGGAGCGTCGTGAGGAGGATCGAAGGTGCGGAGCACCGACACTGAAGCGACCCGCACCCCGGTCACCTCGTTGCCGAGGAATTCCCGCTCGAGGGCTTCGATGTAGACGGCAATGTCGGGAAGCTCAGGCATCGCTATTGGACCAAAGAAAAGGGACGGTGCATGTGCACCGTCCCTTTATAGCCTGAGTTAGGCGGAGCCGTCAGTCCATGTCGAAGCTGGGAGCTGCTCTCCGCTCTGACTTGTCCGACTCTGACTTGTCCGACCCGCTCGATCGATTACCGGAATCGGTGTCGCGGTCACGGTCACGCTTATTGCCGTCCGCAGTATCGCGGTCACGCTGGTTTCCGCTGTTGCCGCCACGGTCACGATCGCGGTTTCCGCCGTCGCTACCCCGGTAGCGGTCGCTGCTGGCACCACGGTTCCCGCGGTCACCACCGCCGCCACCGCCACCGCTGCGTCCCCGGCCACCGCCGTTGCGGTCGCCGCCACGTCCACGGTCACGGTCTCCACGGTCACGGTCTCC
>Ga0326597_10013600_pt1 | contig 10693 bp, 10 predicted proteins | sample RVTome_12_FD_203789 | JGI IMG/M metagenome (GOLD analysis project Ga0326597, IMG submission 203789) | Soil microbial communities from uranium-contaminated site in the Upper Colorado River Basin, Wyoming, United States - RVT100D185 | ecosystem: Environmental > Terrestrial > Soil > Contaminated >... | reverse complement strand
ACCTGCGATTCGACGACACGAACCCTGAAACGGAGGACCCGGAATATGTCCGGGCGATCCAGGACGACGTGCGCTGGCTCGGCTTCGACTGGAACGACAAGTTATTTTTCGCCTCGGACTATTTCGAGAAGCTGTACCAGTTTGCCGAGCGCCTGATCACGAAAGGCAAGGCGTATGTGGATAGTTCGTCCGCCGAGGAGATCCGCAAGCGGCGCGGGACTCTGACCGAACGGGGCACCGACAGCCCCAATCGCGCCCGTTCCGTCGAAGACAACCTCGCGCTGTTTCGACGCATGCGCGCCGGCGAGTTCGCGGACGGCACCCACGTCCTGCGCGCGAAGATCGACATGGCCTCGCCCAACATCAACCTGCGCGATCCGGTGCTGTATCGCATCCGGAAAGCATCCCACTATCGCACGGGCGATGCCTGGTGCATCTATCCGTCCTACGACTTTGCGCATCCGCTTTCGGATGCGCTGGAAGGGATCACCCATTCCATCTGCACGCTGGAGTTCGAGGACCACCGGCCGCTGTATGACTGGGTGGTGGCCGAATCCGACGCGCCGCATCGCCCGCAGCAGATCGAGTTCGCGCGGCTCAATCTCACGTCTACGGTCATGAGCAAGCGGAAGCTGCTTGAATTGGTCGAAAAGAAACTGGTCGGCGGATGGGACGATCCGCGCCTGCCGACCATCAAGGGCCTGCGGCGTCGGGGCTACACGCCGGAGGCGATCCGGTCCTTCTGCGAGGCGGTCGGCGTGGCCAAGCGGGACGCGACGATTGAAATGGCCCTGCTGGAACATTGCATCCGGGAGGACCTGAACAAGCGCGCGGCGCGCGTGCTGGCGGTGCTCAAGCCGCTGAAGGTTGTGATCACCAATTATCCGGAAGGGCAGGTGGAGGAACTCGACGCCGTCAATAATCCGGAAGACCCGGGCGCCGGGACCCGGAAAGTGCCCTTCTCCCGCACGCTCTACATCGAGCAGGAGGACTTTCGGGACGTCCCGCCGCCGAAGTACTACCGCCTCTCGCCCGGCAAGGAAGTCCGCCTGCGCTACGCCTATATCGTGAAGTGCGAGAGCGTCGTGAAAAACGAACGCGGCGAGGTCATCGAAGTACACTGCACCTACGATCCGGAGACGCGCAGCGGCGGGCCGCAGGCCGGCCGCAAGGTCAAGGCGACGATCCACTGGGTGTCGGCCAAGCACGCGCTCGACGCCGACGTGCGGCTGTACGATGCGATGTTGAAGACGGATCTCTCGAAAGTCCCGCCGGACCATGACTGGACGCTCTATCTCAATCCCCAGTCGCTGGAGAAACTGACCGGCTGCAAGGTCGAACCGAGCCTGCTGAAGGGAACCATCGGCAGCCGCTATCAATTCGAACGGCAGGGATATTTTTGCGTGGATCCGGATACGGCCAAGGGCACACTCACCTTCAACCGCACCGTGCCATTGCGCGACACCTGGGCCAAGATCGAAAAGGCGCAGTAGGAAGGTTAGCTGCTCAGAGCCTGAATGCAGGCAGGCGCTCCAGGAAGGCGGGTGCCGCGTCCCAGATATGGTCCACGACCGACTGAACATAGACGCTGGCCGCGTCCATGTCCGACGCCCAATCCGGCATCACCTCATGCAGGTCCAGCACCGGCTCCTCTCTCGCAAAGCACACCTGGTTGAACAAGGGCACCTCCCGCCCGAACTGTTCCTTGATGAACTCGCGATGGTCAATGCCCATCGCCACGGCCAGGTCCACGTGTTCCAGCAGCTCACGCGTCAACTTGCGCTGGACATGCGCCGACGGATCGGCCCCCTTGGCACGCAGATAGTCGACGATCATCGGATGCAACGATTGCGGCTTGGCCACGATGCCGGCGGAGCCGACGATCATACGCATCTCCGGCCCCAGCCGCGCCTTCAGCGCATACTCCGCCGTCACGCTGCGAAAGACATTGCCCGTGCAGATGAATAAGACCGATTTCATAGGCTCATCTTACCAGAGCCCCTCCCCTTTTGACGCCACTCCCGGTAGAATGGCGGCCATGAAGACCTCGCGTACCCAGCCGGCCGGAAAACTCACGGTCGAAGTTGAAAAAATCCAGACCCGCCTCTGCCGTCTGGCCGGCCAGGCCATCGCCGACTATCAGATGGTCGAAGACGGCGACAAGGTCATGGTCTGCCTCTCGGGCGGTAAGGACAGCTACGGCCTGCTGGACATCTTATTGGTGCTGCAGCAGCGTGCGCCAATCCGTTTCGAGCTCGTCGCGGTTAACCTGGACCAGAAACAGCCGGGTTTCCCCGCCCATATGCTGCCCGACTACCTGACACGCCTTGGTGTGCCGTTCCACATCGAAACGCGCGATACCTATGCCATCGTCAAACGGCTGATTCCCGAAGGCCGGACGACTTGTTCGCTCTGCTCGCGGCTCAGGCGGGGACACCTCTACCGTGTCGCGTCCGAATTGGGAGCCACCAAGGTCGCGCTCGGCCATCACCGGGACGACATCCTCGAAACGCTGTTCCTGAACCTGTTCTATACCGGCAAGCTCAAGGCCATGCCCCCCAAGCTCCGCTCGAAAGACGGGCGGCATCTGGTGATCAGGCCGCTCGCCTATATCAAGGAAGAGGACCTGGCGCGCTACGCGGAACTGCTGGCGTTTCCCATCATCCCCTGCGACCTCTGCGGCTCGCAGGAAAATCTGAAGCGGAAAGAAGTGAAAGCCATGTTGCGGGACTGGGAACAGCGGATGCCCGGCTGCACCGACAGCATCTTCGCGGCGCTCGCGAACGTCGCGCCGGCATTTCTATTGGATCGGAAGCTGTTCGATTTCATGTCGCTGAAGGCCGGCGAACAGGCCGACATGGACAGCCACGTCCTCGGCCATCCCGCCTTCGCCGAAGAACTGGAAGAAGTTCCGTAGCCTACGACTTCCCCCACACCTGCTCCAACCGCTGGGTGCGGCCGCAGTTGTGCTTGTAAAACTTGTAGCGGATGGGATTCTTCTTGTAGAAGTCCTGGTGGTAGTCCTCGGCCGGGTAGAACTTCGAGGCCATCACGAGCTGGGTGACGATGGGCTGCGTGAACCGTTTTGCCTGTTCAATGGACTGCTTGGACGCCTCCGCCAGCCGCTTTTCCTCCTCGTTGCCGTAAAAGATCACCGCGCGGTATTGCGTGCCGTGGTCGCAGAACTGGGCATTCGGCGTCAGCGGGTCCACGTTCATCCAAAAATAATCCAGCAGCTTTTGGTACCCGGTCTTGGTTGGATCGTAAACGACTTCCACCGACTCGGCATGCCCTGTGCCGCCGGCTGACACCTCCTCATAATTCGGGTTCGTCTTATGGCCGCCCATATAGCCGGACGTGACCGAGACGACGCCCTCGACTTTCTCGAACGCCTCCTCCATGCACCAGAAACAGCCTCCGGCAAAGACAGCCTTCGCCTGTTCGGCCGCATGACCGGCACCTCCCGATGAGGCAAGCAGCAGGACGATCAGGGCCATGGACAGAAATCGTGCGGCGTTCATAGGTCACATCCTCCCCTTCAACTGTCTACGAGTCCGGACGTCCATCGGACGTACCCCTTCATACGATGAGTCGCGCCGGACGGCCGGACCTTACAGACTGAGAACAACTGAGAAGAAACACGACAGGGTTTTATCCGGCGCCGCTAATTTCGATACAACGATGAAAAGGCGCCGGCTCAAGCGAAGCTTGGTATGGTGGCTGGGGGACTAGGATTCGAACCTAGGTAGCCGGCTCCAAAGACCGACGTCCTACCACTAGACGATCCCCCAGCTCTTCTCTCAGTTCGATGGCAAGGGGTGGCTTGTTGTTGGTGCCGCGCTCACTGCCCCATCCCACGAGGAATGCCACCTGACACCGGAAAAGGTGTCGCTTCGCGACAATGAATGAATATTCGTTGAAGTACGTCGCGTTGCGCGACACCGCTTTCGGTGAGACATCGCCATGACTCGTCGGTATGGCTGGCGCGCCACTGCCCGACGGCATGCCACCAGGATGTTTCACTCGCGCCAAAATATTGGCTGGGGGACTAGGAATCGAACCTAGGTAGTCAGCTCCAGAGGCTGACGTCCTACCGCTAGACGATCCCCCAACCGGTGTGCAGCTTAATATTAAGGGACCGGTACCGTCAAGCCGATGACTTGGCCCGTTCAATCCCTTTTTTCAGCCGAGCCAGCGCGCGATCACGCCCCAAGACATCCATGACATCGAACAGACCGGGGCTGGCCGTACGTCCGGTGAGCGCGACTCGGACCGGCTGGGCGAGCTGGCCCATTTTCATGCCCTGTTCTTCCACGACCTGCTTGAAGGCCGTTTCCCATTGCTCCTTGTGAAACGCCGGCTCCGCCTCGAACCGCGCCACCAGTTTGGCAAGCGCCGGCGCCACCGCGGGCGTGAGAAATTTCTTTGCCGCTGCCTCGTCCATCGTAATATCCCGGCCGAAGTACGGCGTGACCCACGCGACCATCTCCGCGAGCGTCTTGGCTCTGTCCCGCACCATGACGACCAGCCTGTCCAGCCACTCCGGGGAGACCGCGCTCACCTCGTTCTTCAACCCCGCCTGCTCCAGGAAGGGAACCAGCAGCCGGGCCACGTGGGCAGGCTCGCTCTGCTTGAGGTACTGCTCGTTCACCCAGAGCATTTTCTCCGGGTTGAACACCGCCGAGGACGATTGCACGTGTTTGAAATCGAACTTCTCGATCATCTCCTGGCGGGAGAAAATTTCCTGGTCACCGTGCGACCAGCCGAGCCGGACCAGATAATTGACCACGGCGTCCGGCAGGTAGCCCATGTCCCGGTAGGCCAGCACGGAGGTGGCCCCGTGCCGCTTGGACAGCCGCGCCTTGTCGGAACCGAGGATCATCGACAGGTGCCCGAACCTGGGCACGGCGAAGCCGAGCGCCTGGAACATGGGCACCTGCCGCGGCGTGTTGGTCAGATGATCGTCGCCACGGATGACGTGCGTGATGCCCATGAGCCCATCGTCCACGACCACGGAAAAATTGTAGGTCGGATAGCCGTTGGAGCGAAGAATGATCAGGTCGTCCAGCACCGTGTTGTCGAACACGACCCGGCCCTTGACCAGATCATCGACGACCGTCTCGCCTGCCTGCGGCGCCTTGAACCGCAGCGCCGCCTCGCCGGCCGCCTTGGCAATGCCCTTGGCACGGCACCGGCCGTCGTACTTCTGGCTCTGTCCCTTGGCGAGCGCTTCCTTCCGCCGCGCTTCCAGCTCCTCGGCCGTGCACACACACCAATAGGCCTTGCCCTGCTCGAAGAGCTTCATGGCCTGGTCGCGGTACAGATCCATGCGCCCGGTCTGACGAATCGGCCCTTCGTCCCAGTCCAGCCCGACCCATTGCATGCCGTCGAGAATGGCCTGGATGGCTTCGTCCGTCGAGCGCTCCTGGTCCGTGTCTTCGATGCGGAGGATGAAGGTGCCCTGGTGATGCCGAGCGAAGAGCCAGTTGAAGAGCGCCGTGCGCACGCCGCCGACATGGAGATAACCGGTCGGGCTCGGCGCGAAACGTACGCGCACGCTGCCCATTGGCTCGCCCTTGCCGGCGCCTCGTCCCGGGGTGACAGCGTCAGAATCCCTGAACATGGCGCGTATCTATAGCACGCTGTTTGAGGGTTGTATAGGTAGCAAGGGGCGCAGCAATTGGGTGATTTCGTGATCTGGCGATTTGGTGAAGTAAAGAATTGCTTCAGGCAATCTCTGTGACAACACTTCGCCCAATCACCAAATCATCCAATCACAAAATTCAAAGTCCGTGGCCTTCCTTGACCAGATTGATGCTCACGGCGGGGATTTCGACGACGATATCCTTGGTTCCGTTCGGCACGCACTGGCAGCCAAGCCTGGATTGCAGCGTGGTGGCCGGCGCCTGCTCGAGTTGGTCGAATTCGTCGTCCGTGCCTTCGTTGCAGGTCTCCAGCCCCTGCTTCACAATGACGTGGCAGGTCGAGCAGGCGCAGACCCCTCCGCAGACATGCTCCAGCTCGATACCGCTGCCCATCGCAATGTCGAGGATGCTGCCCGGCTGGCCGGTTTCGCCATACGGAATCTTGTCCGGCTCAACCTGCACCTTGTGCTCGGTCTTGTCCGGCATGATGATCGTGACCGTGTAGGGCTTGGTCGGCCGCTCAATGTCCGCTTTCTCAATATAGGGATTGGTTCCGCCCATAAGCTGCCTTCATTCCTTTCGTGATGGATAGCAGTTCCACATTAGCACAGCGCTCACCATTTTTTCACCCCTTATTTACTCGTATAAGTTATTGTTATTAAAAGACTTATTTTTAAATTGACATGCCCTTGGTCATGATTATATTATGTGTACGACTGAAATGATCGGAGATAAGTTAAGTATCCGATCAAAATGGTCGGGGGGATCGAATAATGTTGAAGTTGTCCAAAAAAGCAGATTACGGATTGATGGCGCTGCAATACATCGCCTCGGTACAGTATGGCGATCTGCAAAAAGCCCGCGTGGTGAACACGAAGGAGATCGCGGAGGAGTATAACATTCCGGTCGAACTCCTGGCGAAGGTGCTGCAGACGCTGGCCAGGCAGGGTCTCGTCGAAAGCCAGAACGGTCCCAAGGGCGGCTACCTGCTGGCGCGCAGCGCCCGCGAGATCACGATTGCGCAGGTGCTGACGGCCATCGAAGGCCCGCTGGGGATCGCCGAGTGTTATCACGAAGCGGACGCCCCCTCCTGCTCGTGCTTTGAGAATTGCAACATCCGCACCCCCCTGCGGAAGGTCCAGGAAAGCATTTATCAACTGCTGAACAACATGACCGTGGCCGACATGATGGGCGATACGCCATTGATCACCGTGCAATCGCTCTCGACGGCGGGAGCCGGAGAAGGAGTGCGTTCATGAAACTGCCGATTTTTCTGGATAACCATTCGACCACCCCCATGGACCCGCGGGTCCTCGAGGCGATGCTGCCCTACTTTGTCGAGAAGTTCGGCAACGCGGCGAGCCGTAACCACACGTTCGGCTGGGAGGCCGAGGAAGCCGTGGACAACGCCCGCAAGCAGATCGCGAAGCTGATCCACGCGGATCCGAAGGAAATCGTCTTCACCAGCGGCGCGACGGAATCCGACAACCTGGCGCTCAAGGGCGCGATCGAGATGTACCACGAGAAGGGCAATCACATCATTACGTCCTCGACCGAGCATCGCGCCGTCCTGGACACCGCCAAGTCGCTGGAGGCAAAGGGCAAGGCCACGGTCACCTATTTGTCCGTGGACAAGCACGGCATGGTGAAGCCGGAGGACGTGCGGAACGCGATCACGGACAAGACCGTGTTGATCTCGATCATGCTGGCGAACAACGAGATCGGGACGATCAACCCGGTCGGGGAGATCGGCAAGATCGCCAAGGAGAAGGGCATCCTGCTCCATTGCGACGCGACACAGGGTGTCGGCAAGATTCCGGTGAACGTACAGGAGATGGGCATCGATCTCATGTCGTTCAGCGCCCACAAGATTTACGGTCCGAAGGGCGTCGGCGCGCTGTACGTGCGCAAGAAAGCGCCGCGGGTCCGGATCTCCGCCCAGATGGACGGCGGAGGCCACGAACGCGGGATGCGTTCCGGCACCCTGCCGGTGCCGCTGATCGTGGGTTTCGGCAAGGCCTGCGAGATTTGCGAGCAGGAAATGGAAGCGGAAGGGCGGAGGCTGGGCGCCATGCGGGACCGGCTGCAGGCCGGCATCACGAACGCCCTGGAGGAGGTGTACCTCAACGGCCACCCGACCCAGCGGCTGCCGCACAATCTGAATCTCTCATTCGCCTATGTCGAGGGCGAATCCCTGCTGATGGGGCTCAAGGAAATCGCCCTGTCCTCAGGCTCGGCCTGCACCTCGGCCACGCTGGAGCCCTCCTATGTGCTGCGGGCGCTGGGCGTCGGTTCAGACCTTGCCCACTCGTCCATCCGGTTCGGGCTGGGGCGGTTTAACACGGACGAGCAGGTTGACTATACGATCAAGCGGATGATCGAAATCGTGACCAAGCTGCGGGAGATGTCTCCGCTCTACGAGATGGCAAAGGAAGGTATTGACCTGAAATCGGTTCAATGGGCGGCCCATTAAGGGCGCGTGAAGGAAGAGGAGGAACAGCACCATGGCCTACAGCGATAAAGTCGTCGACCATTACAACAATCCCCGGAACGTGGGGAGCTTTAAGAAAGACGAGAAAGACGTCGGCACCGGCATGGTCGGCGCGCCCGAGTGCGGCGACGTCATGAAGCTGCAGATCAAGGTCGAGGGCGACAAGATCGTGGACGCCCGGTTCAAGACCTTCGGCTGCGGCTCCGCGATCGCCAGCTCGAGCCTGGCCACGGAATGGCTCAAGGGCAAGACGGTCGAGGAAGCCCAGACCATCAAGAACACCGACATCGTGCAGGAACTGAACCTGCCGCCGGTCAAGATTCACTGCTCGGTGCTGGCCGAGGACGCGATCAAGGCGGCCCTGGCCGACTATAAGAAGAAGGCCGGGAAGGAAACCAAGTAAGAGGAGCCATGATGGAGACAAAAGACACGACGACCACTACGCCGGCTATCACGCTAAGCGACGCCGCGCTGAAAGAAGTCAAACGCCTGATCAACGTGCAGGGCCTCACCGAAGGCGGCCTCCGCGTGGGCGTCAAGGGCGGCGGCTGCTCGGGGCTGAGCTACACGATCAACTTCGACGAGAAGATCGGCCCGCACGACAGCGTGTATGAGTTCGACGGCATCAAGGTGATCGTGGACGCCAAAAGCGCCATCTATCTGGCAGGCACGCAACTCGACTTCCAGAAGGACCTGATGAGCGGCTCGTTCAAGTTCGTGAATCCGAACGCTGAAAAGACTTGCGGCTGCGGAGAATCCTTCTCGGCCTAATAGCAAGCAGCTGATAGCTAATAGCAAGTAGCCAATCCAGGCATGAAGCGTTCGTGCCTGAGCATTCGAGAAGCTGCTACCTGCTATTAGCTATTCGCTTGTTTAGGGCCATGCCCGTTGTGCGAGGAACCATGGACCACATACACCACACCACCGGAAACCGCACGGAACTCCAGATGGCCCGGAGCATGTGCTGGCATTGCCAGTCCGAGGTCACGGGCGAATACTACTGCGGCCAGTGCGTCAAGGTGCAGCCCCTGTCCAAGGAACTGGACTACTTTACCTGCCTGGGTCTGCCGCGATTGCTCGGCATCGACACCGCGACGCTGGAAGCCAAATACTATGAGCTCAGCCGGGCGTTCCACCCTGATTTCTTCCAGGCCAAGTCGGACACGGAGAAACAGATCAGCCTGGGCAACTCCGCCCTGTTGAACACAGCCTATGGCACGTTGAAGGATCCGGTCCAGCGGGCGGAATATCTGCTGAAGCTGGAGGCGGGCTCGGCCAAGGACATCCGCAACACCCCGCCCGCCGACCTGTTCGAGGAAATCCTGGAGCTCCAGGAGGACCTGGAAGCCTTCCGGTCCGCGTCCGGCAACGCCAACGAAACCGCGCAGTACCGGACCAAGCTGCTTGCAGACCGCAAACTGCTGGAAGAGCGCCAGCAGGCCATGGACACGAAGCTCGCCGGCCTGTTTGTTAAGTGGGACACGATCCAGAACCGCGCTCCGCAACCCGACGCCCTGCGCCCGCAAAAAGACGACGTCCTGAAAGAAATGCGGGAACTGCTCTCCAACCGGACCTACCTCCGCAGCATCCTCGGCGACCTGATCGCAACCCTGGAAGGCGGCCATGCGGATCGTCGGCATTGATCTCGGCACGACCAATTCGCTGATCGCCTACATGGACGACAAGACCCCGCGAGCGATCGCGGGGCGCGCCGACCGGGCGATCATGCCGTCCGTCGTCGCCATAACCGACAACGGCCTGATCGTGGGCGATCCCGCCAAGGAGCACCTGGTCCGCAATCCGACGCGTACGGTCTATTCGGTGAAACGCTTCATGGGCAAGGGGCTGGCCGACGTCACCGACGAATTGAAATATTTTCCTTACACCCTGTCCGAACAGGGCGGCGTAATCCGCATCAAGATCGGCGAGAAAACCTACTCGCCTCCCCAGATCTCGGCCATGATCCTCAAGGAACTCAAGCGACGCGCCGAGGCGTTCCTCCACGAAGACGTTTCCAAGGCGGTGATCACCGTCCCGGCCTATTTCAACGACAGCCAGCGCCAGGCCACCAAGGACGCGGGCACGATCGCCGGCCTGGACGTGGTTCGGATCATCAACGAGCCGACCGCCGCCTCGCTCGCCTACGGGCTCCAGAAGCGGACGCAGGGAACCATCGCCGTCTATGACCTGGGCGGCGGGACATTCGACATTTCGATTCTCAAGCTGAAGGACGGCATCTTCGAGGTGCTGTCCACCAACGGCAACACGCACCTAGGCGGCGACGACTTCGACCGGGTCGTGGCCGAGATCATCCTGAAGGACGTGCGCGCGCGGCACAGTCTCGAGCTGGAAAAATACGACGACGCGATGCAATCGGTGCGGCTGGAAGCCGAACGGGTGAAAATACGCCTGTCGGACGAACAGCGCGGTACGGCGGTCGTCGAACTGCCGGACGGGAAAGGCACGTACCGGAAAGATTTCACGCGCGACGAGCTCGAGGCCCTCACTGGAGAATTGGTCGAACGGACGCTGGGGCCCTGCCGCCAGGCGCTGAAAG
>Ga0326597_10013599_pt1 | contig 10693 bp, 7 predicted proteins | sample RVTome_12_FD_203789 | JGI IMG/M metagenome (GOLD analysis project Ga0326597, IMG submission 203789) | Soil microbial communities from uranium-contaminated site in the Upper Colorado River Basin, Wyoming, United States - RVT100D185 | ecosystem: Environmental > Terrestrial > Soil > Contaminated >... | reverse complement strand
ATACGGATTGATCGAACTGGTCAAGTCCGGAAGGGTGGCGTTAGCCCGGGAACCCAAGGGTCGTCCGGTACGGTTGCGGGCCGTCAACTGATCCAAGGAGTCTTCTCAATGGCCACCATCTATTACGACGCCGACTGCGACCCCTCGATTCTCCGTGATCGCAAGGTGGCCGTGATCGGATACGGCAGCCAGGGCCATGCGCACGCCCTCAATCTCAAAGAGTCGGGAGTGGAGGTGGCGGTCGGGCTGCGGTCGTCATCGGCGAGCAAAGGCAAGGCCGAAGAGGCTGGCCTTACCGTCCTCGATCCCGACCAGGCGGCGGAGTGGGCCGATCTGGCGATGATGCTGGTACCCGACCAACACATGGGCGACCTCTACCGAACCGAGATCGAGCCCCACCTGTCCGCCGGTAACGCCTTGTTCTTCGCCCACGGGTTCAACATCCACTTCGGAGCAATCACGCCGCCCGAAGGGGTCGACGTGGCGATGGTCGCACCCAAAGGGCCCGGCCACTTAGTGCGACGGACGTATATCGAGGGCAGCGGTGTGCCCTGTCTCGTGGCGGTGCATCAGGACGCGACCGGAACTGCCCTGCCACTGGCTTTGTCGTATGCCCAGGCTATTGGAGGTGCGCGGGCAGGTGTCCTCCAGACGACTTTCAAAGAAGAGACCGAGACCGACCTCTTTGGCGAACAGGTGATCCTGTGCGGGGGTGTCTCCGCTCTGATCAAAGCTTCATACGAGACCCTGGTCGAGGCCGGTTATCAGCCAGAATCGGCCTACTTCGAAACGCTGCACGAGTTGAAGCTCATCGTTGACCTTCTCTACGAAGGCGGGCTTTCCTGGATGCGCTACTCCGTCTCGGACACCGCCGAATACGGCGACTACACACGCGGTTCGCGCATCATCACCGATGAGACTCGAGCGGAGATGCGCAAGGTCCTGGGCGAGATCCAGTCGGGTGCCTTTGCCAACGAGTGGCTGGCGCAAGCGCGCGAGGGGGCGCCTTTCCTGCTGGAACAGAGAGCCGCCAACCGCCAACACCCGATCGAAGTAGTTGGTCGCGAACTACGCGGGATGATGCCCTTCCTCACCCCCAAGGAAGCCCCATGACCGACCGCCTCGTCATCTTCGACACCACCCTCCGCGACGGCGAACAGGCTCCCGGAATCGCCCTCACCCCCGACGAGAAAGTAGCCATTGCCCACCAGCTCGCCCGGCTGCGGGTGGATGTTCTGGAGGCCGGGTTTGCAGCTTCCTCCCCGGGCGACTTCGAGGCCGTCTCACGAATCGCAGCAGGTGTCAAGGGCCCGGTCATCGCGTCTTTAGCCCGCGCCCATCCCGACGACATCGACCGCGCCTACGACGCCCTGAAGGCGGCCGAGCGGTTCCGCATCCATGTCTTCATGTCAACCTCACCGATCCACATGGAAAAGATGCTGCGGATGACGCCTGAAGAGGTCATGACAGCCTCGATCGAAGGCGTTCGACGGGCGCGCACCTACACCGACGATGTCGAGTTCTCGCCCCAGGACGCGACGAGGTCAGACCCCGACTTCATGATCGCCGTGTGCCGGGCCGCCGTCGACGCCGGTGCCACCACCATCAACATTCCCGACACGGTCGGCTTTGCCACACCCACCGACTTCGTCCCTTTGCTGGACAGAGTGTTCCAGGAAGTGAAAGGGAGCCGGGGCGATGTGGTGATGTCGGTTCATTGCCACAACGATCTTGGATTGGCGGTCGCCAACTCGCTGTCGTCGATCGCCGCCGGAGCCCGCCAGATCGAAGGGGCCATCAATGGGATCGGCGAACGAGCTGGCAACACCTCGATCGAGGAAGTGGTGATGGCCATCAAAACCCGCCAGGACGTCTTTGGCGTAGAGCTCGGGGTGGATACCACCCAGCTCTATGACACCTCCCGGCTCGTGTCACGGCTGACCGGTTACCCAGTCCAATACAACAAGGCGGTGGTGGGACGCAACGCTTTCGCACACGAGTCGGGGATTCATCAGCACGGTGTGCTCCGCGATAAGGAGACCTACGAGATCATTGATGCCGCCTCGGTTGGTCAACGAGCCGCCCAAATCGTGCTTGGCAAGCACTCAGGCAGAGCAGGGTTCACCGACGCCCTCGAGAAGATGGGGATCGTGCTCGAGGACGACGCCTTCGCCCGGGCCTTTGAACGCTTCAAACAGCTGGCAGATCGGAAGGTGCAGATTGGCGAGGATGAAGTCCGCGCCATCGTCGACGATCAAACCCGAGAACCCGTAGAGAAGGTTCATCTGGTCAGCCTCCACGTCGCGGGTGGCAATGAGGTGACCCCTACCGCCACGGTGCGCGTAGTCAAAGACGGGATCGAACAAGTCTTCTCGGGTCAGGGCGACGGGATGATCCACGCGACGTTCGCCGCGCTCCGGCTGGCGTTCGGTCACGATGCCAAGCTGCTCGACTACCGGGTCGTGCCGGTCACGTCGGGAGCCGATGCCATGGCGGAGGTCAATGTCGTGGTGCGGATCGGCGAGAGGACCTACGCCGGACACTCTGTCAACACCGATGTGGTGGAGGGCTCGGCCGAGGCGTTCGCCAATGCCCTCAACAAGGCCGGTTGAGTCGGCACTAGTCTCGCCTTTGATCTTGCCCCCTTCGGAGCGAACCTATTAGTACCGGCGCCGGTTTGGCGACCGTCGGCCTACTCATACTCCTCACCGCGTTCTTCGTCGCGGGAGAGTTCGCAATCGTCGCGGTTGACCGCAGCCGGGTCCGACGCTTGGCTGCTGACCAGAACCGCTGGGCTTCCAGGGTCGAACGAATCCTCGGCCGCCTCTCCTTCGAGCTGTCAGGGGCCCAGCTCGGGATCACCATCACATCCCTGCTCACAGGTGCCCTCGCCGAACCCGCCCTGTCCGGACTATTCCGTCCATTGCTAGATGATCTGGGTTGGATCGGTCCCCGGGTGAAACCGGTGATCACGATCGCCCTGGCACTCCTGGTGGCGAACCTCGCCTCGATGCTTTTCGGGGAACTCGTACCCAAGAGTTTTGCTATCGCCAAACCGCTGGGCACTGCCATCGCGATCGCCATTCCGATGGCGTGGCTGAACGGGCTCATGCGGCCCGTAATCCTCTTCCTCAATCGGGCTGCCAACTGGACCGTGCGTCGTCTCGGAATCGAGCCCCGCGAGGACCTGGCCGGGGTTCGTTCTCTCGAGGAGCTGGAGCTCATGATCCGCTCGTCGGGCGAAGAAGGAGAGCTTGACGACGCCGAGTTGTCGCTGCTCACCAAGGCGATCTCATTCACCGAGAAGGTGGCGGCGGACATCATGGTGCCAAGGGTCTCAGTAGACGCACTAACGCGGCACGATTCGGTCTCCGAGCTCCGGCGGCTTGCCCGTGAGACCGGCCATTCACGATTTCCCATATACGGCAATGATCTCGATGACATCGTTGGGATCGTGCACGTCAAGGACTCCTTCAAGGTCACACCGGAACGACGATCCATTACTCCCCTTTCCCACATCGCCAAACCGGCACTGCTGGCACCCGACTCTCGTCGTCTCAACGACCTGCTCATCGACATGCAGCGCCAGAGCCGGGCTATGGCGATCGTCGTCGATGAATACGGTGGCACCGCCGGCATCGTCACCATCGAAGACCTGCTCGAGGAGATTTTTGGCGAGATCGCCGATGAGCACGACACCCTCGAGACGCCGGTCGTGTCGCTGGACGGTAAGCGGAGTGTCGAAGTCTCCGGTCAGCTCAACCGTCATGACCTCGAGGAACAGCTCGACCTGGAACTTCCAGAAGGACACTTCGAGACCCTGGGTGGCTTCCTGACCGACCAGCTCGGACGATTCCCGAACCTTGGGGATGTCGTTGCATGGAACGACTGGGCCTTCGAGGTTGTGGCCATGGATGGTCGGCGGGTCGACCGCGTGGCGGTCACTCCTCCCGAGGGTGTGTCATGAACCTGGCCGCCCTCTTCTGGATGGTCGTCTTGCTACTGGCGAACGGGTTCTTTGTTGCCGCCGAGTTCGCCTTCACCGCCTCGCGGGCCGAGGTCGTCCAGGAGATGCAGACCCGGGCGGCACGAGCCGCCGCCAAAGCGATGAAGCAGCTTTCGCAAACCCTGGCCGGCGCCCAGGTGGGGATCACACTCGCCACTCTGCTGCTCGGTTTTGTCGCCGAGCCGTCCGTTGCCAGTCTTCTCGAGACGCTGTTCGGCTGGGTCCCGATCTCCGACCGACTTCTGCACACCATCGCCCTGCTGGTGGCTTTGCTCATCGTTGTATTTCTCCACATGGTCATCGGTGAGATGGCTCCCAAGAACATCGCCATCGCCACCCCGGAGAGGCTGGCTCTATTGCTGGCGATTCCGTTCCAGGCCTTCATGACAGTCTTCCGCCCCCTGATCCTCGTTCTCAACGGCGTCGCCAACCTGGTCCTGAGGCTATTCGGAGTAGAGCCACGAGATGAGCTGGAGACGACCCGCACCGCCGAAGATCTTGCTCAGGTCATCGCCGCCGGGCGTCAGGAGGGCGTCATCGAAGAGTTCGCCCATAAATTGCTTTCTGGCGCCATCCTCTTCTCGGAGCGAGACGCCTCCGAGGTGATGGTGCCCCGCCCCGATATCGTCGCGCTCCCTGTCACTGCCACCCCGGCCGAGGTCGAACGGGTCGTGATCGACGAAGGGTTCTCGCGCATTCCCCTCTACGGAGAGGACATCGACGACATCGTCGGCTTTGTCCACGCCAAGGACCTCTTGAGCATTCCAGACGATGCCTATAACTCCCCAAGTTCATCGGAGCTGATTCGCCCTCTGATGGTGGTACCGGAGTCGGCCCCGGTCCGCCCACTTCTGGCTGAGATGCAGCGCAGCGGTCGCCACTTGGCCTTGATCGTCGACGAGCACGGCGGCACCGCCGGATTGCTCACACTGGAGGACATCGCCGAAGAGCTGGTCGGTGAGATTCGCGACGAGTACGACGAGGACGAATCTGGCGTGAGGAGGATCGGCGATGCCCGCTGGTTCTACGTGCCCGGTTCGGCCCGACCCCATCAGCTCAAGTCACTCGTCGGTATCGATCTCCCGGAAGGTGAATACGAGACGATTGGCGGCTTCGTCATGGATCGCCTGGGGCGGGTGCCGCGGCGGGGCGACCGGATCCAATACGGAGAGTGGACCCTGCGGGTCCGGCGGATGGACGGACGCCGGGTCAAGGAGGTCGAGTTGCTCGGTCAGTGAGCGCCGTACACTTCCCGACCCGTATGGCATATCGACTGGCAGTGATTGGCGGGGATGGGGTAGGGCCCGAAGTTGTAGGCGAGTCCCTCAAAGTGCTCGCCGCTGCTGCGCCAAGGTTCGGGATCCAGTACGAGACGACTGAGTACGACCTCGGCGGTGATCGGTACCTACGAACCGGGGAGGTCTTGCCCGACTCGGTCGAAGATGAACTGGCCGCCCACGATGCCATCTTGCTCGGTGCGGTCGGGGCGCCCCTGGTCCCCCCGGGAGTGCTGGAGCGGGGCTTGCTTCTCAAACTCCGCTTCGACTTCGACCTCTACGTCAATCTGCGACCCGTCAAGCTCTATCCGGGGGTGATCAGCCCGATCGCCGGATTGACACCGGAACGATGCGACCTGGTGGTGGTGCGGGAGAACACCGAGGGTCTCTATGGAGGCGCCGGCGGCATCGTCCGCCGCGACACCGACGAGGAGATCGCCACTCAGGAGTCGATCAACACCAGGTTTGGAGTGGAAAGGGTGACGCGGTTTGCCTTCGAGCAGGCAGCCCACAGACGGGGCAAGCTCACCCTGTGTCATAAGACGAACGTGCTCACCTTCGCCGGCGATCTCTGGCAGCGAACTGTGCTCGAAGCGGCCGCCGATTACCCTGACGTGGTTGTCGACTACGTGCATGTCGACGCCGCTTGCCTGTACCTCGTCACGGCACCAGAGCGATTCGACGTGATCGTCACCGACAATCTCTTTGGTGACATCATCACCGATCTCGGGGCAGCGGTCCAGGGCGGTATGGGTCTGGCTGCCTCGGCCAACCTCAACCCGGATTTCTTGTTTCCATCTCTATTCGAGCCGGTTCACGGATCAGCGCCCGACATCGCCGGCAAAGGGCTGGCCAACCCGATGGCTGCGATCCTGTCCCTGGCGATGTGTCTCAACCACCTGGGCGAAACCGACGCCGGCTCGGCGGTCGAACAGGCGGCGGTGTCAGTCTTGATCGAACTGGGGTCGATGAGCACGACCGAAATCGGTGACCGCATCGCCGCCCGACTCACGGCCTGACGGAGAGGTGTAGCTTCGGCCGATGTTCGAGAGGATGACCGACCGCGCCCGCCGAGTCGTAGTCCTGGCCCAGGAGGAAGCCCGACTCCTCAACCACTCCTACATCGGCACCGAGCACATCTTGCTGGGCATGCTCAATGAAGGTGAGGGCATCGGATGCCAGGCCTTGGTGCGGCACGGAATGTCGCTCGCGGCTGCACGCAGCCAGATCGTCGAGATCATCGGTGAGGGGGCCGAATCTCCCACTGGCCACATTCCCTTTACACCGCGGGCCAAGAAGGTCCTCGAGTTCTCGCTGCGCGAGGCATTGCAGTTGGGTCACAACTACATCGGCACCGAACACATCCTTTTGGGCATGGTCCGGGAAGGCGAGGGTGTCGCCGCCCAAGTGCTGGCAAGGGAGGGGTTAACGATCGGTCAACTTCGGGAGACGGTTCTGGATCTGTTGCGGGCCAACCCGGAACAGCGGATCGCAGCCTCCCGGACCTGGCCGGGTTCTGCCCGCGCTCTCTGCCTGCACCTACCCGACGCCCTCCGATATCGCCCAATAGAGATCCCGAGCCAGACCGACTTTCCTCCGATGCGAGCCACCCTCGTCACGTGCTCGCTCTGCAACGCAACGGTGGGTGTACTACCGGCCTGATTCGATTCTTTGGCGTGACACCGCCGCTCCCTCCGGCCCTCACCTGGGTGAACCCCGTTCACCAAAGTTGGGAGGCGGCGCCTTTTTGATGAGCTTCGCCAGTTCTCTCAACCCTCGCTCGAGTTGCGGGTCGCGTCCTGCCGCGTAGTCCTGGGGACGGATCACCACTTCGATGTCGGGGTCCGTTCCATAGTTCTCGACCGCATAGCCCACGTCGCTGAACCATGTCCCGAACTCGGGTTGGGTCGTGAGGGTGCCATCGACCAGCGACTGTTGGGGCCAGATGCCAACCACGCCACCCCAGGTCCTGGTCCCGATCAGCGGCCCCAGGCCAAGCTGTTTGAACGTGTGCGAGAAGATGTCGCCGTCTGAGCCCGAGTTCTCGTTGGTTATGCACACCATCGGCCCGGCCGGTGCGTCGTTGGGGAAGGGATAGGGGTCCCGCCAACGCGTAACGCGGAATCCCAGGCGCCTTCTCACCAGCTTCTCCATCAACAGCTGGCTGACGTTGCCGCCCCGGTTGAAACGGACATCGATGACAAGACCAGGAAAGTCGACTTCTGACTTCCAGTACCGGTGGAATTCGGCAAAGCCAGCCGGGCCCATGTCCGGTATATGGATATAGCCCGCCTTGTCCTCCGAGAGTTCCCTGACTCGAGATCGATTGGTCTCGACCCAGTCCCGGTACCGCAGGGCGCTCTCGTCCCCCAATGGGGTAACGATCACCTGTCGTGGTCGCTGACGTCCCCGGCCCACTTTCAGCCGGACCGGTCGGCCGGCTTTTTCGATCAGGAGCGCCGAAGGTTGCACGTCCGCGCCGACGGCGACTCCGTCGATGTCGATGATCCGGTCTCCCTTCCTGAGACCGACACCAGGGGCGGCGAGAGGCGATGACGCAGCCGGATCCCAGGAGTCGCCGGTGGGAATTCGCTTGACCCGCCAGACCGAGCGCTCCAGCGAAAGATCGGCTCCCAGGTGTCCCTGGGACCACGAGGGAGTCGGGCGATAGTCCCCACCGAGTTCATACGCATGCGAGGTGCCGAGTTCACCTTGCATCTCCCACAGCAAATCTGAGAATTCGCTCCGAGCCCCAACCCGGTCGAGCAGCACCAGGTAGCGGTCGCGGACCTCGTCCCAAGCCACCCCACCCATATCGGCCGTCCAATAGTGGTCACGCTGCAACCTCCAGGCCTCAAGGAACATCTGGCGCCACTCTTCCCCAGGGTTGATCTCGAGTCGGATTCGGTCCAGGTCGACGAATCCAGTCTCACGACCCGGTCTCTCGTTGCCGTTCTTGTCGTCCTTCCAACCGACCGCCACAACTCGCAGGGTCTTCTTGCCCAGCATCGCCAGGACCTTGCCGTCGGCCGAGACATCGACCCCCACCAAACCCTCGGCCACGATTTCGACCTTGTCGGTGCTGAAGTCCCACGCTTCGAGCCGAGCCCGGGGGCCTTCCTCCTGGAGCGCACCGGGGGCCCCGGCCAACGGCCGCGACAGAAGAAGTGCGCGCCCTTTGGCCATCCGGACGCTCAGATAGTCGCCCACCGGCACGGGGTATGAGATGGCTCTTTCGGCCATCCCTTCCAGATCGATCTCGACCGCAGCGATCGTCGCCGGTTCGGCGGCTGTTGGAGGAGAAGGCGGAGGCGGTGGGGAGCCACCCGGTGCTCTCGGCTCCCGTGGCGCAACCGCAAACGGTGAGGCGGCATCAGCCCGAAGCGGGATGAGCATCGGCATCGTCGAGCGGGGGAATCCATAGTCGTGGAAGTGTCCGTCGGCAATAGGTTCGAAGCTACGAGCCGAAAGAAACGAGAGGTACTTGCCTTCGGGGTCAAAGCTAGGTGCCCAATCGACAAAGTCAGGACGACCGACTCGATGGAGCCGGCCGGCCGCGGTGTCGTAGAGAAACAGATTTGCTGATGTCCTGGTCTCTGAGGCAGCAAACGCCAGCCACTTGCCATCCGGTGACCAGGAGGTGCCGTGAATCCAGGAGAACGGACTCCGATGGATCTCATGGGACGTCCGGGCCGTCAGGTCGATGACACTCACCTCGTGACGATGATTGGTCGCCGCGACCCGGTCCCCGCTGGGAGCAACGTCAAGAGTTCGGATCCGACCATGAGGCCCGCTCACCCGAACGGGCTCGCCTTCTCCGTCGGCTCTCTCGATTACCAGCTCTTCTTCCCCCCAACGATCTGTGACGTAAATGACGCGCTCGCCATCGGCGAGCCAGCTGGTGATCCGGATCCGCGCCGAAGACCCCGTACCAAACCTCAGTGGTGTGCCCTCCCAAAGGGGCATCGTCGAGGCCGACCCCCGCGCTACTACCGCTACCGAGTGGCCCTGCGGATGAAGGTCGACCGACTCGATGTGCTGAGAGGAGCTGACAAAGCGCCGGCTCCGTTGGGGTCGACTGGTGGGCAGTCCGACCTCGACGAGATGGTTCTCGCCTTGGGCAGGGTCGAGCAGCCAAATGTCGGCGCCGCAGTGATAGACGATCGTCGCGCCATCAGTAGACGCAAAGCGCGCGTAGAAATCGGTGTGGTTGGTGTGACTACGAAGCCCGGCCCCCCGCGGCGTCACCGAGTAGATGTTCCCGACCCCTTCATGGTCCGAGATGAAGAAGATGCGGCCCCCGATCCACATGGGATCAGCCAGGTTGCCGGGCAACTTCACCAGCGATGCAAAAGACCCGTCGCCGTCGCGATCAACCCAGATGTCGCCTGCCCATCCACCTCGATACCGCTTCCAGCGAGCGGGATCAAACGAGTTGCGGGCGATGACCACGCCCTGGTCTGTGTTGAAACTGATTGCCCGGGCGGGCCCCCACGGATACAGCTGGGGTGGCCGGCCGCTCACGGGAACCTGCCACAGATGGGTCCATCCCGGAAAGGCCTGTTGATAGTCGGAAGCGACCACGACCGCTTTCGAGTCAGGCGTCCATCCCACAACCTGGCTGATCGCCCCGAAGTAGGTGAGCCGATGGGCGGGACCTCCCTCCGCCTCCATCCAGAATGCATCGAGTTTGCCCTCATCCCGACCGACAAATGCGATCTTGGTCCCGTCCGGGGAGAAGCGTGGGTGCGCTTCCCGACCAGGATTGGCCGTCAGCCGGTGAGCCAATCCCCCGTCGACCGACACCTGCCACAGATCGTCCTCGGATGCGAAGGCAATCTTCTGATCATGGATCGTCGGATGTCGGTAGTAAGCGCGGATGGCCAGAGGCGCCCCTCAGCTTCCTGTTATCTCGTTGAGGAACTCCTCAACCCGACGCTCGTAGTCGTCGGGCCCGACGTTCCAGGACCGGACATGGCCGGCATCGGTAACCACGACGAGTCTCACCAGGTCGGTACGAGCGGCTGCTAGCTCCTGGCTGGTGGAAAAGGGCACGGTCTCATCGGCGGTGCCATGGAAAATCAGGACCGGCTTGTTCAATTCGCTCGCTCGGGCCACATAGTCAAGGGCGGCCCAGTCGAGTCCGAATCTGATCGACGACACCCTTTTGGCAGCCCAGACCAGCGTGCCCGGTAACGGGAGAGGCACAAAGGGCAAACGGCGTTGCGACGCACCCAGGTCGACGGTCGCTTCAAAATCGACGTTGGGCGAATCGAGGATCGCCGCGATCACCGGACTAGCCGGCGTTTGGTACAAGTAGGAGAGAACGTGGGCGGCGCCGGTCGAGTACCCGATCAGAACGACGTTTTCGGCTCCACGAGCCATCACAAAGTCGACGGCGGAGGCGACA
>Ga0326597_10013598_pt1 | contig 10694 bp, 8 predicted proteins | sample RVTome_12_FD_203789 | JGI IMG/M metagenome (GOLD analysis project Ga0326597, IMG submission 203789) | Soil microbial communities from uranium-contaminated site in the Upper Colorado River Basin, Wyoming, United States - RVT100D185 | ecosystem: Environmental > Terrestrial > Soil > Contaminated >... | reverse complement strand
GGCCAAGCGGCGACCGAGCTCCGTAGGCTCGTCTCCCTCGACTTGCGTCGTGACCTGGGCGCCTTCTTCACCACAAGCGACCTTCGAAGAAAAGCGCTCCGGCCTCCCCCCAGCAAGGATTACCCCGTCGTCTACTTTGATCCGGCCTGCGGCGCTGGAGACCTGTTGGTGGAAGCTGCTCTCCGCCTACCCGTGTCGGATGGCTTCGGAGCGACAGTGCATGACTGGGGCGAACGACTCCTAGGTTGCGATGTGGCCGCGGAATTCGTCGAAACGGCCAGACTACGTCTACTCCTCGCCGCAGCGTACCGATCCGGCGAAGCGGTCGCGCGCCACGTTGAGCGGGACCCGTTCCCACGGATTGTGGTCGGCGACGGTCTCAGTCACCCTGGGCTGGCGAGCCGAGCCAATCACATTGTCGTGAATCCACCATTCGGGTACGTCAAGGCTCCTGATGACTTGAGGTGGGCGAGCGGAAGGGTGTCGGCGGCGGCTGCCTTCCTTGTGCGCCTCATCGACCTCGCTCCGATGGGCGCCTCTATCACGGCGATTCTCCCAGACGTCTTGCGTTCAGGCACGCGGTACGCGAAGTGGAGAAGGCTGGTTGAGACCAAGATCTCAATATCGGAAGTGGAGATTCACGGCGGCTTTGATGGGTCGACAGACGTGGACGTGTTCCTCCTTCGAGGAACCCGATCCTGCGATGAGTCCGGCGACACCGACTGGAGGAGCGTGCGGGACAAGGGCGCCATTGTCGGTGATAACTTCGAGGTCCACGTCGGCCCCGTCGTTCCTCACAGAGAACCTCATACCGGTCCCTGGCACCCTTACATATGGCCCAAGAGGCTGCCAGCGTCCGGCTCATTCGACCCTGCCGGCAGATCGAGGCGGTTCGCTGGCCGGACCTTCGATCCCCCGTTTGTGGCGATAAGGCGGACTTCTCGACCGGAGCAAGCTGGGCGGGGTAGCGGTGTCGTCGTGGTTGGTGACCGGCCGGTTGCGGTGGAGAACCACCTCATTGTTGCCCTTCCAAAAGATCGCGCGGCAAGCTCCTGCGTCGAGCTCGTTAGGGTCCTTGACAGTGAGGATTCTCGCGACTGGCTCAATCAGAGGATTCGAACGAGACATCTCACCGTCGTCGCGATCAGCGAACTTCCGTGGCCTGGCAGGGCGTCCGATGGCTGAAAGCCTCAAGTTCGCTCCTTCGATCTTGGCGAGACTTGGCGAGGAGTTGGTCCCGCACCCCGACCAGGGAATCATTGAGCTCGTCAAGAACGCTTACGATGCCGACGCCCTCTCCTGTCGTGTTGAACTCATCGACGTCACTCAGCCTGGGGGCACCGTCATCGTGACCGACGATGGCGATGGGATGACCGCCCAGCAAATCCGGGACGGGTGGCTGGTGCTTGGCCGCTCAGGTAAGGACCCGTCTGAGCTGACACGGCTCGGGCGATTGCCGGTCGGGGAGAAGGGTTTGGGCAGGCTTGCTGCCCTGCGCCTCGGACGAACGGTGGTCTTAGAAACGAGGCCGGAGGCTGAGCCTGGGGCGGAGTACGTTCTCGAGATCAACTGGCCTCTCTTCGATGAGGCGAACGTGGTCGAGGACGTGGAACTTGAGATACGAAGTCGCCGGACGCCGTTGTCGAGTGGTACGTCTATTCAGATCCGTGAGTTGTCGACAGCGTTCGGAAGAATGGACTCGAAGCGGCTTGCGCGGTCGCTTGTGCTTCTCGCTGATCCTTTCGACTTCGATCGTAGCTTCAAGGCTGAGCTGGTCACACCCGAATTCAAAGACCTCGAAGACCGCGTGCGAAAGGGCTACTTCGATGAGTCCGACTACCAGATCAAGGCGACATTGGATGGCGATGGTCGGGCGATCTCTCGAGTGTTCGATCATCGCGGCAGCCTGTTGTGGGAGGCTTCACACGAGGACCTTCGGCGTGACGGCCCATACAAGGCACCTGCTGCGACTTTTGACCTGTGGGAATTCACTCTGAACGCACGCGCATTCGCAGCGAAGGCGGCGACCGTTGAAGAGGTCAAGAACTGGCTCGGGGAAGTGGGCGGGGTGCACCTATACCACCGGGGACTTCGCGTGCGTCCGTACGGTGACCCGGGCCATGACTGGCTTGAAATGAACCTTCGACGTGTTCGAAGCCCGGAGGAGAGGCCGTCTACGAATAACTCGATCGGGCTCGTCACAGTCGACGATCCACGCGAGCTGCTGACGGAGAAGACCGATAGGTCGGGCTTCATCGAGAACGAGGCGTTTGCTGAGTTGCGCGAGTTCTCGGTAGATGTGCTGGATTGGATGGCCCGACTGCGTGTGAAGGAGCGCGATCGTCGACGGAAGGCGGAGAGGGAAAAGCGCCCTAAGCAGGTCTCTTCGGCAAAGAAGGGCATTGAGGACGCCGTAGCCAGCGTCCCAGAGAAGCATCGGAAGGACTTGGAGACCGCCATTCGCCGGCTAGATCGCGCACGCGAAAGGGAGCGTGAGGCGATTCTTAGCGATCTTCAGCTCTATCGGACGCTAAGCACCGTTGGCACGACCGCCTCCGTCTTCGCCCACGAGGCCGCCAGCCCGTTGAACAGGATCGACCGCCAGACAAATGCGATCGAGAGGAGGGTCAAGAAATCTTTGGGCGATGGGTATTCCGAGGAGTTGGCTGGCGCGTTCGGCATTCTGCGTCGAGCAGCTCAAACCCTTCGAAGCTTCGTAAACCTTCCCCTCACTCTTCTGCAGCGGGAGAAGCGCCGGGTCCGGGTGATCGAGGTACACGCCGGGATCGACGATGTGCTAGCCCTGTTTGGCCCGTTCCTCGAAGATGCGAACATCACGGTCAAGACCGAGTACGTGGATGCGTCGCCGCGAATTCGAGGCCGTGTCGCGTCGCTTGAGGCCATCCTTGCGAACCTGCTCACCAACTCGATAGCCGCGTTTCAGCGCTCCGACTCAATCGACGGCGCGCGCGAGGTTCTCATTCGCACAGTTGAGTCTGGCGAGCAGCTGCTTGTCTCGGTCCGCGACAATGGCCCCGGAATCCGCGACATACCGCGCGACGACATCTGGACTCCTGGCCAAACTACTAACCCGGGAGGCACCGGAATCGGTTTGACGATCGTTCGAGACGAGGTGGCCGACCTCGGCGGTCGCGTGCATCTCGCCTCCCAGGAGGACGAACCCGGGGCCGAGTTCGTGGTCGAGCTACCGCTTCATGGAGCAACGTGATGCTTGTCGCGATCGTTGACGATCGTGCGGACGACCTCCTTACGCTCGAGGGTGAGCTTGAAGAGGCTGGACACCAGGCCATTGCACGTGAGATGCCCTTGTCCTCACTGGACGCCCTCGTCGACTGGCTCGAATCTCAAGGTGCAGAAGCCCTCGTCTGCGATCAACGTCTGTCTGCCGCTCACTACGCGGCGTTTGACGGTGCTGAGGCGGTCTCTCACGTGCTTCGTCGATTGAGGCTGCCATCGGTTCTTGTTAGCTCATTCATCGACACGGACGGCATCTCAGCGATCCGCCGCTGGCGCGATCGCGTTCCAGTCTTGATAGGTAAGGCGCTACTGACGCCTGATGCGATCAACAGAGGATTCGAACTCTGTCGATCCGAGCTGGAGGGCGACATTCCACCACAGCGTGTCCCACGAAGGACCGGCGTACACATCGAGAGCGTCTACCGGCATGGCACCGATCTCATGGTGGAGGCCATCGTGCCGGGGTGGAATCCGCAATCAGCTGTGAGTTTTCCCATAGATCTGGTCACAGAGGAAGACCTACGCCTGCGGGTTAGTGACCGCGCCGTTGATTGGGTAATCGCGAAGGTCAACGTGGATGCCGAATCGGCCGATGAGCTCTTCTTCCTTGACTTCGAGAGAGCCCCAGATCCGGCCGACTTAGGTGTGGTTCTTGGTATCACCTGAGTTGGTTCTGCTGGATGTCGCACACGGTAACTGTGCCGTGATCTTGAGCAGCGTCACAGCCGCGATCGTCGATGCTCCACGAGGCGGCCTTCACATTGATGCACTTAAGGCGAGGGAGCGTGTGGAGGTGCACGCCGTCGTCATTTCGCACGCCGACGCCGACCACATGAGCGGGGTGACTCACCTTCTCTACGACGAGGACGTTCACGTCCACGCTGTTTACGTGAACGGAGATGCCACCAAGACGTCAGCTGGCGGCGGCCTCATCTGGGAGAGCTTTGCTATTGCGCTTGCTGATGCCGAGCGACGCGGCGTCACGAGAGTTGAGGCCATCAAACGCGGCGACACTGTCGACCTGCCAGACGACGGCGTGCGACTGGAGATTCTCGCGCCACCCACAGCGTTGGTGCTTTTGAGTGCTGGGGGGAGAACAGGAGGAGAGCCCCTGACGTCGAATGCCCTGAGCGTCGTGGTCCGGGTCTGGTTCGGTGCTGAGCCGGTCGCTCTGCTGACCGGGGATCTCGACGACCTTGGGTTACGAAAGCTCCTCGATGAGGGGGATGACCTTCACGCGCGAGTGATGGTGTTTCCGCACCACGGCGGGCACTCCGGAGGAGATGACGAGACGTTTGCGGCCTCCATCAGTCAAGCCGTGAGGCCAGATTTCGTCGTCTTCTCGTTCGGTCGGGAGCAGTTTGACAACCCTCGTCCGGAGATCATTCGTGGCACGCGTGCGGGTTCGCCAGAGGCGACTATCGCGTGCACCCAGCTGTCGAGGGCGTGTTCTCCTGACAGTCTTGATCCCCTGCATCTGGCGCCCCTGCCAGCCCAAGGGCGAAATCTGGGTCGCTGCTGTGCCGGTTCCCTTTTGTTCGAGGCAACCGGCCTCCGGGAGCCCATCGCCGACGACCACGCTCGCTTCGTAGAGGGCTCAGTTCCAACTCCGCTATGCATGCGCGCTACCGACTGACTCTGGCTCGCGAGGCGCGGTCCGTCGGACTGATACGGTGCACACAAATGCACGATGCTGGAAGCACTACCGAGTTCGGTCACCAGCCGATGCTGCTGAGAAGGAATCGACGAACTCGAGGTACTGCCGATACGACGGCCTGAGCAGCGGGTATGGCTATACGCAGGCTTGGGTCGACTTCTTGCGGTCGGAGCTCTCGGACGCGGACACCTACGAGGGTTTCGTCGGCTTCCGTTCGGGCGAGAACTGAGTCCCATCGGGGGATGAATTCTCATCTTGATTTGATCGATGACTCAGGGCCTATCGATCGTTCAAGCGGTCCGCACCAGCGCGGCGATCATGGCGGCCCCTTCGGCCTGCATTCCCGGGATCACGTGGGCGTACTGCTTCATTGTGAATGCCGGAGTCTCGTGGCCGAGGCGCTCGCTGATCACTTTCACCGGCACGCCGGCTTTGAGGGCGATCGTCGCGTGGGTGTGACGGAGATCGTGTAGTCGGATCTTGGGAAGATCGGATCCCGCGACGAGGCGCTCGAAGGCCTGGGAGAACGTGTGGGGGTGGATAGGTGTCCCGTTCTCCTTGCAGAAGACGAGGTCTCGATCGTGGTAGTCGGATCCCCACTCCTCACGCTCCTGTTCTTGCGAGAGACGATGGGCGCGAAGCTGATCGACGGTGTCCGGGTCGAGGTCGATCGTCCGTGCTTGGTGGGTCTTCGGTGTCGAGACGATGACTTCATAAGCGACCGAGACGAGAGCTTGACGGACGGAGATGCGGGCCGCATCGAGGTCGATGTCCCTCCAACGCAGTCCGAGGACCTCACCCCGCCTCATGCCGGTCATCGCGGCAACGCGCCACGCAGCCTTCAGCCGATGTCCGCGCACGCTCTCGAGGAATGCCCTCAGTTCGTGCGGTTCCCAGAACCCAATCTCGCTGGGCGTGGTCGCCCGCGGGCGGGGTGGCTTAGAGCGGGCGGCAACATTGGTCGCGACCATGTCCGCGTCGACGGCATCGGCCAGAGCCTTGTGAATGATGGTGTGGATGTAGCGGACTGTCTTGGCGCTCAGCCCACCGTCGGTCTTGCGGTGTCCGCCGCTGAGCAGGTCGGCATAGAGCCGGTTGAGCATTGTCGGGCTGAGTTGTCGCAATTGCTGGCCTCCTAGCTTGTTGAGCACGTGGAGCTCGAGGTTCCTGCGGTATGAGTCGAACGTGCTGGGCTTCACCCGCGACTGAACCGTTGGGAACCAGTGCTCGCGCACCCACTCCGCGAGTGTGAGAGCGCTCGGCTCCACGAAGGAGCCGAGGTTCAAGTCGTGCACGATCTTCGCTCGGGCAGCCTCTGCTTCCCGCCGGGTCGAGTAGCCGCCGAACCACTTCTGCCGGCGACGGCCGTCGCCGGCTCGCGGCATGTCGACGACGACATACCAGTTGACGGTCCGCCGGCCGTCTTTGGTGGTGTGAGAGCGCTTGCGGATGTGACCCTGCATCACGCCACCTCGTGCAACGAGCCGGTCGCGCCGAGCCACTCGAGCAGCGCCGGTACTGGAACGATTACCCGTCGCCCGAGGCGACGAGTGGGGATTTGGCCGCGGCGTGCGGCTTCGTAGGCAGCTGTACGTCCGAGGCCGAGGAGCGGGGCGACCTCCTCGATGCTGAGGGTGATGCGACGCTCAAGCTCACCGAGCTTGGTGACGGCGATAGGCTGGACCATGTCGGGACCTCCTTTGTAGGTTCCGGCCAGGCCCCGGGGTGTTCATGCACCGCCGGGGCTTTGTTCTGTCTACGCATCAAGACTACTCATTGACACCTCGTGTGTCAATGGTTGTAGACTGTCGGCGATGCCGACTGTGGATACTGCCGATCTGATCGATGCCCGCGGCGTAGCCGAGGTGCTCGGCCTATCGCATCCCAACAGCGTCAGCACCTACCAGCACCGATATCCCGACATGCCTCGACCGGTCGTGGACCTGGGGGAGGGTCGCTGCAAGATGTGGCTTCGCGCCGAGGTCGTCTCCTGGGATCAGCGTCGTGCGGCTCAGCCGCCGATCGGGCCGACGGGAAATCAAGGTGACTGAGACAGAACGACTTCGCCATCTCGAGGACCGCCTGTGGAAGGCGGCGGATCAGTTGCGGGCGAACTCGTCGCTGGCGGCATCTCAGTACTCGATCCCGGTGCTCGGGTTGATCTTTCTTCGTTATGCCGACGTGCGGTTCACCCAGGTGGAGAAAGAACTAGCCGGGAAGGCGACCGGCCGGCGTGACATCGGCAAGGCCGACTACCAGGCCAGGGGCGTCATGTACGTGCCGGAGACCGCTCGGTTCTCCTACCTGAAGGGTCTGCCGGAGGGTTCGGACATCGGGGCCGCGCTGAATCAGGCGATGGAGACCATCGAGACCCACAACCCCGACCTCAGAGGGGTACTGCCCCGGGACTACGCAAGGTTCGACAACACGGTGCTTGCCGAACTGCTCCGGCTCATCGGATCGATCCCCGACGACATCGAGGGCGACGCCTTCGGGAAGATCTACGAGTACTTCCTGGGCAACTTCGCCATGACCGAGGGCCAGCGAGGCGGCGAGTTCTTCACCCCCACGTCGATCGTCAAACTGATCGTCGACATCATTCAGCCGTTCAAGGGACGCATCCTCGACCCCGCCTGCGGATCGGGCGGCATGTTTGTGCAGTCGGCCCGGTTCGTCGACGAGCACCAGAAGAACCCGACCTCGGAGATCTCCATCTTCGGCCAGGAGCGGGTGGAGGAGACCATCCGGCTGGCCAAGATGAACCTGGCTGTGCACGGTTTGGGTGGTGAGATCGTTCCCTCCAACACCTACTACGAGGATCCACACAACTCGGTAGGGCGGTTCGACTTCGTGATTGCCAATCCGCCGTTCAACGTCAACGCCATCGACAAGGACCGGATCAAAGACGACAAGCGGTACCCCTACGGGATCCCGTCGGTCGACAACGGCAACTACCTGTGGATCCAGATCTTCTCGTCGGCCCTCAACGACGCCGGCCGGGCCGGCTTCGTCATGGCCAACTCCGCTTCCGACGCCCGCCACTCGGAACTGGCGATCCGCCGCAAGCTGATCGAGGGCCATCAGGTCGACGTGATGGTGGCGGTCGGGTCCAACTTCTTCTACACGGTCACCCTCCCCGTCACCCTGTGGTTTCTCGACAAGGGCAAGAAGGAGACCGACCGGGCCGATCAGGTGCTGTTCATCGACGCCCGCCCCATCTACCGCCAGATCGACCGGGCCCACCGCGACTTCACGCCGGTGCAGCACGAGTTCCTCGCCAACATCGTGCGGATGTACCGGGGCGAGGAGCTCGAGTTCCTCCACGGTTCGGAGGCGATGCTGAAGGAGAGTTTCTGGGATCTCGCCTACGTCGATGTCCCTGGACTGTGCAAGGTGGCAACGGTCGACGAGATCGAGACGCACGGTTGGAGCCTCCACCCGGGACGGTACGTGGGTGTGACGGATGGCGGTGAGGATGGCTTCGACTTCGCCGAACGGTTCGGGGAACTGACGGCGGAGTTTCAGGGGCTATCGATCGAGTCGACTTCTCTTGCTGACCGTATCTTGGATCACGCCACGAAGCTCATGGGTGGCGAGTAATGGGGGGGGAGTGGGTGCGGCGCCCTCTGGCCGAACTCGGTGAGATTGTGACCGGGACGACTCCACCGAGTTCCGAGCCGGCATTGTTCGGGCAGGTTCACCCTTTCCTCACGCCGTCAGACATGACATATGACGCCCGCCACGTCGCGACGGAGCGATTTCTGTCTAAAGAGGGCGGTAGTCGGTTTGATTCTCGAATGCTGCCTGCGGGCTCAGTTTCCTTCGTCTGCATTGGTGCCACCATCGGCAAGGTCGCTATGACCCAAGTTGCGACGCTCACCAACCAGCAGATAAACAGCATCGTCGTCGACTCTGAGAATCATCATCCGGATTTCACCTACTACCTGTTGCGCCAGTACGCGCCAGAGATCCGTCAGCATGCCGGCGGCGCCGCGACGCCAATACTCAACAAGACCGCTTTCAGCCGTATAGAGCTGCCCATTCCACCGCTACCGGTTCAGCGGAAGATCGCGGCGGTGTTGTTGGCGTATGACGTGTTGATCGAGAACAACCTGCGGCGGATCGAGATCCTGGAGGAGATGGCACAGGCGGTGTACCGGGAGTGGTTCGTCAACTTCCGCTCCCCCGGCCACGAGGACGTCCCCCTGGTTGACTCCCCCATCGGCCCGATCCCCGACGGATGGGACGCCGCGTCGTTTGGGGATGTGGCTGAGAACCATCGGAAGATCGTCAATCCGTGGGGGTCATTGGAGGAGGAGTTCGACCACTTCAGCTTCGCCGCGTTCGACGCTGGGGGTCTGCCATCGACTGAATCTGCGGAGACCATGAAGAGCGGGAAGCTGTTGGTCGACGGCGACTCGATTCTGCTGGCAAAGCTCAATCCGAGGATTCCAAGGGTGTGGTTCGCCCGGCCAAGGGGTGTCCGGCGATCCGTCGCTTCGAGCGAGTTCCTGGTGCTGACAAGTCGCGGGGACATGCCCCTTGAGCTCGTCTATGCCATTGCCAGTGATCCAAGCTTCCAATCCAAGCTCGCCACCATGTCAGGTGGAACGTCCACAAGTCATCAGCGGCTAAAGCTGACGGACCTTGTACAGCTGCCAATCCCTGTGGCACCTGCCGAGGTCGTGCAGGCTTTCGGTGACCTGACGGGGCCGATGTATCGGCTCGTCTCGAACCTCCTCGTCCAGAACACCAACCTCCGCGCTACCCGTGACCTCCTCCTGCCCAGGCTTGTGTCGGGTGATATCGACGTATCGGACCTAGACATCGACACCGAGTGGTTGGCGTCATGAGTTACGAGCACGACGAGGCCGAGCTGGAACTGGCGACCCTTGCCCTATTCGAGGAACTGGGGTGGTCAACGGCCGACGCCACCGGCGAGACCTTCCCTGGTGGGACGTTGGGTCGGGAGCATCCGGGGGAGGTGGTGTTGCGGGATCGCCTCGATCTGGCGGTGGCGGGTCTGAACCCTGACCTGCCAGGGGAGGCGCTCGCGGATGCGGTCGAACAGCTGGTGCGGCTCCGTCCACGTGGCGCCGAGGTGCGCAACAACCAGGATGTGTGGAACCTGCTTCGCGACGGGGCAAAGGTCGAGGTTCGCTCGTCGGAGGGGCACAAACGGACGGTGACGGTTCGGTTCGTTGACTGGGATGACCCGTCGCAGAACGACTGGCTGGCGGTCCGCCAGTTCACGGTGACCGGCGACCTGTACAAGACCCGGGCGGACGTCGTCGGGTTCGTCAACGGGATCCCGCTGGTTTTCATGGAGTTGAAGGCGCCGCAGGTCGACCACAAGCACGCCTACGACGACAACGTGACCCACTACCGCGATTCGATCCCGCAGCTGTTCTGGTTCAACGGGGTCACCATCCTCTCGAACGGATCGGAATCGAAGGTGGGGTCGTTCTCGGCGCGGTGGGACCACTTCGGGGAGTGGAAGCGGATCTCGTCTGAGGACGAGCCACCGTCGACGTCGGTCGAGACCGCCATCCGAGGGGTGTGCGAACCGGTCCGGCTGCTGGACCTGGTGGAGAACTTCACCCTGTTCCAGGAGGTGCCGGGCGGGTTGATCAAGATCCTGGCCAAGAACCATCAGGTGTTGGGAGTCAACAACGCCCTCGCCTCGCTGCGGGACATCGAAGGGCACCAGGGCCGGTTGGGGGTGTTCTGGCACACCCAGGGGTCGGGGAAGAGCTTCTCGATGATCTTCTTCGCTCAA
>Ga0326597_10013597_pt1 | contig 10694 bp, 10 predicted proteins | sample RVTome_12_FD_203789 | JGI IMG/M metagenome (GOLD analysis project Ga0326597, IMG submission 203789) | Soil microbial communities from uranium-contaminated site in the Upper Colorado River Basin, Wyoming, United States - RVT100D185 | ecosystem: Environmental > Terrestrial > Soil > Contaminated >... | reverse complement strand
AACAACAACCGACAGGCCCGGCTCGATTCCCTGGTCCAGACCCCCTACCTCTCCACGAACGCATCGCAGACGGTCGCCACGACATCCTTCGGGGGGAGCCTGGACGCGGGCACGTCGATCAGCGTGAAACCCCAGGTGGCAGAGGGCGACCAGATCGTCCTGGACTACACGATCTCGCTCAGCGCCTTCCTGGGCGAGTCGGCGGACCCGGGCCTGCCCCCGCCCAGGGAAGAGCAGAAGCTCGCCAGCGTGGTGACCGTGCCCGATGGGCACACGGTGGTGGTCGGGGGGCTGGAGCTGGCGGCGGAGTCGGACGGGGTCTCGCAGGTGCCGCTGTTGGGCGACCTGCCGATCCTGGGAAACCTGTTCCAGAGCCGGTCGAGGTCGAGAACGAAGAGCCGGTTCTTCGTGTTCCTGCGCTGCGGCGTGCTGCGCAGCTCGACGTTCGAGGACCTGAAGTACCGCAGCCGCACCGACCTTCAGACCGCCGGCCTCGACGACGGCTGGCCCAGGCTCGAGCCGAGGGTGATCCAGTGAGGGGCTGGGCGATCGCCGGCCTACTGCTCGCGGGTTGCGCGACGACGAAGGCGACGGGTCCCTACCAGCCGGCCGCGGCGCTGGCGCGGGACACCGCCCGGGCGGAGAGCTTGAACCGCGAGGCGGCAGGACTGATCGACCGCGATCCTGTGCGGGCGGAGGAGCTCCTGCGCGAGGCGCTGACCTGCGATCTCTTCTTCGGCCCCGCCCACAATAACCTGGGCGTGCTGTTCCTGAAGCAGGACAAGCTCTACGAGGCCGCAAGCGAGTTCGAGTGGGCGCGCAAGCTCCTGCCAGGACATCCCGACCCGCGGGTGAACCTGGCGCTCACCATGGAACGGGCGGGCAAGATCGACGAGGCCCTCGCGGCCTTCGACGCGGCGCTGGAGGTGTACCCCGACTACCTGCCCGCCGTCATGGGCGCGGCGAGCCTCTCGCTTCGGACTGGGCGCGAGGAAGCGCGCCTGCGCGAGTGGCTGGAGGCGATCTCGTTGCGCGCCCGCGAGACACGCTGGAGGGAGTGGTCGCGGGGCCAGCTCGCGTCCCTGTAGGCCGGCGTGCTGACCGCTACGCTGCCTTCTTCCTGGACGTCTTGCGCTTGCCGGCGGTCCTTTTCGACGCCGCCTTGCGTTTGGCCTTCTTCGCTGCCTGCCTGGCTCGCTTTGCAGAACCCTCGCGCCCGGTCTTCCTGCGCGTCGTCTTCGCGCAGCCCTCGCCCGCGAAGTACATCGCCGCGCCCTTCGGTACCTCGATCCGCGGCTCACCGGCGGCCAGGAGATCGCGCACCGGCTTCTTCTGGTCCTTCGCGCGGTATGCTCTGCCCCGATGCTGGAGCGGGTGCTCGAACCGGAGGCGATGGACACGGCCGAGGAGGCCGCGAGCTACGACGCCATGGACCACACGGAGGCCAACGCGGCCTTCGTCGAGCGGCTGTTCGAGCTGGGGGCCGTCGGGCGCATGCTCGACATCGGCACCGGGCCGGGACACATGCCCCCGATGATCTGCGCGCGCGACCCCGAGGCGACGGTCGTCGGCGTCGACCTGGCGCACCACATGCTGGAGCGCGCGCGCGCGAACCTGGCGCGCACGCCGCACGCGGGCCGCATCGAGTACCGCCACGGCGACGCCAAGCAGCTCGACTTCCCCGACGGCGAATTCGAGGCGGTCCTCTCGAACACGATCCTGCACCACGTCCCCGACCCGCGGCCCTTCCTGCGCGAGGCCCTGCGCGTGCTGCGGCCGGGCGGCGCGCTCCTGATCCGCGACCTGTTCCGTCCGGCCACGATCGAGCGGCTCGAGCTGCTGGTCGAGGCCCACGCCGGCGACTGCGACGCGCGCCAGCGCAAGCTCTTCGCCGACAGCCTGCACGCCGCCTTCACGCCGGCCGAGCTGCGCGTGCTGGCGAACGAGTGCGGCCTGCGCGCGGCCGAGATCGTGATCGACAGCGACCGCCACATGTCGCTGCAGATCGCGGCCACATCCTGAGCACCGAGCACCGAGCAACGAACACCGAGCATGGGCGCGACGACGGGCGACGAGCGCGGCGAGCTGGCCCTGGCCCTGGGCGGCGGCGGGGCGCGCGGCGCGTATCAGGTCGGCTTCCTGCGCCACCTCGCGCGGCGCTTCCCCGACCTGCGCGTGCCGGTCCTGACCGGCGTCTCGGCCGGCGCGATCAACGCCGCCTACCTCGCCAACCACACCGGCAGCTTCGAGCAGAAGGTCGCCGGGCTGGTGGACCTGTGGGGGGAGATCTCCGTCGAGCAGGTGTTTCGCGTGGACGAGCGCTCGCTCGTGGGGCACATCCTGCGCTGGGCCGGGCAGCTCCTGTGGTTCGGCGGCCGCAGGGTGCGGCAGATGCGCGGACTGGTGGACACGCGGCCCCTGGCGCAGTTCCTGTGCCGCACGCTCCACTGCGTCGACGGCGACCTGCCGGGCATCGAGCGCAACGTCGCCGCCGGCGACCTGCGCGCCGTCGCCCTGGTGGCCACGCGCTACGACACCGGGCAGACGATCACCTTCTGCCAGGGGCGCGACATCGCCATGTGGCGCCGGCCGCAGCGCGTCAGCCGCATGGCCGAGCTGCGCGTCGAGCACGTCATGGCCTCGGCGGCGCTGCCGGCCTTCTTCCCGGCGGTGAGGATCGCGGAGAGCTGGTACGGCGACGGCGGCATGCGCCTGCACTCGCCGCTCGCGCCGGCCATCCACCTGGGCGCCGGACGGGTGATGGCGATCTCGACGCGCTACGGGCGCAGCAGCGAGGAAGCCGAGCGGCCCACCTTCCACGGCTACCCGCCGCCCGCGCAGGTGCTGGGCGTGCTGCTGAACGCCATCTTCCTCGACCTGCTCGACCAGGACGCCCAGAACCTCGAGCGCGTCAACGCGCTGGTCGACGAGCTCTCCGCCGAGAAGCGCGGCGGCCTGCGCCACGTCGACCTGCTCGTGCTGCGGCCGTCGCAGGACCTCGGCGCGCTCGCCAACGAGTACGAGCCTCGCCTGCCGGGCCTGTTCCGCTTCTTGACGCGCCGATTGGGCACTAAGGAGAGCAGGAACCAGGACCTGATCAGCCTGGTGATGTTCCAGGAGGACTACCTGCGGCGCCTGATCGAGATCGGCGAGCAGGACGCGCAGGCGCGCGCGGACGAGATCGCGGCCTTCGTGGCCGGCGCGCCGGACGGGGTCAGCGGGGAGTAAAGGGCCGCGCCGGTCGGTCGTGGTGGCGCGCACAGCCGCTACAATCCGCCGCCCCGCCCGCCCCCTGTCACGGGCTGACGCCACCGGAGGATCCCCATGACGCCGCTCCCGCCGGGCCTTTCCGGCCTGTCCCTGCTCACGCTCCCGCTCGCCCTCGGCGCGGCTCCCCAGGACGCCGCGCCGGCGGTGCGCTCGTCCGAGGCGCCGACGCGGATCGAGCTGCTCGACGACCGCGCCCTGCACCTGCGCATGAACCGCCTGGAGAGCGAGCACATCGAGCTCGTCACCAAGATGGCGGTCGGTCTCTCGCGCTCGGGCCGCAAGATCGACGCGCTGCGCATCGCCGCCGGCGAGCCCGGCGACGGCCGGCCGGCGATCCTGATCGTCGCTGACGTCGACGGGCCGTACGTGTACACGAGCGGGCTGGCCTTCGACCACGCGCGCGCCCTGGCCGAGGGCTACGGCGCGGACGAGCGCATCACGGCCCTGCTCGACCGCACCACGATCTACGTCGTCCCGCGCGCCGATCCGGACGCCGCCGAAGCGCGCTTCGAGTCGCCGCTGTTCGAGCGCACGGCCAGCGGGCACGGCGTCGACAACGACCGCGACGGGCGCTCGGGCGAGGACGGCCCGCAGGACGTCGACGGCGACGGGATGATCACGACCATGCGCGTGCCCGACCCCGAGGGCACCTGGATCGCGGATCCGACCGATGCGCGCGCGACGATCGAGGCCGACCGCAAGAAGGGCGAGCGCGGGCGCTGGAAGCTCATGGTCGAGGGCCGCGACGCCGACGGCGACGAGGAGGTGGCCGAGGATCCCGAGCACGACGCGGTCGTCAACCGCAACTTCGCGCAGCGCTGGGAGGAGCACGCGCCGCGCGCGGGCCGCTACCCGACCGACGAACCCGAAGCGCTGTCCTTGTGCGAGTTCGTGCTTGGCAAGCCCGAGATCGCGCTCGTCGTCACCTACGGCGCGCAGGGCAACCTCGTCGGCAAGGTCGAAACCCAGGGCGGCGGCGGGCAGCGCGGCGAGGAGAAGTCGGGCGCGCTGGCGGACGACGCGGCGCTGATCGAGGAGCTCGGGCGGCGCTACCGCGAGCTGACGAAGAACGAGACCGAGGGCGAGGGCGAGCAAGCGGGCTCGTTCCAGGCCTGGTGCTACCACCAGCGCGGCCTCCTGACCCTGAACGTGAAGCCGTGGTCCGTGCCGCGGATCGATCCGCCGGCCGAGCAGGAAGAGCACCCGGCAGAGGAAGCCGCGGCGGCCGAGGGACCCCCGGAGGCCGAGAAGCCGGCCGGGCCCGAGGAGCCGAAGCCTTGCGACGACGCGCGCCGCCTGGCCTGGCTCGACGCCAACGGGCGCGCGCCGTGGTTCGTCGAGTGGAGGCCCTTCGAGCACCCCGAGCTCGGGCCGGTCGAGATCGGCGGCTTCGCGCCCTTCGCCCTGATCGAGCCGCCGGCGGGCGAGCTCGACGCCCTGGCCGACGCGCAGCTCGCCTTCCTGCTCTCGCTGGGCGACCTGCTGGCGCGCGTGAAGATCGAGGACTGCCTCGCCGAGAAGGTCGCGCAGGGCCTGTTCGAGGTCACGGCCGCGCTCGTCAACGACTCCTTCCTGCCGCTGCGCACGGCCGCCGCGGACCAGGCGCGCACCGTGCGGCCGGCGCGCCTGCGGCTGGTGCTGCCCGACGGCGGCGAGCTGCTCGCCGGTGAGCGTCAGATCCTCGTCAACAAGCTCTCCGGCCTGGGAGGACGCTCCGAGCAGCGCTGGCTCGTGCGCAGCGCGAACCCCGAAGCGATCTCGATCGAGGTCGATACCGACCACGCGGGCGAGGCGCAGGCCACGCCGGAGGTGAAGCGATGATCCTCTCGCTCCTGGCCCTCGCCCTCTCCCTGCCCCTCCTCCAGGACGGCGCCGAGCAGGCGTCGACCGGCTTCCCCGGCACGGGGCTCGGCCGCCACCCGCGCGTCGAGATCCCGTTCAACCGCTTCTACGACGACGCCGAGATCTACGCCCACCTCGACCGCCTGGCGGCGGAGTGGCCCGGGCTGTTGAGCCACGAGGTCATCGGCCACAGCGTCGAGAACCGCGAGATGCGCGTGTACACGCTCACGAACCGCGCGACCGGCGCGGCCGCGGACAAGCCGGCCATGTGGGTCGACGCCAACGTGCACGGCAACGAGATCCAGGGCGCGGAGGTGTGCCTCTACCTGGCGTGGTACCTGCTCGAGAACCACGGCCACAATGCCGAGGCCACGCGGCTCGTCGACGAGCGCGCGTTCTACATCCTGCCGATGGTCAACCCCGACGGGCGCCACAGTTGGATCCACGACCCGCACGGAGCGAGCTCCTCGCGCACGGGCCGCCGTCCGATCGACGACGATCGCGACGGACAGGCGGACGAGGACGGCTACGACGACCTCGACGGCGACGGGCACATCACGCAGATGCGCAAGTACCTGCCCGGCGAGGGCACGCACCGCCTGAACGCCGACGACCCGCGCATCATGGAGCGCGTGCCCACGAACGACCGCGGCATCCGCGGCGACTGGGTGCTGCTCGGCTCGGAGGGCGTCGACAACGACGGCGACGGCCGCATCAACGAGGACGGCGAAGGCGGCTACGACATGAACCGCGCCTGGCCCTCGCTGTGGCGGCCCGAGCACGTGCAGTACGGCGCCGGGCCGTACCCGCTGTGCTGGCCCGAGGCGCGCTGCATCGCCACGTTCCTGCTGGCTCACCCGAACGTCGCCGCGGTGCAGTCCTTCCACAACTCCGGCGGCATGATCCTGCGCGGGCCGGGCGCGGAGACCTTCGGGAGCTACCCGCGCGCCGACGTGGCCGTGTACGACGAGCTCGGCCGCGAGGGCGAGAAGATGCTGCCCTTCTACCGCTACATGGTCATCTGGAAGGACCTCTACACGGTCTTCGGCGGCTTCGTCACGTGGACCTACGAGGGGCTCGGCATCATCTCGTTCACGAACGAGCTGTGGGCCAGCGCCCGCAACTTCCCGGACCGCGGCGCGGACGGCGGCTCGTCCGGGGCGGGGTCGGAGGGAGCATTCGGACGGCGCGGCGGCTTCCAGGACGATCGCTTCTGGTTCGACGACAACCTGCTCATGGGCGGCGGCTTCGTCGACTGGCACCCGCTCGAGCACCCCTTCTACGGCGCGATCGAGGTGGGCGGCTTCAAGAAGGACGTCGGGCGCGTGCCGCCCACCTTCCTGATCGAGGAGATGCTGCACCGCAACGCCCTGTTCTGCATCTCGCACGCCCTGGCGATGCCGATCGTCTCGATCGACGAGCCGAGCGTGACCGACCTCGGCGGCGGCCTGCGGGCGATCGACGTCGTCTACCGGGACGAGCGCGCGATCCCGACCCGCACGGCGCGCGCGGCGGAGAAGCGCGTCGGCACGCCCGACGTCTTCACGCTCGAGGGCGGCGGGATCCAGGTCGTCGCCGGCGGCTTCCGCGGCGACCGCTGGCGGCCCGAGCGCATCGAGCTGGCCGAGCGCGAGCCCGGGCGGCTCCTGCGCGAGTCCGGCATCGGCGGCCGCGACGAGGTGCGCGTGCGCTGGATCGTGCGCGGGACCGGCGCGGCCCGCATCGGCTGGAGCGGCGAGAAGGCGCGCGACGTGGCGCGCCCCATCAGGATCGAGTGAGATGAGCGCGGTCCGCTGCCAGGATTGCACCTGGTACAAGGAGGCGCCCTACGCGGCGCCGCTCACCGGCTGCTGGCACCCCGAGAACATGAGGACCTCCCAGAAGGAGGCCTTCCTGAAGCAGCAGGAGCAGCCCGGCGACCACGAGAAGATCAACCTGAGGGGCGACTGCGCCCGCTACGAGGCGCGGCCGCGGCGCGGGTCGCTCTGGAGGCGCATCCTGTCTCGGCTGGCGGGCTGATAGGGAGAGACACGCTACGGCCGCAGGCTCCACGACACCATCACGGAGAAGTCGGGGCCGGTGGCGGACACCAGGTCCTCGTGGAACGAGAGCGCCAGGCTCGAGTCGGCGCCGACGTCCCAGGCCGCGCCGAGGCCGAGGTCGGCCATCGCGTGGTCGATCTCCTCGAGCGCGACCGAGCGCACCAGCGGCGAGACCCAGACGAGCTGCGCGAGCAGCGAGCAGCCGTCCGACCAGCGGTACTCGCCGCCGAGCTCGAGGCCGAGGCGCTCGGAGAGCTCGTGCCCGGCGGCCTCGCGGAACAGCGTGCTCTGGCCCGGCACGCGGTAGTCGATTCCGCCGGTGGCCGTGAAGCGGCCGCGGCTGCGCTCGAACAGGAGGCCCAGGCCGAGGTCGATCGCGCCGTTGCCGAAGCCGCGCCCCTCCGACCCGGTCGGCAGCTCGATCCCGAAGCGCCACGCGAGCGCCGGGCCGCTCTCGTCCTCAGCGCGCAGGCGCGTGGTGAAGAAGACCGGCACGTCGCCGATGCCGACCTGGTCCTCCTCCAGACGATACAGCAGCGCCGGGCCGTCGCTCAGCTCCATGGCGTACTGGTCGTCGTCGTGCAGGTCGCGGCCGCCGTCGGGCAGGAAGAAGAACGTGTGCCAGCTCTCGATGAAGGAGTCGAGGAAGCCGCTGGTGGTGAGCATGAGCGGCAGCTCGACCTCGACGTCGGTCCCGTCGGACAAACCCTGGCGCACGCTCGCGACGGCGCGCAGCAGCTCGCCGTCGAAGGCGGCCCGCTGGCCGCCGCGGCTCCTGATCTCCTCGATGCTGCTGTAGGCGACGAGCGCGCCGAACCGGCGCTCCCCCGCGTCCAGCACGGCCGCGCGCCGCGGCCGGAAGGCGAGCTGCGTCAGCGCCAGCGGGTGCTGCACGCGACCCGGCAGCGGGCCGCGCACCACCGGCCGCGGGTCCTCGGCGGGTCCCGGCAGGTCCGCGCAGCCGGCCAGGGCGGTCCAGGCCAGGAGCGCCCCCGAGAAGGCCGCGCGGCGGAGCCGCCGCCCAGCGGCGGCCGGCCGGCCCTCCGCTGCAGCGGCGGCGGACGAGCCGCCAGGTCGGTTCACCCCCGTCATCGGCGCAGGTGGAACCCCCGCTCCCCGACCGGACGCTCCATGCGCGCCTCGACCTCGTCGACGCGCGCCGAGGGCGGACCCTCGCGCAGCCAGTCGACCATCCGCTCCAGCTCGGCCGCGTCGCCCTCCAGGTGCACCTCGACCCGACCGTCGTGCAAGTTCCGCACCCACCCGGCGAGGCCCAGCTCCCTCGCGCGCAGCACTGCGTAGTATCGGAAGCCGACGCCCTGCACGCGCCCGGAGACGAGCACGCGCCGGGCGCCGGTGGATCGTTCGCGCTCGGCGCCCATGTCCGGATCAGCACGAGCCCGATCTGTTCCGAACGGTCCCGGACGGATGGCGCACGGCACTACTCCCCGCCCCGCCCCGGCTCCCACAGCACGTCCGCCGCGCCGCCGTCGTTGAGCGCGCGGGCGAAGACGAAGAGCAGATCCGACAGGCGGTTCAGGTAGCGCAGCACCTCGGGGTTGACGCGCTCGCGCTCGCCGTCGAGCTCGAGCAGCTCGCTGACGTGCCGCTCGGCGCGCCGGCAGACCGTGCGCGCCAGGTGCATCCAGGCCGCCGCCGGCCGGCCGCCGGGCAGGACGAAGGACTTCAGCGGCTGGAGGTCCTCGTTCACCTCGTCCAGGACCCGCTCGAGCCGCTCGGTGTAGCGCGCGCCGACGCGCAGCGCCCTCCCGGCGCCGCCCGCTGCGTCCGCGTCCCCCCCGCCCGGGACGCACAGGTCGGCGCCGACGTCGAACAGGTCGTTCTGGAGCGCGCGCACCCAGCCCTCGAACGGCTCCGCCAGGCCGTGTGCGCGGCACAGGCCGAGGACGGACGACAGCTCGTCGATCGTCCCGTAGGCCGCGATGCGCGGGTGGTGCTTGGCGAGGCGCGCGCCGTCGCCCAGGCCCGTCGTCCCGTCGTCGCCGGTCCTGGTGGTGATGCGGTCGAGCCGGACCATGAGGGGCGGATTGTACACTCACAGCAGCGGCGAGAGGAGGCGCACGGCGCCGTCCCGCAGCCGAGCCAGGAGGCCGTACTTCTCGAAGGCCGCGGCCTCGAGCTCGACGCTGTGCTCGAGCGCATCGAGGAAGCGCGCCTCCAGCTTGCGGGCGAAGGCCGCGTCGACCACCACCGCGCTCATCTCGAAGTTCAGGTTGAAGCTGCGCAGGTCGACGTTGGCCGAGCCGACCATGCCCCACTCGCCGTCGACCACCATCGCCTTGGCGTGCAGCATCGAAGGCTGGAAGCGGTACAGGCGCACTCCGCCGCGGACCAACTGCTCGTAGTACGAGCGCCCCGCCATGGCGGCGATCGGCACGTCGCTGCGCGCCGGCACGAGCAGGCGCACGTCGACGCCGCGCAGCACGGAGCCGATCAGCGCTCGCACCAGGGGCTCGTCGGGGATGAAGTACGGGCTCGTCAGGTAGACGCGCTCGCGCGCCGTGGCGACGCCGCTGAAGTACACCATGCTGCTCGCGTTCAGCTCCTGGTCGGGCCCCGAGGGCAGAACGGCCACGACCGAACGCGCGCCGTCGACGCGCGCGGGGGGGCCCGTCGGCGCCAGCTCCTCGCCGGTGGCGAAGTGCCAGTCCTCGGCGAAGATGCGCGCCAGGTCGCCTACAGCCGGTCCGCGCAGCTCGAGGTGGCTGTCGCGGAAGTGCCGCGCGCCGAGCCGGCGCGAGCGGCCCGAGTACTGGTCGCCGATGTTCATGCCGCCCGTGAAGCCGAGCGCGCCGTCCACGACGATCACCTTGCGGTGGTTGCGCAGATTGAACGACCAGCGTCGGCGCAGCGGGTTGAGCGGGAAGAACACCTGGCAGCGGCCGCCGGCCTCCTCGATCGCGCGCAGGCGATCCGGGTCGAGCCCGAGCGAGCCGACCCCGTCGTAGAGGAAGCGCACCTCGACGCCCTCGGCCGCCTTGCGCGCCAGCAGGTCGAGAAAGACGCGCCCGGTGCGGTCGTTGCTGACGATGTAGTACTCGGCCCACACCGAGCGCTGCGCGCGGCCCAGCGCGGCCTCGATGCGCTCGAAAGCGCGGTCGTCGTCGGTCAGGAGCTCGACGGCGTTGCCGCCCGTGGGCGGGAAGCCGGTCAGGTTGGTGGTCAGGCTCAACAGCGCGGTGTGCGCGCCGCCGCCGTCGCATCCTCCGGTGGCGCTCTCTGCCGCCGCCGTGCCGCCGCCCAGGGCGGCGCGGATCTCGGCCGCCTTGACGCGCTTGCGCCGCGCCGTGCGCCGCACGCGCGGGACCGCGACGAGGAAGTACATCACCGCCCCGACCAGGGGGAACGCCAGGATGGCGAAGATCCAGGCCAACGTCATCCCGACGCCGTGGTGCCGCAGGATTGCGCGCCCGATCGCGTAGATGTCGATCAGCGCGATGCCGATCAGGGCCGTAGTGGGCAGGTCCCTCATCGGCTCTCGATCACTCCAGCCATGGGGAATCCCGCTCGCTCGGGCTC
>Ga0326597_10013596_pt1 | contig 10695 bp, 9 predicted proteins | sample RVTome_12_FD_203789 | JGI IMG/M metagenome (GOLD analysis project Ga0326597, IMG submission 203789) | Soil microbial communities from uranium-contaminated site in the Upper Colorado River Basin, Wyoming, United States - RVT100D185 | ecosystem: Environmental > Terrestrial > Soil > Contaminated >... | reverse complement strand
ATCTTTGGGAATGGGGAGATTTTTCCCGACCGCCTCAATCAGACCGTCACGGATTAGGAGGGTGGCGTTTTCAATTCGGTTATCTGGAGAAACAAAAATGGTGGCATTGGTTATGGCGATAACATTGGGAGTCTTTTCTCTTAAACCTAAAGGCGGGGTAGTTTGAGTATGAGCAGAATTTAGCAGCAGGACAGAAACCAGGGCCAAAAGCTTCTTCATAATTGATGCATAGGATAATAAAGAGAGAATAAAATGTCAAGTGAAAATGGGAAAGTCCAGATTCAAAATTGAGGAATTAATAGAAAACTAAATTCGGCGATGGAAAGCTGCTGAAAATTAAATCAGACTAATTCCAAAACTTTCTTGCCGTATTCTTTCAGGAAATCATCGGCCCAGTCCGAGCACAGGTCCGGATCGGTTTTGCTCAGCCATTTATACAGCTCTCCAGCCAGTTGGTAATTTTTGGTGGCTATGGCAAAGAGAAACTCACGGGAATCGATCTGGCTTTCGAAATCCAGCAGAACAAATTCCAGCATAGAGCGCCAGGTGGAACTGGAAGTTACCAAGTCTTTTATCAGCAAATCCTGCCAGTGATCGGCGAAATATTTATTGGCCAGGTAAGCCCGGATCAGGTCATGTCTGAAAAGGTAGTGGCTGCCGTAGGGGATTAAAATTTTATATCTCAAAAGGGGTGTCAGGAAATCATCTTTAGCGGGGTCATTTTGACTTTCGAAAAAGGGATGACCGGACTTGAGCATTTCATAAGCCCGGGAAAATAACATTGCCGGGAAATCGGTTCTCTGGGTCTGGTCCCATAATTTTAGAGCCGGGGCCATGACGGTCTCGTACAGATCTCTTTTGGCCAGAGGCAGGGGATTGTTACATTCTACGATATCCAAACCGAATTCCAGATTCTGGGGAAGACTGAACAGATTGTAAGCCGGCTGGTTAAAGTGTTTTATCACATATTCGGCTTTTTCTCTTTCCAACCTTCTGGCTATAAACTCCCGGACTTTTTCCGGCTCCAAACCTATCACATCCAGTTTTTCAGACCATTGGATTTCAGGATAAATTTCCTGCGAGCTGAAACAAAAATAATTGGTTTTGTTATACTGCCCGGCAAAAGCGGCAATCTGCTGACGTTTGGTTTGATTTACTTCGTTCAGTCCGTCGATTAAGAGTAAAAAACCTCCTTTTTTCAGAAACCAGCTGTTCAGCTTGGCGTCGGTGAATTGGCCGTAATGGGAAAGCTGCTGGTGAAATAAGCTCTGTGGTTCCTGGGTTTGATAAAGCACCAAAGGGAAAAAGACCGGTATCAGATTCTCCAGCCGCGTGTCCCTTTTTCTTTTGGCTGAATAACAGGCGGTCAGGTATTTCAGATAAGAAGTTTTGCCGATTCCGGATGGTCCCAAAACCAGTAATTTCTTCTGTCTTTTCAAAAGACTGCCGAATCGGTCCGGTTTGTAGTCGTTGCTGGGGAGGACGTATCTGCTCAACCACTCTGCGGTGGCTACGTCCCGGCGCAGGCCTCTTAGATAGCGCCTTAAGATATACCGGCGGACAAAAGGAAAGAGAAAAAGTCCCACAGGCACCAATCCCAATGAGGCAAATCGCCGTAGCTTGGGGTTCATAAGTAAATTGTGACAGAAAAGCAGGTAGGGAGCCAGAGCAATCATTATCGTCCAGATGGCAAGGATGGCCAAAACCAAATAGGCTCCGGCCATAACCGGCCAAGAGATTCCTGAAGTAGGGAGAATGGACTCGGAGATTAATGAATCTGGCATATTTATATGTTCAAGAGTTTAGCTGTTTAGTAATTCTTTACTCCAGAATAGCTTACTTGGAGATAAAATCGGCAGGATTTCTAAAAAACTAAAGCTCTATTTCCTTAATAATTAGGAATCTCAAATGACCGGAATTGGGCTAAAATATAAATATTAGTTGATATCGCTCTTGCAATTTCGGCAACACACCAGTCAAGAGGCTGAATACAAGCTAAAACCTCTTAGTATAAGCGTGACAGTAGGGCTGTCCACCTTTATTGCTGTAATAATCCTGATGGTAATCTTCTGCCTCCCAAAAAGTATTAGCGGGCGCCAACTCGGTGGCGACTTTCAGGCCTTTTTCCTTGAGAATTGAAATCAGCTTTTCGGCTGTCTTCTTCTGCTCCGGGTCGGTGTAAAAAATGGCGGAGCGGTACTGGTTACCTACATCCGGACCCTGCCGGTTAACCTGGGTAGGGTCGTGAATCTCAAAAAATAATTTAGCCAGTTTCTCAAAAGAAGTCTTGGAGGGGTCGAAGGTAATCTCCACAGTTTCAGCATGCCCGGTTTTCCCTGAACAAACTTCATTATAAGTCGGGTTGGGCTTATTACCACCCATATAGCCGGACTTCACCGCTATCGTCCCTTCGGCTTTTTCTAAAAAATACTCCGTCCCCCAGAAACAGCCCCCGGCAAAGTAAGCTTTTTGGGTTTTTGTTTCGGTTTTGGCTGATTCTGTTTTAGCCAGAATAAAACCAAGAGAAATGGAATTGACACAGTGCCGGACATCTTTATCTGTGAACCCTTCCCCTTCAAAGACATGCCCTAAATGGGCACCGCAGTTATTGCAGATTATTTCCACCCGCATGCCGTCCGGGTCCGGAATTCTTTTTACCGCTCCCGGAATTTCATCGTCAAAACTGGGCCAGCCGCAGTGAGAATCGAACTTGTCGTCCGAGCGATAAAGAGGCGCATTGCACCTTTTGCAGACATAAGTCCCCTTCTCTTTATAATTGTTGTATTTTCCGGTATAGGGAATTTCAGTCCCCTTTTTGATTATGACCCGTTCCTCCTCGGGGGTCAATTTATTGTATTCCATTTTTTTCTCCTGGGCTGAAGGCAATATATAAATTCCAAATCCGATGGCTGCCAGTAAAATAGCTATTACCTGCCATCTGAAAGAAACAAGTAAGTTTTTTAGGTAGCTTGATTTGTTTAAGATTCTTTTCATAAGTTTTGGTGAATACCCAGTGTATCTTTTATACGAAATGGCGGCTTGATGTAGATAATGAAAATTTAATTTCTTATGACAGAATAAGTTAAAGGATAACCGATAGGCTTTAGCTAAAACGGATATACTGACACAACTTTCTTGCTTTACCAATGACCGACCAGAATTACAAGCGAAGCATGTGAACTTTCGACTATCTTCTACGGGTAAGAAGCCGCCACCGGTTTATTGCGGTAATCCTTAATAACCTTATATCCCACCATCTGGCGGGCTTCTTCATCCCACAAACGAAATTTCAGGGCTTTTAAGCTGGCGCGTATGGTAATCGGCTTAACGCTCTGGAAAATTGAATTTTCCTGGTAGCACTTTTCCAGGTTATAGTTGGGAATGCGCGGGTTCAAATGATGAATATGATGAAATCCTATGTTGCCGGTAAACCACTGCAGGACTTTGGGCAATTTATAAAATGAGCTTCCCTCCAAGGCTTCGGTCAGGTAATCCCATTTTTCATGACGTTCCCAGTACACTCCTTCAAACTGATGCTGCACGTAAAAGAGCCAGAACCCCACCATAAATCCCACCATCACAACCGGCACCTGAATCATCATAAAAGTTTTGATACCGATGGTTGCGCTCATAAGCAGAATAATCCCCAAAATCCCCAGATTGGTTCCATACACACTGTAGCGTTCTTTCTTCTTAGGGGAGCCGGTTGCAAAGCGCTGGGATATCAAAAGCCCGAACAGAGGTCCCAGAATAAACATACCCAGGGGGTTGCGGTAAATCCGGTAGGCCATGCGTTTCTTGAACGGCGCAGCCAGATACTCCTTTACCGTCAAAGTCCAGACATCCCCGGTCCCACGCTGGTCTAAGTCCCCGGCGCTGGCGTGATGAATGGCATGGTTTTTCCGCCACTGAAAATAGGGAGTGAAAACCAAAAGTCCGGTTAAAGAGCCCACAATGTCGTTGACCTTTTTAGATTTGAAGAGCGAGCCGTGGCCGCAGTCATGAAAAATGATAAAAATCCGTATCAAAAATCCCGCGGTCGGAATCGCCAAGAGCAGGGTCAGCCAGTAGGAGACTTCCAGACTGCGGTACATCAGATAAAACAGCACAAAATACGGCACCATGGAATTGATGACCTGCCAGATGCTGCTCTTGAGATTGGGATACCGATATTTAGCCACCACTTCCTGCCAGGGCAATTCTTGCGGTTCAGGTTTACTGTCGGCCTGAATTGAATTTTCCATCGTCATAATTTATTGGTCCTTTTATTTAGCTATTGCGGTTAAAATGAATCTTATTATTTAACATATCGACATAACCTAACCTTTCTTCCACCAGTTTGTCAAGAAAAAATTTGCTGCATTTGAAAAAAAAGTCACAAATGCAAATTTAGGCTTATAGACTGAAAGTTTAGACCCCCTAAGCGAATCTACTATTTAGTGGTATCTAAAAAAATATACTTTTCGCAAAAAATTAACCGCCCCTAATGTTCCTGTTTAAATTTCATCAATAAAAAAGACCCAGAAGCAGTCTGCCTCTGGGTCTTTGTGTCAGCTCATTTAACTTCGGGTTGTAAAAAACTTAACGCCCGAAAAAGAAACTGGCTCCCAGGTCTAACGAGAAGTAGGCCGGGTTATAACCTACGTCGCTTCCCGTATTAGCCACTTCAGAGCCACTCAAGAAAGCCACGTGATAACCCAAGCCACCGTTCAAACTCCAGGATTTGGCAATTCTCCAGAGCGCTCCACCGCCGAATCCCAGGGATAAACCCGCATCAGAGGTGTGCGACAGAGTTCCGCCTCCGGCCACATTCTCATCCCGGTAAGTGATGGTGGAGAGTCCCAGATTGAATTTACCGTAGGGTCTTACTCTACCATCCATCGGGACCAAATATCTGCCGGTGGCTTGAAAGTTGTTTACTCTGTTTTTCAGATTATTGTCGCTGTCGTCATTCAACATCCCTCGGGAGATTTCAAAACCCAGGGAGAACCTGTCGTCTATGAAATACTCACCCTGCAGGTTGGCGATTCCGCCGGTTCCGGCGTTCCCTACTTGAGAGTTGCCGAAATCACCCACGGGCATACCTAAACCCAAGCTAGCTGACACAGCCCAATTGTGGCGGTAAGGGTCAGCGCCAGAGTAGCTTTTCATGGATTTCTTCTGGGCCGCTCCTGCCTGAACCACAAAGGCAAATATAAATAGGGAGACTAAAAGTCTCTTCATAGCACCTCCTTGGTTAAATATTTATATTTGTATTAGGTCATACGCCTTAGTGGGAGATGCGTTTGTAAAAAAGTTCGAAATTAATTCTAACTTATTATGATATCGTAAATTAGTAAGTGTGAACTCTGGTCTAAAACGGAGGTTGTTGGGAATAAATTATGACTTTTCAATGTGTGGAAACATAGAAATGGTTTCATCCACCAGTTTGTGAATTCTTTTGCTGACTTCCTCATCCATGAGATTTCCCTTTTGGCCAAAATGCTGGTTTCTTGAGGTAAAAACAGCTCGGGGATTTGACACGACCCTGAAATAGGTCATGAGTGCCATAAGCTGTCCCTGCACCTGGAGAGAACTTATGGTGCCGGAGCCGTGAATGATAAAGCCGGCTAAGTGGCCTTCCAAGGCTTTGTAATTTATATGTTCGAACAAGTTCTTCAGGGCGGAACTTAACAAGCCGTTGTACACCGGTGTTCCTATAATCAAAATTTGTGAGCTTTCTACTAATTTAATGGCATCTTTGGTTTGTTGACTATATGCTTCCTCTAAACCGCGAAAGTTCTCCACCGGATATTTTCCCAAGTCCAGATATTCTATTTGTGCAGAAGCATATTTTTCTTTGGCGTAGGTATGAGCTAAATCCGTGAGTACTCGAGTTAATGAATTTTTGCGGGGAGAACCGCAGATGATTAAAATTTTCATATTTTAATTTAAGCGCTTGATTTACAGAAAAGTGTATGGCAAGGGACGACTTTGGTGTTTTCCTGGGTGAGTGATTCCATCCACAATCATTATGATTATGCTCTTTACTCGCTCCCCTAGTTTCAATGTCTGTGACGTTTTGACGGACGGCCATAGTGCGAAGGCCGGGGCGTTTGAGGGTGGTGAGAAACGTGGGACTGGGATGGCTGGGGCTGGGGTGGCTCGGGAGGTAAAGTGGGAAGCGCCTTCACCGGCAATGCGGTTCTGATTAAGCGCTCGATACTTTTTACTTCCCCCCGTTGGTCGAATGTTGCAAAGGAGACAGCCCGGCCAGCCAGACCGGCTCGTCCGGTTCGGCCGATACGGTGGACATAATCTTCGGAATTCGAGGGCAGGTCATAGTTGATAACTAACTCGATTCCTATCACATCAATGCCCCGGGACGCAATATCGGTAGCGACCAGAATGCGGTACTTGCCGGACTTGAAACCTTCTAAGGCCTGGCGGCGCTGGGCCAGACTCAAATTGGAATGGATATCAGTCGCGGCCTGCCCACCGCCCTTTATTTTGCGGGCTAAATTCCGGGCCCCGTGCTTGGTGCGGGTGAAAATTAAAACCGGTCCAAGATATTGCTTAAGCAGCACCTGGAGCAGCCGGGTTTTGGCTTCTTTGCTGACAAAAAATAGTTCCTGCGTGACTTTTTCTGCCGCCGTTCCTGAAGGTGCAATTTCTACATGAATCGGCAGTTCCATATACCGCTTGGCGATTGTCATAATCTCCTGTGGGATGGTGGCGGAGAAAAGCATGGTCTGGCGTTCATTCGGGAGTGTGGCTAAAATTTTATTTATCTGCGGCGCAAAACCCATGTCCAGCATTCTATCGGCCTCGTCTAAAACCAGGATGTGTATATCCGAGAGGGTAACGGTTCGTTGTTCCATATGATCCAGTAAGCGTCCGGGCGTGGCGATGATAATCCGGGGTTTCCGTTGAAGTGCCTGGTGCTGGAGCACCATGGAGGCTCCGCCAATTAGCACTGCGGTCCGCAGTCCGAAAGCGCGTCCAACCGCATGCAGGGCTTCATCCACCTGAATGGCCAGCTCACGGGTGGGGAGTAAAATGAGCCCGCGCCCCTTAATCTGTGCCAGTCGTTGTATCATGGGAACCCCGAACGCCAGGGTTTTGCCGGTTCCGGTCTGGGCGATGGCGATGACGTCCTTACCTTCGATGCCAATGGGTATGGTCCGGCGCTGGATAGGGGTCGGCTCGGTGAAGTTGAGGCGGGCAATGGCATTGAGCAAGCCGGGGGCGATACCTAAGCCGGTGAATCCGTTGTGGGAGGATTGGTTAATCATGTCAGGCAATATATCTTATCTTTAGGAGATTGTCCAGCATAGTTGCTCAGGCCGCCCAATGAACTTTCTTATACTTGTGATATCTCTTTGAGGCTCCCTTCAATTTGAGTAGCTTTTGTAACACCAGATATGCTACTGTAACATTAACAGCGTTTCCAAGAGCTTTCAAGGTAGCTGTGTCTCGAGGCAAGTATTTCAGTTCGTCCATTGACTGAAGTCTTGCACATTCTTGAACAGTCATATAACGTTGTTCCCAAGCAATTATTGGTACTTGTGTAGTGGTCATTGCGACTAATGAAGGAGATGTAGTCGGTCTTTTTACTCTCACACCCGATGCTCTAAACTGAATGATGTATTTCCAAATGTCACGTTCTTCTCCCTTACAATTCCATTCAAGCTTTTGCAGACTTGGCGGGAATTTTTTTATCTCAGGTAACCAAGGGTCAATCCATTTTTTGTTAGTCTCGTAGAGTTCACGATTCTGTTTTATAAATAATCTTTTCCATTCCGGGAATGCACCTTTTCGCGCCCGTGCATAACTGGGCAAACACGAGAGTATTTGCTTTCTAAACCTGAAATCTAGTGACTGCCCGAATGGCCCATAACTATTTCGAAGAGAAGAGAGGTCAGCCTCGTACAGGGAATCAATTTCGTACGGGTAGGTTGCCATAAATTCCATACTCCATATCGGAAATGACGGCAATTCAATGTCCTTTGGATACTGACAAATAAATTCCTGCCACGTTTCAAGGCATCTTATTACTTGTTCGCTGAGCTTTACGGCTTGTGATGGGTTACAGTCGAGAACGTCTTTAACGCATAATTCGTCCGCTTTGGTTCGGACTTGTGGCCATTCAAAACCTTCCAAATTCCCAAGTCGTGCAACCATGTACATTCTCTCACGAATCTGAGGTACGCCAAACTGATGCGGTGAAAGTTGTGCTACACTTACGGAATAGCCGAGCGAACGAAGAGCTTTTTCAACTTTCCGATACGTATTGCCTTTGTCGTGTCGAACAAAGTGAGCCACATTTTCCAAAATGACGAACTCAGTTCTATGAACTTTCAAAATATTTAAAACGTTGTTAAAAACCGTGCCTCGCACGGCATCCTTCCAACCGATCTGATCACCCGCTTTTGAAAAGGGCTGGCAGGGGAATCCGGCGCAGAGCACATGGTGTGACGGAATTTCACTTGGTTTTATTTTTCGAATATCACCTGCAGGTCTTATTCCAAAGTTTTCTTCATAGATGCTTTGTAATTTAGAATCGATTTCACTTGCGAATACACATTTTCCCTCCAGTTTTCTCATGGCAAGATGAAATCCACCCAGACCCGCAAATAAATCGACAAATTTGATCATAAAATCATGTATCCAATTCCTGCATGCGAGTTGTTACCCATGAAGCTAATTCTCCTCGTAGGGTTGCGTCAGTAATGCCATCTGGTAATAAATTTAGTATTCGAATTCTATCAAATAAAACACCTGCGTCTCTTGATACCTCGTGCCATTCTTGATCTGGAATAACGCATGGTACAGAAAAACCAGTGATAGGATCGTGCGCCCAATGAATGTATTGCGTCCAAGAAGGAAGCGGGAGAGTTATAGCTTTATCACGCCAATTGTGCCCAGCCGCGCATTGAAGAAGAACAACTACCTGACTAGATCTTTTGTCGAAAAATGGTTTCCACCCAATAATGTCAACTCCTCTGTCCTTGTACTTTTCTGACGGTGCTTCAACAAATCTTTCATTTGTCTCATTTGCAGCCTTCATAATGCCTTGTTTTATTGAATTCTCGTCTGGATCGGGTCTGGGAAACCCAAAAACTATGCCCTCACCACAAAGATAATTTTTCATTGCTGCGCTTGACACTTTTTCAAAAAGCTTCGCAGCCTTTAAAGTATCGGTTGGATTGCCATAAAGTGACAACAATAAACAAAACGAATATTCGGGTTTGGTTGAGGCATCAAAACTTGACTCCACGCTTCTTTCTTCAACGGTAAAAAACTTGGTATAGTAAAACGCTTGCCTCCTCATTAATTCTGTCCAGATGTCGCTAAGAAATGATTCCTCTGGCTCAGTTCCCCCATCCTTTTCAATTTGTGCGGCTACTACTGTCTTGGAAATCACATTTCCTTTAGAGGATAGTCGTAATTCAATCCAGTCTGCAACGCTGGAAAAAGAATTAGGTTCAGCGATTTCAATCATTCTTCGTCTTTTTCTTTTACGCTTTTAACCAAATATTGTGCTGTCTGTGCACATTTTTCGATTTCCGAAATTACCTCCGGTGAATTCTTATGACGATGGGCAATTCCCAGGGCTCCCTCAAGCTTAAGATTAGCCGTTGATAGGTACTTCAAAAGCATTTTTTCTTCTCCATCACTCCGATCAAAAGCTTCGCTTAAATTTCCTGTTTTTTCTAGGTGTTTTAGCGCCTCTTGGCTTGCGACCACATGTGACAAAAAGTTTGTTATATCACGCGATTCTCTGATTACAGATTTTGTTCCCCCGTTTCCAAACAGCCATACAGTCAAATTTTGAAGATTTTTCAAATTTTTCTTAGGTATCGGGTGTGCAAAATCAATATTACTATAATTTGTTGGTAACCCTAAGAACCTCTTTATGCTTCCCTGACCGGTAGCCAAAAGCAAAAACGAGAAATTATCTTTGGCGCGTTTTATATCATAGTCGAATTCAAATTTTGCAATCTCAAGCAGTTTATAGCAAATATAGTTTTTCCTCACCGAACTACTTCTGTCGCCAATTTGTTTTTGGATTTGATCAAGGGATCTGCCTTCTTGAACCATCTGTGCAATGTATCGGGCTTTTGCGTACGAATCCCATTTTTGAATTCCAACAATATGGCGAACACCAAGGTATGGAACCACTTCAGCTCTTTTGGAATAAACTATTACGGGGAGCACCCTTAAATCATCCAAAACTTCTTGAGCGGGAGATGTCCAGTGTTTAATCTTAAGTTCATTCCGCAATTCTCTATTTACAAGCAGCATTGCCGCAGCCAACCTTCGATTACCTTCGACAACAAGAAATTTTGTAGATTGTTTTTTAATATACCGATCAAACTTTGCGTTATCCGGTTTTACTTTTTCTAAAGCTACAGGTAGTTCCATTGGAATCGCGACTAAAGGCTCTTCATCGAAATATCCATTCTCTGCCATTGAATCGGCCAATTCATCCAGGTTAAAATCCTTGTACAGAACCTTCAACAGTTCAGGTTCCTGTTTTCCTTGGACTTCTTCTGGCAATCGGGGGTTTTCTGGGTCTAAATGCAGTCGTTCTATCGGAACATTCAATTGAGGTCGTTTCCTGCCAAAACCAGAAAATTCTCTTTGGTTCATAGAATGCACCCCACCGAAAACTTTTCAATAGAGGAATTCGCGTCTTGTCGTATCCATGTC
>Ga0326597_10013595_pt1 | contig 10695 bp, 9 predicted proteins | sample RVTome_12_FD_203789 | JGI IMG/M metagenome (GOLD analysis project Ga0326597, IMG submission 203789) | Soil microbial communities from uranium-contaminated site in the Upper Colorado River Basin, Wyoming, United States - RVT100D185 | ecosystem: Environmental > Terrestrial > Soil > Contaminated >... | reverse complement strand
CCGGTCCACGCACTCCTCGCGTTGCAGCGGTTCCTCGCCGCTGACGATGTACAGCGCGAGCAACTGCTCCTGGAGGTGGCGCGGCAGCTGCTCGGGGCGGATCTGCACGCGCGGGGCCGTCAGCCGGTGGTCGCCGCGCGCAGCCGGTAGAGGATCTGCTGCACCGCGTCGCGGCGCATCTCGACCTGCAGCACGACTTCCTCGCGGCTGGTGCCGATGACTGCTTCGCTGTCGAAAATGAAATCGCGCTGCAAGCTCAACGGCTGCGGCGCGATCAGGGTGCGCCCCTGCTTGTCCACCGCGCTGATGTCCACGGTGTAGACGATCTCGAACTCGCGTTCCTTGCCGGTGTTGGGGTCCACCGACAGCACGCGGCGCTGGTAGCGTGGATTGAGGATGGTCAGCACCACCTGGGCCTCATCGCGGCGCGACACCAGGCGCGCATCGCTGGTCTCCAGGAAGATGGCGACATCGTTGGCCAGATCCTGGTTCGCGACCACGAACAGGTCGCGCAGGTGCGGCGGCAGCTGGGCGGCGCCGCGCAGCTCGAAACCGCAGCCGGCGAGCAGGCCGGCGAGAAGCACGATGATCGCACGCATGGCGCTAGCGTAGCGCGCACCGCGCGCGGGGGGTAGGGCGCGCACCGCGCCGGGGGCGATGCGTGCGCCGCCGGTGCTCACAGCACCACGTTGACCAGCTTGCCGGGCACCACGATCACCTTGCGCGGTGTCTGCGCGCCGATGAAGCGCGCCACGTTCTCCACCGCCAGCGCCGCGGCCTGCACCGCGTCACGGTCGGCGTCGGTCGCGACCATCACGCGGCCGCGCAGCTTGCCGTTGACCTGCACCACCAGCTCCATCTCGTCGCGGCTCATCGCGGCGGGATCCGCCGCCGGCCAGCGCGCGTCGATGACGGCGCCGGCATGGCCCAGCGCGTGCCACAGCGCATGGCAGGCATGGGGAATCACCGGCGCGAGCATCAGCACGACGGCTTCCAATGCCTCCTGCAGCACCGCGCGGTTGTCGCCGCGCCCGCCGTACTCGGACACCGCGTTGATCAGCTCGCGGCACGCGGCGATGGCGGTGTTGAACTTGTAGCGCCGGCCCACGTCATCGCTGACCTTGGCGATGGTCTCGTGGGTGTGCCGGCGCAGGCCGCGCTCCGCCTCGCCCAGCGACCCCTTGTCCAGCGCCGGCGCCGGGCCCGCGGCGGCGTGCTCGTGCACGATGCGCCACAGCCGGCGCAGGAAGCGCGCGGCACCCTCGACCGCGCTGTCGGACCACTCCAGCATCTGTTCCGGCGGCGAGGTCTCCATCACGTACAGGCGCACGGTGTCGGCACCGTAGCGCTCGATCATGGTCTGCGGGTCCACGCCGTTGTTCTTCGACTTGGACATCTTCTCGACCGCGCCCACCAGCACGGGCTGTCCATCGGCCCGCAGCGTCGCGCCGACGGTCTTGCCCTTGTCGTCGCGTGCCACCGTCACGTCGGCCGGCGCATACCAGGTGATGCGCCCGTTCGATTCGCGGTAGTAGGTCTCGGCCACCACCATGCCCTGCGTGAGCAGGTTCGTGAACGGCTCGTCCGAGCGCACCAGCCCTTCGTCGCGCATCAGCTTGTGGAAGAAGCGCGCGTAGAGCAGGTGCAGGATGGCATGCTCGATGCCGCCCACGTACTGGTCCACCGGCAGCCAGTAGTTGGCGCGCTCGTCCAGCATGGCCTGATCGTTGTCGGCGCAGGCGAAGCGCGCGAAGTACCACGACGATTCCACGAAGGTGTCCAGCGTGTCGGTCTCGCGCTGCGCCGGCCGGCCGGTGGCGGGATCCACGGCGTGCACGAAGTCGGGCCGCCGCGCGAGCGGCGCGGTGGGATCCTCGCCGTGGGCGTTCTCGGGCAGCACCACCGGCAGCATCGCGTCGGGCACCGGCACCTCGCCCGCCTCGGTGTGCAGCACCGGCACCGGACAGCCCCAGTAGCGCTGGCGCGACACGCCCCAGTCGCGCAGCCGGTAGTTGACCCGGCGCTCGCCGATGCCGTGAGCCTCCAGGTGCGCCGCGATGCGCGCGAAGGCGTGCTGGAAGTCCAGCCCCGAGAACGCGCCGGAGTTGACCGTGACCATGTCCTCCTTCGACGTCCAGGAGGCGGCCTGTATGTCGAGCGCGCTGCCGTCGGCGGGCGCGATGACCTGGCGGATCTCGAGCCCGTACTTGCGCGCGAACTCGTGGTCGCGCTCGTCGTGGCCCGGCACCGCCATGATCGCACCGGTGCCGTAGCCCATCAGCACGTAGTTGGCGACCCAGATCGGCACGCACTCACCGTTCATCGGGTTGATCGCGCGTCGCCCGGTCGCCATGCCCAGCTTGTCCATGGTCTCCAGCGACGCCTGCGTGGTGCTGCCGGCCTGGCACTGCGCGAGGAACGCGGCGAGCGACGCGTCGTCACGGGCGGCCTCCTGCGCCACCGGGTGGCCTGCCGCGACCGCCATGTAGGTGACGCCGAACAAGGTGTCCGGGCGCGTCGTGTAGACGCGCAGCGGCGTGCCGCCTCCCTCCAGCGCGAAGTCCAGCTCGACGCCTTCGGAGCGGCCGATCCAGTTGCGCTGCATGGTCTTGACCGCCTCGGGCCAGTCCAGCGCGTCGATGGCGCCGAGCAGTTCCTGCGCGTAGTCGGTGATCTTCAGGAACCAGTGCGGGATCTCGCGCCGCTGCACCACGGCGCCGGAACGCCAGCCGCGTCCGTCGATCACCTGCTCGTTGGCGAGCACGGTCTGGTCCACCGGATCCCAGTTCACCTCGGCCATGCGCCGGTACAGCAGTCCTTTCGCGTGCAGGCGGGTGAGCAGCCACTGCTCCCAGCGGTAGTAGCTCGGCTCACAGGTCGCGAACTCGCGCGACCAGTCGTAGGCGAAGCCCAGCCTCTCGAGCTGGCCTTTCATGTACGCGATGTTCTCGCGTGTCCACTGCGCCGGCGGCACCTTGTTCTGCATCGCCGCGTTCTCGGCCGGCAGCCCGAACGCGTCCCAGCCCATCGGCTGCAGCACGTTCTTGCCGCGCATGCGCTGGTAGCGGCTGATCACGTCGCCGATGGTGTAGTTGCGCACATGGCCCATGTGCAGCCTCCCGCTGGGGTACGGGAACATGGACAGGCAGTAGAACTTCTCCCGTGCCGGATCCTCGCTGACCTTGAACGCCTCGCAGCGCTCCCAGAAGGCCTGCGCGTCGCGTTCGACGGTTTCGGGATCGTAGCGGACGTCCATGCTGGGCTGTGTCATCGCGGCTGCGGGGAAACGCGCGAGGATAGCCGAACACGGCGCGCCAGAGGAGGGTGGACGGCGCTGGATTGGGGAACGCCTGCGGGGCGCGGCCTCAGGTCGGCAGGCTCCTCTTGCTGCCCAGCCACTTCAGCAGGCCATCCCACATCTCGAGGTCGCGCTCCACGCGCGAGGGCGCGATCTCGAAGATGCCCAGCCCGCGCTCCGCCGCGTGCACGTAGTTCTGGCTGTTGCGCAGCATCGCGGCGAACGGCATGCGGCGCCCGCCCGGCAGCTGCAGCCCGGTCAGGTACTGCTCCAGATCTTCGGTGCCCGGGGAGCGTTCGCGCACCCGGTTGGCCACCGTGGCCACGCGCACGCGGTTCTTCAGCACTCTGCCCACCTCCAGCAACTCGTCCAGGAAGTACTCGGCCGCGTTCAGGTCGATCATCGACGGCACCACCGGGATCAGCACCGTCTGCGCGCGGCCGAGCAGGCTCTCCAGCGCCTTGCCGCGGATTGCGGCCGGCGAGTCCATGATCACGTACTCGGTGCCGCGCGGCACCTTGGCATTGGCCTGGGTGCCCTCCACGCCGATGATCTCCGGGCGGTCTTCCGGGCGCAGTTCCAGCCAGTCCAGCGCCGAGCGCTGGCGGTCGTAGTCCACCAGTGCGGTCTTGTGGCCCTGGCCCGCGTACCACGCGGCCAGGTTGCAGGCGAGGGTGGTCTTGCCGGTGCCGCCCTTGGTGTTGAGCACGAGGATGGTGCGCATGGTTTCTCCCTTGGGTGGGTGGAGCCCGCCGCAATGCGCAGTGCCTCGTGGTCTGGGAGTCTGTGGTCCGCGATGCGGTACAGCTTCCCCCCCTTGGCTGCGCTGGTCTCTTCGGACCGGTGGAGTATAGCAATCACTTCCGCGCCGGCACCTGTCAAGCATCGCACACCCGGGATCAGGGCCGGAACAGCGCCACCCGCCGCTGCAGCGGGCGCGGATCGCCGCCGCGGCCGTAGCGCAGCGCTTCGTAGTCGCGGGTGATCTGGTGCACGCTCTCGCGCAGGTCGGGGCGCTGCGCCGCCACCCGCGCGGCAAAGTCACGCGGTCCCTCGGCCGGGCGGCGCGTGAGGCCGCGCCGCGCGAGCCGGGCGCAAAAGGTCGCGTACGCGGCGCGCACCGGGTCGCGGCGCACGCGGCGCGCGAACAGCCACAGCGCGAGCAGACCCAGCAGCACCGTGAGGCATGTCGTCAGCGTGATCACCAGCGCAGCGTGGCTCGCGGCGTCGATGCCCAGGCCCGCCAGCAGTTCGCGCTGGCGCGATGGCCCGTAGCCCAGCACCCAGGCGTTCCACGAGGTCTGCACCGCGTCCAGCGTCTGGCGCAGCCGGCGCAGCGTGTCGGCGATCGCGGGCGCGGGCGTGAAGCTCAGGCCGGCGGCGCCCACGGTGGGCGGGATCGCTGCGTTGATGCCCCGTTCGATGCGCTGCGGAACCACCGCGGAGGTGGGGTCCACGCGCGTCCAGCCCTGCCCCGGCAGCCACACCTCGGCCCACGCATGGGCATCGCGCTGGCGCACGACCAGGTAGCCGTTGATCGGGTTCTGCTCGCCGCCCTGGTAGCCCGTGACGACCCGCGCCGGCAGCCCCGCACCGCGCATCAGCACCACGAAGGCCGCGGCGAAATGCTCGCAGAAGCCCTCGCGGGTGCCGAACAGGAACTCGTCCACCGCATCGCCCTCGAGCAGCGCCGGCGTCAGCGTGTAGACGAAGCCTTCGCGGGCGAACCAGGCCATCGCGCGCGCGACCACCGCGCGCGGATCGCCCAGTTCCTCGCGCCAGCCGCGCGCCAGCGCCTTGGCACGGGTGTGGCGCGCCGCGGGCAGGTGCAGCAGAGCGTGCGCATCGCCGGGGGTGTCGCGCTGCAGCCGGTAGTGCGGATAGGAGCGCATGCGGTAGACCATCCGCGCGCTCACGTCGCGCGCGCTGCGCAGTTCCAGCGCCTCGGTCATCACCGCGCCCGCCGGCGTGGCCGCGGGCAGATCCAGCGCGAACAGCCAGCGCTTGCCGTGCGGTTCCAGCGTCACCTCGTAATCCAGCGGCTGGCCGTCGCGCTCGAAGCGCACCGGCCGTGGCCACGCGCCACGCGCGCCGCGGCTCCAGCGCCTGCCGTCGGTCACGTCCAGCACCGGCCCTCGCCAGTACCGCTGCGCAGGCGGCGGTGGCTGGCCGTGGAACAGCACCCGGAAGGCCACCGCGTCGGACAGCGACAGGTTGCTGATGTTGCCGGGGCTCATCTCGTCGCCCAGGCCCGAGACGCCCGACCAGGCATCCTTGGGCAGCCCCCACAGCGGACCGGGAATGCGCGGGAACAGCACGAACAGCACCAGCATCAGCGGGATCGCCTGCGCCACCAGCACGCCGGCGCGCTTGAAATGCGCGGGTATCGCCATCGCCGGCGAATGCCCGGCCGACGCGCCCAGCGCGATCAGCGTGGCGGTCATCACCGTGATCACCGCCAGCATGTACAGCCCGGTGACCATGCCCTGATCGAACAGGAAGTTGGTGATCACCAGAAAGAACCCCAGATAGTTCAGCACGTAGGCGTCGCGCAGCCCGCGTGCCTCCAGCAGCTTGATCCCGGCGAGCAGGGTGAGCATCGCGACACCCGCGTGGCGGCCGGTGATGGTGCCCATGCTCGCGTACACGGCGGGCACGATGGCCAGTGCGACGAGCACCACGATCACCCGCCGCGGCGGGCGATCATCGCCGTGGTGCACCCGCCACAGCCGCCATCCGCACAGCGCGATGAACAGCACGGTGATCCACGGCGGCAGGCGTGCCGCGTGCGGCGCGATCACCAGCGCGAGCGAGAGCGCGAGCCAGTTCATCCGCCCGGTGCTCAGGTGCCAGCCGGACAGTTCCGGATCGGGCGCGAACCACCTCACGCGCGGTCGATCCCGAACAGCGCCAGACGGCGCAGGCACGCGTCCAGGTGCGCCGGTCCGCTGGCGGGGTCCATGCGCACCCCGGCCAGTTCGAGCCCGTAATGCAGGCCGCGCGCATCCGCGTCCAGCACCCACGCCGCGAGCTGCGACAGCCGCGCCTCGATGCCACCGCCCGCCACGTCATCCAGACGCAGCATCACGTCGCTGGTCGCCGCGCCGTCGAACTGCTTGACCGGCAGCACGCCGCCGCGCGCCGCCGCCTTCCAGTGCACGTGGCGCGGCGAGTCGCCGCGCTGGAACTCGCGCAGCCCCGCGAAGTCGTCGCGCCCGCTGCCGCCATGGCCGTGATCGTCGCGCGTCTCGGCCAGACTCGCGGGCATGGGCTGCATGCCGTGGGGGCGCGGGTACACCAGTGCGCGCTGCCCCACCGGCACCCGGTACCAGGCCCGGAACAGGCCGAACGGTGCCCGGCTCGCGATGCACACGCGCTCGAGCACGCGCCAGCCACGCGCGGCGGTGGGCACCGCGAGCTCCGCCTGCAGCGAGCCGCCGGGGCCCACATCCAGGTGCAGCACGGTGTCGCCCGCGCGGCGGTTCTCGCTCAGCACCACGCCATCGCGCCGCGGGCCGCCGGGATTGTCCACCAGCACCGGGAAGCGGGCGACGGAGCCGGCGAACACCGGCTGCGCCGGCAACGCGCTCACCGCGAGCCCGGCCAGATTGCGATAGGTGTGCAGCATCGATACCAGCGCGAGGCTGGTGAGCAGGAAGGTGAGCGCGTAGGCCAGCGAGTTGTTGTAGTTCATCGCGCCGGCCAGCATCACCAGCAACGCGCTGGCGAAGGCGAGGCCCTGGCGCGTGGGCAGGATGTAGACGCGCTTGCGGGTGAGCGTGACTGCTGTGCTCACGGCACCGGAACGCGCGCGGCCAGCTCCGCGCCGGCGGCGGCGGGTGTCGCGCCCAGCGCGCCGTCACGGCCTTGCAGGCGATGGCTTGCCACCGCGGGCAGCACGGCTTGCACGTCCTCCGGAAGCACATGCTCGCGCGCATCCAGCAACGCCCACGCGCGCGCAGCGCGCAGCAGCGCGAGCCCGGCGCGCGGCGACAGGCCCACCGCGTAGTCCGCCGACGAGCGCGTGAACGCGACGATGTCCTGCACGTAGTCCACGATGGCGTCCGCGGCATGCACTGCGTCGGCCGCGGCCTGCGCGGCCTGGAATGACGCGACGTCCACCACCGGGTCGAGTGCCGCGAGCAGGCGGCGGCGATCCTCGCCCAGCAGCAGCGCCCGCTCCGCGCCGCGATCCGGATAGCCGACGTGGATGCGCATCAGGAAGCGATCGAGCTGGGATTCCGGCAGCGGGAAGGTGCCCACCTGGCGCTGCGGGTTCTGCGTCGCGACCACGAAGAAGGGGCTGGGCAGCGCCCGGCTCTCGCCGTCCTGCGTCACCTGGCCTTCCTCCATCGCTTCCAGCAGCGCGCTCTGGGTCTTGGGCGAGGCTCGATTGACCTCGTCGGCGAGCACCATCTGCGCGAACACCGGTCCTGGCTGGAAGTGGAAACGCGCGCTGTCGCGGTCGTACACCGACACCCCGATGATGTCCGCGGGCAGCAGATCGCTGGTGAACTGGATGCGCTGGAAGCTCAAGCCCAGCAGCCGTGCCAGCGTGTGCGCGAGCGTGGTCTTGCCAACTCCCGGCACGTCCTCGATCAGCAGGTGACCGCGCGCGAGCAGGCACGCCAGTGCCAGCCGCACCACATCGTTCTTGCCGAGCAGCACCCGCGCTGCGGCGTCCTGTATGCGCGTCAGTGCCGCATGTACCGGGGTGCGCGCCGCGCCGGAGACTCGATCGATGGTGAACAACTGAGGTCGCCCGGTCTCGCGCTGCGCGCGTCGAAGGCCAAGCTTACCAGCAGCGCCAGCGGCTTCCGTGCCCGTGGCGCACCGTTATAATCGCCGCCCCCCCTGGCCGCGACACCCGCCTCGCCATGCTGCGTATCCTCGACCAGCTTCCCGCAGGTCTGCTGGACCTGGACACCACCTGTCTGGCCGAGGCGCTGGGGGGGCCCACGTTGCTACGCATTCCCGGTCAGGCGCGCGCGCCCATGTTCGTCGCCACGCTGTTGCATGGCAACGAGACCACCGGCTGGGACGCGGCGCGCGCGCTGCTGCGCGCGTATCAGGGGCGGGTGCTGCCGCGGCCGCTGCTGCTGTTCATCGGCAACGTGCACGCGGCGCGGGTGGGCATGCGGCGGCTCGACGGGCAACCCGATTTCAACCGCATCTGGAACGGCGCGCCAGGTCCCGAGGGCGAGCTTGCCGCGCGCCTGCTCGAGGAGGTCGCGCGCGCGCGCCCGTTCGCCTGCATCGATCTGCACAACACCTCGGGCGAGAATCCGCTGTACGCCTGCGTGCACCGACTCGATGACGCAAGCCGCGCGCTGGCGCGCGTGTTCAGCTCGCGCCTGGTGCTGGTCAGCCATCCGCAAGGGCTGCTGTCGATGGCGCTTTCGGCACTGGCGCCGGCCGTGACCCTGGAGTGCGGCAAGCCCGGCAACGAGGACACCGTGGTGCACGTGAGCGAGTACCTGCGCGAGGTGATGGCGCTGGAGTCGCTCGATGCGATGCACTCGGATGCGCGCACTCATGCTGGCGAGGTGTTGCGTCCGGTGGCCACCGTGCGCGTGCCGGAGCACGTGAGTTTCAGCTTCCACGACGCCGGCGCCGATCTGCACTTCGTGGCCGGCCTGGACGCCCACAACTTCACCACCATACCGCGCGGCACCACCATCGCGGCGATACGCCCCGGCTGCGATGCACGCCTCGAGGCGCTCGACGTGAACGGCGCGGACGTCACCGATCGCTACTTCCGGCGCGATGCGGCGGCGGTGGTGACGGCGGTGCCGCTGATGCCGTCGCTGCTCACCGCGAACGAGCGCATCATCCGCCAGGACTGCCTGTGCTACGTGATGGAACGCCTGACGGAGTGACGGCTGCGCGCAGCAGCGGGCGATTCCGCGCAGCGTGGCAGCCACCGATTCTCGCCGGACACAGTGACATCGACATGAACCCGCCGATACGAGTCACCCGCGACGCCGCCACCGCCATCGTCACCATCGATCGTGAGGAGGCGGGCAACAGCATCAGCGCCGAGGTGGTGGACGCGCTGGACGGGTTCTTCCACGACGCGGGCCGAGATGTGGATCTGCGCGCGGTGGTCATCACCGGGGCAGGCGGGCGCTTCTTCGCGGCCGGTGGCGACGTGAAGCGCTACCGCGACTTGCGCAGCCGCGAGCAGCTGCGTGCCGTCTTCGAACACCCGCGCCGCCTGCTCGACGGTATCGAGAGCTTCCCGCTGCCGGTGATTGCCGCCATCAACGGCTGGGCGCTGGGCGGCGGCGCGGAGCTCAGCCTGGCCTGCGACCTGCGGGTGATGGCCGGCGATGCGCGCATCGGCTTCCCGTACGCCAAGCTGTCGCTGGTCGCCGGCTGGTACGGCGCCGAGCGGCTGGTGCGCGTGGTGGGGCAGGGGGCGGCGCGTGCGCTGCTGCTGCGGGGCGAGCCGGTGGACGCGTGCGAGGCGCACCGCATCGGCCTGGTCAACGAGATCGCGGCGCCGGGCGGTGCGCTGCAGCGTGCCACTGCGCTGGCCGGCGAACTCGCGGCCAAGGCGCCGCTGACGATGGGGGCGACCAAGCGGGTGCTCAACGCCATTGCCCGCGAATCGGCCAGCCATGCACGCGCCGTCGCCGACCGCGAGTTCGAAGAGCTGTGGGTGAGCGAGGATCATCGCGAGGCCGAGGCCGCGTTCGCGGAGAAACGCCCGCCGTTCTTCAAGGGGCGCTGACGCGGGGACTGCGGGAACGTGCCTGCCCGGCCGGCTGCAGACGGGAAAAAAAATGCCGCCCGGTGAGGGGCGGCAAGCGGGGGATGTCCAGGGGAGAGCCCGGACAGGAGGTGCGCCGGAAGCGGAGGAGAGAGCGGTCAGCATCCGTGCTGAAAACCGCGCCGGCGCACCAGTTCGAAGTTCAGTCCAGACCCAGGTCGCGACGCAGCGCGGGATCCAGATCGGTGGCGGATGCGGTCCGCACCAGCCCACCCTTGACCACCTGTACAGCCTCGCTCAGGAATTCGCGCAGTGCCGGCGGGACGACCGGCGCGCTGGACGTTTCCCGCGCGAACAGGGGAGACTGGGCCAGGTTCAGGTTCAACGCGGTCATGTGTTGAATTCCTCTCACGGGGATTTCCCTTCAACTGATGAGAAATCGTGCGTACTCTGTTATCGATGGAGTGCATGCTAGTTTTGCGGTTGCTCGTTGACAAACGATACTTTCTCAGTTCACATATGAGAAATTCTCAAGGTGACAATTCATGAGAAGGCTCCCTCCCCTGAATGCGGTTCGCGCCTTCGAGGCAGCTGCGCGGCGTGGAAACTTCAACCAGGCGGCCGAGGAGCTGAGCGTCACGCCGTCGGCGATCAGCCATCAGGTGCGTACGCTGGAGGAGTT
>Ga0326597_10013594_pt1 | contig 10696 bp, 12 predicted proteins | sample RVTome_12_FD_203789 | JGI IMG/M metagenome (GOLD analysis project Ga0326597, IMG submission 203789) | Soil microbial communities from uranium-contaminated site in the Upper Colorado River Basin, Wyoming, United States - RVT100D185 | ecosystem: Environmental > Terrestrial > Soil > Contaminated >... | reverse complement strand
TTTTCCTCCCGGACGTCCGCCATACCACAGGACGAGTCCCAGGCAAGACAGCACGAAGACGAGGGTGAAGACCGACACGGGGTCGGTCGGGAGAGAATCGATGATCTCGCGGAGTGTAAGACCTTCGTCCGACGCCGATTGGGCCAGGACGAAGAGAGCTGTGAACGCAAACATGGTCGCAAAGTCCTCCACCCGGTGGGTGGACATGAGTCATGGTGCTCCTCTCCAAGGTGGAGAGGAGATCCGATCAGCCGTGACGCCCGCGTCCGATCAGGACGATCAGGCGTTCGCTTGGACCCAGGGGGGTGCGTTCGCGGGAGAGGCCGAGAGGCCGAGCAGCCCGGTGCCGAGGCCGTCCTGACGGGGGACGCTCTGGTCGACGTCCGCCTTGGGCATGCGCCCCACGGTGTACTGTGAGCACGGCCGGTCCCGGGCGGCCCGCCCTCCTCCATCGCCGGGAGCGGTGCGTTCGCCATGGTCCGGTCGAGCGGTGCCGCGTACGGGCTCCGTGGCCTCGTCGGACCCTTGGCTGACGACGGGGTCCGCGAAGGAGGAGAGCGCAGGGTACTCCGCGTCCTGGCTCACGGCGGGGCCCGGCCCGACCGGACGCAACGACGAGGCCCCGGCTACTCCTGATAGGAGCGCCAGGGCCAGAATGCCAGCTCGGGAGCGGTGCTCCCGCATCGGTTGCATCCAGTTCGAGTGGCTCCGCGCGATCGGCCACCGGCCGTCTCTATCGGAGCGTCACGGCCAATCTAGTGCGAGGCGTCGCATGCTAAAAGCCTCCTCGGGTGGCGGCGTAACGGAAAAGAGAGGAAGACCCCGACCGGGCGCACGACGATCGTGCAGCCAGGAAAGGTCGGCTCGGTCGTCATCACCAGCACGTCGAGAGGGTCGGAGTCGTCACCTAGAGTACGCGGAATGAAGCCGTAATCGCCCGGGTAGTGGACCGCGGCGTACAGGATCCGGTCCAGGAAGAGGAGTCCGCTCTCCTTGTCGAGCTCATACTTGTTCCTCGAGCCGCGCGGGATCTCGATGAACGCGTTGAGGACGTCGGGGGGATCACCGCCAGCCGTCGGATCACAATTCCCTTTAGCGGGGACGTCTCCCTGGAGTCCTTCCGAGTTACGGCCAGCTGGCCGGGGCCCGAAGATGAGGCATGGGAGGGGGAGGAGCACCGGAAGGAATGGAAAGGACCGAATGTCCCGCACCGATTACATGAGCCCCGCCGTGGCCGTCGTCGTCGCCTTGGTGACCACCGGATGCCAGGAGGTCGCGACGTCGCCTGAGGTCGATCTCACACCGAGCTTCGCGAGGGCGGAGGCGCGGGTACGTCCTTGGCATTTGCCGAGCTGGCCCGTCGGGTCGAGGACCTCAACGCGACGCTCTCCGCGAACGGCCAAACCATACGGCTCGACTATCCGTGGCTGTTCGTCGTGGGCGGGGGCACGGATCCGTTTCAGCGGCTGCGCACCGGGTCGCGCTGGCCGATCTCGCAGCCCGTGTACATCCTGGACGCTTCGGACTTCACGACGGACCTGCCGTCCCCGGCGGTCGACGCCACGTTGACGACCGCCTTCGATACCTGGAACGCCGTGCCTGAGAGTCGCCTGTCGGCACAGCGAGTCGCCGACCCCGGCACGAACTTCGACGTTTTGGACGGCTTCTACGACCCTGCGGGTAACTGTGTCTTCCTGTACGACCTGACCTCTCCCAACCTCGACCTGGCGAACGGGCTGATCTTTCCGGAGGCGGACATCGTGGTCGGCGGCTGGCCCCCCGCCACGTACTTCAGCCAGTGTCTCGGCAGCGAGGACATCATCGGTGTGACGTGGACGTTCTCCGACGTCGACAGCGACGGAGATCAGTACCGAGACCGACTCTACGTCGAGCAGTTCTACAACCCGGCCTTCGCATGGGTGACGTCCGGATCGACGTTCCTGGACTTCGGCTCAGGCGTGGACCTGGAGACGATCGCCGCTCACGAGAACGGACATGCGCACGGGCTGGGGCACTTCGGCGGGCCCGTTTCGAAGCAGCCTTTCACCCTGAAGCCGAACGGGCGGGTGTTCAATCCGGAGGCCGTCATGAACCCCTTCTATGTGTTCGGCGAAAAGCGATCGCTCTACCCCGCCGACGTGGCGGGACTAGTGACGATGTACGCCGGGGGTCACTGATCGGGCGCGCTTAGCCGGGGAACCCCGTGGACGTCGCGGGTATCGATCTCTCCGTCAGGAATAAGCCCCGATCGCGAGGTAGCTACGTGACAGCCACCGAGGCGAAGAGCCCGGTCACGCTCCGCTGCGTGTTCTGCACCAAGCTCAACCGCGTCGACCTCACGCGCGCGGCCGATCGACCCGCGTGCGGCGACTGCGGGAAGCCCATGCTCCTCGACCGACCTGTGAAGGTCGGCCAGGACGACTTCGACAGGACGGTCCTGGCGTCGGGGGTGCCGGTGCTCGTCGACTTCTACGCCGACTGGTGCGCGCCGTGCCGGATGGTCGCTCCGTTCGTCGACGAGCTCGCGCAAGCTCACGTGGGGAAGATGCTCGTCGCCAAGGTCGATACCGATCGTGCTCCTGAGGTCGCGATGAAATACGGCATTCGCAGCATTCCCACGCTCATCGTGTTCAGGGATGGCGAGGAGGTCGAGCGCAGTGTCGGGTTCGAGCCGGAACGGGTGCGTGAACTGGTCGAGCGAGTCGTCGCATGAGCAAGAGCGAGCGCCACGCCCAGATCCTCGAGATCTTGCGCCAGAACCGGGTCACGAGCCAGGAGGCGCTACGCGAGCTGTTGCGCGCGCGAGGGGTGGATGCGACGCAGGCGACGCTGTCACGCGACATCCGAGAGCTCCGGTTGGTGAAGGTGCCCGCGGCGGACGGCACCGGCCACTACTCGCTTCCAGACGAGTGGGAGAGCACGCCGCCCCTGGAGTCGCTGCTCCCGACGCTCTTCCTCAGCGCAGACGGCGTGGACCACATGCTCGTCATCCACACCATGAAGGGAGGCGCGCAGACCGTGGCGGCCGCGATCGACTGGGAGGAGTGGCCCGAAGTCGTCGGCACGCTGGCCGGAGACGACACGATTCTTATCGTGCTTCGGGATCCCGCCGCCCTCCCTCGTCTGAAGGCCCGCGTCGAGGAGATGGCCGGGGCCGGATAGGCTTCAAGGCTCTGTCCTGAGAGAAATATGCATGATGGGCCGGACGTTGGTTCCGGCCTTTCTTTTGTCGGGGCCTTACTGCACTGTCCTCGTCAGGGTTGACGGAATACATTCGGGATGCATATTTATGCTTCACCGACCCGAGGGTCGGTGCCGATAGACACACCACGGAACCTACTGGGGACCGGGGGCAGAGGTTCGGGGCGCAGGCCCCCCGGCCGCTTTGGCGGGAAGCGGTCGGACCTCCGTCCCCGGGCCCTTTTTCACGAGCGCAGCGCGCGTTTCATACGGAAGAGAGCATGAAGGTCGTCCTAGGGTACTCGGGCGGGCTCGACACGTCGGTCATCGTGCCCTGGCTGAAGGAAAACTACGACGCCGAGGTCGTCTGCATGGCCGGAGACGTGGGCCAGCAGGGCGGGCTGGAGGGCCTCGAAGCCAAGGCGCTCAAGACGGGTGCCTCGGAGTTCTTCGGTGAGGACCTCCAGGACGCCTTCGTGGAGGACTTCGCGTGGCCGACCCTGAAGATCGGGGCCGTGTACGGACGGAAGTACCTGCTCGGCACCGCGATTGCGAGGCCGCTGCTGGCGCGCCGTCAGGTCGAGATCGCCCGCAAGGTTGGAGCCGACGCGGTGGCGCACGGGTGCACCGGCAAGGGGAACGACCAGGTGAGGTTCGAGCTAGCCTATGCCGCGCTGGCCCCTGATCTCGACGTCATCGTTCCCTGGAGGGAGTGGGAAATTCGTTCCCGCGAGGATGCGCTGGAGTATGCGCGTGCTCGCGGGATTCCCCTCGACGGGGTCGACCAGACGAAGCTGTACTCGCGCGACGAGAACCTCTGGCACATCTCTCACGAGGGCGGACCGCTCGAGGATCCGGCCTTCGAGCCAGAGGAGGAGATGTATCGGTGGACCACCGCGCCCGAGGACGCCCCGGACCAGCCGGAGTACGTCGAGATCGGTTTCGAGGCGGGTATTCCCGTCTCTGTGGATGGCCAGGCGCTCGACGGCGTCGGCCTGCTCCGGACGCTCAACGAGATGGGCTCCGAGCACGGCGTCGGCCGCGTCGACATGGTGGAGAACCGACTCGTCGGCATGAAGTCTCGCGGCGTCTATGAGACCCCGGGAGGCACGATCTTGCACGTGGCCCTCAAGGACCTGGAGTCGATCACGATCGACCGCCGCATCGAGGGCCTGAAGGACCAGATGGCCACGCGCTGGGCCGACATGCTGTACGAGGGTCGTTGGTGGACGCCGGAGCGGGAGGCGATCCAGGCCATGTCGAACGTCCTGTCCAGGAACGTCACCGGGTCGGTCCGGGTGAAGCTCTACAAGGGCTTGGCGCAGGTGGTGTCGAGGACGAGTCCGGTCTCGCTCTATCGTCAGGACCTGGCCAGCTTCGGATCGGCCGCCACGTACGATCAGGCCGATGCCGCCGGCTTCATCCGACTCTTCGGGCTGCCGATTCGTGCCGCCGTCTCCGTGGGCGAGGGCGAAGAGGCCGTCGCGAAGCTCATCCGAGAGGTCATCGCGGCCGGAGCGCTGTAGCACGTGGCCGGCCGCGACGCCACGCCGGAGGGCCAGGTCGGCGGTGAAGCCGCGGGAAAGGCGCTCTGGGGCGGACGCTTCGCTGAGGGCATGGCGCCCGCCATGGTTCCGCTCAACCTGAGCCTCGGGGTCGACGCGCGGCTCTGGCGGGAAGACATCCAGGGGAGCGTGGCGTGGGCGAGGGTGCTCTGCGGGGCGGGCGTGCTCACGGCCGAAGAGCGGGACGCCATCCTCGTCGGGCTGGCGACCGTGTCGGCACGCATCGAGGCGGAGGATTTCGCCGGGGCCGCCGAGGAGGACATCCACTCCGTCGTCGAGCGCATGCTCGGGGAAGCAGCGGGGCCGATAGCCGGCAAGCTGCACACAGGGCGCTCCCGGAACGACCAGTCCGCCACCGATGTCCGCATCTACGGCATGGCGTCGGCCGCGCGCGTCCGCTCGGAGCTCGCAGCGCTCCTGCGCGCTCTGCACGGTCTGGCGTCACGCGGCATCGACGTCATCATGCCCGGTTACACACACCTCCAACAGGCTCAGCCGATCCGAGCCGCGCACTGGGCGCTCGCCCACGTGTTCGCCTTTCTGCGGGACGTCGAGCGCGTCGACGCGGCCCATGCCGCCGCCGCCGTGCTGCCGCTGGGGTCCGGAGCGATTGCCGGGTGCCCGTTCCCGGTCGATCGCGAGGCGCTCCGCGACGAGCTCGGGTTCGCGCGCTTGAGCGAGAACTCCATCGACGCGGTGTCCGATCGTGACTGGATCTGCGACCTGACCTATGCCGGGGCGATGGTGGGGGTCCACCTGTCGCGGCTGGCCGAGGATCTCATCCTGTTCTCGAGCATCGAGTTCGGCTTCGTGCGTCTCTCCGATGCGTACTCGACGGGGTCGAGCCTGATGCCTCAGAAGCGCAATCCCGACGTCGCGGAGCTGGCCCGCGGCAAGTCGGCGCGTCTGGTAGGGAATCTGACCCGGATGCTCACGCTCCTGAAGTCGCTGCCGACCGGGTACAACCGAGACCTGCAGGAGGACAAGGAGGCGCTGTTCGACACGGTCGACACGCTCCTGCTCACTCTGCCGGCCGTTTCAGGTGCCATCGAGACCGCGCGGTTCGTGCCCGAGCGCATGCGTGAGGCGATGGCCTCCGAGCTGCTCGCCACCGATCTCGCGGACTACCTCGTGCGCCGAGGCGTGCCGTTCAGGACGAGCCACGAGGTCGTAGGCCGGCTCGTGAAGCGCGCCGAAGAGCGCGCCGTGTCCCTGTCGGGGCTCCGCATGAGTGATTTCCAGGCCGAGCACGACGCCTTCGAGGACGACGTGCACCAGGTGTTCGACTGGCGCGCGTCGGTCGACTCGCGGGACAGCACCGGCGGGACGTCGCTGCGCTCGGTCGAGCGTCAGCTCGGGGACGTATCCGACCGGCTGTCCGAGATCGACGCCAGGTAGCCAGGTAGCCCGGGGCCCCGCGAGCTCACCCGGGTAGCACCCGGCCCGCCGCGGCCGCGAACGGCCTCAGCGTCTCCATCAGGCTCGCGAACTCCGAGAAGTCCAGCGACTGATCACCGTCCGACGTCGCGGTCTCCGGTTGCGGATGCACCTCGATCAACAGGCCGTCCGCGCCGGCCGCGACAGCCGCGTAGGAGAGCGGCGCGACGAGGTCTCGCCGGCCGCCCGCGTGCGACGGGTCCGCGATCACCGGGAGATGAGTCTCCTGTTTCAGGACGGGGATGGCCGCCAGGTCGAAGGTGTTCCTGGTCGCCGTTCCGAATGTCCGGATCCCGCGCTCGCAGAGGATCACGTTCGGGTTGCCCTGACTCATGACGTACTCGGCGGCGAGCAACAGATCCTCGACCGTCGCCGACATTCCCCGCTTCAGGAGGACCGGCCTGCGCAGGCGTCCCACCTCCATGAGCAGGTTGTAGTTCTGCATGTTGCGCGCACCGATCTGCAGCACGTCCGCATACGAGGCGACGCGATCTACCTGACGCGTATCCATGACCTCGGTCACGATGGGCAGGCCGGTCTCCGCGCGGACCTCGGCGAGGATCTCGAGCCCCTCCTCTCCGAGGCCCCGGAACGAGTAAGGGGACGTGCGCGGCTTGTACGCGCCGCCGCGCAGCGCCCTGGCCCCGTGTGATTGGGCCGTCTTCGCGGTCGAGAGGAGCATCTCACGATTCTCGACGGAGCAGGGCCCGGCGATCACGACAATCTCCGGCCCTCCGACCTTGGTGTCTCCGAGCGGGATGCGCGTCGGGTCCGCCGCGAAGTCGCGCGAGGCCAGCTTGTAAGGGCGCATCACGGGATGGACCGTGTCCACGCCCGGTATCGACAGCAGGGACACCCCTTCGAGACGACTCTCGTCGCCCACGCACCCGATGACGGTGCGGTGCTCGCCTTGGGACACGTGCGTTCGCAGGCCCAGCGACTCGACGCGTTCCCGAATGTGATCCAGCTCGTCCTGGGTCACGCCCCGCTTGGTTACGATGATCATTGAGAGTTCCTTCGTAGGGGCTCAGCCCCCTGGGTGACGGGCATGAAAAAAGCCCCCGACGAAACGTCGGGAGCCCGAATGCTCTTCCGTGCGATCTATCGAGCTATGTGCGCACGGAACAGCGCGGGGCTCCCGCGTGGGTCGTCCGCCAGTATCGATACTCGTGTCCGCGTTGCGCTTGCATGGACAGTAGGATGGCGGAGGCAGGGACGGGGTGTCAACCTGGAATACGCTTCGCGGCTCAGGTACATTTGCGACGGCTTCGCCCGACGGAGGTCCCGACGCTACGATCCCCGCCGTTCGCGGCACCCCCATCGCCCGTGAGGAGTGCACCCTGGCTACCCCGGATTCGTTGGCCGAGTGACTGGACCGCATCGCGCTCCCTTACGGCGAGCGCGCCGATGAGTGGGGGTGTGGAGGAGCTGAAGCGTCGGGCCGCCGAGGCCGCGTTCGCGTACGTGCAGAGCGACATGGTGCTCGGCCTCGGGACCGGCAGCACGGTGGCCCATCTCCTCGACCTTTTGGGCGACGCGGTCCGCTCGGGTGTCCTGTCGGGCATCGTCGCCGTGCCGACTTCGGTGCGCACCGAGGACAGGGCGCGCGAGCTCGGGATCCGGCTGATCGGTCTCGATGAGCGTCCGACGCTCGACCTCACCATAGACGGTGCGGACGAGGTGTCCCCCACGTTGGGGCTGATCAAGGGCGGGGGTGGCGCGCTCCTGCGGGAGAAGATGGTGGCGCAGGCCTCGGAGCGGGTGGTGATCATCGCCGACGCGGCCAAGGTGGTTGACCGGCTGGGGACCACGTTCCCGCTGCCGGTGGAGGTCGTGCGCTGGGGCTGGGAGTCCCACGTGCGCTTCCTGACGGAGTGGGGCGCGCGGGCCGAGCCGCGGGTCGGGCCCGACGGCGCATTCGTCCAGAGCGACAACGGTCAGCTCCTGCTGGACTGCCGCTTTCCTGATGGCATCCGGAATCCCGACGCGCTCGAGGCGGCTCTCGCGGCCCGCGCGGGCATCGTCGAGACGGGACTCTTCCTCGGACTGGCATCGGAGGCGCTGATCGCATCCGAAGACGGCGTCACACGGATCGGGCGATCCGCATGAAGATCGCCCCGTCCATCCTCTCGTGCGACTTCTCCCGGCTCGCCGAAGAGATCCAGGCCGCGGAGGCCGGCGGGGCGGACTGGATCCATGTCGACGTGATGGACGGTCACTTCGTTCCGAACATCACGATCGGTCCCGTCATCACCGAGGGCGCGAGGCGGGCCACCGACCTCCCGCTGGACGTCCACCTCATGATCGAGGCGCCGGAGCGCTACCTGGCCGCCTTCGTGAAGGCCGGCGCGGACAGCCTCACCGTCCATCAGGAGGTGTGCGCCGATCTGGCCGACATCGTCGGACGGATCCACGAGCTGGGCGTTCGCGCTGGCGTGGCGGTGAATCCCGATACGCCTCTCGAGACCGTCCGCCACGTCTTGGAGGACGTGGACCTGTTCGTGATCATGTCCGTTCATCCCGGGTTCGGGGGTCAGAAGTACATCTCGGGCAGCACCGAGAAGATTCGTGTCGCCCGGTCGATGCTCGTCGAGATGGGCTCGAGCGCCGAGCTCGAGGTCGATGGCGGCATCGACGCGCTCAACGCCGTGGAGGCCGCCGAAGCGGGCGCGAGCGTTCTGGTCGCGGGGTCGGCGGTGTACGCGCATTCCGGTGGTGCCGCCGCGGGTGTTCGCGCCATCCGGAAGGCCGTCGGCGCGTGAGACTTTCCGGTCGTTCCTGCCGGTCGATAAAGGTTGGCGACGAGCGCCCGCCGGAGCTAGACTCGTGCAGTTCCTCAGACCCCCCAGGATCCTTCAAGCATGACTGAATCCCAGATCATCGACCCCCAGGCGTTGGAGCGGCTCCGGGAGTGGGGAGGAGACAAGCTTGCGGGTCAGATGGTGCGGCTCTTTTTGAAGAACTCCGGCGCCCGCATGGACCAGATCCGCACCGGAGTCGAAGGCAGCGATCTCGTTGAGGCGGAGCGCGGCGCCCACTCGCTCAAGTCCAGCGCGGCCAACATCGGTGCGGAGTCGCTCCGGACACTCGCCACGCGCATGGAGAGCGCCGCTCTGGAACACGATGAGATCGAGGCACGCTCGATGCTGCCGGATATCGAGACCGCCTACGCGGACGCGATGAAGGAGCTGAGGAGGATCGAAAAGGAGATGAAGGAATGAATCCCAAGATCGCCGTCGTCGAGGACAACCCCGACAACCGCATGCTCGTGCAAGCCCTTCTCGAAGACCGCTACGAGATCTCCGAGTACGAGACGGGCGTCGAGGTTGTGGACGGACTCGGCGGCAACATTCCCGACCTGGTGCTGCTGGACATCTCGCTGCCGGAGATGGACGGCACCGAGGTGCTCGCCTGGATCCGGAGCCAGGACGAGCTGAAGGACATTCCCGTCATCGCGCTCACGGCACACGCGATGGCGGGTGATCGCGACAAGTATCTCGCCGCGGGGTTCAACGACTACGTGATGAAGCCCATCATTGACGAAGACGTTCTCATCGAGGCAATCGAGCGTTGCCTGAGCGCGACCCTCTGACGCCCGAAGCAGTTTCGCCGCCACGAGCGTCCGCTCGACCCGGCTCTCCCGTCCTCGTCGGCGTGAGCGAAGACGAGCTGGGGAGTCCCGATCGCGCGCAAGAGCACGCGACACTCTATGGGGTCCTGTTCGTCGTTCTCGTCGGGGGTGCCGTCCTACTCCGACAGCCCTTCGTCTCGCTGAACTGGAGCACGGCACCGGCGACGCACACGCTGCTCGAGGCGATCGCCACGGTGTTGGCGTTCATCATCGGCGGGCTCGCGTTGGTGAGGTTCTACAGCCGAAAGCAGATCACTTTCCTCTTCATCGGCTGCGGCTTCTTGGGCGCGGCTTTGTTGAATCTCAACCACGCCCTGGCCACGAGCGATTTCTTCCTCAACGCCCAGGTCGAGCTCAATCCCGCGATCAGACGTGGCGACGTCTTCGCGTGGACCTGGACGGCCGAACGCGTTTTCCTCTCGATCTTCCTGTTCGTGAGCCTGCTCCTGTGGCGCCAAGAGGTCCGTGCGGAGGAGGGCGAGGGCATCTCCGAGGGGTCCGTGTACGGAACCGCTGTGGTTCTCACGATCTCCTACTTGCTGTTCTTCCAGTACGTGCCGGTCCTGGGCCAGATGACCTTCCCGACTTGGGCCATCAGCCGGCCTACCGAGTTCATCCCTGCGCTCTTCTTCCTGCTGGCCTTCATCGGCTTCTTCCGGAAGGGTACCTGGCGACACGACGCCTTCGAGCATTGGCTTCTGGTTTCGCTCCTGATCTCCGCGCTCGCGCACGGAGCCTTCATGGCGTTCTCCGAGCAGCGCTTCGACGCGATGTTCGACGCGGCGCATCTCCTGAAGGTCACCAGCTACGTCGCCATCCTCTCCGGCCTGCTGTCGAGCGTGTACGAGACGTTCCAGCGCGAGGCGCAGGCGCTCGACGCCCT
>Ga0326597_10013593_pt1 | contig 10696 bp, 13 predicted proteins | sample RVTome_12_FD_203789 | JGI IMG/M metagenome (GOLD analysis project Ga0326597, IMG submission 203789) | Soil microbial communities from uranium-contaminated site in the Upper Colorado River Basin, Wyoming, United States - RVT100D185 | ecosystem: Environmental > Terrestrial > Soil > Contaminated >... | reverse complement strand
AACATGGTGTTCGTCCACGACGTTCTCGATCGCCACTCCGCCGACGCCCTCCGCCTTCACCTGCTTTCGCACTCCTACCGCCATCCGTGGAACCACCCGATGGATGCGGAGATCACCACCGACCCCCTGGCGGCGAAGCTGGCTGCCGCCTTCGCCAATGTACCGTCTGCCACCGCCGACGACGTCGAACGCTACGGCCTTCCGTTCTTCGACGCGATGGCCAACGACCTCGACACTCCGACCGCACTAGCCGAACTCGAGCGGCTGGCCGACGCCACCGACCCCACCGCCCAGGCCACCGGCGCCAAAGTGGCCCGCGAAACCCTGGGCCTCACCTTAACCGCCTGAGCGTCCCGCAGCTTGTCATCCTGAGCCGCGACCACACCCGAATCGAGCAAACACACCACCAGGCGAAGAGATCTGGGGAGGGGCAAACTCCCTTCGGCGCGCACGGCACCCGCAACCACCACCAGCCTCCGGCCCGCTCATCCTTCGAGAGCCTCAGGATGAGCGGAGCGACCGTTTGCTTTCCAGCCGACATCCACCCTGCCGACATCGCCAGCCGCTATTTCTGAGCATCCTCCGGCCGCACAACCCGCTCCGCCGCCGCCCGAAAGCGCACCTTGTGCTCATCCCCCTGGCGCAACTCCAGGTTGTGCTCCAGCTCGCGCTTGGCCGCCTCCAACGTCCCGGCGGCGATGTCGATTACCTCTTTCGAGGCCGCCAGCGCAGCGGGCGAGTGCTCGGCAACCTGCCCGGCCATTTCCAGCACGACCCTCTCGAGGTCCCCTTGCTGTACCACGTGGTTCGCCAGCCCGATCCGCAGCGCTTCGCCGGCGTCCACCGTCCGCGCCGTGAAGATCAGTTCCTTGGCCATCGGCGCGCCCACGATCGACGGCAGGCGGCTCGCGCCCACCACCAGCCCGTAGCTCGCGCCGACGAACCGGAACCGCGCGTTCTCCGAGCACACCCGGATGTCGCAATTGATCGCGATGGCCGCGCCACCCCCGTAGGCGTACCCGTTCACGGCGGCGATCACCGGCTTCCGCACCCGCGCCAGCCGCACCACCGCCTGTGCGGCAAAGTCCCTGCGTTCCGCCCCGTCCGGCAGGAACGCCGCCTCCGCCATATCGGCCCCGGCGCAGAACGCCTTTTCGCCGGCGCCGGTCAGCACGATCACCCGCACCCCTTCGTCGGCTTCGATCGCATCAAGGCAGGCGATGACGTCGCCCGACATCTGCTTGCTGATAGCGTTGTGCTTCTCCGGCCGGTTCAACCGGATGACGGCGGTAGGGCCATGGGATTCGAGGATGAGTGCTTCGTAGGTTGTCACGGGAGTGATGTTAGCACCGGTCAACCGAGCAGCGCCCGATAGATCGCCTCGGTGTTCGGCGAGGGCTGGGTGCCGAGATCCGATCGCAAGGCATCTCGGAGTCGGCGATAGGCGGCGATCGCATCGGCGGGCTGGCCGGCCGCGGCGTGGGCTCCCATCAGCAGTTGGTAGCCACGTTCGTTCAATGGATCCTCCGAGAGCAGATCCAAAGCGGACTCAATGGCGAGGTTTGCGTCGCCGATTGCCAGCCATATCTCCGAGAGCGCCACCAGGGAGCGCAAGAGCACTCGCCGAAGTCGAGCCCGGTAGTCGGCCGCCCAGGGCAAATCGATGTCCGCCAGGAATGGGCGCCGGGCGATCATCGACGCCACGACGGTGCGGCCGTACGCAGACTTGCAGTCGCCACGGCGAATCGCCCCTTCCGCACCGTCCAGCGCGTCCAGGGCAGCGTCGACGTCGATCCACGTCGCGGTGGGCAACCTCAGCCGATAGTTGCCCGCGATAGACTCCAGTGTCGTGCCGGGAAGCGCCCGCGCCGCCGACTTGATGCGGCTGAGGACAGCGCTTACCGCGGCCTCCCAGGCGGGCGGCGGCATGTCTTTTCCCCATAGGAGGGCGACCAGCTCAGAGCGCGACACCGTCCGGCGATGATGCAGCGCAAGGTAGGCGAACGCCAGACGGGCCTGGCGGCCACGAAACGCCGGCTCGCGCAGGAGGACCTCGCCTTCATGCTCGACGATGATTGGGCCGGTCAGGTACACACGTAACGTCATTGCAATGGAATGCCAAGGAATCGCCAAACGAAAAGATCGTCGCCGTGCCTATTATGCCCGCAGAAAGGAGGTACTCACCATGACAAAAGCGATTACCTGCCCGTGCGGGTGGTCCACCAGCGCTGACAGCGACGACGACCTCGTCAACGCAGTGCAGAAGCACGCAAAGGAAACCCACGACCAGACCGCCACGCGCGAGGAGATCCTGGCGATGGCGAAGCCGGCCTAGAACCGCAAAATGCAGAGAAGCCCCCGCACTCTTGCGGGGGCTTCTGCTTCGTTCTGAACTAGATCGCCAGCACGTGGACCGCGACCGCCGCCGGGTCGCCCTTGACCATGCCGCCGCCGTTCTCCGTCAGGCCCACCTTCGCGTTCTTGACCTGGCGGTCGCCGGCTTCGCCGCGCAATTGCGTGAAGATCTCGTAGATCTGCGCGGCGCCTGTGGCCCCGATCGGGTGGCCCTTGGAGATCAGCCCGCCGCTGGGGTTCACGGGAATCGGGCCGTCGATGTACGTCGCCTTGGAGTCGATCAGCTTGCCACCTTCGCCCGGCGCGCACAGGCCAAGCTCTTCGTACAGCACCAGCTCGGCCGGCGCCGACGCGTCGTGGCACTCCACCACGTTCAGGTCCTCCGGTCCGATACCGGCCATGTCGTACGCCTTCCGCGCGGTCTGCACAGTGACATCAGCCTCGCCGGGCGTCCGGTCGAAACCGGAGTTCAGCACCGAGGCCTTCACGTACACCGGCTTCGAGGTGAACTGCCTGGCGATATCGGCCGACACGATCACTGTCGCCGCCGCACCGTCGCCGATCGGCGAGCACATCAGGCGCGTCAACGGCTCTGCCACCGGCGGCGACGCGAGCACGTCCTCGAGCGAGTAGACCTCGCGGTACTGGGCGTGCGGGTTGAGCGAACCGTTATAATGGTTCTTCACGGCGATCCGGGCGAACTGCTCCTTCGTCGTGCCGTACTTGGCCATGTGTGAGCGCGCAAACGCCGCGTAGAAGTCCATGAACATCGAGCGCTTCTCACCGGCGCCTTCCGCGACGTCTGGGTTGTCCTGCGCGGCCTTCTCCTTGGCGGCGGCAGCGGCCGCCTGCATCTGCTGCACCCACTCGACGTCAACCGCCGAACCGATCGCCTTGAACGACCGCGTCTTGTCCTCGTGGTAGAGCTTCTCCATGCCGACTGCCAGCGCGATGTCGTACATCCCCGACGCCACGTACATCCACGCCACGTGGAACGCTGTCGAGCTGCTGGCGCAGGCGTTCTCGGTGTTGATGATCGGAATGCCACCGATGCCCATATCCCGCAGGGCCACCTGGCCGCGGATCATCTCCTGGCCGGTAATCAAGCCCGCCGTAGCGTTGCCGACGACCGCGACCTGCAGCTTCTTCTTGTCGATTCCGGCGGAACTCAGGGCGCCGTTTACAGCCTCGGCGGCGATGTCTTTCATGCTGCGGTCCAGGAATTTGCCGAATTTGGTCATCCCGGCGCCGACGATAGCGACTTCTCTCATTGCGCTCCTCCTTGGTTCGGTTGCAGGCTCCGAGAGCCAGCCGAGTCAAGTATAGAACACTGCAACATATCGGGTATCTGAAAGTCCAGATTTAATACTTGATTGCGCACGGAGGCCGCAGGAGGATTGTTGATAGGAGCCAGAAAGCAGCCAGAAAGGTGGAACCGTTGACTCAACCTCAGAAGAAGTCCCTTGAAACCCCGGATCAAGTGCTGAACATGGAGTACGGGAAGGTCGCCATCGCCGAGATAGCCGGCGCCGGCGTTGGCAGAGCGACGTTCGAGCCGGGATGGAAGTGGTCCGATCACGAAAAACCTGTCGTTGGCGGCGGGGACTACTGCGAGGCGCCCCACTTCGTCTACCTGGCCGCCGGTCAGCTCAAGGTAGTATTCAAGGACGGAGTCGAACTCGACCTCAAGGCGGGCGACGTCGCGACCCTTCCGGCCGGACACGACGGCTGGGTCGTCGGGGACGAGGCGGTTGTCATGCTCGACTTCGGCGCAGTGGCCAAACCGTTCTAAGGACCGTTCGTCTAGCGCGCGTCTGCCACGGCCTCCCGCATGTCCTCGAGACTGATCTGGCCATCCGCGCGCCTGGAGACCACGCCGTCCGGGCCAACGATCACGCTCGTCGGCATCCCCAGGCCGCGGTACCGCTCGTACAGGGTGTCGTCGGGGTCGATGCCATCGATATCGAACGTGACGCCCTCTCCGCCATCAAGGTTAGGCAGCGTCTCGAAGAACTCTCGCGCGTCGTCCAGGGGCTCGCGTCGCGCCACCGTGATCACCACAAGGTCGTCGGTCTCTTCGTCGAGGACGGCGATGTCCGGCAGTTCGTCGCGGCAGGGTACGCACCACGTCGCCCAGAAGTTCACGAACACCACCTGGCCCCGGAAATCGCTCAGCCGGTAACGCTCGCCGTCGTAGTCGGAGATCTCGAAGTCTGGCGCCAGCTTGCCGGCCTCGGGACCAACATCCATCTCATCCGCGCCCGGCGTGTCGAGAAGTTCGACCGCCTCGCCCTCGCCGCGGTTCCCGAACAGCCCCGCGACCACCAGCACGGCGATGACGGCGCCCACAATCGCGACGAGACCGGCCAGGGCCATCAGCCGTTGCTTTGGCGTGCGCGCAAATTCCGACATCAGGCGTCCGATGAGAGGTCGTTCAGGAAGCCGACGTTGAAAAGTTCGTTGAGGTTGATCAGGCTGTCCGTGAACACGAGAATGCCGATCACGATAAGCAGCGCCCCGCTGAGGTAGTTGATCGCTCCCATGTAGCGCTTGAGGTAGGTGTACACCGGTTTCACCGAATTGTAAGCGAGCCCCATCGCGAGGAACGGTATCGAGAGCCCCGCCGAGTACACCATCAGCAGCGCACCTGCCCCAGCCACGTTGTCGCTGGAAACCGCCAGTGTCAGGATCGCGCCGAGCGTCGGGCCGATGCAGGGACTCCATCCCGCCGAGAACGCCGAGCCAACGAAGAACGACCGCGCGTACCCCACCCTGGCGCCGTGACCGACGTCGAGCCGCCGCTCCTGGTCGAGCAGCGGGATCGTGATGACCCCTGCCAGGTGCAAGCCCATCACGATCAGGAGGGTTCCGGCGACTTTCAGGATGATGTCCTGGTTGTCCTTCAGCGCGTAGCCCACAAGTCCCAGCGAAACACCGAACACGACGAAGACGACGGCGAACCCGGCGACAAATGCCACCGAGTGCAAGAATGGGGACGGTGGGTTAGGCCGCGCCGGCATCAGCACCGTCACCACTCCCCCCGGACCGCCGCCCACGGACTGCACTCCCACGCCCTGCACCGGCGTGCCCTCAAGCGTCGCGCCCGTTAGATAGCCCAGGTAAGCCGGCACCAGTGGCAGCACACAGGGCGACGCCACGGACAGCAGCCCCGCGACAAACGCGAGGGCGATGCTGACGCCGCCTATCTCAAACAACTCATATCCCTACCAGAGTCTACGTGACCCCTCTCCATGATAGATTCGGCATCATAGCGCAAACAACGGGCCAGAAGTCACCACCTTTGACCCCCCAAACGGCCTGCGTTAAATTGATGCTCGCTCGCACGCCACGCTAACCACCGCACCGGAGGACGCCCGCATGGACTACGCCCCGATCGCCAAACCGCCCCTCGAAGCCTTCAAAGTGAAGCCCAACCTCCGGGACTGGAGGGAAGCCCGCGAGCAGGTGACGTGGGAGCAGGTCCGTAGCGAACTCGACGGCACCCCCGGCGGCGGGCTCAACATGGCGTATGAGTGCCTCGACCGGCACCTCAAGACGGATCGCCGCACGAAGCCGGCGATGCTGTGGGAAGGTAAGAACGGCGAGCAAGAGACCTACACCTTCGAGGACATGGTCAAGGGCGCCAACAAGGCGGCCAACGGCCTCCGCGCCCTCGGAGTCGAAAAGGGCGACCGCGTGTTCGTCTTCCTTGAACGCACCCCGGAGTGCTACTTCACGGTGTTTGGGACGCTCAAGCTGGGGGCGATCATTGGCCCGCTCTTCTCCGCCTTCGGGCCCGACGCTGTCAAGGACCGCCTCGAAGACTCCGCCGCAAAGGTGCTCGTCACCAGCCCGGACCTCTGGGCCAAGGTGAAGGACATCCGCGCCGAACTCCCCGGGCTCGAGCACGTCGTTCTCGTCACCCGCCGCCACGCCGCCGAACCGGCTGCCGGCGAGGTACTTTGGGACGACGTCATCGCCGGCCAGTCCGACGACTTCCAGACCCTCGACACCGACCCCGAGGATTGGTCCGTAATGCACTACACGTCGGGCACCACCGGCAAGCCGAAAGGCGCGGCGCACGTGCACAACGCGATCGTCGGGCAGTACGCCACCGGCAAGTACGTCCTCGACTTCCACGACGACGACATCTACTGGTGCACCGCCGACCCCGGCTGGGTGACCGGCACCTCGTACGGCATGTTCGCGCCGTGGTCGAACGGCGTCACCAGCCTCATCTACGAGGGCGGCTTCAGCGCCAGCCACTGGTACGGCCTCATCGAGAAGTACCGGGTAACCGTCTGGTACACCGCCCCGACCGCCATTCGCATGCTGATGAAGGCCGGCGATGAGGCGCCGAAAAAGCACGACCTCTCGTCGCTGCGCTACACGATGTCGGTAGGCGAGCCCCTCAACCCCGAGGCCGTCGTCTGGAGCGACAAGGTGCTCGGCCTGCCGTTCCACGACAACTGGTGGCAGACCGAGACCGGCGCCATCATGATCGCCAACTACCCTTCGATGGAGATCCGCCCCGGCAGCATGGGCCGCCCGTTCCCAGGCATCCACCCCGCAATCATCGACGACCACGGCAACGAGGTCGCGCCCGGCGAAGAAGGCAACCTCGCGGTGAAGCCCGGCTGGCCATCGATGTTCCGCACCTACTGGCACCGCGAAGAGCTGTACAACTCGCGCTTCCAGAACGGCTGGTACATCACCGGCGACCGCGGCCGCATGGACGCGGACGGCTACTTCTGGTTCGTGGGTCGCGCCGACGACGTCATCAATACGGCCGGCCACCTCGTGGGCCCCTTCGAGGTCGAGAGCGCCCTCATCGAGCACCCAGCCGTCGCTGAGGCCGGCGTCATCGGCAAGCCCGACCCCGTCGCCATGGAGATCGTGAAGGCGTTCGTGGCCCTCAAGGACGGCTACGAACCCACCGACAAGCTCCGCCGCGAGCTCCTCGTCTTCACGCGCGGAAAGCTGGGCCCCAGCGTCGCCCCCCGCGAGATCGAGTTCATCCCGACCCTCCCCAAGACGCGCTCCGGCAAGATCATGCGCCGCCTGCTAAAGGCCCGCGAGATGGGCTTGCCGGAGGGCGACACGAGTACTTTGGAGGATTGAGTGACGGCGCGAATAGTTAATGTCTACTACGACCCCGAAGGCGACTTCCTTGACGTCATCTTCGACCGCGCCCCGGGCTACTTCATCGACACCGACCGCGATGAGGTCATGAGCAAGGTCGCAATGGATGGCCGATTCATCGGCTTCCAAATCATCGGCGTCACCAAACTCAAAGGCGCGCCGATTGAGGTTAAACTCACTCCATGACACCCACCGTCGCCGCCGTCTCCCTCAGCCCCACGCACACCATGAGCAAGCCCAACCAGGACGCCATCCGCCTCCTCCCCGGCCTGGGTGTTGAGGGCGACGCTCACTCCGGCGAGACCGTCAAGCACCGCTCCCGCGTCGCCCGCGATCCCACCACGCCTAACATCCGCCAGGTGCACTTGATCCAGTCGGAACTCCACGACGACCTCCGCGAGCAGGGCTTCGATATCAGCGCCGGCCAAATGGGCGAAAACGTGACCACGGTGGGCCTCGACATCCTCGGGCTCCCAACCGGCGCCCGCCTCCGCCTCGGCAAGACCGCCGTCGTCGAGGTCACCGGCCTGCGTAGCCCCTGCGTCCAGCTCGACGGTATCGCCAACGGCCTGATGAAGGCCTGCCTCGGCCGCGACGCCGACGGCAACCTGGTTCGCAAGGCCGGCGTCATGACCATCGTGCTCGAAGGCGGCGACGTACGGCCCGGCGACCAGATCACCGTCGTCCTCCCACCCGGACCGCACCGCCCGCTGGAGCCTGTGTAGGGGATGGACGCCCGTGACGCTGCCTCTCGAAGTCGCGCCGCTCGTCGATGCCCTTCTCGCCGGGATCCGCACAGCGCTGAGCGATAACCTCACCGGCTTCTACCTTCGCGGCTCCCTCGCCCTCGGCGACTTCAACCCCGAAACGAGCGACGTCGACATCCTTGTTGTCACGGAGCGCCCCGTCTCCGACGCAGAGTTCGAGGCGCTCTCCGTATTGCACAAGCGGATCAACCCGCGCGACAACCAGTTCGGCCGCCACTACGAAGTCGCCTACATCGACCGTGCGTCCCTCAGGCGCTTTCGCCCCGGCGAGCGCAACCACCCCACCGTCGGCACAGACTGGCCGTTCGTCCGCGCCGAGCACCGCGACAACTTCGTAATCGAGCGCTGGATAGTCCGCGAGCACGGCGTGTCCCTGCTCGGCCCCGGCCCGAAGACACTCATCGACCCAATATCAGCGCAAGAGCTACGAGACGCCGCAGCGAGCGAACTCCGCATGCGCGTCGACGACTGGGCCGGCGAAGGCGTGCCGCCACCCACGTGGCTCACTCCGCGGAACTACCAGGCGTTTGAGATCGAGACCATCTGCCGCGGCCTCTACACCTGCAGGCTCGGCACACTCCCCACCAAACCGCAGGCCGTCGTGTGGGCTCTCAACGCCCTCCCCGACCGGTGGCGCGGCGTAATCCTCTGGTCGCAAGCCCATCGCAACGACCCGACACCTGACATATCGGCTCTGGTCGAAATGATCCCCTTCGCCCGCTGGGCAGCGGACCACGTACGCACGTAATGTGTACGGTGCTAGAATCACGGCAACGATGAGCGCAACCCGCCCAACTTCACGCCAGGACCTCGTTTCCACGCTCGTCGTCGGCCTGTTCGGCGCATTCACGCTCGCGCTGGGCTTCTGGGCGATCCTCGACACCACCTCGTTCTACGACAACATCGCCGAGTTCCCGCCCTACAACGAACACTTCCTGCACGACCTCGGCGCGTTCCAGATCGGCCTCGGCGCAGCGCTCGTCCTCGCCGTCGTCTGGAAGCGCGATGCCATCCTCGCGGCGCTCGGCGGAGGCGCCGCCGGCGCTATCGGCCATGGAATCGTCCACATCACGGACGAGGACATGGGCGGCCGGGCCAGTGACCCCTTCACCCTCGGCCTCATCGCCCTGATCCTGCTCGGTACGTTCGCGTGGCGGCTCTCCGCCCGATACCGCGCCTAGTCCCCCGCTCCCGCTCCCGGCGCAATCCCCACCGCCTCCTCGATGGCGTGCTCGGTATCCTCGATCGCCCGCCGTCCCATCACCATCAGATCGTGCGCTCCCAGCTTCAGCCGCCACATCGCCACGACTCCAGCCAGCACCCCGAAGAAGATCATCAGCAAATGTGTACCGACGGAATACGCCAACGCTTCACCGCTGGACAGGCCCAGCAACACGAGGAGACCCGTAAGCGTGCCTTCGTAGATGCCGATGCTGGTCGGGACGAAGTGCGCCGAGACGATGAACGACGCCGTCATCATCACCAGGATCGCGTCCGCGAACGACAGGTCCAGCCCGAACGCCTGGCCGAACGTCCAGTACATCACCGCCTGCACCATCCACCCCGCCAGCGTCAGCAGGAAAGCCCGGATCGAGGCGCGCCAGTCCGTCAGCAGGTTCAGCCCCTGCAGCGCCTCCGGCAGCAGCCGCCCCACGATCCGCCGCAGCCGCTCCGGCAGCCAGCGGACGGCGCTGCGGTCCTCCCAGCCGTCCTGCAGCTCGACCCGCGAGACCACGGCGGCGACGATGACGCCGACGAGGATCACGAAGCTCAGCGTCCACGCCAGGCTCAGCAGCACCCCCGGCACGCCAAACACCGCGATGGTCCAGAGGAAAAGCAGCGTGAACGCCGCGCCGTCGAACAGCGTCTCCGTGATGAACACGGCGCTCGTGACGCCCGTCGCAGGCAGTCCGTAGCGCCGGGTGATCACCTGGATCCGCAGCACATCGCCGATCCGCAACGGCACCAGCGAGTTGACCATGAACGCGACGAGGTACGTCTCGAACAGCGGCGCGATCGGCACCTCGCCCATCCGTTGCAGCGAGAGGCTCGACCGCACAGCCCCGATGAAGTTGGCGACGAGGAACAGCGGCAGCGCGGCCAGCACCCACCAGTAGCTCGCCTCCTCGAACACCCGCTGCGCGTCCGAGAGGTCGACCCGCCAGAGGAGGACGCCGACGAGCCCAGCCCCAAGCAAGAGCTGTACGGCCACGATCTGCCAGTGCCGCTGCATGCGGCAAGCGTATCAGGGGCTGGTGCTAGGAGGCAGCGAGTTCTTTGATGTAGGAGATGAATTGATCTACCGAATCTCTTCGAGGTGTTCGAGGTCGCGGGTCCTAGGATTGTTTAGCACTTTCACGCCGTCCGTAACATCAAACGAGCCCCTCGCAAAACTCGTGGTGTACACGCCATCATCGCCTTGAGAAAGTGAA
>Ga0326597_10013591_pt1 | contig 10696 bp, 12 predicted proteins | sample RVTome_12_FD_203789 | JGI IMG/M metagenome (GOLD analysis project Ga0326597, IMG submission 203789) | Soil microbial communities from uranium-contaminated site in the Upper Colorado River Basin, Wyoming, United States - RVT100D185 | ecosystem: Environmental > Terrestrial > Soil > Contaminated >... | reverse complement strand
CCAGAAACCGTTCCCGACGCGTCGTTTTGCGGAATCGTTCAAAACCGTTCTCGGCAAGGGTCTTCTGGAGCATGCTCATAAACTCCGCGCGGCGTCAATCGATGAACAGTATTATGATCGATTTGACAAATAAATCAGAGCTTCCTTAGATAGTTACCAGTACCACATCCGGCATCCAGGACGAGTTCGCCCGGCCCGGGATCGAGTATCCGAAACGTGTGGCGGCGGTTCCATGGCCACCAGCGGATTCGGTGTCGCATCGTAGGTTTCCGCCCAACGATCGTAGCCCTCATGGACTCCAGGACGTTCTATGCGCTTACGCACGTTTGGTTCATCTAACAGCGAGTTAATCGCAGTGCGTCAGTAGGTCAAACTTGAAGCCAGAGTCACTGCTAGCAACGTCATGGTCAAGCGGACCGATTTTGGCTAACGTCGGACGTAAGCTCGACCGTGGAGGTACACTGGCCGCGAGGAGCTTGACCCGTGCAGCCACACCTAACAAAGAATGCCACACCAACCGGAGCTTGACATGAACGCCCGACGAGAGGAGCAGACATTCGATCATTCACTCGATCCGGATACTGCCGGAGCCAGCCCGCACGCGAAGCAAGTGCCCACCACCGCGGACCTGCCCGCTCAAACGATTTCTGTCAACCCGTCCGCGAAGCGTGATCGGGTGATCGAATGAGTTCTTCTGTTTCACAATTCACGAGACGACTTGAAGAGGTCACCGGAGATACGGATCGTGCGTCCGTGTCGGAGCGCCGATGAATACCATCGCAGAGCGACTTCCGCCCAGTTCTTGGCGTCCCACATCCCTCATCCTCGGCTCCATCGGTCTCCATATCTTCGCAGTGCTAGGCGTTGTTATAGCACCCAGCGCCTGGCCCGGATGGGGAGCCGTCGTGTTGATGGACCATCTGGTGCTCGTGGCCGCCAGCCTGCATCCGCGTAATCGTTGGCTGGGACCGAATCGCGTTCGACTGAGCCCCGAAGCCGCGGCACGAGGCGAGGTGGCGCTCACGTTTGACGACGGCCCGGATCCAAGGGTCACGCCGCAGGTATTGGATCTGCTAGCCGCTGCCGGCGTACAGGCCACCTTCTTTTCCATTGCGGCCCGGGCAGAGACTCAGCGGGAGCTTGTGAGTGCGTTGGTGAAGGCAGGACATCGAATCGAGAACCACTCCTACGTGCACGGGAAAAGCTTCGCGTGGCGCCCACCGGGACGCATCCGCAGCGAGGTCGAGCGTGCCCAACAAGCTCTGCACGAAACGGCGGGCCGCGTTCCACGGCTTTTCCGGGCGCCCGCAGGAGTACAAAGTCCTTGGCTCGGGTTCGTGCTGGCCCGAACCGGGCTCCAGCTCGTTTCCTGGACGGCGCGGGCGTTCGATACCCGAGACGGGGACCCGGACCGCGTGCTCGCCCGGCTGACCAACGCGTTGGAACCCGGAGCGATCTTGCTACTTCATGATGCAGGCTCTGCAGTGGCTCCGACGGGGCGACCTGTCGTTCTCGAAGTCCTGCCGGCCCTTCTCGAAGAGATCCGCACCCGTTCACTCGTTCCGGTGGTACTGGATCCATGATCGGGACCGATGAGTTCGAAGAGATCGCACAATCACCTGCGCCGCCGAAGCAATCTGGCGCTCTCACGAAGCTCTACGTCAGACTCCGCACCGAGTGGCGCCACCCTTGGCGCCAAGCAGCGGCCGCAGGGTGCGGTGTCTTCGTAGGGATGACCCCTTTCTACGGGTTACACCTCGTGCTCTGTATCGGTCTGGCGACCGTGTTTCGTCTAAACCGGATCACCACCTACCTGGCCGCCCAAATCGGGAATCCTTTGTCGGCGCTGCTGATCATCTACCTGGAAATCCAAACCGGTCATTGGGTGAGGACCGGTGCGCCTTACCCACGTGGCCTATCGGCCTTCGAGGGCCAGGCCGGCTGGGACGTCGTTCGTGCATTCTCCGCGGACCTATTCGTGGGAGTGCCACTGGTAGCGGGTTTGACTGCCCTCGTCAGCGCGCTTATCGTCTATGCGCTTTGTACGCGGCGAAGCACGGGAACTCCCTTCGATGCCCTCGTCGAACATACAGCGGCTCGATACTTGCCTGTAACGGTGTTCGGTTGGGAATGGGTGCGTGCGAAACTACGCATCGACCCCGTGTACAAGAGCCTGCTCGCCGATGGGTTAGTTCACGGCCGCGTCGCAGATCTGGGCTGCGGCCGCGGGCACTTGCTGGTGCTTCTCGACGAAGCCCGCGTCCGGAATGGACGAGACGCGGCTTGGACAACGCTTTACGGGATCGAGCGCCGTTCTCCAATAGCCGAGCAAGCACGGGCAGCGCTGGGCCAACCGAACCGAATCGTCGCCGGGGACATAGTAAAGACGGATCTCCCAGAGGCAGACTCATACCTTTTGCTCGACGTGTTGCACTACCTGCCGGCCGAATCACAAGAATCACTGCTCGCGCGAGTTGCCGCAAGGCTCCCACCCGGAGGAGTTTTACTAGTCCGGGACGCGGATCGTAGTCGACGGGCCGCCTTTCTGGCGGTCGTCGTCGCCGAGAGGATCTGCGCCTGGGCACGCGGCCACTGGAAAAGCAGACATCACTATCGCGCGTTGGCCGAGTGGACCCTGCTGATGGAGAAAGCCGGCCTGACAACCGAAACGCGTCCGATGGGATCGGGGACACCCTTCGCCAACATATTGATCATCGGTCGGCGCGAGTGTTGACGGCTCGGCTCAGCCTCCCACGCCGCACAGCCTATCGACGAGCTCTGTGTTGGCGACAACGCGGGCCGCAGCTCGATCGAGAGCGTGATTGATCGTCTCCTGGTTTTTGACCTGGACACCGGCGCTGCCGTAGTTCTGGGTGTTGATTTGCATGCTCGATTGACCCGCTTCTGCAGGTATTTTGCGTTGAATAATTGACCCACCACGTACTAATGATCTCGTGGGCTTGCTGCCCGTTTGATGGATCAAAATTCACTCCAAAACCCGGGTCAGTTTTCGGTGCAAAACAACACAGATGGGCCCCGGCAGTCATTTGTGCAGCTTGATGGCCGATCAGGCCGGCGCATCCTGTTCAAGGCACATATTCCAGTCGATCCGCATATCCAGGAGAGAGTTCGAAGTTTCTCCTTCCGGGCGCGCCAATTCTCCCATGGGGTCTCTCTTTTTTTGCCGAAGCGATTAAATCCGGCCGCCAGGATTGAGGCCGCTTGGAACCTGTGCGGGTATCGTCCGATCGAAGGAGTCGTCGTTCAGGGTGTTCAAGAATTCGATTAACGCTTGCTCGTTGTCATCGACGTCGTCCAACGCGCGCAGCAACGGATCGAGTTGATCGCGCGCCAGAAGCGGGTTTCTGTTACCGCGTCGGCCGCGGTCGTCATAGAAGTCGAGCACATCGTCGAGATCGGCAAAGATGCCGTTGTGCATATACGGTGCCGTGTAGGCAAGATTTCGCAGCGAAGGCGTCCGAAAGGCGTAGGAGTGATCGACGCCGTCATCTGATACCGTCAGCTTGCGGCTATCCGGAATCCCTAGAACGTGGAGCTTGTAGTCGGAGAACATCGGTCCGTTGTGACAGTTGATGCAGCCAACACGCTCGAACTGTCGCATGCCGCGAATTTGAGCCTGGGTCATGGCCGCCGAGTCGCCGCGCAGGTAGCGATCGTACGGTGAGTCATTGGCCAATAGGCTGCGCTGAAACGCCGCCAACGCCCGGCCAAGGTTCTCTGCCGTTATTGCTGGCTCGCTGCCAAAGGCGTGCCTGAACAATGCCTCATACTCCGGATACATCCGCAGCCGCGCCATCACGTTATCGAGCGCATCCTCCTCGGCATAGGCATGCCCGCGCATCTCCTCGAAGGTTACGATCGGCAAGAGCGCCTGGGCTTCGAGCCCGTCGGCGCGCAGGTCCCAGAACATGGGCGCCGTGCCGGGATCGTAACGGCCCTCCAAGTCGATCCCATTGAAGGCAGTATTCAGTATCGTCTGGCTATTCCGCTTGACGACCGAAATCGGATTCGCGGTCGCAAAGTGGCGCTTGCTGCCCAGGCCGGCCCCGTCGACGCCGATCGAGAGATCCAGTTTTTCGGCATAACCGAATTCGGGGTGATGGCAAGTGGCGCAGGCAACCTCTTGATTTCCGGAGAGAATCGGATCCCAGAAGAGCAGCCTGCCCAATGCCACCTTTGCCGGCGTTTGCGGGTTGTCTTGCGGTGATGCCACGGTTAGCGGGAGGGCGGCCATGGCAAAGAACGCGATTGGTCCTCTCGGCCCTCGGTCGCGTCCGTCCCTCCTGCCGTCGCGCTGCCCTTCGCTAGGAGCCACGATCCCGATGGTCAGCGCCACAATCGCCGCTACAGCAAGCGTCGCCGGAAAGAATCGCTTCATCGTTCGCAAACCCCTCAGCCGTGACGGGAATCGAGAGTGGTAGTTCGCACGCCTGCATCATAGTGGTTCTCGCTAGGATCTGCGCGTTTCGGTAAGCCTCATTCGCATCTCCGCACGAATTCTCTGCGAGGGCGGATTAGCAGCCGAATACGAAGCTACTCGAGACGTCAACGGTACTCGCCAGCACCGCATCCGAAGTTGTCTCGCGAGTGCAGACTCCTGCCTTTTTACCCGAGACCGTGGCGCTGGCAAGCGCGGGACTGTCTTCTTGCAGTAGCTCTTGGCCGGACTCACCGACCTTTGCAACGAGCCGCTGCGACGCTAGGCCCGCCACTTGCTGAAAGGTGATGGGGCGTTCCCGGATGCCTTCTTCGGCGAACGTAAGCTCTTCGTTCCCTTGCCATACGATCGCGCCGGAGCTCGTGTCCCAAACCTCCAGATGTACGCGTATCGTCGCGGTGCGCGTATCTAGGAATCGAACACCGAGAATCTTCGCCCGTCCCGAGGTCGCTTGCTCGAAGTTACCGAGGTTGAGCTTGGCGACGTAGCGCACACCCGCCGCGCTACCGATCCGCTGCAGCGTGTCGCGCTCGAGAATGCCGGTCTTCTCGTACTCAGAGAACATTGCAGAGTATTCTCGTGCCATTCCAGCTTGGTTGATGGCGGAAAGCAGTTCGGGCAATGCCACGACCTTGGCGCCCTCCAAATCCGATGCGAGGGTTTCGCTCAACGCGTCGCCCAGCGCCTGGCGGTCCGCCTCCTGGCCGGTCGGCGCGCTCGGCGTCAATACGCCGATACCGGCCTCCCTGGCAAAAGCCGTATGGTCCACGAACTGGCGGTACTGCAGTTGCGCATGGAGCTGATCCGTCGCCGCACACCCACCAAGGGCGAATGCGAACGGCACCGCTGCGCCGAAAAATAAAGTCATCCTGTTCATTACTGTTTCTCCGGAGTCCTCGAGTGGCTAGACGGCGGCCCGTCGTACTCTAAGTCGAGTGAGGAGTCGCCGCGGGAAGGTGAGCCGAGCAGTCCGCCCGCGCGAATGTTGGTTGGACGGACGGGCAACCGGAAAACCCTTGGCGTCCAGGCCACGGGTGGGGCTTTGCGAAGGAAGCTGCCCGTCCGCGTCGTCTAACGGGTGGCAAGCAGCATTGCGGCCAGCAGGAGGGCCATATGCAAGGTAGTTCAGTCAGGGAGCCGCGGCAGGAAGATTTGGCAGCTGGGAAAGCAGTCTTCGAGCGGGGCTCTCAGTCAGGCATGGAGCCGCTCACGTCGCTCTTCGTGGTCGTCTCGGCCGCGGTTCTTGCTCTCGTGCTCGCGCTCGTGACTGCGGTGTACTCGATCCAAGCGTAGTCGGCACATCACCAATCAGGCGAGCTACTCGGTCCGCGGCGGCGCCTGGCGCCGCGGGGCGACTCTTCAATTAGCCGGCGCTACTGCGGCCAATCCTTGCGCGCCTCCGTGTAGGCGTAGCACTCATACTCGAGAATCCGCGCGCCGGGTTCCTGGCGCCTATAAAGCGGCAGGCTGATCGTCCAGGGCCTCGAGAATACCGTGGGATCTTCGATCGTCGCTTCATACCAAATGTGATCCGGCCCAGTCAGCGTGTAGCGCTCGACGACGTGCAGATCGCTGCTGTGGTAATTACCGGAGCGATCGAACCAAGTTTGATCCGTGAAATGGATGACGTCGACGACCAGCGTGTCGCCGTCCCAATGCGCGCGCGAATCGCCCATCCACCACTGGATCGGCCCGGGCGGGTGTTCGCTGTCGATGTAGATGTTGCGAAACGTGTGGACGTACTCGTAAAGAATCGTCACCTGCTCGGGCGTTTGCGCGATCTGGAACGGGTATGGCATATAGGTAATGCGCGGTACGCCCACCATGTAGCAGTTGGCTTCGGGATCCGCGGTCAGCCGGTTCGCGTAGTTTTGCCGGCGCTGCTCTAATGCGGCCGCGCGGTACGGCAATGCGCCGCCGCGGACAACACTTTGTCCGGCGGGGACGCCGAGCTCGGCTGGATGATCCTCAATACTCCAGACGGCCGAATTCAGCACCTGCCAGATGCCGCGCAGATCGGGCCGGCCGTCGGCCATGCGCGGGATCGGCGGGCTCGTCGCAACCGCGGGCTCCTGGGCGATCGCGCCGGCAGGTGACAGCATCATCAGCGCTGTAAAGATTCCGAGCGGGCGCACCATGCTCATCGCTGCCCGGGCGCATTGCCGCCGAACAATGTCCGGCCGTCGGGCAGCAAGGTTTCGCCGCCGTAGGTTTGCGGTGAGCCGTCGCGAGCCGGGAAGCCTGTCACGGTAACCGTGGCGCCGACCGGTAAGTCCGTGACGCGCCAGCCCCGCCGCACGAGATTGTTGGCGCTCGTGTACCAGGCGGTCCAGGTCTGCACGACACCGTTGTCGTCTTCGACCTCGAGGTACAGGCGTGCGTGGGGGTTGATGAACTCCATTGCTTTGATCGTGCCCGTCACGGTGATTTCGGTGTCGAGGGCAAATCCGGCGGCGACGGAGTGGTGGGCATTCGCCGTCGTCAGCACGAGCGCGGTCGCGGCGATCGCGAGCAGGGCGGTCCTCATCGTTGCGCCGCCTCCCATGCGGCTTTGAGTTCCCTGGCCTCGGCGCCGGTCATGCCGGGGTAGACGCGGTAGCCGACGTTGCGAAAGAGCTCCAGTTGCTCGGCATTGGTCTCGTGGCACGCTTCTTCCCAAATCTCGGGGTTCTCTTCCGCGTCGCGCCGAAAGCCGAACGCGATCGTGAACGGCCGCGTGAATACGTTCGAATCGTCGAACGTGGCTGCGTAGTGAATCGTGTTCTCATCCAGGCGCGTCATGCGTTCGACGATGGCCGCTTCGTCGGTCAAAAATCGGCCTTGCTGATCGAGCAGGTATTTGGCGTTGTGATTTGGCGCCTCGATGACGAGCGTGTCGCCCTCCCAGTGACCGCGGGCATCGCCGTTCCAGAGCGGGATGGCGCCGATGTGCGGCCGGCCGTCGAGCGGAATGATGCGATACGGATGTGCGGTGAGCTGCTCGCCGACCATGACGAGCGTGCGCTCGTCTTGGATGAACTGAAAGCGGCTCGTCATGTACATCGTGCCCGCGGGACCCGAGAGAATGCACGCGGCGTTGTGGTGCATGTACTCATCGAGATTACGCAAGCGCTGAGCTTGCGCCCACGGCTGCATCGGAACTTTGCCGTCCGGCGGGTCGACGACGACGCTCGGGCCGCCGAAGTCATCCGCCGTCGGCGGATGCGCCTCGAAATTTTCGAACGCCCAACCGCGGCGCCGCCAATGTCCGCTAAAATCCGGGCGGCCGTCGGCCCTACGCGGGGGATTCGGTGTTACGGAAGTTGCACACGCGTGAAACTCGGCATGCGCATCGTCCGGGCACACCGATTCGGCAATATGCTGTGCGTGCCCCGCGCCGCTTATCCAGATCAGAGCGAGGCCGGCCAGCGGCACGAGCACGCCGCGTTGGATTCGATTCATACTGGATCATTCCCCCGTCAGCGAGGCTACACGGGGGGCTGCGGGCTGTCAAAATGACGGCGGTAGCAGGCGTTTACGGATGTATACTTGCGCGGCGATCCAATTCCCGTAGTCGCCCGCACACGAGACCTATGGCGCGAAATTGAGCCGGCGGAAAATCCACGGCAGGATAATCTCCGCATTGATGCGGTCGTTCTCCCAAATTCCTGTTTCTCGGCCCATGTGAATACCCTGCGGGTTCACCCACGCTTCTTTCGCGGAGCCGCGCCGCAGCAGCAAGAACACATCGTCGATCGGAAAAATCTCGTCGTGTACGCCGTTGACGAGCAGCATCGGCGGAGTCGGTTCATCGAGTAGACCTTGTGCCTCGAGCGACAGCGGCGGCATGAGCGTCTCGAGCTGGCTCGGGTCGTCCGTGCCAAAGGCGTAACTCAGAGCGATTCGCCAGTCGAAGAAATATTCGCCGGCATCGATCACATGCTGGACCTGCTCGGCAGCAAATGCGCCATGAATAGCCGGGCCTTGAGCGACAACGCCGAGGAAGCGGTCCGGATAGCGGTGCGCGAGCTGCGACGCCCAATACGAGCCCCAGCTACCGCCGCGTAGCACGACTCGCGCGGCGTCGATCGTCGGGCGCGCTGCGACCTGGTCGATGATCTGCATGAGCGGGCGCCATGCGGTCGTCGACGCGCGCACGGTCTGAACCGTTCCGGGTGAGCCGAGGCTGAGCACGGCGATACCCCGTCGCGCGAGTGCGAGTGAGCCGCCCATCGCGCCGTTTTCTTTATAGCCGTCCAGCCCGCTGAACAGCACTAGCAGCGGCACAGGCTGCGCGCTCGAAGCCGGCATGCGCAACAGCCCGACGATACGTTCGTTACCGACGGACAGTCCGATGACCTCGGTAGGTAGCTCGGTTAGGCGGTCCCAAGCAAAAAACGCTTGTAAGCCTTTTTCGTAGGACTCGCGTTTTCGCGGTGACGTCGGCGTGGGCCAGCGGCCGAGTACGTAGTACGTGTATGCCGTCTGATAGGCCTGCATCGCGGCCGGCGCGTCGGTGGATTCGAGTTGCTGTGCTTGATCGAAGTAGCGGTCGCCGATCTGCATCCACGCGCTTGCCCAATCGTCCTCGGTCTTCCCGTGCAATAACGCCAGGCCTTCACGAATGACGTCAGGGTCGTAGACATTGACGGGATGACGGCCGAGATCGGCGCGTTGCTGCACTGCGGTTTTGAGTTCCTCGAGCGTGCCCGGGTAACTCGATTGCGCCGCCACCGGCCCGCCCGCTAGCGTGGCGGCAACGGCGATCAGCGGGGTTTGAAGCCGTCGCATGCTAGTTGCCCCTCGAAGTTCTTATCGTTGGGGCGATTATTAGGCCCGTGAGTCGGCGAACTCAAGCGCCGCGCTCGGACTCAGAAGCGGAATGACAATCCGAGGCTCGCGAACGGCAGGATGTCGAGGTCATCCAAGGCGTTGCGCAGTTCGATCGTCTCCGCCGCGATATCGTCCGCAAAATTCGGGTCGCCGAATAAGGTGCCGGTGCCGATCATCGTCACGACGGGCGAGCCTTGTTTGACGATGCCCAGGTCGAGCGAGACGCCGAAGCGCTTGGACTTAGACCAATCCCAACCAAGTCCGAGAAACGGTGCCGTACCGTCGAAGCCCACGCCTGCAATGAGGCTACCGACTTCCGCCGGCGTGTAGGTCGTGTCGCCGACGACGATATCTTGCGTGGGCGTGCTGACCGCGCTCAGGCCGTTGTCGTTTTTGAGCAGGCCGACGCTGAGCCTAAACGGACCGGTAAACGGGTGCAGGTCGAGTGCGACCGCCAAGGAATCCCAACTGAGCTCGAAGTCGTAGGCGATACCCGACTCGGTTGCGTCGAAGGAATAGCTCGAGCCATAGACGCCGCCTCGAACGGCGAGCCGCTCACCGAAGCCGTGGCTGTACTCGATGCCGATACCCAGCAGTCCGGCCTTAGCGCCAATGGCGCGGTCCTGAGCCAACGCCGGGAGTTGCAAGAGCATGAGCGTGATGAGGAGGCCGAACTTGAATTTCATGGCATGCACCGTAGTTGCGAACTGGTTTACCGGGCAGTTTACGCGGCGATCCAGCGCCGACTCTGGGACCTGGGTCACACAGTCGCGGGACCGAACGAGGCGCGCTCGGGTGGCGTTGGGCGCAGGTATACTGGCCGCCGGGCGGGGCCAGCCACGGATACGCGACCGGCGGAGGCTTGAAATATGACAATGCAGCGACCGCAGGGCGGAGTCGGCGTGATCGCCAGGCTCTTGGCCGTCATGGCGTTGTGGCTGTCGCCATGGGCCCTGCTGAGCGCCCAGCCGAAGCTCGCGGTCGTGATCGTCGTCGATCAGATGCGCGCAGATTTCCTCGACGAGTTTGCCCACGACTACTCCGGCGGGCTGGCGCGACTGCGCGAGCAAGGCGCCGTCTTCGTGCAGGCGCGCCACGATCACGCGCTGACCGAGACCTCGCCGGGTTACGCAACGATTGCAACAGGCGTTTTTCCGTCGCGCCACGGCCTGGTCGGTAACGAGATCTGGGACCGACCGAGTGGACAGATCGTCGGCGCCGTGATCGACCCCGACGGCCGCATGGTGGGTGCCGAGCGGCGCTCGGGCCGGTCGCCGCATCGGTTGTTGCGCGAAGGGTTCAGTGACTGGCTAAAGACGCAGTCGCCGGACAGCAAGAGTTTCGCTATTGCCGTCAAAGACCGCTCGGCGATCGCGCTGGCCGGCATGCATCCCGATGGCGCCTATTGGTATGACGAACGCGCGG
>Ga0326597_10013590_pt1 | contig 10697 bp, 7 predicted proteins | sample RVTome_12_FD_203789 | JGI IMG/M metagenome (GOLD analysis project Ga0326597, IMG submission 203789) | Soil microbial communities from uranium-contaminated site in the Upper Colorado River Basin, Wyoming, United States - RVT100D185 | ecosystem: Environmental > Terrestrial > Soil > Contaminated >... | reverse complement strand
TTTCTCCGCCAGTTCGACGGCCAGACCCGCCGTGTAGCCCGCGGTACCGAGCGCCATGGATTCGAACAAACTCAGTCCCGCGGGCAAGGGCACCACCCAGTCGGCCTTCACGCGCATCATTTCGGCTAGCCCGCCGTCGAGCGCTACACCGATGTCGTAGCTCGTTGCAATGACCGCGTCGCCGGGCTTGAAGCGCGCATCGCTCGACTCGATGACCGTGCCGCAACCGTCGATGCCCGCAATGCAGGGAAACCGGCGGATGACCTTGCCCGCCCCCGTGATGGCCAGGGCATCCTTATAGTTCACGCTCGAGTATGCGGTGCGCAACACGACTTCGCCGGGGTCGAGCTCTGAGGGGCTCAGATCGACGATCCGGGCAACCGACTTACTGTCCTCGTTGAATACGCGTAGCGCCTTGATTTGTTCGCTCATATAAACTCCAACAATCGGTCGTACCCCTCAGGGCAAGTGTGGCAGGGCCAGATACTCATGCGTTTGCATCTCGATCAGTCGGCTGACCGTTCGGTCGACAAACGAGATATTCAGATTCTTCAAGAACGCATTGCCTCCGTCCGCAAGATCAAAGAGCCGGTCGACCGGCACTTCCGCAGAAACGATCAGCTTCACCTTACGGTCGTAGAACTCGTCGACCAGCCACGTAAAGCGCCGCGCAACGTCGAGCGTGGAGGGCGTGAGCCGGCGCACGTTCGAGATCACCACGGTATGATAGCGCTGCGCGAGTTCGATATAGTCCGCCTGTCCACGGGGTCCGTCGCAGAGTTCGTCGAACTCGAACCACGCAACGCCGTTGCCCGTCCGGTGAGCGCGGATAATCCTGTTCTCGATCTCCAACGGCATGTCGACGCAACCGGTGTCGCGATCGATCGAGGCATACGCTTGTGCAAGCCGCGCCTCTGCCTCTGCACCCAGCGGATGGTGATAAACCCCGGCTTGCTCCAAAGCGCGTAGTCGATAGTCGATGCCGGACTCGATGTTGACTGCTTCCATATTCTGTTTGATGAGCGTGATGGCGGGCACGAACTGCTCCCGCTGCAAGCCGTGCTTATATAGATCGTCGGGGTGCAGATTGGAGGTCGTCACCAGCACCACCCCGCACTCGAATAGACCTTCGAGCAGGCGTCGCATCAGCATGGCGTCGGTGATATCGGTCACCTGGAATTCGTCGAGGCAAAGCAAGCGCGCCAATTTGGCGATGTCGCGCGCTATAACCAGCAGCGGATCTTCCTGTCCCTGCAGGTCGCGCAGGCGATGATGAATTTCCTGCATGAAGCGATGAAAATGCTGGCGGCGCTTGTTCTCGACGGGGGCGCAATCGAAAAATGCGTCCATGAGAAAACTTTTTCCCCGCCCCACCCCGCCCCATAGATATAAACCTCGAACGACCCGCCTGCGCGCGAGCATCCGCACCAACCACGAATCCATCTCCTGCAGGCCGACCAGATCGTCGTAAAGCCGCCCGAAATGCAGCAGTGCCCGCTCCTGCGCGGAATCGAGCACAACGCCGTGCAAGCTGGCATGCTGGCGGATAAAGGCGGCCGCGTCGTAGCTGTCCTTCGGTAGCGGACCTGGCGCGGTACGATCGTTCATCGGGGCGCTCAGATATGCAGCGTGCGCTTGTCGACCGCCAGCGCCGCTTCGTGCATTACCTCGGATAGAGATGGATGCGCATGCACGATACGGGCAATGTCTTCCGCGGAGGCATCGAATTCCATCGCCACTACGGCCTCGGAGATCAGCTCCGAGGCGAACGCTCCAATGATATGCACGCCGAGGACGCGATCGTTACCGGCATCGGCGAGGATCTTGACGAAGCCCGCGGACTCGCCGAGCGCGCGGGCACGGCCATTGGCCATGAACGGAAACTGACCGGCGCGGTATTTGATGCCGGCTTCGCGCAGGCTCTGCTCGGTGCGTCCCACCCAGGCGATCTCGGGCGAGGTGTAGATCACCCAAGGCACGTGATCGAGATTAACGTGTGATGCTTGCCCGGCGATCGACTCGGCCACTGCGACGCCCTCCTCGGAGGCTTTGTGTGCAAGCATCGGCCCGCGCACCACATCGCCGATCGCATAGACATTCGGCAGATTCGTGCGGCAATGCGCATCGACTTCGATAAAGCCACGCGCATCGAGTTTCAAGCCGGCGGTGTCGGCAGCAAGCGCCTCGGTGTTCGGCATGCGGCCGACGGCGACGATCAGTCGGTCGAAGTCAATCGACTGTGCGTTGGCGCCATCCTCAAGCGTGACCGAGACATGGCCGTCGACTTTTTCGATTCCGGTCACTTTGACGTTCGTGCGGATCTCGAGGCCATCCTTGGTGAATATTTTCAGCGCTTCCTTGGCCACCGCCTCGTCTGCCGCCATCAAGAAAGCCGGCAGCGCCTCGAGGATGGTCACCTTGGAGCCGAGACGGCGCCAGACACTGCCCATCTCCAAACCGATCACCCCGGCGCCGATGACCCCGAGGCGTTTCGGTACCGATGAAAGAGCAAGCGCCCCGGCGTTATCGAGGATGAGATCGTTGTCGAAGGGCGAGAACGGCAGGGCACGCGGCGCCGACCCGGTCGCAATGATCACGTGTTTCGCCTCTAGCGTTTCGAGCTTGTCGCCAGCGCGAACCTCCACGGTACAGCCCGCTGTAGCTGCCGCGAGTACGCGCCCCGTACCGTGCATCGATGTGACTTTGTTCTTGCGAAACAGTCCGGCGATTCCGCCGGTGAACTGCTCGACGATCTTGTCTTTGCGCCCAAGCATCGTAGCAAGGTCGATACGCGCATCCGTGACTGTGATTCCGTGCGCGCCGAACTTGTGAGTCACTCGCTCATAATTCTCCGACGATTCGAGCAGCGCCTTGGAAGGAATGCAGCCAACATTCAAGCATGTTCCCCCGAGCGAGGCTCTGCCCTTGATATTCTTGAAGTTGTCGATGCACACGACCTTGAACCCGAGTTGTGCCGCACGAATCGCCGCGACATATCCGCCGGGACCTGCGCCGAGAACGGCTATATCGAACTGGTTAGACACCTAGCAGCATCCTCGCCGGATCCTCCAGCGCTTCCTTGATCGCAACTAGAGTCAGCACGGCCTCGCGTCCGTCGATAACGCGGTGATCGTACGACAGTGCCAGATAATTCATCGGACGAATCACCACGACCCCATTTTCCGCCACCGGACGCTCCTGGGTCGCGTGCACGCCTAGGATCGCACTCTGCGGCGGATTGATGATCGGGGTAGACAGCATCGAACCGAATACGCCGCCGTTGGAAATCGAAAACGTGCCACCGGTCAGATCCTCGATGCTGAGCCTGCCTTCCTGCGCGCGTTTGCCGAAATCTGCAATCGTCTTTTCAATACCCGCAATCGAAAGCTGATCGGCATTGCGGATGATGGGGACGACCAAGCCGCGTGCACTGGCGACAGCGATGCCGATGTCGAAGTAGCCGTGATAGACGATGTCGTTGCCGTCGACCGAAGCGTTCACGACCGGATAACGCTGCAGCGCAGCGACTGCCGCCTTGACAAAAAACGCCATAAACCCCAGGCGCACACCGTGCTCTTCCTCGAACCTGTCGCGGTAGCGGCCGCGCAGGTCGATCACCGCCTGCATGTTGACTTCGTTGAACGTCGTCAGGATTGCGGCGTTTGCCTGCGACTGCAGCAACCGCTCGGCGATGCGCGCACGCAACCGCGACATCGGCACACGTTGTTCCGGACGGTCACCGAGAATAGCGTTGACATCGACCGGAGCGGATTCCACACGCGCCGGTTGCGCAGCGATCGGAACGACAGCGGGCTGCGCGCCCGCGTCTGCTGCCTGAACACTTGCCAACACGTCGGCTTTGGTCACTCGCCCGCCGCGGCCGCTGCCCGCGATCTGAGTGGTGTCGAGCCCTTTCTCGCGCGCAAGTTTTTTCGCCGCCGGCATCGCCGCCGGCGCTGGGCTCCCGGTACTCGCCGGGGCAACAGATTTGATCGGCGCGCTCGAACCGTGCGACGAAACGGCGACCGGTTTCGCCTCGGTATCGATTTGTGCAATGACCTCGTTGCTCACCACGCTGACGCCGTCGCCCCTGATTACCTTAACCACGACTCCGGCTGCGGGCGCCGGCAGCTCCAGCACGACTTTGTCGGTCTCGATGTCGACCAGATTCTGATCGCGCTCGACATATTCGCCTTCCTTCATGTGCCAGGACAGCAGTGTGGCTTCGGCAACCGACTCCGACAATTGTGGAACCCTTACTTCGACAAGCATGCAAACTCCATTTGTGGACGACCGGCCGCAAGGTCACTCGACGATGTCGGCGAGATCACCCTCCGACAATGCTGCATGGATGAGCTCCTTTTGCTGCTTCTCGTGCAGCGCCCTGTATCCGACTGCCGGCGACGCCGATGACGTCCGCCCGGCGTAACCGAGCTTCTGTCCTGATCGCAAATGACGCTGCAGATAATGCTGAATCCAACGCCATGCGCCTTGATTGCGCGGCTCCTCCTGACACCAGACGGTCTCGGTCGCGTTGGCGTATCGGTCCATCATCGCCTTGAAATCGTCATGCGGAAATGGATAAAGCTGTGCGATGCGCACCAGGGCGATGTCTTTGATGTCGCGCTCGCGCCGCTCGGCGCGCAAATCGAAGAACACCTTGCCGCTGCAAAACACGACGCGCTTGACCTTCAAAGGATCGATGTCGGCATCCCAATCGTCGTTCACCGGGCGAAACTTACCGTTCGCGAACTCCTCGAGCAGCGAGACCGACTCCTTGTGACGCAGCAGGCTCTTCGGCGTGAACAGGATGAGCGGGCGCCGATACGGACGAATGGCCTGACGGCGCAGAAGATAGAACATCTGCACCGGTGTCGCCGGTATGCAGACTTGCATGTTGTAGTCGGCGCATTGCTGCAAAAAGCGCTCGATGCGCCCCGACGAGTGTTCGGGTCCGGCGCCTTCGTAGCCATGCGGCAACATCAAGGTCAAGCCGCAGAGCCGTCCCCATTTCACCTCGCCCGAAGCGATGAACTGGTCGATCACGACCTGCGCACCGTTGGCGAAATCACCGTATTGCGCCTCCCAGATCACCAGTTCCTCGGGGCTGGCGGTCGCGTAACCGTATTCGAAAGCCAGCACCGCTTCTTCCGAAAGCACCGAGTCGATCACGACGAAGTCGGCACGCCCGGGATTTACATGCTGCAGCGGAGTAAGACTGCCGGAATCCCAGCGTTCCCGGTTCTGGTCGTGCAGCACCGCGTGGCGGTGAAAAAAGGTTCCGCGTCCGCTGTCCTGGCCGGAGATCCTAATCGAATAACCATCGTGCAGGAGGGTTGCATAGGCAAGGTTCTCCGCCATTCCCCAATCGAGCGGCAGCTTGCCTTGCGCCATCAGCCTGCGATCGGCGATGATTTTCTCCACCCGCGGATGGAGTTTGAAATTCGCCGGGATCTGGTTGATCTTCTCGCCTAGCGCCTTCAAGGTGTCGATCGACACATGGGTGTCGTCGTTTTCGTTCCATCTTGTGCCCTGGTATTTCGTCCAGTCGATCTCGTGCGGTGGCCGATAGTTCGACAGCACGGTCTTGTTGGTGTGGTGCCCGCCGTCCATTGCGTCACGGTAGGTCTTGACCATCGCTTCGGCTTCGCCCGCATCGAGCACACCTTCGGCGAGAAGCTTGTCGGCGTAGATCTTACGTGTGGTGGGGTGCTTCTGGATGGCCTTGTACATCAATGGCTGCGTCACCATCGGCTCGTCCTGCTCGTTGTGTCCAAGGCGCCGGTAGCAGACCAGATCGACGACGACATCTTCCTTGAACTCGGTGCGAAAATCCAACGCCAATTCGGTGACGAACAGCACTGCTTCCGGGTCGTCCGCGTTGACGTGAAAGATTGGCGCCTCGATCATCTTCGAGATATCGCTGCAGTAAAGCGTGGAACGCGTATCGCGAACGTCCGATGTGGTAAAGCCGATCTGATTGTTGAGGATCAGGTGGACGGTCCCGCCCGTGCCGAAACCTCGGGTCTTGGCGAGATTCAGGGTCTCCATCACGACGCCCTGCCCTGCATAGGCCGCGTCCCCGTGGATGGTGACCGGCAAAACCTGCTCGCCCGTTCTATCCTTGCGGCGGTGCTGGCGGGCCCGCACCGAGCCTTCGACGACGGGATTGACGATCTCCAGGTGTGAAGGATTGAACGCGAGCGAAACATGCAAGGGCCCGCCGGGGGTCAGGATGTTCGAGGAAAACCCGTCGTGGTATTTCACATCCCCGGCGAGCACCGCGCCGCTGTGCTTGCCCTCAAACTCGGCGAACAGGCGGTTCGGCATCTTGCCCAGCGTGTTGACCAGCACATTCATCCGGCCGCGATGCGCCATCGAGATGACGAACTCTTGCACGCCCGCGACCCCTGCGCGCTGTAACAGGTGGTCGAGTTGCGGAATCAATGTATCGCCGCCTTCGAGCGAGAACCGTGTCTGGCCGACGTAGCGCGTGTGCAGATAGCGCTCCAATGTTTCGGCCGCGGTCAGTCGCTCCAGGATATGCCGCTTCTGTTCCGGGGAGAAACTCGGGCGGGCCCGCACGCTTTCGACGCGGTTCTGAATCCAGCTCATCTGCGGGATATCGGACATGTAGCTGTACTCCATGCCGATGGTCCCGCAATAGGTTTCTCGCAGCATCGCCAGAATATCGCGCAGCGTCCCCCTCGGCATCCCGACCAGAGTGCCGGTGGTGAACTCCGAATCCATGTCGGCGTCGCCCAACCCGTAAAAAGCTGGGTCGAGTTCAGGGATGTGCGGTTTCTCCTGTCGACCGAGCGGATCCAAGCGCGCATGCCGGCAGCCTTGGGAGCGGTATGCGTTGATGAGTTGAAGAACCGCAATCTGCCTGGCGACCTGAGCTTCGGTGAGCGAGGCCGGAGCGAGGCGCCCGTTGCCACCGCGGCGTTCCTTCGCGAGTTGGATGAAGGCTTGCTGAATCGCGGTGTGCGCGACGTCCTTCGGTCCCTCGTCGAGCCGCTCGAGCTCGGCGAAGTAGTCGCGCCAGCGCGGCTCTACGGCCGCGGAATCTTCTAGGTAAGCTTCGTACAGCTGTTCAATGAACGGCGCATTTGCACCGAACAAGTATGAATTGGACAGCATCTGCTTAAACATCGTCGCTCTCCAAGCGGGTGATCTTTATCGTCCCCCTCCGGTTAGCGCGCAATCCGGCACCGCGGCGCCCTCGTGCGCTGCGAGTGGCTACGCGAGCCGGGGATTCTCTAAGCTACTTGCGCTGCGCTAACGGCACGAAATCGCGCTGTGTCGCGCCTTCGAACAACTGCCGCGGGCGTCCGATCTTGTTCTCCGGATCCCCGACCATTTCATTCCACTGCGCGATCCAGCCGACCGTGCGGGCAAGCGCAAAGAATGCGGTAAACATGCCGACCGGAATGCCGAGCGCCTTGTAAACGATTCCAGAATAAAAATCCACGTTCGGGTAGAGCTTGCGCTTGATGAAATATTCGTCCTCCAGCGCAATCTTCTCCAGCTTCAGCGCCAGTTTGAAGAGTTTGTCATCTTTCAAGTCCAGTTCCTCGAGCACCTCATGACAGGTGCGCTGGATAATTTTCGCGCGCGGGTCATAACTCTTGTAGACGCGGTGCCCGAAGCCGAACAGCACCGAGTAATCGTCTCTGTCCTTGACCCGCTGAATGTATTTGCCGATGTTGTCAGCATCGCCGATGCTGTTGAGCATATTTAGCACGGCCTCGTTTGCGCCGCCATGGGCCGGTCCCCACAGACTTGCGATTCCGGCCGCGATACAGGCAAACGGGTTTGCTCCCGTAGATCCAGCGAGCCGCACAGTCGAGGTCGAGGCATTCTGTTCGTGATCGGCATGCAGGATGAGAATCAAGTCCAACGCGCGTGTGATCACGGGATTCGGCACGTACTCCTCGCAGGGGGTACCGAACATCATGTGCAGAATGTTCTCCACGTACCCGAGCGAATTACGCGGATACATGAACGGCTGGCCCATGTTGTACTTGTAGGCCATCGCAGTGATCGTCGGCATCTTGGCGATCAGGCGGAAGGCCGAGACCTCCCTGTGTCGCGCGTTATTGATGTCCAGCGAATCGTGATAAAAAGCCGAGAGCGCGCCGACGACGCCGCACATCACCGCCATCGGATGCGCATCGCGCCGGAACCCCGCGTAGAACCTCACCAACTGCTCGTGCACCATGGTGTGGTTTGTAACGATGGCGTCGAATTCCGCTTTCTGCTGAGCGTTCGGCAGTTGCCCGTAGAGAATCAGGTAAGCGACCTCGAGAAAATCGCATTGCTCGGCGAGCTGCTCGATCGGATAGCCGCGGTAAAGCAGGATGCCTTCATCGCCGTCAATATAGGTAATCTGTGAACGGCAGCTCGCAGTCGACATGAATCCCGGATCGTAAGTGAACATTCCGGTCTTGTTGTACAGCGCACGCACATCGATCACGTCCGGCCCGATGGTGCCGCCCAGCATCGGCAAATCGACCGAGGGCTGTCCGTCGCTGAAGGACAAAGTTGCAATCCGTTCCTTACTCATGATCTGTCTCCGCTGTTAATCGCAATCCGCTCAAATAGGTCGGCGCCACGGCGGCTTCCGAGACTAATTCTTACACCACATACTGGACCGCGCGCAGGCGCACGATCAACTCGGTCAATGCTGGATCAGACGGATCGGCGCGGCCGCTGATCCAATCCCACAAATCGTTATCTGGCGCCGCCAGCAGCCGGCGAAACCTCTCCAGTTCCACGGACGTGAGCCGCTCCGAATTCTCGCGCAAGAAGCGCTCTAGCACCAGATCTAGTTCGAGCAACCCCCGGCGGCACTGCCAACGAATACGATCGAAGTCTGACATGCTCGATAATCGCCACTCGGCACGACGCTACACCGCGCGCTTGAGCATCAACTCCTTGATCTTACCGATGGCTCGCGTTGGATTGAGTCCCTTCGGACAGGCATCGACGCAATTCATGATCGAATGGCAGCGAAACAGCCGATAAGGGTCTTCGAGGTCGTCCAGGCGCTCGTTCGTGGCTTGATCGCGGCTGTCGGCGATGAAACGATAAGCCTGCAGCAGACCGGCCGGGCCGACAAACTTGTCCGGATTCCACCAAAATGACGGGCAAGAGGTCGTACAGCAGGCGCAGAGAATGCACTCGTACAATCCGTCCAGATCTTCGCGCTCTTCCGGGCTCTGCAAGCGCTCACCCTCGGGTGGCGGCGTGTCATTGATCAAGTACGGCTTGATCGAGTGATACTGCTTGAAGAACTGCGTCATGTCGACGATCAGATCGCGAATTACCGGCAAACCCGGTAGCGGGCGCAGTACCACCGGCTCCTTCAAATCGGCGAGCTTGGTGACACAGGCAAGACCATTCTTGCCGTTGATATTCATCGCGTCGGAACCGCATACACCTTCTCGACAGGAGCGGCGAAAGGCGATTGAATCGTCGACGACTTTCGCCCGCACCAACGCGTCCAGCAGCATCTGGTCGGTGGGCTCGAGTTCGACATCGTAATCGCGCATGTACGGTTTCGCGTCTTTGTCGGGATCGTAACGGTAGATGGACAGACGCATGCTAATACACCCTCGCCTTCGGCTCGAATGATTCAACGCTCAACGGTTTTAGCTTCACGGGACGGTATTCCAACCGGTCACCCTCCTTGTACCAAAGGGTGTGCCGCATCCAGGTCTCGTCATCACGCTGGGGGAAATCCGCGCGATCATGCGCGCCGCGCGACTCCTTGCGCGCCTCCGCGCTGATCAAGGTCGAACGCGCAACTTCGATCAGATTATCGAGTTCCAATGCTTCGACACGCGCGGTATTGAAAACTTTGCTCTTGTCCTTGATCTCCGTACGCTCGGCGCGTGCGGCGATGTCCTTGATCTTCGCCACCCCCTCTCGCAGCAGATCCGGAAAGCGAAATACGCCGCAGTGCAATTGCAGCGTGCGCCGCATATCTGCACCGACTTGAGCGACACTTTCACCGTTAGTCTGTCCATCGAGCCGGGCGATTCGTGCGCGCGTGAGGTCACCCGCGTCTTTGGGAAGCTCCTTGTGGGTCGGATGTTCCTGCAGATCACGAATGACTTGCTCGCCCGCACTCTTGCCGAACACCAGCAAATCGAGCAATGAATTGCAACCGAGCCGGTTTGCGCCATGTACAGACACGCATGCGCACTCGCCCGCGGCGTAGAGCCCCGGCACGACGCGATCGGCGCCCCGGTTGTCGAGCGCCAGCGCCTGACCGTGATAGTTCGCCGGAATTCCGCCCATCATGTAGTGCGCCGTGGGCACCACTGGGATCGCCTCCTTGACCGGGTCCACGTTGGCGAACTTGATTGCGATCTCGCGGATACCCGGCAGGCGCTTGTTGATGACCTCCGCGCCGAGGTGATCGAGCTTGAGCAGAATACAATCGCCATCCTTACCCGCGCCACGACCTTCCTTGATCTCGGTCGCCATCGCGCGCGAGACCACGTCTCGGCTGGCAAGATCCTTGACTGTCGGCGCATAGCGCTCCATGAAGCGCTCGCCACTCTTGTTCAACAGGTATCCGCCCTCGCCGCGCACGCCCTCGGTGATTAGCACCCCTGCGCCGGCCACCCCGGTCGGGTGAAACTGGAAGAATTCCATATCCTGCAAAGGTAGCCCCGCACGTGCAG
>Ga0326597_10013589_pt1 | contig 10698 bp, 9 predicted proteins | sample RVTome_12_FD_203789 | JGI IMG/M metagenome (GOLD analysis project Ga0326597, IMG submission 203789) | Soil microbial communities from uranium-contaminated site in the Upper Colorado River Basin, Wyoming, United States - RVT100D185 | ecosystem: Environmental > Terrestrial > Soil > Contaminated >... | reverse complement strand
TTATCCGCTCCGGAATCGCCCGCTTCGCCTCGAACATCGTGTTCACCGGCCCCCGGACACCCGCTGCTCCGCCGGCCACCTACGCGATCGCTCCGTGAGTAAACGCCCTTCTTCAACAGGCTTCTAGACCGTCGTGCCCAGGCGGGTGCCGGCCAGCGCGACGAGCGCGTACGCGGCGGCTGCCGTGAGCATGACCGCGCCGAAGCCGGCCTCGAGCGCCAGGAGCGTGGCCAGAGCGGTGGCCGACACCGACAGGCTGCTGTCGATCCCGCAGGCCCAGGGGATGTGGGTCTCGTCGCCTATCGCGAGCCGGCGGAGCCCCAGCGGGAACATCATCCCCATGACGACCGCGGGCGGGGCGAGCAGCACGAACACGGCGGCCGCCTTGGCCGTGAGCGGCCACCCCATCGACAGCTCGAGCACGGGCATGAGGCTCCACGCGTAGAGCAGGACCAGCGCGACGATGGCGGCGCCTGTGCGCCCGAGCGTCGTTGCGGTCGCCGTCAGCCGTGACGAGGCCAGGCTTCCGGCTCCCGAGCAGACGAGCAGCGTGGTGAGCACCGCGGCGGTCGCGTAGACGGGCTGGCCGAGATGCAACACCAGCTTCTGGATCAACACGATCTCGAAGAGCATGAACCCCATCCCGGTGCCGGCGAAGTACAGGAAGGTCCAGCGCCGGCGGCTTCCCGCCCAGGGAATGCAAAGCAGGGGGAGGACGATCAACAAAAGCGCGACCAGCACGATCTGGACGAACGTCACCACCCCCAGCACGAACCCGAGCTCCAGATAGGGAAACTCGCGCGCACCGTAGGCGTCGTGGAGCTCCGGGATGCTGGACCATTCCAGAAAGTGGGCGAAGAACGGCCGGTCGTCCCAGGTCGGCCGCACGTCGAAGGGGTAGCGCTCGTAGAGCTCCGTGGGATCACCGGCGAGCAGCGTGTCAATGGCGTCGAGCAGCGAGGGGTCGGGCAGCCGGTTGAAGCGGTCGCGCTCGTCGCGTGCCACGCCGGCGAGGACCAGCGGGTCGAACCCACGGTCGGCGGCGAAGCCGCGGACGCGCCGCACCTCCTCGGCGGTCCAGGGCCGTCTGCTCGCCAGGTAGGTCACCGTCCCCCAGCTGCGGACCGCGGCGATGTGGGCCTCCAGGTCGCGAATGCCCTGCCGGTGCAGGACCTCACGCCACGTGGACAGCACCCGGAGCGTGTTGCGAGGCGGCTCCTCCTCCCAGAGCGTCAACGCGATCATGCCGCCTTCCCCGAGGGCGTCCCACATGGCGGTGAAGCCCTCCACGGTGAGCGCGTACTGCTCCCGCAGCGCGTCCACCCCGGATGTCCCGCCGAAGGCTCCGATCACCGGCGCAACAACGAGATCTTGGGTTTCGCCCGTGCGCCCGGCCAGGTGCGCGCGCACGCTCGTGCCGTGGAGGCGCACGGCGGGGTCCCGATAGAGCCCGTCGATCCACTCCGGATGCACCTCCCGAAGCAGAAGGTTGGCCTGCCGGTTGGGCTCGACCGCGTCGACCCTCGCCGCGCCATGGCTCAGCGCATGGGAGACGTCCGTGCCGGTGGCCGCTTCGAGCACGAGCACCGACCCGGGCCGGCGCACCGCGTACGGCAGGCCGCGGGTGGTGTGGTCCAGGATGTGCCCGCCCTTCCGCTCGGCGCGCCCCAGCAGGGTCCCGTAGTACTCGCCGTTGTTGAAGACGACATCGCGCACCGGGGGCTCGTCGCGGTACTGGAGGCTCAACGACGGCGCGAAGCGCAGCGCGTCGGCCCGCACCACTTCCAGCAATCCGTACGGACTCGAGGCACGGTGCACGACCTCAGCGCCGGGAAGGAGCAGGGCGCCGTGTACGGGCTTGTACTCTGAGGGCTCCGGGACGCTCGGACGCAGGATGGCGACGGCCGGCACCAGAAGGGCGGCGAGGCCCCAGACGGCGAGCGTACGCGGGTGAGCCGAGGCGGGGCGGGTGAGCCACGCGGCCGACAGGGGAAGCAGCGCGAGCACGCCGGAGAGCGATTCGGGTGGCAGCGCCCAGAGCAGCGCGATCACCAGAACGGCCCCGGCGCCCGAGCCGGCCATGTTCGCGAAGTACAAGGTCCCGATGCGGTCCACTGCCCGGTAGAAGACGAGCGTGATCGCCAGTCCGCCGAAGAAGAAGGGCAGGAAGTAGACGACGTAGGAGAGCACGAGCAGCCCCATCTGCCGCGGCTCGAAGAAGAGCAGGAAGGCGTCGAAGTCGCCGGCCAGGCCGGACAGCCACACGCTCGAGGCCATGGTCACGCCGGTGGCCAGGTAGAGCAGGGGGAGCGCGCGCTCGTAGTGGCGGACCAGGGTGAGCCGGAGCAGCACGAGCACGGTTCCCGCCGCTCCGAACCCGAGCAGCGCCATGGAGATCACCATGTACGCGAAGTGGTGCCACTGCGAGATGGAGAGGAGCTGCATCACCACCAGTTGGAAGGCGATGATGGCGGCGGAGGCCGCGCCGATCGAGAGCGGCAGACGGACGCTCGGCGTCACGGCGTCGGACGGAGGCTCACCTCCGTTCCTCCGCCCGGATCGGATCTCACCGGGGCGCGCGGGTAAAGGGCACGAAGCGCACGGGCAGCAGCGATTCGGTGACCACGTCCTCGCCGTTTCGCGTGACCAGCATCAGCGTCTGGGTGCGGAACGGCGAGCCCACCGGGATGACCATCCGGCCACCATCCTTCAGCTGCTCCAGCAGCGGCGGCGGGATGTGATCCGCCGCGGCGGTCACGATGATCGCGTCGAACGGGGCATGCTCCTCCCATCCGTAGTAGCCGTCCGCGTGCCTGACCTGTACATGCTCGTACCCGGCTTCCCGCAGGTTGCCCTCACCCCAGCGCGCCAGCCCCTCGACGATCTCCACCGTGAAGACGTCGTCCAGGATCTCCGCCAGCACCGCGGCCTGGTAACCCGAGCCGGTCCCGATCTCGAGCACGCGCATGCCGGGCTCGAGTCGCAGGAGCTGGGTCATGTAGGCCACCAGCGACGGCTGGGAGATCGTCTGGCCGTAGCCGATCGGCACAGGGCGATCCTCGTAGGCATAGCGGCGCCGGTCCTCGGGGATGAAGAGGTGGCGCGGGACCGCCCGCATGGCCGCGAGTACCGCGGGATCGTCGACGTCACGCCCGTCGATGTGCCGGGCCACGAGGCGCTCCCGCTCGTCCGCGAACGGGTCCGGCTGAGCGGCCGCGACTCCGGGAAGGCAGAAGCCGAGGGCGGTCAGGACCAGCAGTCGAACGATCGAGGACATGGCGGGCGGCGGCTCGAGAGACGCGGTGCTCCCCGGGTTGTACCGGCCGGTCGGGGGACGGGTCCCATTGGGCAGAGTCGGAGAGGTGTGGCAGCCTTGGGCTGGAAGCTCTCTCATGACCGATTTCCGGCGTGGTTGGAAATTGGAACCGTCATGGTGTCGCCATGGTCAGCCCTAACGGAGCCGCCGGACGTGCGTCGGGGTTCCTGCGCGGAACGGCTATTCAGACACGTTCGGGCCGATCGGGCGCTTGCGCCACCGCGGGCCCCTTCGGACGGGCTGCGAGGGCCGGAGGAGCGATGGGCCCTCCGGCTCCGCTACTTTAGCCCTTGATCTCGGCGAGGGCCTGCTGGAAGCGATTCTGTGCACGGGGATCGCGGTTGAGGAGCTCGACCATCTCCTGGTATTCGTCGATGGTCACCCCGTGCTCTTCGAGAACGACCCGCATCTCTTCGTTCACCTCGGTCTGCATCTGGCTCTCCTCCTCGGGCGACCCAGAAACCTCGGCGCGGGCGTCGGTCTCGGCCTGGACCTTCGACAGGGCGACGTAGATCTCCGCCATGGTCTGGATGTCCTCGTCGGAGATGCCCGCGGTGGGCATGTCGGAGCCGTCCTCCAGGTCGGTGCCGTCACCCACTTCCAGGGCCGGTTGCTCTTCGACGCTGGGCGCGCCCCGGTCCGGGGCTTCACAGGCCACCAACAAGGGGACTCCCAGAAACATGAGGGGGACGATGGCTGTTGCGCGCATGAGTACCTCCTGGCTTATCGCTGGACGGGCCCACACGGCTTCGGATGGGAACGGAAAGCATGGTGGATCCGCCCGCGTCTGTGATCGCGATCCCCACTCAGACCTGGTCGGCGCCGGTCCGCGGGTTTCGATATCTACGATGCAAGCACGGTGCCGTGCGGTCCCTCAGCTCACCGGCCGCTTCCGAACCACCCCGTCCTTCTGCTCCAGGTAGTCGAGCCCGGTGTCGATCCAGGCGGGTGCGGGCTCGCCCTTCAGGTAGTGCCCGAACCACTCGATGATCCGGCGCTGGTAATCGAGCTGGTTCGCCTTCTCGGCGGGGCCCTCCACGGACAGGCCGAGCTAGCGGCTATCCTACCGGCCGCCGGCCAGCAGGAACCGCTGGACGCGGCGGCCAGTGGACGCCTCCCCGACGTAGAGGTTGCCGCGTGAGTCCACGCTCATGCCGTGGGGCCGGAGGAACTGGCCCAGCTGACGCCCGCCCCGGCCGAGCTCGCCGACCACTTCGAGCCCGTCCCGGCGCAGCACCCAGACCTTGTGGTTGGTGCCGTCCGCCAGATAGAGCCACCGCTGATCCGGGTCGGGCGAGAGCGCGATCACGAACGCGGAGCCGGAGGCGCGCGTCTCGGGCGCGATCACCCGCTCCTCCACGAACGTGCCGTCCTTTCGGAACACCTGGATGCGGTTGCCGCGCCGGTCCGCCACGTACACGAGCCCGTCGTGCGAGCCGGTGAGGCCGTGCACGGTCGAGAACGCGCGGGGCGGGGGACCCGCCGGGTCGCGGTCACCGAAATCGTAGTCGTCCCGCGGAGGTTCTCCGTACGCGCCCCAGTGGCGCAGGTACGCGCCTGTCTCGCCGTCGTAGACCACCACGCGCCGATTGCGATATCCGTCGGCCACGAACACCTCGTTGGTCTCCGGATCCACCCAGATGCCCGCGGGACCGCCGAGCAGCTCGGGATCATCGCTGCCGCCGGTGACGTCGTACTCGCCGATCGTCATCACCAGCGTGCCGTCGCGCGTGAACTTCATGACGCGGTGATGCACGTAGGTGCCGATCCATACGAAGTCCTGGTGGTCCACGAAGATTCCGTGTGGGTTCCGCGGCCAACGCGTCGGATCGCCCTCACCGGGGCCGCCCGCGACCGGCCACGCACCCCATGCCTGCACCAGGGCGCCTTCCGCGTCGAGCTCGAGCACCATGGGCGCCGGCACGCAGCAGGTGCCGAGCGGCGGGTCCTGTACCGCCGAGGTCTCCTCGGGCGTGAGCGTTTCCGGCAGATGGGTGATCCAGACGTGATCGCGCGCATCCAGGAACACGCCCGTGACCGCGCCGAGAATCCAGTCGTCGGGCAGCTCGCGCGGCCAGCTGGGGTCTACCTGGAACGTGGGGACGGCGTCGGCGTCGGCGGTGTCCGAGGTGGATCCCGCGCCCGGATCGCCGCACGACGCCAGCAGCCCGGCCAGGGTCATCGAAAGAACGGGGCCGCGCACGAAGGGCATGGGGCCGACTCGATGGATCGTCATGAGGCGTTCGACTCCTTCAGGATAGAGTCCCGCCAACCTGCGGCGTCGGGGGCCGGGGGGCCAGGGTCTCGCCACCCTGGGCGTCGGGCGCCGGGGACAGTGGGGACCTTGGCCGTTCCGGCCGGCGCGTGCTACCCTTCGTCGCCTCATGGGAAGGGCGGACCTCTAACAGGACGAAGTCATGGCGGTGCTGGCGGATCGGATCGCGAATCTGGGGACGGAGAACGCCTTCGAGGTGGGCAAGGACATCGCCAAGCTCGAGGCCCAGGGGCGGAGGATCATCAAGTTCAACCTCGGCCAGCCGGACTTCCCGAGCGCGCCGCACCTGAACAAGGAGGCTATCCGCCAGATCGAGGCGGGCAACACCGGCTATGTGGACCCCGCTGGCATCCTCGGGCTCAGAAAGGCCGTTTCTGTCCATATGGAGAAGACCCGCGGCGTCGAGGTCGACCCTGCATGCGTCGTTGTGACGGCGGGAGCGAAGCCGCCGATCGGGCTCACGGTCCTCACCTACGTGAACCGCGGCGACGAGGTCGTCTATCCGAGCCCCGGCTTCCCGATCTACGAGTCGTGGGTGCGCTTCCTCGGCGCGGTGCCGGTGCCGCTCCGGCTTCGTGAGGAGCGCGATTTCGCGTTCACGCCCGAAGAGCTCGGCGACCTGATCACGCCGAAGACGAAGCTCGTCATCCTGAACTCGCCGTCGAATCCGACCGGCGGCGTGCTGAGCGAGAAGGACCTCGAAGGCATCGCGCGCGTGATTCGGGAGAAGGCCTCGCCGGCGATGCGCATATACAGCGACGAGATCTACGAGCAGATCCTCTTCGACGGCGAGGAGCACCGGAGCGTGGTGAGCGAGGAGGGGATGCAGGAGCGCACCGTAGTCGCCAGCGGTCACTCGAAGGGGTTCGGCATGACGGGCTGGCGCCTCGGGTGGGCCGTGCTGCCGACTCCGGAGGAGGCCAAGGTGTTCGCCCGCTTCAACGTGAACACCATCTCGTGCGTACCGCCGTTCATCCAGGAGGCGGGCCGGCTGGCCTACGAGAGTCCGGAGACGGCGAAGTACGTGGCGCGTAATGTCGCGGCGTTCCAGGAGCGTCGCGACCGCATCGTGCCCGCGCTCAACGAGATTCCGGGCATCCGCTGCCGGACCCCGAAGGGGACGTTCTACGTCTTCCCCAACGTGGAGGGCTACTGCCGCGATCTAGGTATCCTCGACGCGCACGCGGCGCTGCCCGACGCCGAACGCGCGCGGACCTCGCCGTCCAAGCTCCTGCAGATGTTCCTGCTCTACCGGCACGGCATCGCGACGCTCGACCGTGCATCGTTCTGCCGGCTCGGCTCGGAGGGCCAGCACTACCTCCGGCTTTCGATCGCCAACAGCATGGAGGAGCTCGAGGCCGGGGTGAAGGCGATGGCGGACGCGGCCGGCGACCGGGAGGGCTTCGCGGCGTTCCTGACGGAGGCGCCGCACACGAAGTAGGGCGCGCGGTCGAGCCGCGCTTGACAGCGACGGTCCGGTCGCCCCACTCTGGGTAAGTAGACCAGTCGGTTTATTCTGACGCGCGGCGCATCCATGACTCATCCCACCAAACAGCAGCTGCTCGAGACGGGCCTCGTCATGCTCCTCGAGCATGGCTACAACGACCTGGGCATCCAGACGCTCCTGAAGGAGACCGGCGTGCCGAGGGGATCGTTCTACCACCATTTCGACAGCAAGGAGGACTTCGCTCTCCGGGTGGTCGATCTCTACATGGACCGTGTCCATGATGCTCTGACGGCCTGCGTTCGGGACGAGTCACGGCCTCCGCTCGAGCGCGTTCGAGGCTTCTTCGAGATGACCAAAGGTCAGTACCGTCAGGACGGCTATCTCGGCTGTATGCTGGGTGGGCTCGGACAGGAGCTGTCCGGCGTCAACGACGTATTCCGACTCAAGATCGAGAGCTGCTTCAAGGAGATCGCCGGCATCTTGGCGGGCTGCCTCGAAGAGGCGTGTGCGCAGGGAGACCTGCCCCGCGATGCCGACTGCCGCGCCATGGCCGATCTGCTCACCGACTGTTGGGAGGGTGCGGCGTTGCGCAGCCGGCTCCTCCGCAGCCCCGCACCGCTGGAAGCGATGCTCGATTTCTACTTCGGCCGGGTGGTATCCGCATGAGCATCCGCCGGGAGGGGTCGTTGCTCTCGGCGCCCCCTTTTTTGGGCTCGTATGTAGACCGACCGGTCTACTCACTTCGCGACATGCCCCGCGAACCCATTTCCCGCCTCCGGACCCTTCGGTCCGAAGGCCGTTCGTTCCTTTTCTGGAAGGAGGTAGTAGCATGGACACCCTCACGCTCTTCGATCGCCTGGGCGGCGCCGATGGGATTGGTACGCTGGTGGACGAGATTGTCGCTGCCCACCTGGCCAACCCGACCATCTCCGTGCGGTTTCAGCCCTACGCTTCCGATCCCGAACGGCTTGGCGAGCTCAAGGACCATCTCCGCAAGTTCCTCATGGCCGGAAGCGGTGGACCGAATGCGTATGCGGGACGAACGATGCCGGAGGCTCACAGGGGGATGAACATCAGCGTTGCCGAGTACATGGCGGCGGTCGACGACATAATGGAGGTTCTGGAGCGGAACGAGATTCCGGAGTCCGCCCGCAAGGACGTGCTCGCCATCACGTACGCGTTGAAGCGCGACATCGTCCATCACTGAGGGGTCGGTCCCCTTCAACCTTGACGGAAAGCCGGAAGCTTGAGTAGCCTGTCTTGATCATGCACACACCCATGCGCGCCACCGCCTCCTGTTGTTGTTGCTGCTGCGGCTCTCCCACGGGAGAGGCGGGCGGGCGCGTGCGCGGAGTCGCGAGCACGTAGATCGAGTCGGGTTCCCCGGCTTTCCCGTCCGGCCCTCCCTTCGCGGGGAGGGCCTTTTTTGTTGCCCCACTCATCGACATGTCGGCTCTGGAGCCATCATGAGCATCGCACTCCTCGGAAACCTCGTCGTCTTCACCCTGGTCCTGATCTGGCTGGCTCGTCGTCAGGCAGGCGGGGTCACGCTGTCGAACAACGTCATGATCAGCCTGGTGCTCGGTGTGGCGCTCGGGCTCGCGCTGCAGTGGGGATACGGGCACGGTCACGCCGTCGTGGGCGCGACGATGACGTGGGTGGACCTCGTCGGCCGCGGATACGTGCGCCTCCTCCAGATGATCGTGATTCCTCTGGTGCTCGTATCGATCCTCTCGGCGGTGACCCGGCTCGGCGACGCCCGCTCCCTCGGCAAGATCAGCGGGGGCGTGCTGGGGGTGCTCATGGTCACTACGGCCGTTTCCGCCACGATCGGCGTCGGGGTGACCCGGCTGTTCGGGTTGCGGGCGGACGGGCTCGTGCAGGGCGCGCGCGAGTTGGAACGCGGCGAGGTCCTGGCCGGGCGGACCGGCGAGGTCGCCGATCTCGGTCTGCCGCAGCTCCTGCAGTCGTTCATCCCGACGAACATCTTCTCGGAGCTCACGGGCGCGAACCCCACGTCGGTCATCAGCGTGGTGATCTTCGCTTCGCTGCTGGGGATCGCGGCGCTCGGCCTCCGCAAGGACAATCCCGAGCTCGGTCAACGGGTGATCGACGGTATCGACGCCGTTCAGGGCCTCGTCATGCGGCTCGTGCGGATCGTGATCCGACTCACGCCCTACGGCGTGCTCGCGCTCATGACCCGGGTGGTCGCGACCTCGAACTTCGCCGACATCCTCGGCCTCATCGGCTTCGTCGGGGCGTCGTACATGGGGCTCGCGCTCATCCTTGCGATGCACGCGGGGCTGCTCGCGGCGACCGGCCTGAGCCCGGCTCGATTCTTCAAGAAGGTCTGGCCGGTGCTCACGTTCGCGTTCACGTCGCGCTCGAGCGCTGCCGCGATCCCGCTCAACATCGAGAGCCAGATCGAGAAGCTCGGCGTCTCGCCTGCCGTCGCGAACTTCTCGGCCAGCTTCGGCGCGACCATCGGCCAGAACGGATGCGCTGGGCTTTATCCCGCCATGCTGGCGGTGATGATCGCCCCGAGCGTGGGCATCGATCCGTTCGCCATCGGCTTCCTGCTTCCTCTCGTGCTGGTGGTCACGCTGAGCTCGTTCGGGATCGCCGGCGTCGGCGGCGGTGCGACCTTCGCCGCGCTCATTGTGCTGTCCACCATGAACCTTCCGGTCGCGCTGGCCGGGCTGCTCATCTCCATCGAGCCGCTCATCGACATGGGGCGCACCGCCATCAATGTGAGCGGCTCAATGACGGCGGGGGCGGTCACGAGTCGCATCCTCGGGGAGACGGATCTCGATGTGTTCCAGGATCGTCCGCAGGGGGTGACCCGACCGAGCCCCGCCGCGGTGCCCGCGCCGGTGCCGTCGCTGGCAGGACGGGGCTGAGTGGCGACGCGGATTCAGTCGATCGGGGGCCGTCCGGAAGCTCGGACGTCCCCCGATCTCGTGGCTACCTCCACCACGTCTCGCGCTCTTCGGGACCCTCCGGCCCGATCCGGCCCCGCGCCTGGTCGAGCAGCGCCTCCGGGTCGTGGACCTCGCCGGCCCGGACCACGAGCGCGACGCTCCGGGTGTTCAGGATATCCGCGAGCGGGTCGCCGTCGATGACGAACATGTCGGCCCATTTGCCCGGGGCGATGGAGCCGATCTCGTCCTCCATCTTCACGGCCCGTGCGCCGTTGATGGTCCCCGCCCTGAGCGCGTCGATGGGCGGGATGCCCGCGAGCACGAGCGCGTGGAGCTCGCGGTGGGCCGAGAACCCCGCCAGGTACTCACCGGCGCTCGGGTTGTCCGTCCCCAGCGTGATGTAGGGGCCGCCGCCAGCGTTGTAGAACGCCAGAGTGGTCCGCTTCATGGCCTCGTAGAGGTTCGACATGAGCTCGCCGGAGCGCGGCTCACGCTCCGCGACGATGCCTTGGACGTAGGGCGTGAAGAATGCGGGCTCGGCGACCCAGAAGTCGAAACCGTCCACGCGGTCCGTCAGGTAGATCGGCGCCGTGATGGTGGGGTCGAAGTAGATCTCGTTGTCCAGGAAGAGATCGACCGTCCTACGGAACTCCGCGGACGTCGTGTCGACCTGGTTCCAGACGGGATATGCGGACTGCTCCCGGTCGAGCACGTATCCGCCCAGGATATGTTCGATGCG
>Ga0326597_10013588_pt1 | contig 10698 bp, 5 predicted proteins | sample RVTome_12_FD_203789 | JGI IMG/M metagenome (GOLD analysis project Ga0326597, IMG submission 203789) | Soil microbial communities from uranium-contaminated site in the Upper Colorado River Basin, Wyoming, United States - RVT100D185 | ecosystem: Environmental > Terrestrial > Soil > Contaminated >... | reverse complement strand
GCTGCACATGTCGACGGCGCCTCCCATCCCGCCGAACTCCGAGTAGTCGAAGAATGTGCGGGGCCGGGGTGTCCGGTGACCGGAGCCGTAGCGAAGGTTGGCGGTCAACGGGGGCGCATCCACGATCTTGCCCGGATTCAGAATGCCGTGCGGGTCGAACGTGTACTTGATGTCGCGAAACGCCTCGTACAGAACCGGGCCGAACATCTTCTGCATGAACGGGCTGCGCACCAGGCCGTCACCGTGCTCTCCTGACAGCGCGCCTCCGAATTCGAGTACCAGGTCGGAGACGTCGTTGGCGATCGCCTCGAACTTCCGCACGCCCTCTTCGGTTTTGAGATTGACCACCGGCCGGACATGCAGGCAGCCGACTGACGCATGCGCGTAGACGCCGGCGGTCGTCGCGTGTCGGCGAATGATGCCCTGAAAGCGATCGATATAGTCTCGAAGCCTCTCGGGGGCAACGGCGGTGTCTTCGACGAACGAGATCGACTTGGCTTCCTCCTTCGTGGCCATGGAGAGCCCCAGCGCTGCCTCGCGCAGGCTCCAGATCCGCTGCTGACCGGCCGCATCCACGGCCCGGAAATACCGATAGCCAAATCCGTGGGAGGCCAGGTCCAGCTCGAGGACCTCAAGTCGCGGGGGCAGATCCTCGTCCCGGTTCGCGTAGAACTCTACGCACAACAGCGCCTCAGGGTCACCCTCGATGAAGGTCTGGCGAAGCGCCTCGAGCGCCGCACTCTGCTTGGTGTTGTCGAGAATGAACCGATCCATGACCTCGATGGCCGAGGGGTTGTGCTGGAGAATCACCGGCGTCGCTTCCAAGGCCTGCAGCAGATCGTGGAACTGAATCACCAGCACGGCTTTGGCTCGCGGCAACGGGACAAGCTTGATCTTCGCCTCAAGGACCACACCGAGCGTGCCTTCCGAACCGACCATCAACTTCGCCATGTTGAAGGGCTCGCCGGGACGACTGAAGCAGTCGAGGTTGTAGCCGCCCACTCGCCGGAGAATCTTGGGGAACCGACGTTCCACCTCCTCGGCCGTCTCTTGCGCGACGGCTCTCAGCCGCCTGTAACAGGCGGCCTCGAGCGAACGACCACTGCACGCGGCGTTCAGCTGGTCAGGGTCCAGCGGCCGGAAGTTGGCGACCGATCCGTCCGACAGCACGACCTCCTGCTCCAGCACGTGGTCGTTCGTCTTGCCGTAGATCACCGACCGCGCGCCGCTCGAGTTATTGGCCATCATGCCGCCAACGGTCGCGCGATTGGCCGTAGAGATATCGGGGGCGAACCGCACGCCCTGTGACTGGAGACGCGCGTTCAGCTCGGCCAGCACGATGCCGGGTTGCACCCGTGCCCAGCGCTCTTCGGCGTTGAGCTCGAGCAACTGGTTGAAGTGCTTGGAAGTGTCGATTTGAAGGCCGCGGCCGATGGCTTGCCCGGCCTGGGACGTGCCGCCCCCACGCACCGTGAGCGGGCACCGGTACTTGTGGCAGATCCTGACCGCCCGGATGATATCCTCGCGCGACTTCGCGACCATCACACCTAGGGGCTCGATCCGGTAGACGCTGGCGTCTGTGGAGTACAGCGCCCTGGAAATCTTGTCGAAGCGAACCTCGCCTTCGATGTGTGCTTCGAGCTCCTGTCGAAGCGCGTCCACATTGACGGCGGGTACCTGAGCCTGGCGATCCATCGGGTTGGCTGTGATTGGCATGACGTCGTCGGCGCTTCCGCCAATCATACGGGCTATTGAGCGACCGTTACATGACCGGTCGTCGGGTCGGCCGCCACGGCTGCCCGGTCCAGGGCCTCACCAGGGGACCTCATCGCTCTTTGCACAGAGCCCAGCCTGAGATGTGCAGCCATTACCGGCGACTCCACACCAATGCGCGAGCCCATGGGACGGAACCCGGCGACGGAGCGCGCATTCAGGTACCCGGAATCCGAGGAAAGACGGGCGGCCGTCGCGATCGACGCTTTCGGCCTCGTGTCCTGCATCGGACGCTTGAGGACGAAATCGTCGAACGCTGGGCACGAACGGCCACCCGGTCGGAATCGACTCTCTAGACTCTCCCGCTCCCTACTTCGGTTGGGGCACGATGCGGATGTACGGTAGCGGCGACTTCCATCCATTCGGATATGTTTGCTTGGCCACTTCATCCGACACCGCCGGCAGGATGATCACGTCGTCACCCTGCTTCCAATTGACGGGAGTCGCCACCTTCTTGGCAGCCGTCAGCTGGCAGGAATCCAGCAGGCGCAGAATCTCGTCGAAGTTGCGTCCTGTGCTCATCGGATACGTGAGGGTCGCCTTGATCTTCTTGTCGGGGCCGATGATGAACACCGAGCGAGCCGTCTGGTTGTCGGCCGCGGTCCGCCCTTCGGCTGTGTCCCCCGCGTCCGCCGGCAACATGTCATAGAGCTTCACGATCTTGAGATCGGGATCTCCGATCAACGGGTAGTTCAGGGCGTGACCCTGTGACACCTCGATGTCCGTCGACCACTTCTTGTGGTTGCTGACGCCGTCGACGCTAATGCCCAGCACCTTGCAGTTCCGCTTGGCGAACTCGGGCTGGAGGCCGGCCATGTAGCCAAGCTCGGTCGTGCAGACGGGCGTGAAATCCTTTGGGTGCGAAAACAGGATCGCCCATCCGTCGCCGATCCACTGGTGGAAGTTGATGATCCCTGCCGTTGTTTCGGCGGTGAAATTGGGGGCTTCGTCGTTGATTCTGAGTGCCATGTATTTCCTCCGATGACCTTTCGTACGATTGTATGGAATGGACCGCCGTGTCGACTGGACTTGCGAGCGGGATGCGCGTCGCACCGCAGGCCCACGGACGTCTGCTGATTATACGGCGGTGTCGACGGGATTGCACATTACAGCGGGAGGGAGGCCGTGAGCCAAATCACAAGCCGATGAATTGATTCGTGCGAACACTGACGGCCGCGCCAGCAGACGCGCCCTCGTGCTCCGCAGACGCCGAGAAACGCGGGGTCCGACGACGGGCACTTCGGATACCACCGCCAAGGCAGAATCACAAGGCGCCGAATCGTCTGGCGCCTTCCGGGGAGCCCTGTCCGCCAAGCGCAGTGTTCCCGAACGTCTGTCAACCTGTGTCGTACTCAGACAGGACCTAGCCAACGCCAACTTCGCGCCGAGCCGCTTCCAGTCCTGCCTTCTCGTCCACCAGGAGGAGCAGCGCGCCGCCCACGACGAAGAACACGAGCACCGTTGCGACGCCGGCCCGCTGAGAGCCAAACGCCGCCGTCGCAGCGCCGAGCAGGAACGGCCCCAGGAACGACGTGGCCTTTCCCGAGAACGCAAAGAACCCGAAGAACTCGGCTTGGTGCCGGTCAGGCACGAACCGACCCATCAACGAACGGCTCGCCGACTGATTCGGTCCCACGAACAGCCCGATCAACGTACCGGCCACCCAGAGCCAGGCCCTAGTGGGCGCCCACACCGCGAGCACTGTCGCCAGCGACAGCGAGACGAGCGTGACGAGCAGGGTCTTCTTGCCCCCCAGTCTGTCGTCGACAAACCCGAAGCACACCGCCCCGAGCCCCGACGCCACGTTCAATCCAATCCCGAAGAGGATCACGTCGGAGAGCGGCATCCCGAAGGTCTCGCCCGCGTAGATACCACCGAAGGCAAACACGGTGACGAGCCCGTCGTTGTACACGAGGCGTGCCAGGAGAAACTTTGCGACCTCGCGGTAGCGACCAATGGTCCGACACGTTTGCGCGAGCTCGGCGAACGCCTCGCCGATGCCGCGGGCGGACGCCCCCGTTGTCCGCTCTGGCACATTCAGGAACAAGGGCACACTGAACACGACGTACCAGCCCGCGACGAGCAGATTGGTCGCCCGGGCGTTGAACCCGTGCTCGGTCGAAAGGCCAAACCACGGCCCTCCGTTGGACGGGACGAACACGACCAGGGCAATGACGAGACAGACGAGCCCCCCGACGTACCCCAGCCCCCAGCCGTATCCGGAGATGCGCCCGATGCGGTCTGCCGAGGCGATGGTCGGCAGGAACGCGTTGTAGAACACCATGCTCAGCTCGAACGCCACGTTCGCGACGACGAACACGGCAATGGCGACACGCGCGGCATGTGGCGTGTCCGGAGCGACGAACGTCAGCGCCACGCTGCCGCCGACGCAAATGGCAGTTGTCAAGGCCAGCGCCCGTTTCCTGGAGCCGCCCCGGTCGGCCGCCGCCCCGACAATGGGCGACAGCACCGCGATCAGGACGGCCGAGATGCTGATCCCGCGCGACCACCAGGCCGTGCCCGTGATCCCGTCGGGCGCGAGCGCCTGCGTGAAGTAGTACGAGTAGATGAACGTCACGACGAGCGTCGTGAAGGCCGAGTTGGCCCAATCGTACAGCGCCCACGACCAGATGACGCGGGGGACATCGCGCTGTTCAGTGTGTATGGTCATGTCGCGGCCTGTCCAGAGTGGCCTGTCTCCGCGCGGCCAGGGAGGCCATTCTAGAACCTATCTCATGAATCCCGGCGCACACAGGTGCACCCCGGGGAATACAGCCATCCCGCTCTGCAGCCGAAAAGAAAGGTACGGCGTCCAAGAACCGGACCGTTGAGACAAACGTAACCTGAGGAGGCTGCGTGCAGCATCGCGCACTAAAGATGGCGGTCACGATAGTGGTCGCCGCAGTCCTGGCGGGATCGACGGCAGTCTGCCTGGGACTCGTTGACGCGGGTCGAGCCATCGACGCCACACTCGAGCAGCTCGACTACCAGGCGATGCAGCTGAACCACTCGATCCACGCCGCGGTCGCGCGCGGCGAACCCGTCGATCCGGAGGATCGTTCGCGGGCATCGGTCGAGCGGCGGGTGAGCTCGCTGGCCGGGGTGGCCGACGGGATCCTTTCGGAGCACGCGCCACCCTATGTTCGTGCCCTCTCTCGGACGCTCGGCGACGCGTTCGACCTCGTCCCGCCCTCCGAGGCCATTCACGAGGCGTTGACGGCCTACCTCGAGCACGCGGATCAGGCGTCCGAAGAAGCTGCGCAGAGCGCCGGCGCCGCCGACGTCCAGAGCCGGCTGCTCGAACTCAACTACGACGCGCTCGCGCTGAAGATCTCCCAAGCCCGCGAGCGGGCGGGGCAGGGCATCTCGAGCGCGCTCACGGCCCTGCAGTTGATCACGTTCGTCAGTATCGGCATCGGTGCGATGGCCGTGGGACTCACCCCGTAACGGGGACACCTGGCGAGAGTCCCGCGCCTCGGCTGAATCAGTCGCGCTCTGGTCCGCGCAGTTGCCGCGCCGGACTTCAGTCCGGCTTCCGCGATGGGCGAGGTGACCCGGCACTCCTGCTGAGCGCATCCACCTGCCGTCGTCCACTGGGGACCCTAGCCATGACGTTGGGGGCGCACGGGACGGGCAGGACGTGGAATCGGAGACCCGCGACCGTTGTCAGGAGTGTCCAACCGCCCCATAACGCGCGTGTAGATGGCGCGCACGCGTTCGCTCACTTCTCGGGTCCGAGCGAGCAATCGCTCGCCCGCAGGGTCCGACAGGCCCATCCGCTTCCCGAAGGGCGTCAGCGAAGCCGCGTCTGCCGGCATCACGCTGACGCTTGAATCCGCATCCATCCTAACGAGCGTCTCGATCGTGCGGAGGAATCGGTGTGCGTTGCGGAGCTGTTCGCACTCTTGGACGTTCAGGTACGGTGTCGACGGAAGCACAGCCAGGACGCGCCGGCTCCCTGGGACACGAAAGCCCCGGCGTGTTCGCCCTTCACGGATTTGTACCAACTGCAGCAGAAAGTCGATGTCGGCCAGCCCGCCCTTCCCCACCTTGATGTCCAGCTTCGACGCGGGCTCTCGCGCCAGTTCCCGCTCCATCCGCCCGCGAATATGATCCATGTACTTGGGCAAGCGAGGGTCCCACGGTCCGTAGACGAACTCTTCAACAGCTGTGAGTATCTGGCGTGACAATCCGGAAGAACCGGCCAGGACGCGCGCGCGGGTGTAAGCCAGGCGCTCCCATGGTTCGGCTCGTTCGGAAAGGTATCGGAGAAACGCCGACAGCGGAATGGCCAGCGGGCCCTTGGTGCCCTCGGGTCGAAGACGGGTATCGATCTTGTACGCGACGCCCTCACCCGTCGGCTTGGCCAGAAACGCTTGCGTCGCCTCGACGAAATTCTGCCACGTGAGCTCGGAATCCTGCGGGTTGTCTTGATCTTCGTACACGAACACGAGATCCAGATCGGAATGAACGGTCAGCTCGGATCCACCCAGCTTGCCAAGAGCCACGACAGCCCACGAGGCTGACGCATACTCCGGTGGAGAAGGCGCATGCCACAGCGCCGTGTGCGACGTGCAGGCGTCGGCCAAGAGCGACAGCCGTTCCTGCAGCTGCTCGAGTGATTCGGTTGCGAGCCACCCCACCAGGATCTTGAACTCTTCCCTGCCCTTGAACCGACGCAGATGGTCCATGCGATCTGTCCGCTCGAGCTCTGACATCGCGTCGAGGCTCTCGTCGAACGAGCGTCTGAGTGACTCGATGTCGGGGATGGGCTGCCCCAGCGAGTCCAGCAACTCCGGGTTCCGGATGAGGCGCTGGGCCGCCAACTCCCCGTGATCGAGCACGTCGATGAGAACGTCCCGCAGGATCTCGTTGTCAAGGAGACTCCGGGCCAGTGGCACCGCGGCACCTGTCCGGACGGCGAACTGCTCGAGCCGGGTGAGCACGACCTCCGGCCTCGCGCATCGCGCGAGGTGCACGACGCTGGCGTCGAGCAGGTTGGCCAGTATGTTCCTGGCGGTCGCCGGATTACTCGCCCTGGAAGCATGCCTGCCAAGCGCACTGATGGCCGTCAAAGCCGCGGCGGAGTCGCTGAAGCCACATTCCGCGAGGTGCTTCAGTGCCTCACCGACAGGCACCTCGTCGCCGAGGATTCGAAAGAACTGACGGGCCCGATAGTCGCTCGTCTCGCGCCGACGCTCGAACAACCCTCCATACAGATCGTGGACACGCCCGCGATGACGTTCCAGCGCGGCTTCGAGCTCTTCGACGCGCTCGAACTGGAGCCGTCGAGCGCAGATTCTCAAGTCGTCCGTGTTCGTCGAGAGGGTATGGGTCTGGTCGTGCTGGACGATCTGCAAGCGATGCTCGACCGTCCTCAGGAACACGTAGGCGTGTTCGAGCTCGTCCCGCACGCGATCGGCGATCAACCCCGCCCGCTGGAGCGCGGCGAGCGCGGCGAGGGTGTTGCGCTGCCGCAATTCGGCATTCCGGCCGCCGTAGGTCAGCTGCAGCACCTGCGCAAACAGCTCCACCTCGCGGATACCACCGCGCCCGAGCTTGACGTTGCGCTCGCGCTCGGACCGTTGAATCGCCCGATCGATCCGCTTCTTGTACTGGTACATCTCTTCCAGGGCGGCATGGTCGAGATACTGCCGATACACGAACGGTTCGACTTGCTGGAGGAATCGCTGTCCGAGGTTCTCGTCGCCAGCGATCGCGCGAGCCTTGAGCAGGGAGAAGCGTTCGAACGTCACCCCCAGCGTCTCGTAGTACTGGCGAAGCTGCTGGAGAGAGTGGGCGATATTCCCGCTCCGTCCCATCGGACGCAGGCGCAGGTCAACCCGATACAGATAACTTTCGGCTGTGTGCTCACCGAGCGCCGCCGTCAGCTTACGGGCAAGGCGCTCGAAGAACGCGTGTGGCTCCGACGCATCTTCATCGTCTGGCTCGTAGACATAGATCAGATCGATATCCGAGCTGTAGTTGAGCTCCTGTCCGCCAAGTTTCCCCATTCCAATCACGGCGAACGCGCCGGGCAACCTGTCGCGACCCTCAATCCGCAGCCGTTCGCGCGAGATGAAATAGAGCGTCCGGTCGACCACGAGATCTGCCAGCGCAGCCAGCTGGGCCGTTACCTCCTGCAAGGTTTCGCGGCCCAGCAGGTCGCGAGCGACAATGCCCAATAGCTGTCGCCGCTGCACCTGCTTGAGCGTGTCGAGCACGGCAGTGTCCCCCAGGCCGCTGAGTGCCGCGTCCATGTCCGTTCGGGCTTCCTGGAGCGGGTCCGGCCGGCGGTCGATTCGGGAGGCTAGCCAGTCGAAGTAGTCCGGATGTCGAATCAGGGTCTCGCTGAGCGACGGGGCTGTACCCAGAATCTCGACCAGCAGGGACAGCTCACCACGATCGTCGGCCAGGTGCCTCAGCAGCGCCACCCTGTCTGGGCGTGCCCCGAGATAACGCGAAAGGCCCACCAGCGCGGCGTCCGGATCGGGCGCACGGCTCAGCGATGCCAGAAGCGGCTCTGCCATCCGGCCCAACGTTTCGCGCACGGCCGAGTGATCGGCGATCGCCCGCAGGTTGCGATCCGCCGACCGCGGATCCCGAAAGCCGAAGCCCTCCAGCAACTCGTGAGCTCGGGGTTCACTGAGATCTGGCGACAGAAACAGGTCTACTGGCGAGACTCGCACGGCGTAAGGCCCTCGGGTCGAGGCGGATGACGACTCTGGCTACGATAACCGATTGCGATTCTTCTGCGGGCCTGGCCCCGATAACAGCACCACACCGACGTCCGCACGCGGTCATGCCGTCATCCCGCGCGTCGTAATGCTGTAGGCAGAAATGCAGTAATATGGTGCGTTTTCACGTCGGATCGCGCGCCGCGCGTGGGCTGGCGAGACCATTGAAACGACCGCGCTCTGAAGGAGGGATCGATGAAACCAGCCGAGGTAATGGCATTAATCAAAGAACACCGCGTCGAGGTCGTCGACCTCCGCTTTGTCGATCTGCCGGGACTCTGGCAGCACTTCACGGTGTCCGCGAAAGAGTTCAGCGCAGACGCCTTCGAAGAAGGCATGGGATTCGATGGGTCGAGCATCCGCGGCTTTCAGGACATCCAGGAAAGCGACATGCTCCTCATGCCGGACCCCGCGTCGGCCTTCATAGACCCATTCATGGAGGCAGCGACCCTTGTGCTGATCTGCAACGTCAAGGATCCCGTGACCGGTGAAGCGTACACACGCGACCCCCGATACATCGCGAGCAAGGCGGAACACTATCTGAAATCCACGGGTCTGGCCGACACCGCCTACATCGGTCCCGAGGCCGAGTTCTTCATCTTTGACGACGTGCGGTTCAGTCAGGGGTACGATCACGGGTTCTACTTCGTTGACGCAAAGGAAGGGTTCTGGAACTCCGGGAAGGACGAGAAACCGAATCTCGGGTACAAGCCCCGCTACAAGGAAGGCTACTTCCCCGTCCCGCCGATGGACCAGCTCCAGGACATCCGCACAGAGATGATGCTGACGCTCGAAAAGATCGGCGTACGGGTCGAGGTGCACCATCATGAAGTAGGAACCGCCGGCCAGGCCGAAATCGACTTGCGCTTCGACTCCTTGCTCAAGATGGGCGATAACCTGTTGAAGTACAAGTACGTCATCAAGCAGGTGGGACGGAAGCACAACAAGACGGTCACCTTCATGCCGAAACCCATCTTCCAGGACAACGGGTCGGGGATGCACATCCACCAGAGCCTCTGGAAGGGTGGCAAGAACCTGTTCTTCGAGCGGGGAACCTACGCCGACCTGAGCCCGATGGCGGTGCACTACATCGGCGGCATCCTGAAACACGCGCCCGCGCTCCTGGCCTTCTGCGCGCCGACGACCAACTCCTACCGGCGTCTGGTGCCAGGGTACGAGGCCCCGATCAACTTGATCTACTCGCAGCGCAACCGCTCGGCGGCCGTTCGCATTCCCTTGTACTCACGCAGCGAGAAGGCGAAGCGCATCGAGACCCGCTTCCCGGATCCGACAGCGAATGGGTATCTGGCATTCAGCGCACTGCTCATGGCCGGCCTGGACGGCATCCAAAACAAGATCACGCCCCCAGGACCGATGGACAAGGATCTCTACGATCTACCGCCTGAAGACCTCGGCAAGGTGGCCAAGACGCCGGCCGACCTCAGCGAAGCGCTCGACGCGCTCGAAAAGGACCACGACTTTCTGTTGAAAGGCGACGTCTTCACGCGGGACGTGATCGAGACGTGGATAGGCTACAAGCGGGTAAAGGAAGTCGACGCGATCCGTCTCAGACCGCATCCGTGGGAGTTCGCTCTCTACTTCGACATCTGACGGCGAGGTTGATCGACGCGAGTGACACTCGCTGCTGGAGCCCACGCGAGCTCGGTGCGGCAGCTCGGCGGTCAGGGGCGCCGTGGATCAGGTCGTGAATCGGAAATCTCGGCCGTCAGCTCCCAGCGGTCACCGTGTGACCAGCCACAGCTGTTTCAAGCGGTACGGCACGGGATGGCCGTCCCTCATTGCCGGCTGGAATTGCCAGGTCTTGGCTGCGCTCAACAGCATCACGTGCGACATGCGACTCGGGCCCGGACCGAGCCTGACGTGCTCCACCAAGCCCGTTGGGGAAACCAAGATATCCATCGACGCGACGTCCGCATGGGACGGGTCGAGGTGGTCGGTGGGCGGCATCTGGGGACGGATCGCGACCGGAGGCTGCACGTGGGGATCGGCGCTCGTATAGACCACGCTGGTCGGCGCGAGAACCGTGTCTGGTTCAGGGGAAGCCACCGCGGCAACCCGCGGGGCTGACGCCGGTTCGGGCGCCTCGGTCTCGCGCGGGAGCGCCACATCGACAAGCCGCGCGCTCGAGCTACGCGCCGCGTTCGCTCTGGGCACGCCCGGACGGGCC
>Ga0326597_10013587_pt1 | contig 10698 bp, 12 predicted proteins | sample RVTome_12_FD_203789 | JGI IMG/M metagenome (GOLD analysis project Ga0326597, IMG submission 203789) | Soil microbial communities from uranium-contaminated site in the Upper Colorado River Basin, Wyoming, United States - RVT100D185 | ecosystem: Environmental > Terrestrial > Soil > Contaminated >... | reverse complement strand
TCGGTCGTCCTCGTGATCGTGCTCGCTGGCGTTCCGTGGGCTCGGATCCGCCGCCGGCGCGAGCGTGCCGCGCGGGATGGTACGGTGACGGCATGAGTCGATCGCCGCTGGCGGATGCGTTCGGACACCACGTGTGGGCGACGCTGCGCCTGCTCGACGCGTGCCTGCCGCTCTCGCCGGCGCAGCTCGAGACGACCGTTCCGGGGACGTACGGGTCGATCCTCGAGACGATCCGCCACCTGGTCGGCGCCGATGCGTCATATCTGTTCGTGCTCTCCGGCGAACGGGTGGCCGAAATCGACGAGTCCGGGATGAACGTGGGAGAACTTCGCGCGGTGATCGAGGCGAACGGACCGGCGTGGATGTCGGTCATTGACGGGCCGATCGACCCGGACGCGAGCGTCGTGCGCCATCGTGATGACGGGATCGACAGCTTCGCGCCGCTCGGCATTCGCCTGGCGCAGGTCGTTCACCATGGGACCGACCACCGAAGCCAGATCTGCACCGCGCTGACGACGATCGGCATCGAACCGCCGGCGATCGACGCCTGGGACTTCGCCGCGTCGGAGAGTCGGCTCGCCGAGTTCCCGCGGACCACGTGACGTGACGACGCCGAGCAGCGTCGAGGAGTACCTGGCCGGCCTGCCCGACGACCGGCGAGGGCCGATGGACGAGCTCCGGGCGACCATCCGGGCGGCCGCGCCGCAGGCTGCCGAAGGGATTGCCTACGACATGCCCGCGTGGCGTCTGAACGGCCGGTTCCTCGTCTCGATCGCCGCGTACAAGCGGCACTACAGCCTGTTTCCGGGCAGCGAGCGGGTCCTCGCCGAGCATCCCGACGCGCAGCGCTACTTCGCGGGCAAGGGAACCCTGCAATTCCCGACGAACGAGCCCCTCCCGCTCGACCTCGTGGCGAAGGTCGTCGCGACGCGGCTCGACGAAGTCGCGGATCAGTCGCCCGGGTAGCGGCGAAGGAGGAGATCGAGCTCAGCCGCGGTTGGCGGACGCCGCAGCCGGCGCTGCGCGTCGTCCTCGGCGCGGCGAAGGTAGTCGAGGCGTGCCGCGATGCGGAGGATCGACCGCGTGTCGCGCAACATCTTCGCCTGTGCCTGACGCTCGTCCATGGTGCCCATCTCTGGTCGAGGTGCCGCGCGTCCGTGGGGGAGCGGACGCGCGGGTCGCGGACGGTACGGTGCCTGCACGCACCGCGTCGATAGGCACAACGCCCTATCCCGACGGTGGCAGTACGAATGAGGGGTGTGCCGGCGTCGTGTCAATCCCTACGCTCGACGGCATGATCAGGCCAGACCCGACGGAGTTGGCGGCCAGGTCCGTCGCACTGTCCGCACCGGGCACGGTCGTCCTCGAGCGGTCGCCGGTCATCCCGCATGAACCGGATTCGGTCGCCGACGCGCCCCTGATCGGCTTCGACGCGTTCACCCTCGACTTCCGCGTGTTTGGCTGGGTCCGCCTGACGGCCGACCGATTGACCGACCTCCTGAACGCCCATGCCGAGGTTGAGCTCGTCAACGCCCAGGTCTGCGATCTCGCCTACGGCGAGACGGAGCTCATCGACGGGCTCGTCGTGAAGCGAACCAATCTCGTCGCGGTCCGAGCCGGCGATCCGCGCGGCGATCCGGCCCGTCGCGAACGGACCCGACTCCACCCGCTTGCCGTGCGCTGCGGGCCGTACCGGATGGGCGGCTTTCTCCACGCCCGACCCGACGTCGACCCCCTCGCAGAGCTCGCCGCTCGACCGCCGATCGTGCCGCTCTCGCTCGCCTGGATCGAGCACTGGCACGACGGTCGCCGGGACGGCGACTGGGCCGGCACGATCCTGTTCAATCGGCTGCTCGCCGATGCGATCGAGGTCGTCAGCGATGAGGACATCGCGCTCGATCCCTGATTGGTCGGCGCGCGGTGCATCCCACCCCGCTCGGGCGACCAGCAGATCGGGCGCCGCGGGCGAACCGCCGACCCTACGAACCGGGGCGGACGAGCACGAGCAGCGCCACGATGGCCACAAGGACGATGACGACGGCCTCGAGACGGAGCGCGAGGTCGAGGCGGCGGCGGAGGCCCTCGGTCGCCAACCGGATCTCGAGCAGCGCCGCCCGCAGGTCCTCGTGCCCATCCGCCGCGGACGTGGGGAGCTGCGCAGGGTCGGTGGCGTGGGCTCGCGCGGGAGTCTCTCTCTCGGCGGCGTCAGGGTCGGCCGGCGCGTTCGGATCGGACCACAGGCCGAGCTTCGCGAATGACGCCTCGAGTCGTGGGTCGGGTGGCTGCCGGACGGCCTCGCGGGCGGCCCGCGAGAGCTCGGCCGCCAGCTCGTCGTCGGCCGCCTGATCGGCCTTGGCCGATCGCCGAGAGGTCCTGGGCGCATCCTCGTCCGGCATCGCACGATCCCATCCGCTGGACTGATCCGTCGGGGGCACGGTAGCACCTGCGCGACCCGGTTTGACGGCCGGCGGACAATCGGGATGCAATGCTCGCACCCGGCCCGTTCCCGGCCTCGGTCCTGCGGCAGCCGTCCCCGTCGGCGCGCTGCACGTGCGAACACTGGCTGCATTGCGACCACGCCTGTCACGGCCGAAACTGCGACCCCTCGGAGAACGCCTGCGACATCGCGTTCCTGCCCGATGACGGCGGCCTGACGCGCTGGGGCTGCCCGGACTGCACGCCGGGTGAACTCGCACCTCATCTGCTCGGCTGCGAATTGATCGGCTGGAACGTCCCGCTCGAGCGAGGGTCCATCGGCGCCTGACGAAGGCGCTCGACCCGTCCTGCCGACGGGATCCGGGCCGACTACGATACGGCGGCCATGACCGACTCGACCCCCAGCCTCGCCACGCCCTACCGGACCCACACCTGCGGCGCCCTGCGCGCCGCCGACTCGGGGTCGGACGCCAGACTTGCCGGCTGGGTGCATCGCCGACGCGACCACGGCCAGCTCATCTTCCTCGACCTCCGCGATCGGCACGGCCTCACCCAGGTCGTCATCGACGCGACGGACGCGCCGGAAGCCCACGCAGCCGCGTCGCGGGTCCGGAGCGAGTTCGTCGTCAGCGTGGCCGGGCGCGTCGAGCGGCGCCTCGAGGGCACCGAGAACCCGCGGCTCCCGACCGGCGAGATCGAGCTCCGCGCCACGCGGGTCGAGATCCTCACCGAAGCGAGGACGCCGCCGTTCTACATCAACGAACCGGACGCTCCGGTCGATGAGAGCCTCCGCCTGCGTTACCGCTACCTGGACCTCCGGCGGCAACCGATGGCCGATCGCCTCCTCCTTCGCAGCCGGCTCGTCCAGGCGATCCGCGAGGCGCACCACGCGAACGGCTTCGTCGAGGTCGAGACGCCGAACCTCATCAAGTCGACCCCGGAAGGAGCGCGCGACTTCATCGTCCCGTCCCGGCTCCAGCCGGGCTCGGTCTACGCGCTCCCGCAGAGTCCACAGCAGCTCAAGCAGCTGCTCATGGTCGCCGGGGTCGACCGGTACTTCCAGATCGCCCGCTGCTTCCGCGACGAGGACCTGCGTGGCGACCGCCAGCCGGAGTTCACCCAGCTCGACCTCGAGATGAGCTTCGTCGACGAGGACGCGGTGATGGACTTCGTCGAGCGGATGGTCATCGAGGTGTCGCGCTCCACGACGCCGGACCGGCCGATCCAGGAGGTGCCGTTTCCGCGCTTCACCTACGCGGAGGCGCTCGAGCGGTACGGGTCCGACAAGCCGGATCTCCGCTTCGACATGGAGCTCGTGGACCTCGCGCCCTCGCTGACCGACACCGGCGGCACGCCCGTGTCCGGCTTCCGCGTCTTCGACGAGGCACTGGCCGGCGGCGGCCGGGTCAAGGCCATCGTCGTGCCCGGAATGGCTGGCGCGACCCGTCGCGAGATCGACGAGCTGACCGAGACGGCGAAGCGGTTCGGCGCCAGAGGCCTGGCGCACCTCGCCTGCGAGGCCGGCGGCGACGTCAAGGGACCGATCGTCAAGTTCCTCGGTGACACGACGACGCGCGCGATCGTCGAGGACGCCGGGGCAGGGGAGGGCGACCTCATCCTCATCGTGGCCGACACGGCCGACGTGACGAACGACGTCCTGGGGCGCCTCCGGGCGGAGCTTGGCGCGCGCCTGGGCCTGGCCGACCCGAATGTGCTTGCCTACTGCTGGGTGCACCGCTTCCCGATGTACCAGTGGGACGCGGAGAACGGCCGCTGGGACGCGACGCACAACCCGTTCAGCGGCGTCGTCCCGGAGGACGAGGCGCTGCTCGTGACCGCATCGGGCGATCCGGCGCGGCCCTCGCCGGAGGATCCTGCCGGTCAGGCCCGGGCGATGCAGTACGACATCGCCCTCAACGGCTGGGAGCTCGGCGGCGGGTCCGTCCGGATCCATCGCCGCGACCTCCTGGAGCGAAGCTTCGCGCTTCAGGGCTACAGCTTGGAGCGCATGCGGAACATGTTCGGGGCGCTCCTCGAGGCGTTCGACTACGGCCCGCCACCGCACGGGGGGATCGCTCTCGGGGTCGACCGCTGGGCGGCCCTCCTCGCTCACCAGACGAACATCCGTGAGGTCATGGCGTTCCCGAAGACCCAGTCCGGCAGCGACCTCATGCTCGAGGCTCCGTCGGAGCCGGACCCGGCCCAGTTCGCCGAGCTGGGCCTGCGCTTCGTGGGCGTCAAGCCCGCCGGCGACGCGGGTGCCTGACCGGAGCCGCAGCTGAGCGGGGGCATCGGCGCCCGCCCCGCAGTCGGCCTGGGGCTGCTCGACCCGATCGCTGCCCGACCCCGACTCGCGGCGCTGCTCGGCGCGCTGTGCATCGCGTTCTCGGGGATCTTCTACCGTTTCGCCGACGTCGAGCCGTCGACGGCGGCGGTCTTCCGCTGTGTCTACGGGCTGCCGATCCTCGCCTTCGTCGCCCTGATCGAGCGTCGCCGCGGATTCGGCCTCGATCGGCGAACCGTGGGCCTGGCGATCTTCGCCGGCGTCTTCTTCGCGTCCGATCTCACGTCATGGCACTACGCGATCGAGGCGGTCGGAGCGGGCCTGTCGACGGTGCTCGGGAACCTGTCCGTGCTCGTCGTCGGCGTCGTCGCGTGGCTGCTCCTCGGGGAGCGGCCGTCGCGGGCAATCCTCATCGCCCTGCCGATCGTCCTCGTCGGGGTCGTCCTCATCTCCGGCCTGTTCGACTCGGCGGCGTACGGGGAGGATCCGCCCCTCGGCGTCGTGCTTGGGCTCATCACCGCCGTCTCGTACGCGGGCTACCTGCTCGTCATCCGCCACGCCGGCCGGTCGCCGGGCCGATCCGCGGGCCCGGTGGCCGTGTCGACCGCATCGACGGCCGTCGTCGCGCTGGGCGCCGGGCTGGTGATCGGCCTCGCCGGCGGTCCCGGTGTCGATGTCGTCCCGTCCTGGCCGGCGCACGGCTGGCTGCTCGCGTACGGCGTGACCTCCCAGTCGCTCGGGTACCTCCTCATCTCGCTGTCCCTGCCTCGGCTTCCGGCCGTGATCACGTCGATCATCCTGCTCGCGCAGCCCGTCGCGACGGTGGTCCTGTCGATGATCCTGCTCGCCGAGACGCCGTCGGTCGCGCAGCTTGCCGGCGTGGTCCTCGTCATCGGTGGGATCGGCGCAGCGACCGTGCCGGTCGGGAGGCTGCGCGACCGCCTGGCGGCCGCGGCATAGGGACGGGGTCGGTCAGGCCTCCGGTTCGGCCACCGGCGCGTACGGCGCGAGCGCCGGGCCCGCGAGCGGCTCGTCCTCGGGGGTGTCGGCCACCTCGGCGCCCCACTCGTGCACGTGCCCGGCGGCGGGCACCGGCGGACCCTCGTATGCCGGGAGGTCCGAGCGCGGCGTCGTCCGGTCATGGATCGTACCGGGATCGCCGAGCTCGATCGCTCGAACGGGAACACCCCCGCTCGCGACATCGATGAGCACGTCGTCCGGCATCCGGTCCGGGTCGACGTTGTCGAGGGCATGGACGTGGCGGACCGGAACCAGGACGGGCCACCCCGGCTCGCCTCGGTACGCGGGACGCAGCATGGGCCCAGGATCCGTGCCGTGCGCCTCGATGAGCGAGGTGACGGTCTCCGGACCGACCCACGTCAGCCGCGCCGGCCAGACGATCGCGCCGTCCGTCTCGTCGATCGTCGCGCGGGCGACGTCGATGCCCCGCCGGATCTGGGCGACGGGCCCGCCCTCGGCCGGTGCCGGCTCGGCGAGGGTCACCGATGCGCCGGCGAGCGCAGCCGCCACCGCTCCGTCCGGGTCGTACGAGACGACGACGATCGGCATCGCGCCGCCGGACCACGCCGCGTCGGCGATGCGTCGGACGGACGGCAACCCGTCCGCGTCGGCCAGCGCCGACGCCGGCGTCGCAGCGAGGATCACGGCGGCCACGGTCATGCCGGAATTGTAGGGACGCGGGAGGAGGCTGCGCAGCGAGGAGGCCGCGCCGACCTGCATACGGGAGCCGGACGCAACCTGTGCGACAATCCGCCGGCCCATGACGGACCTCGCTCGACACGCCCACGCGCCCGCCGCAATTCGGTCGGACCTTCGCAACATCGCCATCGTCGCCCACGTCGACCATGGCAAGACGACGCTCGTCGACGCCATGCTTCGTCAGACCGGTGCGTTCCGCGCGAACCAGGCGCTGGTCGACCGCGTCCTCGATTCGGGCGATCTGGAGCGCGAGAAGGGGATCACGATCCTCGCCAAGCAGACGACGGTCGACCACGACGGCATCCGGCTCAACATCGTCGACACGCCCGGGCACGCGGACTTCGGCGGCGAAGTCGAGCGCGGCCTGCTCATGGTCGACGCGATCCTGCTCCTCGTCGACGCCGCGGAAGGGCCGCTTCCGCAGACTCGCTATGTCCTCCAGAAGGCGATGGCCAGGCACCTTCCGGTCGTCGTCGCGATCAACAAGATCGACCGTGGCGACGCCCGACCGACCGAGGTCCTCGATGACGTGTACGAGCTGTTCATCGACCTCGGCGCGGACGAGCATCAGATCGAGTTCCCGGTCGTCTACACGAACGCGAAGGCCGGGACGGCGACACGGTCGCTGTCCGAACCAGGCGTCAACCTGCGCCCGCTCCTCGACGTGCTCGTCGCGGTGACGCCCTCGCCGACGTTCGTCGACGGACATCCGCTGCAGCTGCTCGTCACGAACCTCATGGCCAACGACTACGTCGGGCGCATGGCCGTCGGGCGCATCCGCAACGGGACGATCCGCATGGGCCAGCGGATCGCCGTCGTGCGCGAGGAGGCCGACGACATCGCGGGGGCCGTGGAGCCCGGACGGGTCGTCACGCTGACCGGCACCGTCACCTCGCTCCAGACCGCGCACGGGATCGATCGGGTCGACATCGAGGAGGCGGGCCCGGGTGACATCGTGTCGGTCGCCGGTCTGCCGGAGGTGACGATCGGCGACACGCTCACCGACCCGGCCGATCCGCGGCCGTTGCCGCGCCTCGACGTCGACGCGCCGACCCTGCGCATGACGTTCGGGGTCAACACCTCGCCGCTGTCCGGGCGCGAGGGGCGATTCGTCACGTCGCGCCAGATCAAGGCGCGCCTCGACCGGGAGATCCTCGGCAACGTCTCGATCGAGGTGTACCCCACGGAGTCCGGCGACACCTTCGAGGTGCGCGGCCGCGGCGAGCTGCAACTGGCCGTGCTCATCGAGCAGATGCGCCGCGAGGGCTTCGAGCTGACGGCCTCGCGCCCGGAGGTCATCCTCCACGAGGTCGACGGCGCGGTCCACGAGCCGTACGAGCGGATCACCGTGGACATCCCGCCGGACTACATCGGCGACGTCCAGCAGGCCCTCGCCGATCGCAAGGGTCGCCTCGAGCAGATGACCACCGATGCCGACGGGCGGGTGCGCCTGGAGTACGTCCTGCCGGTCCGGGGACTCATCGGCTACCGGGGACAGCTCCTAACCGACACGCGCGGGACGGCGCTCCTCCACCAGATCGGCGAGGGCTACGGTCCGTGGGCGGGCGAGGTCACCCACCGGACGAACGGCGTGCTCGTCGCCGATCGCACGGGCACGTCGAACGCCTACGCGCTGTTCAACCTCCAGGATCGCGCCGAGCTGTTCATCGGCGCCGGGGTCGAGGTGTACGAAGGGATGATCGTCGGCGAGAACAGCCGATCCGGCGATCTCGACGTGAACCCGACCAAGGAGAAGAAGCTCACGAACATCCGGACCCATGCCCACGACGAGGCGCTGCGCCTTACGCCGCCGCGACCGCTGACCCTCGAATCGGCGATCGAGTTCATCGCCGTCGACGAGCTCGTCGAGGTCACGCCGGCCTCGATCCGGCTCCGGAAGCGCCTGCTGTCGCAGCACGATCGGCGGCGGGAACGGGGTCGCGAGGAGGACCTGCGCCGAGCCGCTGACCGCTAGCGCGTACCATGCGGCGATGCGCATCGCCGCGGCCCAGACTCATCCGGCCTGGCTCGACCCCGTCCGGACGGCCGACATCGTGGCCGACTGGATCGGCCGAGCCGCCCGCGAGGGCGTCGACCTGCTCGCCTTCGGCGAGACCTTCGTCGGTGGCTATCCGCTGTGGGTGTCGATGACGGACGGCGCTCGGTTCGACGATCCGGACCAGAAGCGGGCGTTCGCGGCCTACCTCGACGCGGCGGTGGAGCTCGACGGACCGGCGATCTCCGCGATCGTCGAGGCCGCCCGGGATCACGGCGTGTTCACGTACGTCGGCGTCGCCGAGCGCGGCACCGGCACCGCGCGCGGCACCGTTTTCGCCACGCTCGTCGCCATCGACCCGGCCCGCGGGGTCGTGAGCGCCCACCGCAAGCTCATGCCGACCTACGACGAGCGTCTCGTCTGGGGCATCGGCGATGGCCACGGTCTTCGCGTCCACCAGGGACCGGGCGGCTTCCGGGTCGGCGGCCTCAATTGCTGGGAGAACTGGATGCCGCTCGCCCGTACCGCGATGTACGCCGGCGGCGAGGACCTCCACGTCGCCGTTTGGCCGGGCGGCACCGATCTCACGAGGGACATCACGCGCTTCATCGCCCGCGAGGGTCGCGTCTTCGTCCTGTCCGCCGGGCCGCTCCACAGTGCCGAGGACATCCCGGACTCGTTCCCGCTTGCCGCGGCCGTTCGTGAGGCCCTCCGGGAAGGTCACTCCGAGGATGGCGGCTCGTGCATCGCCGGCCCGGACGGCGAGTGGATCATTCCGCCGGTGGCCGACACGGAGCAGCTCGTGTGCGCCGACATCGATGTCGCCCGGGTCCGCGAGGAACGCCAGAACTTCGACCCGACCGGGCACTACGCTCGACCGGACGTGCTCCGGCTCGACGTCACGCGCCGACGGCTCGCGGCGGTCGAGTTCGAGGACGGCTGACCGACCGTCGGACCGGCTCGCCCGGCCGGTGTACGATCGGCCCGATGGCGATCTACCTCGATCATGCCGCGACGACGCCGCTCCGCCGCGAGGTGCTCGACGCGATGCTCCCGTACCTCACCGAGCAGTTCGGCAACCCGTCGAGCGCGCACGCCTTCGGCCGCCAGGCGCGGGCGGCCCTCGACGACGCCCATGAGCGCGTCGCCGCCCGGCTCAACGCGCAGGCCCGCGAGGTCGTCTTCACGTCCGGCGGGACGGAGGCGAACAACCTCGCCCTGAAGGGCGCCGCGTGGGCCGGCAAGGGCCGTGGACACCGGATCGTGACGACGTCCGTCGAGCACCACGCCGTCGGCCATACGCTGCGCTACCTCGAGAAGTTCGGGTTCGAGATCGTCGAGCTGCCGGTCGACCGGTACGGTCGGGTCGATCCCGACGAGGTCGACGCGGCGATCACGGACCGGACCATCCTCGTGTCGGTCATGCTCGCCAACAACGAGGTCGGGACGATCCAGCCGGTTGCCGAGATCGCCCGTCGGGTGAAGGCGCATCGCAACGTCCTCTTCGCGGTCGACGCGGTCCAGGCCGCGCCCTACATCGAGATCGACGCGGAGGCGCTCGGGGCGGACTTCGTGTCGCTCGCCGCGCACAAGTTCGAGGGTCCCAAGGGTGTCGGCGCGCTGTACATCCGGCGCGGGACGAACATCCTCGCCCAGCAGCACGGCGGAGCGCAGGAGCGACACCGCCGGGCGGGGACGGAGAACGTGGCCGGGGCGGTCGGCTTCGCGACCGCCTACGACCTCGCTTGCACGGAGCGGTCCGAGACGGTCCGTCGCCTGCGCCGACTGCGCGATCGGTTGAAGGCGGCCGTCCTCGCCGTCGACGACACCGAACTGACCGGGCACCCCACGGCGCGCCTGCCGGGCCTGCTCTCGATCATCGCCCGCGGGACCGACGGGACGGCGGTCGCGCTCGCCCTCGATCTCGAGGGGATCGCCTGTTCGGTCGGGTCGGCCTGCACGACCGGATCGACCGAGGTGAGCCACGTCCTCGCGGCGATGGGCTACCCGGACGAGGAGGCCGCCGGTGCGCTGCGCCTGAGCCTGGGCCGGACGACGACCGAGGCGGAGATCGAGACGGCCTGCGAGGCCGTTCCGCGAACGCTCGCGTCGATGCGCGTCGGGGCCGTGGCGGTGGCGGCCGATCCGCTCGGCCAGGGCGTGGGGGCGTGACCGGCTCGCGAGCGCGGCGAGCTCGATGACCCGCGTCCTCGTCGCGATGTCCGGCGGGGTGGACAGCTCCGTCGCCGCCGCGCTTCTCCAC
>Ga0326597_10013586_pt1 | contig 10698 bp, 11 predicted proteins | sample RVTome_12_FD_203789 | JGI IMG/M metagenome (GOLD analysis project Ga0326597, IMG submission 203789) | Soil microbial communities from uranium-contaminated site in the Upper Colorado River Basin, Wyoming, United States - RVT100D185 | ecosystem: Environmental > Terrestrial > Soil > Contaminated >... | reverse complement strand
CTGCGATTGATTCTCTTTGAGAAGTTCTTCGACGCTAGGATGGCTGGCGTTGGATTGCTTGCCCGGTTTCATCGACTCTACAGTAACTCAAACCGGTGGATTTGTCCAGCACTCGGTAAACAATGACGTTTTTTCTAGTATCATTTTAATTCTACTCCGATGGGTTGCAAAGCTCCATAATCACGTGAGGTCGGAGCATTTTGAATATTATGAGGAAAATCTTGCTTCATCTTTGTACGCCGGTGACCAGACCGTTTTCAACAAACAATTACGATCGCTTAAGAACATTTACTTTGGGGAAATGCCAGATGAACTGAGTAGGTATTATCAAAAGCGCTTACGTCGCTTAGCGATCATGGCGCTTGCTGCCCTAGGTTCAGGAGTCATCACGTTCCTAGTTGCCTTGGTCGTAGTAAGGGTGAGGCTCACCCGTTAGCGGAACGCCACAGGGTCAGACATAACAATCACGGATACGGGATACGTTGTTGACTAGCTGGACAAAGTCTAACAAAGGACAGAAATGGGGTCACCCATCAGCCGGCAAGTCAAGTAGGCACAGACGTTCCCGTGAAATAAATTTCTTTATTTCTTTTTCTTCAACTCGCCGGCTCCGTCCTGCGGCTCAGAGCCTCCGGGCGACGGGTCGGTTACGCGCCCCTGTATTCTCTTCTTGCGGTGCTTGCCTGTGCCCGGCAGACAGGTCAGACCGCTGGTCTGCACCAGCCTGCCTGGGCGGACACGCAGACGGGTCACGCGTCAGGTAAGGTACTGGGTAACGTGTCTGCCATGTACTTTGGAACCTGAAAATTCCCAGGCCAGCTTGACGAGTCCGGCCCGGTCGGAATAATAATCCTTAAACAACACTCAAAGCTTGGCGCCAAAAGGAGGATTCCATGTCCGCCATGCAAGAATTCATCGCGTCGGCGCGCAAACTTCATGCTGAAGAAAAAGACCCGGCGAAGCGCTGGGAGAAGATGACGCCGCTTTTACAGGAGCTGCTCGCCGATCCAGCCGTGCGGGAACAATCGAAAAGCTGGCCAGAATGCTCACAGGGCGGCGAGCGCGCCGAGAATTTGATCTTCTACGAGGATCCTGATTACAAATTCGTCATTAACGGATTGATCAAAGCGCCGCACACGCGCACGACGATCCATGACCACGCGCATAACTGGACTCTGTACGGCGTGCTCGACGGTACGGAAAGCATCGAGCGCTATGAACGGGTGGATGATCGGTCCAAACCGGACTACGCCGAGGTGCGCAAATCGGTCAACGTTAAAGTCGGCGCGGGCAAGACCGATTTGGTGCCGCCCTATGAAATTCACGCTGAGGAGAGCGGCGATGAGCGCACCGTGGCGATCATCATGCGCGCCGAAAAGACCGGCGGATTTCTTCAAGGCCGCTACGATCCGGCGACCAACAAATATTGGCAAGGCTATGGGCCGAAGCAGTTGCCTTACGTGCTGAAATAAATTCGGTCGTCGGACCGCGGCTCAACGGCATTGCATCGATTAAATGAAACAAGGTCATTTTGAGGCGCGAGCCGTCGGATCATTTCGGGAGGATATCAATGTCAGGAAAGCATGGACACAAGCCGTTCGAAGGCCATATGCACGACTACCTCGCCCACATCAAGGCGGTCGAGGAAGATCTGGAATATTACCGGGCGAAACGCTTCGAGCCGCGCATTTTCTATCTACTACGGCGCGGTGTGGTGACGTTTTACGATCTACTCAAAGTGCGCTCGACGCTCAAAAGGAAAGAGCATTTTTTCAAGATCGCAAAGCCGCAGGGCAAGAATCTCGAAGCGCGCGTGCGCTATCTCGAAGAGTGGCTCGACGAATACGTCAAAGGCATCGCCCTGGTGTCGGCGCGGGCCGTCGAGGGCATGGACATGGTCACCGAGGACAATCGGAAGGAGCGCGGCGACTACGACGACTTTTTCACAATTAAGAAGAAAGAACACCATGGCACCCTCGAAGAGCGCATGATCAACGTCGCGCAAGACTTAAATGACTACCAGGAACTGCTCGAAGTTTTCGTCCAAGCGCTGATCAAGCGCGGCTGGGCGACCCGCGAAGATTTGGCACAGCGCTGGAAACAGTTGCACGATGAGCGTCCCTGGGCCGGCGGCGTGATCGTTGCCAAGGCGTGGAGCGATCCCGAGTTCAAACAAGCATTGCTTTTGACTGGCCGGGAAGCGCTCCGAGAGATGGGCGTGCATCAGGGCAAGGTCGGCAAACTGGTCGTCGTCGAAAACACCGACAGTGTCCACAACGTCATCGTTTGCACGCTCTGCTCCTGTTATCCCTACGACATCCTCGGCGATACGCCCTGGTGGTATAAGCACGAGACTTACCGCACCAACATCGTGACGAATCCGCGCGCCTGCGTCAAAGAAATGTTTCAATTAGAGATCCTGGCGAGTAAACAATTGCAAGTATGGGACAGCACCTCCGACGTGCGCTACTTTGTCCTGCCGCAACGCCCTGAAGGCACGGAAGGAATGTCTAAAGAAGAGCTCGCCAAACTCGTCACCGTCGACAGTTTGATCGGCGCCGGGTACGCGTTGGAGCCGTCGCAGTTGCGCGCGCGCGAGGCCGCCCATGTCGAAGCCGAAATGCCGCGGGTGCGGCCCGATTGAGAAATGTTATTTATTGTTGAACACGCTGATTTTAGCGTGGAACCATTAAATGGAGTTTCCAAAGGGGGTTGAACATCCCCTTTGGTCAAGGCCGGGGGTAATACCCCGGCCGCGAAGTAGATTTGTGTATGAAAGACACGATTAGTAAATATAAAATCGGCGACGCCGTTAGGGTCGCCGCCGAAAATCCCACCGGCAATCCACGCACGCCGAAATATATCCGCGGCAAACGTGGCGTCATCGGCTTAGTTCACGGCGTCCTGGAAAACATCCGCGACCACCGCGGACTTCACAAGCCGCTCTACACGGTTAAATTTGACTTGAGCGAAGTGTCGCCCTGCCATGATACGGATACGATCTGGGTCGATGTGCATGAAGAGTGGTTGAGCGCGCTTAGACCGGCCCGTTAAGGCTCGCGGGGAATAAATAAACTTACGGTGAGATGAACTCGCACTTGCCGTACTGCACGCCGCCCGCGCCGTCGTCCGTGATTGACGTAAGATTTGGGAAAAGTTGGAAATTCACCTGTGAGTCGAACACATAAAATTTCTTGGTTTGGAGCTTTTGATGATATTCGATCCGGTCTACCTTCTGGCGGTTGCATGTGACCTTCCCGGCGCTTTGCGATAAGGCACAACGGTCGAGGAAAATACCTTGCGGCAGCTCCTCAATACGCGTTGAAAACTTTCTTTGGTGAATTTGTTCGGGAGTATAATTGGCTTTAGCGTCCAATTTTTTGCTGGCGATGCAGTGAAATTTCAGCGCCGCCGGCGTGCCCATTTCTGTAAAAGCCCCCAGCTTAATCCAACGACCGATCAGTTGAATTTCATTATCCGGAAGGGGCTCCTCCCCCGCACTGTCATCGGGCATAATCATGTCGGCCACCATGTTGTATAACTTAGACTCGTCGGGATCACCGGGTACGATGATTGTGGGAGTGGACGCGAGCTTCGCTAAATCAAGAATGTAATCAAACTCTCCCTTGGGTTTTTCTGTTTTTCGAATTCCATCCGGCCCGTGACACTTGGCGCACTTGTTTACAAAGATGGCTTTCACGTCACTCGCCAGTTTAGCCCTCTCCGCTTGCGACAGCGTTTCCGCAGCTTTTCCCACCGAAACGGTGCTTGATAGGAACAGGACACCGACGAGCAGCGTTCTCACAGCGCCGATCGATGATTGGAATATGTTATTGGAGTAACGACGCCGAACCATCGAATCGGTTGGCGCCAAAGATTTTCGTAGCTGCATGGGAGACCCCTCCTGTGTTTACCGGACCGATCGGCCCCGCAGATCCCGATTGACCGCATTTTCGTATATCTGAATCTTGAGTCAACCGGTCAATCTATTAATGTGTAGCGTTTTGCCCAATAAGACCTGGTATGGGGCCACTTCTGAGCTACTCCTGGTTTGATACCTAAGAAAGGGAAATGATCCCCAAAGAGGGGTTCGCGATCGAGCGAAAGTCGTTTACATCCGAGGCAAGCGCGGCGGCCTTGGCGTGGTGAACGGGGTTTCAAGTTGCCACGATCAAGATTCTATCTGGGTCGATGTGCATGAAGAGTGGATGAGCGAGGTGAGACAGGATAGCTGAGCGTGAATCTGGTTTAGAATACTGGGATATTATCCCCACACCTGCCTGGTTGTTTCGACAATTGTATCCAGCTTCTGCCACATCTCGTCTTCACTCAAGACTTTAGAATCAATGCCGCCGAAGCCGCATTGGGGGCTGAGGGCGAGTTGGTCGATGGGCAGGTATTTGCCCGCTTGCTCGATGCGCCGTTTCAGGTCGTCGACGGTTTCCATGTCGGAGTTTTTGGTCGACACCAAACCAAGTACGACGATTTTGTCTTTGGGCACGAGCCGGAGCGGTTCGAAGCCGCCGGCGCGGTCGCTGTCGTATTCCAACAGCAAGCGTTGGTGTTTGAGAGTGTTAAATAGCTTTTCAGCGATGGCGTCGTAGCTGCCTTCGCGGTGCCACTGGGGCACGAGTTTGCCGGTTTTGGAGTCGATGGTGCGGGCGTTGCCGCGGCAGATGTGGATGCCGAAGGTCACGCCGGGAAAGCCTTCGATGATGGCATTGTCAGCGTCGATGGAACGCTGGAAGTTGCGTTCGGGATCTTCGCCGCGAGAGCGCATTCTTTCCAATGAAACTTTGTCCACGTAGGCGGTGTAGCCGGGGGCGTCGATTTGAATATATTGGCAGCCAGCGTTCACTAACGCCGCGATGATTTGCCGTTCGAGTTGCACGATGTGCTCGACGAAGTCGTCGAGGCCCTTGTAGACATTCAATGACGCTTCCCACTTGAAGCGCTGAGCGATGCGGTCGGGGCCGAGCACAGTCACCTTGGCCGGCACTCTGGCGACGCTCTGAGCATAGCGGTATTCTTCCACGGGCAAGTTGCGCTGGAGTTTTAAACGTTCGACGGCGCCGCGCCGAGTGATGATTGCCGGGCCGGCTGCTTCGAAGTTTTGCTCGGCGCGTTCGAGCGGGTTTTCGTTCAAGTCGCGCTTCTCATAGTAGAGGCCGATGTTTTTCGGCACGTCGAAGCCGGTGACGCATTCGGAAAAGCTTTCTTGAAAGCTATGGCGGCGAAATTCGCCGTCGGTGACCACCGGCAAACCATGCGCTTCTTGTTTCGCGATGACATCGCGAATGGCCTCATCCTGGGCCTGCGCTAACTCCGCTTTCGATGCTTGGCCGCGATCATAGCGGGCAAATACATTTTTCAATTGCGCTCGACGGACCAAGCTGCCGATGTGATCGATGCGCAGAGTGTTGAGCGCATTGGGCGGGGCCATAACCATGGTTTCCTTCGAGATAATGATTTGTCCAGATCACATGAATTCGACGAAGATTGAATTGGCAAGCATCAAACCTTTTGCGGTGAGTTTCAGCTGGCCTGCTTGCTCTTCGAGAAAGCCGCCTTCTTGCCAGATTTTGATGCGCGGATAGAATTCTTCCGGCGATTTGGCGAATCTTGCGCGAAACACCTCGACCGATATTCCGGCGGTCAGCCGTAAACCGAGGAACATGAACTCGCCGGCCGCTTTCTGCAAATCTATTTCCTCCCGGTCGATGTCGGCGCGATTTGATGCCGCGACCAGGCTCATGTAGCGCCCTGGATTCTTTTCATCGCTCCACCGTTTACCCGTGACCCCGTCCAAGTTTCTTTTGTAGCTATGCGCGCCGGCGCCGAGACCGAGGTAATCGCCGGCGCGCCAGTAGTTGACGTTGTGGCGCGACTGAAACCAGGGGCGGGCATAGTTGGAAATCTCATATCGTTTTAACCCCGCGGCGCAGAGCTTAGCCTCGATCAATTCCGCCATCGCGATCTCGTCGTCTTCGCTCAGGTTCGCCATTCTTCCGGCACGGTACTCGTGATGAAACGGCGTGCCTTCTTCGAAGGTGAGATTGTAGGCGGATAGGTGCGGCGGTTGGAATTCCAGCGCGGTGTCCAGATCGTTCGCTAATTCGATCAAAGTTTGTCCGGGGTTGGCGTAGATCAGGTCGAAACTAAAGTTGTCGAAGCCGGCCTGTTTGACTATGTTGAGGGCTTGCTTGGCCTCGTCGGCGTCATGAATACGCCCTAGCAATTTTAGCAATCGCGCTTGAAACGACTGTACGCCGAGGCTGATGCGATTGACGCCGGCATCGCGATAGCCGGCGAAATTTGCCGCATCGACCGTGCCCGGATTGGCTTCCATGGTGATTTCGCAATCGGCATTGATGGGAAACGTCGCCGCGACCCAGGCTAGCAATTTGCCAATGCTGGCGGGTTTGAAAGTAGACGGCGTGCCGCCGCCAAAAAAAATACTCTGCACAGTGCGGCCGCGCCAGGCATCGTCGGCACCGTGATATTCGAGCTCGCGCAGCACCGCGTCGGTGTAGTTCACCTCGGGAATGTTGGCCACCACATGGGAATTGAAATCGCAGTAAGGACACTTGCTGACGCAGTAAGGGATATGGACGTAGAGAGAAAATGGCGCCAGCATTGACGATATCATATGCGCTGAGGCCGCGGCTCGCAATGGTTCGGCCGCCCAATCGAAGGTTGGCCGACGCTGGTTTGACCCATCTATGAATTCACGATAGGTGTTGCTAAGATTTGCCGGACAACTTGTCGGGAGTTTGGCCATGTCGGTGCATGAGCATAAAGAAAAGGGCAAGAAGAGCATCCGTTGTTTCGTCGTTACCGTAAGCGATACCCGTGATGAGAGTAGCGATACCAGCGGGCAGACGATCAAGCAGTTTTTAACCGGCGAGGGGCATCAAACCGCCGGCTATCGGATCGTCAGGGATGAGCCGTTGGAGATCAAAGCCTTGCTCGACCAGGCGCTCGCTCTGCGTGACGTCGACGCGGTGATCGTCAACGGCGGCACCGGCATCTCGCCCCGGGATGGCACCTATGAAGTCGTCGACCGGTTCTTGGAGAAAAAACTCGACGGTTTTGGCGAAGTGTTCCGCTACTTGAGTTACTTGGACATCGGCTCCGCGGCGATCATGAGCCGGGCGGCGGCCGGCACGGTGCGCGGCAAGGTGCTGATCTCTTTGCCGGGTTCGAAAGGTGCCGTGACTTTGGCCATGGAAAAATTGGTCTTGCCCGAGCTTCGCCACATGGTTTCTCAGCTCCAAGGGCAATGAACGTTCGGGTTAAATTGTTCGCCATCCTGCGGGAGCGCGCGGGGACTTCCGCCGTGACCAGAGAATTGGCTGACGGCAGCACCGTCGCCGATTTGTGGCGCGAGTTGCAAAAAGATTATCCCAAGCTCGATGTGCCGGGAATTCGCATGCTGTACGCGGTCAATCAGAATTACGTGAATCTCGATCAGCCGCTCAAAGATCAAGATGAAGTGGTATTCATTCCGCCGGTGAGCGGAGGCTAGTCCTCGCCGGCGCTCGGAATGGCAAATTACAAATCTCAGATTTCAAAATTAGGATAGGACACTGATGTTTTGCGTGACCCAGCAACCGATCGATTTGCAGAAATTGGTTGACTACGTGACCGACCCGGAGGCGGGCGCGATTGCAACCTTTATCGGTACCACACGCAATAACAACGAAGGACGCAAAGTCATCGCGCTCGACTACGAAGCCTATCCCGAGATGGCGGAAAAAGAGTTGGCGCGCATCGGCGCCGCCGCGGCGAAGAGTTGGCCCATCTGTCGCATGGCGATCTTGCACCGTTTGGGCCCGGTGCAGATCGGCGAAGCGAGCGTGGTGATCGCTGTTTCATCGGCGCATCGGGACGCGGCTTTTGCTGCAAGCCGCTTTGCCATCGAAGAGATCAAGAAAACCGTGCCTATTTGGAAGAAGGAAGTATTCGAGGGCGGCGAGGTGTGGATCGGCACGCAGACCGGCCAACCATTACCGGATCATTTAAAACAAGGATGAAGGCGTAAGTCATAACAAAGAACGGGTGGCAAGTTGATGCGCCAACTTCATCTTTTGCCGTTTGTCCGACAAAATTCCAATTCAGCACATGGAAGCTTCACTGTTCGCCGCGTTCGGCTTGGGCTTGCTCTTGGGAATTCAGCATGCGCTCGATCCCGATCATCTGATCGCGGTATCGACTATCGTCAGCGAGCAAAGAAATTTCAAATGGGCCTCGCTCATCGGCGCGTTCTGGGGCCTGGGCCATACGACGACTCTGTTCCTCGTCGGCTTAATCGTCATCGGCCTGCGCGTGACGATACCGCCACGGTTGGGCTCCGGGTTGGAATTGCTAGTGGCGCTGATGTTGGTGATCTTGGGCGTCAACGTTTTGCGCAAGTCTTTTGGCGCGGAGCGTGTGCACCTGCACGCCCATAGCCACAATCCGGAAACCCACGCGCACTTTCATGTGCACGAGAACCCTAAACAAGACCACGGCCACGGTCATCCATTCAAGGCGATGCGCCGGCCCTTTATTGTTGGCATGGTCCACGGTCTGGCCGGCAGCGCGGCGCTTATGCTGCTGGTGCTCTCGACCATCGAGTCACCGTTCGGCGGCTTTCTTTACATCTTTATTTTCGGCTTGGGTTCGGTGGGCGGGATGTTGCTCTTGAGCGGTATCATCAGCTTGCCGTTTATTCTCACCGCGCAGCGATTCTCGCTGATGAACCGCTGGATACGTGTGATCGCCGGCATCGCCAGCGTCGGCTTCGGGCTAATTCTCGGTTGGGAGATCGGTTCGGAGTTGGGCTGGGTTTAGCCCGAATTCCGCAGTTGAAATTTCGGTAAAGAGCGAGGTGCAAGCCTTCCGTTGCGAAGGCAAAGCAGCTCTGCCTCTAAGTCACCCGCGAACACGGGTGCAAACCGTAGATGCATCACGCGCTGGACAACGGATCAGCGCGTAGTAAAAACGACTTTGAAACTTGACAGCTGGGTGCCTTCGCGACTCCAGGCTCACACCTCGCTCAACCGAGGGTCTAACTTTAGCAGCGGAATCCGGGCTTAGCCGTTGTCGAGCATCCTGCCGCGCACGCGCGCGCGTAGCCAGATGATTAGCGCGAAAATCGCGACGATTAAAAAACCGGAGACGATACCTTCCGCCTTGTCGATGCCTTTGGCGATACCTTGATAGGTCTCGCCCATGCCCCAGCCCAGATAGCCGAGAAACAGGCAGCGCGGAATCGTGCCATAAAACGTCCAAAGGCTAAACTGTTTGAGCGGAAGACGGAGCAAACCGGCCGCAGCGGAAATCACCGAAAGGGGAAAGATCGGCAGGGCGCGCAGAAGAAAAATCGAGGTAATCACCTGGCCGCTCCTAAAGCGCCGTTCCAGCGCCTCGACATCGCGCCAACTAAATCCTAAGAATCGTTGCCAGCCATCGACCATCGGTTTGCCCCCATAGTAACCGATGGCGTAGCCAATGTAGGCACCGAGCGTCGAAGCGACGGCGCCGGGTAAGACAATCTGCAGCAAGATCGGCGTCAGGGCTGCGAAAAAATTCAGATCTGGGCTGATCAGAATGAACCCCGCGCCCATGATGATCAGCGGCGAAGGAATCGGCACGATCACCGATTCAATAATAACGCCTGCAAAGACGCTCCATGCGCCGTAGGCGCGGATGGAGTCCATGATCCAGTTGAGAATATCGCTCAAGTCGATTCCTCCGAGTACTCAATTTAATTCGCGAACGGGGTTAGAACCCCGCTGCTTATTAAAATTTTGCAAAGGGGACGCTCGCCCCCTTTGGAAACCCTATTTATATTGTGCCCGCCTCAAGACGTGGGATTTTATCAGAATTATCTCGCTAGAGTAGCAGCTCGGCGCAGGCAAATCCATTTAACCGGGATTCCGCAGTGAGAATGGGAGCTGCCGAAAGAGGCGCAAACCTGTCGTTGTGACGACAATGGATCACTACACCTAAGCGGGTACCGATCAGGCGGGGTGGCGAGTTTTCCGCGAATGAAACCCCACGGATGCCAAAGGTGACGAGAGACTTTGCAACTCCATACTTGGACTTCTTGACGCCTCCAGGATTGTACCTACGCTAGCGGGCGCCGCAACGTCAATTGTGGAATCCGGGTTCAGCAGAGAATGGAGACAGAAAAAAGACCTCGCGCTGCTTAGATGACTTTCAGAACCGTCAATACGTACAATGTCGCGAGACCGAAATAGGCGGCACAGGAAATCAGCATGAAGATTAAATTGAGCTTACCCGGTTTAGCCGCGCTGGGCAGGTAACGCGGCAGGTAGATGTGATTCAAGAAAATCAGCGCGACCGAATAGATCACCGTGCCGACGAAGCCGATTACGGCCGAGATGAGAATCAGCGTGCCGGGCGTGTCCAGCAGCACCGTGACCCCCGTAATCACGGTCAATAGCAGCAAAAAAAACAGATACCATTTGCGGTAAGCGATCTTGCGGCTGCGCGGGAAGAGTCCGTAGACGCAATCGGTGTGAGTCCGGCTCACCGCGTCGACGGTGGCGAGCCAAGTGTCGGACAAAAACGCCGCGGCGATAATCAAGAAAAAAATTCTGCCCCACCAACCCCAGCTCGCTTCGAAAAAACGGCTTTGCACGACCGCGATTTCGTAGCCTTGGGGCAGGAGACCTTTGGGAAAGAGTA
>Ga0326597_10013585_pt1 | contig 10699 bp, 9 predicted proteins | sample RVTome_12_FD_203789 | JGI IMG/M metagenome (GOLD analysis project Ga0326597, IMG submission 203789) | Soil microbial communities from uranium-contaminated site in the Upper Colorado River Basin, Wyoming, United States - RVT100D185 | ecosystem: Environmental > Terrestrial > Soil > Contaminated >... | reverse complement strand
CGATTCGCCGTTCGAGGTGGTGCTGTGGGTGCCGCTGGTCGACTGTCACGACACCAAGTCAATGTTCCTGTTGCCGCCCGAACCCGATCATGCGGCACGAGCCCGCTGGGACGAACTCGGCGGCAAAAGCACCGAGGACCTGTTCCGGGCCATCGAGGCGGACCTCGAGTGGTTGAGCGTTCCCTACGGCAAAGTGGTGGTGTTCTCCCAAACGCTGATGCACGGCAACCGGGTCAATCGGGAGAAAGATTCCCGCTGGTCCATGAACTGCCGCTTCAAGGGCGTGTTCTCGCCCTATGGCGACAAGAAGCTGGGCGAGTTTTTCGAGCCGATCACACTGCGCGCCGCCAGCCGCATGGGGCTCGACTACGAGTTTCCCGGGGGCGGCCTAAAGGCGGTATCATGAGTGAGCGCTTGGGTTATCGCGGCTACATCGGCTCCCGTCCCTATTTCGGCAGCCGGGTGCCGCAGCACGTGCAGAACCTGGTCATCCGCGATTGCTGCCAGCGCAGCGGCTTGCTCTATCTGTTGAGTGCCGTCGAGTACGCCATGCCCGGCTGCTTCATGATGCTGGAGCGGGTGCTCGAGGAGTTGCCTGCCATCGAGGGCATTGTTCTCTACAGCCTGTTCATGCTGCCGGAGGAGCGGACCCGCCGCGAACGCGTCTACGCCCGGGTGCTGGGGGAGGGCGGCCGCCTTTATGCCGCCGTCGAGGGTTTCGCTGTCGCAAGCGAGGCCGATGTCCGCCGCGTCGAGGACGTGTGGCGCCTCGAGCAATGCCTGCCCCGGTGCTGGACCGGCGAGTTGGCCCGAAGGGGCGCCCGCACGTGAGCCGTATATACAGTAATATCAAGGCGTTCGCTTACCCCGACCACGTCCGAGCGCTGAGCGAGCGGCGGGTGGTGGCGCCGGTGCACGTGCGCATCAAGCCGATCAACCTTTGCAACCACGACTGCTGGTACTGCGCCTACCGGGCGAGCCAACTGCAGCTCGGCGAGGCGATGGACCTCCGCGACAAGATCCCCGAAGCGAAGATGTTCGAGATCGTCGACGATTTGATCGCCATCGGCGTCGAGGCGGTGACGTTCTCCGGCGGCGGCGAGCCGCTGCTCTACAAGCCGCTGCCCGAGGTGATCGAGCGCCTGGCAGCCGCCGGCATACGCGTCGCGGCGCTGACCAACGGCGCCAACCTGAAGGGCCGCATGGCCGACGCCTTCGCCCGGCACGGCACTTGGATCCGCGTCTCCATGGACAGCTGGGACGACGCCAGCTGTGCCGAGAATCGCAACGTCAAGATGGGCGAGTTCACCCGCATCGTCGACAACATCCGGCGCTTCGTCGGCCGCCGCAGCCGCTGCGTGACGGGCGTCAGCTTCATCATCGGCGAGAAGAACTGTGGCCACGTCCACGACGTTTGCCGGATGCTGAAGGACATCGGCGTCAACCACGTCAAGCTGGCGGCCGCTGTGGTCTCCAACGACGGCCGGGAGAATAATCGTTACCACGGGCGCTTCGCGGCCGTGGCGAAGGAGGCGATCGCAAGGTCGTTGGCGCTCAGGGACGAGAATTTCGACGTCCTCGACCATTACCACGGGGCCGAGGAGCGGTTCGACAAGGACTATCGCGTCTGCCCGTACCTGCAGTTCCTGACCGTGATCGGCGCCGACTGCAACGTCTATGCCTGCCAGGACAAGGCCTATACGGAGGGAGGGCAGCTCGGCTCCATCAAGGAGAAGTCGTTCAAGGAATTCTGGTTCTCCGACGAGAACCGGCAACGGCTTTACGCCATCGACCCGTCGCGCGACTGCCGGCACCACTGCGTCACCCACGCCAAGAACTTGGCGATCATGGACATGCTGGCAATCGAGCCGGACCATCGGGCGTTCGTGTGAGTCGGCGGCGATGGCGGAAATTGATTTCATCGGCCCGCTGCACTCGCGCACCAAGCGCGACTACGTCGCCCGCGTCGTCGAACACGACAAGGCCGCCTGCGCCAAGATCGCCAAGCAATACGGCAAGGACTACTGGGACGGCGAGCGGCAGTTCGGCTACGGCGGCTACCGCTACGACGGCCGCTGGCGCCCTGTCGCCGAGGCGATGGCGAGGCACTACAAGCTCAAGCCCGGCGACCGCATCCTCGACATCGGCTGCGGCAAGGGATTCCTGCTCTACGAGTTCACCCGGGCGGTGCCGGGGATCGACGTCGCCGGTATCGACATCTCCGCCTACGCCGTCGAAAACGCCAAGGAGGAAGTGAAGTCGTTCCTTCGGGTCGGCAACTGCACTGCGCTCCCCTACGGCGACCGGGAGTTCGATTTCGTCTGTTCCCTTGGCACCTACCACAACCTCTACAACTACGACCTCGACAAGGCGCTGAAGGAGATCGAGCGCGTCGGCAGGGGCCGGAAGTACCTCTGCGTCGAGTCGTACCGCGACGAGCGCGAGAAGGCGAACTTGCTCTACTGGCAGCTGACCTGCGAAAGCTTCTATACGCCGAAGGAATGGGCGTGGCTGCTCGAGCGGGCCGGGTACACCGGCGATTACGGTTTCATCTTCTTCGAATGACGGCGGCGATGAAAATTCCGTTCCTCGATCTCAGCATCAAGGACGAGGCGCTGAGGGCCGAGCTGCTGGAGGCGGTCGGGCGTGTCCTGTCCCACGGCCGCTTCATCCTCGGCCCCGAGCACGACGAGTTCGAGCGCGCCATGGAGAAACGCTGCCGGCGCCGCCACGCCGTCGGCGTCGGCTCCGGCAGCGACGCCCTGTTTCTGGCGCTCCGCGCGCTGGAGATCGGCCCTGGCGACGAGGTCATCACCACGCCGCTGACCTGGGTCGCCACCACCAACGCCATCGTGCTCAACGGCGCGACCCCCGTTTTCGTCGACGTGCGCGACGACCTGAACCTGGACGCCGGGTTGATCGAGGCGGCGATCACCAAGCGCACGAAGGCGATTCTGCCGGTCCATTTCACAGGCCAGTGTTGCGACATGGACGCCATCCTGGAGGTGGCCGAGAGGCATGGCATCCCGGTGATCGAGGATGCCGCCCAGGCCTTCGACGCCACCTACAAGGGCCGCCCGGCCGGGTCGTTCGGGCGCCTGGCGTGCTTCAGCATGAACCCGATGAAGGTGTTTCGCGGCTACGGCGAGGCCGGCGCCGTTGTCACCGACGACGATGCGCTTAAGGAACGGCTGGCTTCGCTGCGCTACGCCGGCACCGTCAACAAGGAGAACTGCCATTGGCCGAGCATCAACGGTCGGCTCGACACGTTGCAGGCGGCGATGCTGCTGGTCAACCTCCGTCACATCGACGGCAAGATCGAGGCCAGGCGCCGCGTCGCCAAGGACTATGACGACCTGCTCGGCGGCATCGTCGATACCCCGACCCGGAACCCCCGTTGCCGCCACACTTATTACTCTTACACCGTCGGCTGCGACGATCGCGACGCGTTGAAGGAGTTCCTGCTTGCCCGGGGCGTCGAGACCAAGATCCAGCATCCGTTCCTGATGCCCTATCACGCCGCCTACCGCGGCAAGTTCAAGGCCGACATTCCGGTCGCCGAGCGCCTGGTCAAGCGGATTTTGTGCATTCCCAACCACGAGGACATGACGGCCGACGGCATCGCTTACGTCGCCGACTGTATCAGCGACTTCGTCACCGGCCAAGGCGGCGACCGCAAGTCGAAGCGCGCGGCGGCGCCGCGCGGCGGGCGCAAGGCATGAACGGCGGGCTGGCAAGGAAGCTTCTCGGACCGGCCTTCCGCCTGATGGCGCGGGTGCTGCTGGTCGTCGCGGTGCTGCCGGCGTTGTATGCGATCGAGCCGCTCCGCCGGATCCGCCTCGTCCTGATGCCGACCCAGCGCCTTGGCGAGCTGTCGGCCAACATGGATTTCTTCGTTCGCCGCCAGCAGCTCCGCGGCCGGCAGCCCAGGACCGAGCACCTGTTTTTCGGCTTGGACCCGTGCAACCGCCAGCTGTTCAGGATGTTCCAGCGGGTGCCCGGACTGCACATCTTCGAAAGCCGGTGGGGAACGCGGTTGCTGTCCGCCTGGCAGCCGATCCTCAAGCACACCCGGTTCCTCGACCCGCTGCACTGGGACTACGCGGAATATTTCATCTTCAACAACACCCGATCGGAGCTGCGGTTCACCGCGGCGGAGGAAACCGAGGGCCGCGCACGGCTGGCCGAAATGGGGATCGGCGAGTACGACTGGTTCGTCTGTTTTCACGCCCGCGACGGCGCCTACCTTCGGCAATGGCGGCCGCAATACAACGAGGTCTGGGCGGGCAACGATTTCAAGAACACCCGCATCGAGAACTATCTCAAGGCAGCCGAGTACATCGCGTCCTTGGGCGGCTTCGCGGTGCGCATCGGCGCCGTCGTCGAATCGCCGCTGCCGGAAACCGGAAACCCGCGGATCATCGACTACGCCAGCAAGTACCGCAGCGACTTCATGGACATCTACCTGCTGGCCAAGTGCCGCTTCTTCCTCGCCACCAGCTCCGGGCCGGCCGCCGTCGCCATCGCCTTCGACGTTCCCAGCGTCGTCACCAGCCATTTCCCCTATTCCCACAGCTCGAACCACGGCTACGACATCATCCTGCCGAGGCTGGTCGCGACGCCCGATGGCAACCGAGTGGTCGGTTTCTTCGAGGCTGCCGAAAGGGGGTACTACGCCGATTCCTTCGACACCCGATCGAAGACGCGGGATATGAGCCTGTTCCAGTGGCGGGAAAGCGACGCCGACGACATCCTGGACGGCTGCAAGGACATGATCGACCAATTGGAAGGCCGGGCGCCGCCGCCGGAAGCCCGCGAGTTGCAGGCAACCTTCGCCGACCGTTATCTGATCCGGCTGCCCGACTACCGGCTCGCCGCCAAGATCGGGCCGCGCTGGGCGTTGAGATACCGCAACCTGATCACTCCCGACGAAACGACGTCGGTGGGTCGGAAGGAAGCCACCGGGCAATGACCGAGCCGATCACCAGCCAGGATCACTTGGATTTCTACTTGGCGCACGACATCTCGCCGGTTCGTCAGGATATTTCCGACTTACGGAAACACTTCGATCGCCGCGAGTCGCTGTATCGCGGTCTCGGCGTCCCTGCCTCCTTCATCAAGGGCAAGTCGGTGCTCGAGGTCGGCCCGGGCTCCGGTCACAACAGCCTCCACGTCGCCGCCTGCCTGCCGGCGGTGCTCGACCTGGTCGAGCCGAACCCGGTCGGCCGCAATGGGATCGCAGCCCTGTATGCCGAGCTTCCGGTCGACCACACGCGACCGAATCTGATCGCCCAGAAGCTCGAGGACTTCGCCGCCGAAATCAAGTACGATCTCGCCATCGCCGAGGCTTGGCTGGGCGTCCCCGATCACGAGTGCCGGCTGATGGCGAAGTTAGCGTCGTACGTGCGGCCGGGCGGCGTACTGGTAACCACGCTTACGTCACCGATCGGCATGCTCGCCAACACGCTTCGGCGAATCCTCGGCGACATCCTGATCGCCGGCTCCCCCTCGCTCGCCGAACGCACCAGCGTACTGGTGAAAGCCTTCGGCTCCCATCTCGCCACCATGAAGGACATGTCGCGTCCGAACGAGGACTGGGTCCAGGACAGCCTGCTCAATCCGGGGTTCTTGACCTCGTGCCTGACGCCCGGCGTGTTCTTCGACACTCTGGGGTCGGGTTTCAGCGTCTACGGCAGCGTCCCGAAGTTGGTCACCGATTGGCGCTGGTACAAGTCGCTCTACGGCGACGGGCGCCGTTTCAACCAAGTGTTTCTGGAATCGTACCTGGCCAATTGCCACAACCTCTTCGATTACCGCGACGTGTTGCCGCCGCGGCCGGCTGCCGCCAACACCGCCCTCGAGAACCGCTGCCGGATCCTGTTGACCATGGTCGCAGCCTATTGGGAGAAGAAAGCGCCACCGCCCCGCGACGGGATCGCGCGCCAGGTCGAGGACATCCGGGCCGCCGTCGCCGATGTTTCGCGACCCTGGGCCGACGGCATCGGCGAGTTCCTGGACGTCTTCGCCAAGGACGCGATAACGCCGGAGACCGTCGCCGGCATGACCAAGCTGGCGCCCATCTTCGGCCGCGAGCTGCTTTACATTTCGATGATCCGGGACCGGTGATGGGCCGCATCGCGCACATCGGCGATGGGGCGCCGCGGGGCGAAACGATCCTGGACTCCGCCCGCCTTTTCGATGAGGTCGTCGAACACCGCCGTCGGTGCACCGATAATCCGGAAGCCATCTCTGACCATTGGGGGCATACCCTCGACCAGCGCGGCGGCGCGTTCACGCTCGACGAAATGCTCGGCATGCTCGAACCCGGCAACCGCGTCAATGCAAGGATCCGCGATAACGCCTACCTGATCGATGCCACGGCCGTCGACTTCGACGATCCGGCGCAGGCGCGTTTGCTCGCCGTCGGCGAGAGCAACGTCGGCCGGCCGCGGCGGGAAATTTTGCTCGGCGACGCCCGACACAGCAGCGTTTTCCTGAACGCCGTGGCGTTGGCTGGCGACGTCGTCGCCGCCATCGAGCGCGCCGGCATCGTCGAGCCACGGATCATGGAGATCGGCGGCGGCCTCGGGCTGCTCGCCGGAGCGTTGCGAGACTACTATGGCGACCGCGCCACACTTTACTGCGTCGACATCCCGGAAATGTTGATGATCCAGGAGTGGTACCTGCGCAGCCGCTTCCCTGAGGCGGCGACCGCCTTCCGGCCGTCGGCCGGCGCCGGAGTCCTGGTTCCGGGCGGCATCAACTTCATCAACGCCCACGCCCTGGCAGCCGACGACGTGGCTCTCGACGTCGCGGTCAACGTCAACGCCATGCAGGACATGAAGGCGGAAGTCGCGGACGCGTACATCAAATACGTCGAGCGCAACATCGCGGACGGCGGCGTCTTTTATTTCTGCAATACCACGGGACAAAGCACGACATCGACGCCGGAGCCGACCGAATACGGTTTCGACGGGCGCTGGACGCCGGCCGCCGCCGGCCTCGCCTATCAAATCGATACCACCCTGCCGACCGAAGAATTGCGCTTGGTTCTCGTCCGCACAGTCGAGCCCGAGGACGCGGCGGTGCGGCGGCTGGCGCTGCGGTTGATCTGGAACGGCATGCTGGCGGGCGACTTGTCGTCGGGCAGAGCCGCCGTCGAGGCATTGCGAGGTTTGGCGAGACAACCGGCGGCGGCGCGGCGCGGCGTCATCGACCGTCTCGGCATCGCGCCAGCCGACGTCGACGCGGTATCGTCGGGCCTGCATTTCCGGCCGCAAAGCTTCCACAAGCGCTTCGCCGTTCCGTCATCCGCAACCGGCGCCGAAGCGCGGATGCGCCGGATGTGGGACGCCCAAAGCCGTCTCATCGGCCTGATGCGGCGGGCCGCCGGCGAAGCGCCGACAGTGGCGGCCGCGGCGGCCGCCGACGCGACGGTGTCGATCGCCCGGGACCTCGATCGCGGCTTCGATTCGGACAGTTCGGAATATTGGACCGCATACGTCGCGAGTTTCCTGCTGCCGCTCGGCGCCCGCGACGCGGCGCGGGCGCGGCTGGCCAAGGCGGCGGCGCGGTCCGAATGCGCCGCCTGGCTGGTCCGCTTCGCGCATTTATCGGCGGCATACGGTTTGGCGGCCGACGCGCTGGACATGCTGGCCAGAGCGGCGCGCGACTTGGGCGACGACCCGGCGCTGGCGCTGAAGGGCGCCGAGATCATCCACGCCTGCGGCGACGGCCGCCGCGCCGGGGAAACGCTGGCGCGCATCGCCGGGCGGGTGCGTGCCTCCTCGCCGCTCGGCTCGACACTGGCGAAGACCGCGGCGCGGCTGGGCCAAGTCGGAATCCTTGGCGGCGTGTGCGCGGCGCTCGCCAGCGACGGCGCGCCGGCGGAGCCGGCGCTGCTCGACATCCTGTGGTTCGCCGCCCGGGCGCTGCCGGCCGATGCGGTCCGCGCCATCCACGACGACGTCGCCAGGCGCATGCGCCTCGGCAACGCGTTGCCGGCAGCGTCGGCGCTGTACGGCGGAGTGTTGGTGCGGCTGGGCCGCGACGACGAAGGTCGCCGCCGGCTCGACGAGGCGACACAGGAGTTCGCCGGCAGTTATTTCCGGCAGGGCTGGCTCGGCAGGCTGTACCAGGACCTGGGCGATGACGCGCGCGCCGACGCGTGTCTCGGGCGGTCGCTGGAGATCAGGCAAAACAACTTCATGCACCACGAATTCATCGGCAATGTCTACCTTTCGGCCTCGCGCTGGCGCGAGGCAGCCAGGCATTTCGAGCGGGCGGTGGAACTGAAGCCCTATCTCCGGCATATTCAGGCGCGCGCCGCCTATTGCCGGCTGCCCGCCGCGGTGCGCGACGGCGGCGCGTTCGGGCGGCCGCACGAGCTGGACATGCTTTTCCAGCGCGGCCAGCGCTACTACCACGACATTGGCCCGCAATCGAAGTGAGCGGAAAGACCATGCTCGAGTTCGTCAAGATCAACGACGAGGTGCTCTACACGACGGAGCCGGTGACCCAGGTGAACGCCGACGACATCGCGCGGCTGAAGGAAATGGCGAAAGCCAATCCGCGCCGCCGAGTGCGGCTATGCGGCCATCTCGACGCCGAAGACCGACTCCACGAAATGCTGATCGTGCACAGCCGCGGCAACTACGTGCCGCCGCACCGCCATCCCGGCAAGAGCGAATCGTTCCACATCGTCGAGGGAGCGCTGGCGGTCATCGTCTTCACCGACGGTGGCGAGGTCACCGACGTCGTTCGCATGGGGCCGCCGGGTTCCGGCGACGCATTCTTCTATCGCCTGTCGGAGGTCCGTTACCATACGGTGATCCCGATGTCCGACATGGTCGTCTTCCACGAGACGACAAATGGCCCGTTCCGGCGCGAAGAGATGGAGTTCGCGCCCTGGGCGCCCGGCGAGGATGCCCCGCCGGAGCGGCAAAAAGCCTTTGTTCTAGACCTAACCCGTCGATTCTTATAATGTTTCCAAGGTTGACCCTCGTATCCGTCGTTCCCACCCCGCCGGTGCGCCGGACGATTTCGGGCGACGGATTGGCCGCCCGCCGGACGGGCCGGAGGTAATCCCTTGACGCTGGCCACGCCATCGACGGCAAGACGGGCGGATTCCACGGCGATGCGGGCCCGGGCGGACGGGCCGCTGGTCGGCGGCGCGGCGACTGCCTACGTCGAGCGCCGCCTCCTGCACCCGATGGCGTCGCTCAACCGTTTCCCCAAGTTCTTCCTGATCGAAACCGTCAACACCTGCAACGCGCGCTGCATCATGTGCGGCATCGATTTCGACAAGAAGTCAAAGAAGATCATGGAGGACGACCTGTTCGGCAAGATCGTCGGCGAGCTTGGCCAGCATCGCGACCATGTAGAGAAGGTGATGCTGTATTTGGACGGCGAGCCGCTGCTCGACAAGAAGCTGGCGGCGCGAGTGGCGCGGGTGAAGGACGCCGGCATAAAGACCGTCAATATCGCCACCAACGCCAGCCTGCTGTTCGAGAAGACGTCGCGGGCGCTGATCGAGGCCGGCCTGGACGAGATCTACATCACCATCGATTCGATGAAGAAGGACGTTTACGAGGCGATCCGGGTGCGGCTCGACTTCGACGACGTGCTCCAAAACACGCTTCGGTTCATCGAGCTGCGCGACGCGATCAACCCGCGGCTCCGCATCCGCGTGCAGATGATCAAGCAGGAACTGAACCACACCGAGGAGCCCGCCTTCCGCGCCTTCTGGAAGGACCGCCTGAAGCCGACCGACCAGATCGTCGTCCAGAAGGCGCACAATTGGGCGTCGGCCGTCGACGTGATGAAGTTCGGCGACGAGGACGACGTCAACAACTATCCCTGCATCGCGCTGTGGGGCACCTGCGTCATCCACGTCAACGGCGACGTACCGCTGTGCTGCATGGACACCGAAACCAAGCACAAGATGGGCAACGTCCACACCCAGACCGTGGCCGAGATCTGGACCGGCGAGCCGATGCGCGCCGCCCGCGAAAAGCACCTGGGCGGCCGCCGCCAACAGATCGCCATGTGCGACGGCTGCACGCTGTGGCGCGAACAGAAGCACGAAACCGGGAACCTCCCGGCCGAGCCGTCGTGACCGGCCGCAACCCCGCCATGCAACCCGCGAACCCCGTCCGCTACGACAACGCCGCTTTCGAGCGCTATTGCGCCAGGCTGGTGGCCGAGCATCCGGGCAACAAACGGGTGCTGATGATCCAGATTCCGCAGGTGATCCTGGATTCGTTCAACCGCGACATCGCACTCAACCGCGGCTACTACATCTTCCCTCCCACCGGGCTGCAATACCTCTACGAAAGCATCAAGCACCGCGATTTGGACATCCGGATTCTCGACCTCAACTTCGAGATCCTCAAACGCGTCCACGAGGAGCCGGACTTCGACGTCGCCGCGTGGCCGAAGATTCTGGAGGAGAAGCTCGACGCCTTCCGGCCGACCATCGTCGGCGTCTCGTGCCTGTTCGACGTCGGCATCGCGCCGATGCTCGACACGCTGCGCACGGTGCGCGCCCGCGGCGAGGCGATCACCGTCGGCGGCGGCGTCATCGCCACCTACGAGTGGCAGACCCTGCTGGCGCGGGACCTCTGCCATTTCGTCGTGCGCGGCGAGGGCGAGAACAAGCTCAACTACCTGCTCGACCGGTTGACCGGGGAGGACCTCG
>Ga0326597_10013584_pt1 | contig 10700 bp, 8 predicted proteins | sample RVTome_12_FD_203789 | JGI IMG/M metagenome (GOLD analysis project Ga0326597, IMG submission 203789) | Soil microbial communities from uranium-contaminated site in the Upper Colorado River Basin, Wyoming, United States - RVT100D185 | ecosystem: Environmental > Terrestrial > Soil > Contaminated >... | reverse complement strand
CTATCGGCCCGGGCGGAAGGTTTGGCAACCCCCCGAACGCCCCCGAACGCCACGGAGACCGGAACGCCCCGCCATGAGGCGGGGCGCCGACCGCGGCGTCATACGGATACTCAGGCCGCGACTTTTTCGGCGAGCTTGCCGAGGATGTTCTGGGGCGAGGATTCGCCGTAGGGGTCGATCGCGCAGTTGTCGGAATAGCCCGGCTCCTCGTACCACGCGGTCACCACCCCGTCATCGACCACCGCGGCGTAGCGCCAGGAGCGCATGCCGAAGCCGAGATTGTCCTTGCACACCAGCATGCCCATCTTGCGGGTGAATTCGCCCGCGCCGTCGGGGATGAGCTTGACGTTCTCGAGCCCCTGCTGCCGGCCCCAGGCGTTCATCACGAACGCGTCGTTGACCGCGATGCAGTAGACCTCGTCGATGCCCTTCGCCCTGAACTCGCCGTAAAGCTTCTCGAAATCGGGCAGCTGGTAGGTCGAGCAGGTCGGCGTGAACGCGCCGGGCAGCGAGAACAGCACCACGCGCCTGCCCCTGAAATAGTCAGCGGTGGTCACGTCCTGCCAGCGGAACGGGTTGGGACCTTCGATCGTCTCGTCGCGCACACGGGTGCGAAAGGTCACGTCGGGAACTTTCCTGCCAATCATCTTCTGTCTCCTCCGGTAGATATAAAAAGCCGCATTGCCTGGATCGACCCAATCCGCGCCAAAATCAGAAATGCGAATTGGAATTATTTTAATAAGTAGGGTTTGATCGCAATTTCAAGTGGGCCGTCCGGCTTTTTTGCGGAATTTTTCGGCGGATTTCCGGCCTATGGTTAACCGGGAGTCACCGGCTCGCCGGTATCAGGCCACGTCGGCCGCCGGCAGGGTAAAGCGGAAATGGCTGCCCACGCCCTCGGTCGATTCGGCCCAGATGCGGCCGCCATGGCCGGTCACGACCTTGTGGCAGATGGCGAGCCCCATGCCGCTGCCCCAGTACTGGTCGCGCGCATGCAGGCGCTGGAAAAGCTGAAAGATGCGGTCGGCGAACCGCTGATCGAAGCCGATCCCGTTATCGGCAACAGTGATGCGCCACACCGCGCCGTCGCGTTCGGCGCCGATGCTGATTTCGGGCGGCCGGTCGCCACGGTATTTCAGCGCATTGCTGAGCAGGTTCTGCAGCAGCTGTTCGAGCTGGAACGGCACGCCCACGACCGTGGGCAGCGAATCCGCCGCGATCCTCGCGCCGGCCGACTCGATGGCATCGCTCAGGCTGTCCAGCACCTTCTCCAGCACCGCATCGAGCCGGACCGCGACCGTCTCCTCGACGGCCGGGCGCAGGCGCGAATAGGCGAGGATGTCTTCGATCAGGGTCTGCATGCGCGTCGCGCCGTCGACGACTTGCTTGATGAATCCGGTGGCTTCGGGATCGAGCTTTCCGGCGTATTTCTTCTGCAGCAGCCCGCAGAACCCGGCGACGGAGCGCAGCGGTTCCTGCAGATCGTGGGAGGCGACCGACGCGAACCGCTCGAGGTCCGCGTTGGACCGCATCAGTTCGGCGGTGCGCGCCCGTACGCTCTCCTCCAGCCCCGCATTGAGACGGCGCAGCTCGGTCTCCGCGGCGCGGATGTCGGTGACGTCTTCCATCGACACCACGGCGCCGAATTTCTCGCCGCTTTCGTCGACCATCGCGCGGCCCCGCGCCTGCAGGCTCCGCCGGGATCCGTCCTTCAGCCCGACCACCACATCCGTCGGCGGCAGGACGCCTGCGTGAAAGGCGCGGTAAAGCGGGCGTAATTCATCCGCGACCGGGTTCTCTCCGCCCGACTCGTACAGCACATATTCGCCGGTTCCCCACCCGTCGCGGGTGAAGACCCGCTCGCCGGCGCCGAAGAAAGCCCGCGCCGCCGGGTTGGTCAGGGTGATGACGCCCTCGGTATCGCACGCGAAGATCCCGCTCTGCACCGTGTCGAAGACAGCACGCAGGAACTCCTGCGTCTTGCGCAGCGACTGCTCGGTGCGCTCGCGCTCGGCGATCTGATCGCGCAGACTGGCGTTAAGCGTCTGAAGGTCGTGCCGGCTGGGAATGGCGAGGATATTGCGCAGCGCGATCCATACCAGGACCGCGGTGGTCAGCGACACGACCGCGGTCGCGAGTTTGACCAGCCCTTCGACCGTGTAATCGGGTTTCCAGATGACCCAGACCGCCGCCAAATGGGTGAGCCCGCACAGCAGGATGAAGGCGATGAACAGGTGCAGCGCCCAGCGCGGCAGCAGATCGTCGCGCCTGCGCGACAGCACGAACAGAAAGGCCGGGATGGCGAAATAGGCAATCGCAATCAGTACATCCGACGCAACATGCAGCGCCAATATGTCGGGGCGCCACAGGAAGCACATGCCGTGCGGCATGAAATCCGACTGGTCGAATATCCGTCCGATGGCTCCCATTGCCGCCTCTCCCCTTCCTTCCCAATCCGGCATGATCGCCACCCCGACCGACGCCCGAAAAGTCTACGAATGGCCGGGCGGGGTGTCCACGAAACGTAGGTGGGCGAGTGGGACACCGGCCCGCTCCGGTCTGCCGCCCGCGCCCGGCAAACGAAATTGAGCATTCAGCAGGCGCCGAAACGGAACAGTCCGGCCGGGCCCGCGCCGCCGCGGTCCGGTCGCTCATCCGCTGTTCACGCTCGGTAGAACGACGTGGAAACGGCTTCCGATACCAACCTCGGATTCAGCCCAGATTCGGCCGTCATGCCCCTCCGCGATCTTGCGGCAGATCGCGAGACCGATGCCGGTGCCGGGGTATTCATCCTCCGCGTGCAGGCGGCGGAACATCTCGAAGATTTGGTCGGCGGCGGCCGGATCGAACCCGATGCCGTTGTCGGCGACGGTAATGCGCCACGTTGCGCCGTCGCGCTCCGCGTCGATGTGGATTTCGGGCCGGCGGTCGCCGCGGTATTTCAGTGCGTTTGCGACCAGGTTCTGGAACAGCTGTTCGAGCTGTCCCTCCCGTCCGGGGACCGTCGGCAACGGCCGCACATCGACCACGGCGCCGAATTCGTCGATCGCGCCGCGGAGACTTTCGGTAACCTTGCGCACGACGGCGCCGAGGTCGACGGAAACAGCCTCCTGTCCGCGTCGCCCGACGCGCGCATAGGCGAGAATATCGTCGATCATCGCCTGCATCCGGTTGGCCCCGCCGACGGCGAAATCAATGAATTCCTTCCCCTCCACGTCGAGCCGGTCGGCGTATTTCGATTTCAGCAGCCCGCAGAAACCCGAGACCATGCGCAGCGGCTCCTGCAGATCGTGCGACGCAATGGAGGCGAACTGCTCGAGCTCCGCATTGGACTGCTCGATCGCGAGGGTGCGCGCCCGCACCCGCTCCTCAAGACCGGCATTGACGTGGCGCAGTTCCTCTTGCGTCCGGCGCAGCGACTGCTCGGTACGCCCGCGTTCCTCAATCTCCTCCCGGAGCGACGCGTTCAGCCTTTCGAGATCGTGCCGGCTCGGCAGGCTGAGTATGTCCTTGAGGGCGATCCATACGAGCACCGCCGTCGTCACCGAGACGAGCCCGGTGGCGAGCTTTATGAACCCCTCGACGACATAGTCGGGCGTCCAGATCACCCAGATCGCGGCGAGGTGGGTCAGCCCGCACAGGAGGATGAACGCGCAGAACAGCTGCAACGCCCAGCGCGGCATCAGGTCGTCGCGCCGGCGGGACAGGACGAAGAGGAAGCCGGGGATCGCGAAATAGGCGACGGCGATCAACGCGTCCGATCCGACATGCAGCGCCAATATGTCGGGACGCCAGACGAAGCACATGCCGTGCGGCATGAAGTCGGACTGATCGAACAACGGTCCAAGTAACGCCATCTCGTCCCCTCCAGCATTTCCGGATGTTCAGGGAGGATCATCCGGAGCGTCCTGCGGTTGCATCTCTGGAAAGTCTATACCCGCTCGGAGAGAATCTAGGCCCGGCGGTGCGAAAAATCCATCGATGTCGTGCGGATAGCCGGCGTACCGGCGTCCGAGTCCTGTGAAAAGGTCGGTGTGACTTTCATTCCTGCTTTTCGCGACGCAGGACACGGGCTTAATCTGGCGCCATGAAGAAGAAGGCCTGTCCGGCCCGGCGGATGTCCGGTTGATGTTCGACGCCCCGCGCGAACGCGTCCTCGTCTATCTTCGCCAGCTGACCCGTAACGACCAGCTGGTGCTCCTCGTGCTGGCCGTCATCATGGGCGCGGTTGCATCCTACGGCGCGATTGCTTTCCGCTCCGTCTATCTGCTGATCCAGGGGCTCGGCTTTTTCACCCTCTCCGATTCGCTTCACCAACATGCCAGTACATTGCCGGCATGGCAGATCGTACTGGTGCCGGCGGCCGGCGGGCTATTGATCGGGCTGTTCGTGCATCGTTTCATGCCGGGACGGCGGCCCCACGCGGTGGCGGATGTGATAGCCGCCGTCGCGCTGCGCTCGGGCCGCATGGAGCTCAAGGCCGGTCTCGGCGCGGCGCTGGTCAGCGCCGCCTCGATCGGGGTCGGCGCGTCGGTCGGGCGCGAAGGGCCCGTGGTGCATCTCGGCGCGGCATTGTGCTCGCGAATCGCTCGGCTGCTTCATCTCAGCCGGTCGCTTACCATCAACCTCGTCGGCTGCGGCGTCGCCGCCGCCATCGCCGCCTCGTTCAATGCCCCCATCGCCGGCACGTTCTTCGCCCTCGAGGTCATCATCGGCCATTACGCCCTGACCGCGTTCGCCCCGATCGTGCTTGCCTCGGTCACCGGCACGCTCATCTCGCGCGCCCATTACGGCGATTTCCCCGCCTTCATCGTGCCGAGCCACCAGATCGTCTCGCCGCTCGAGTTCCCGGCGTTCGCGCTGCTCGGCGTGGTCTCGGCCGCGGTCGCCATCATCATGATGCGCAGCATCGGCTTCGCCCAGGGCATCTCCGAGAAGGTCGCGGAGAAGACGCCGATCCCGCGCTGGTCGCACGCCTGCTTCGGCGGCGCGCTGGTCGGCGTCATCGCGCTCGCCTTCCCGCAGGTGCTCGGCGTCGGGTACGGCGCGACCGACGCGGCGCTCAAGGAGCAGGTCGGACTGTGGCTGCTGCTCGCGCTGGTCGCCGCCAAGACGGCGGCGGTGGCGATCAGCCTCGGGTCAGGCTTCGGCGGCGGGGTATTCAGCCCGTCGCTGTTCCTCGGCGCCATGCTGGGCGGCGCTTTCGGCATAATCGCGACCGAGGCGTTCCCGCATCTTTCCTCGGGCCACAGCGCCTATACCCTGGTCGGCATGGCCGCGGTCGCGGGTTCGGTGCTGGGCGCGCCGATTTCCACCATCCTGATCGTGTTCGAACTTACCCGCGACTACTCGGTCACCGTCGCGGTGATGGTGGCCGTCGTGATCGCCTCGGTCCTCACCCAGCGGTTTTTCAGCGGCTCGTTCTTCCTGTGGCAGCTCGACAGGCGCGGCCTCAACCTGCGGCGCGGGCGCGAGACCGCGCTGCTGTCCGAGACCCACATCGGCAACGTGATGACCACCGGGGCGTTCTACACCGTGGCGCCGGCGATGCCGATCGACGTACTGCGCGAGCGCATTCAGACCGCGCCCCACGGCCTGCTCTTCGTGGTCGACGAAACCGGCAGGCTGCTCGGCACCATCACCCTGTCGGACATGTCGGACGCCGCGTTCGACCATTCGGTCGACGGGCTGATCAACGCCATCGACGTGACCCGCGCCAACCCGCCGGTCCTTACCCCCGACGCGGACCTCGAAGAGGCCATCAAGCTGATGGAGCAGGTGCACGAGGAGCATATCGCCGTGGTCGACGGCAGGGACACCATGAAGCTCGTCGGCGTGGTCAACGAGGTGGAGGTCATGCTCGCCTACAACCGCGCCCTGTTGCGCGCCCGCGCCGAGGAACGCGGCGAGCTGTAATCATCCGGCGGGGGCCTTTCGGCCGCGGCGGCGTAGACAGAAAATCGGCCGGTCTGGCAATATCCCGCCGACCGGCCGAGGGAGGACGACATGCTGGATAACGTGGACGGAAAATACGATGTGGGCGGTGTGCTGCTCGACCGCCCGTTCAGGATCAGGCGGCTCGGCCATTTCGGCATCAACGCCATAAAGATGGACGAGGCGCTCCATTTCTACCACTCCCTGCTCGGCTTCAGGATCGTGGATATCCGCGATCCTTACCCCGACGGACGGCAGATTCCCGACGAGCTGAAGATGCACGGAAATCCGAAGGGCTATTTCTTCCGCTACGCGCACGATCATCACGCGTTCGTGCTCTACAACCACGGCTACCGCGGCGCCACCGACCGGCTGGGCCGCTGGCGCCGGCAGATCACGGTCAACCAGATCACCTGGCAGGTCGGCAGCCTGGAGGAGATCGTCAACGGCCATGCCTGGATGAAGGAGAAGGGCTGCAACATCGTGCGCGCCGGGCGCGACATGCCGGGGTCGAACTGGCATGTCTACCTGATGGATCCCGACTGGTTCCAGAACGAGCTCTATTACGGCATCGAGCAGATCGGCTGGAACGGCCATTCCAAGCCATGGGACATGCATGACCGGGAGTTCCGCGAGGTCCCCGAACTGCCGCAGAAGTCGGAATACCAGGAGGTGCTGGACGCCATCGCCGCGGGCAGCGACCTGCTATCGGGCTATCGCGACACCGAGCCGATGCCGGAGAAATACAACGTCAACGGCATCCTGCTCGGCCGGCCGTTCAAGATCACCAAGATCGGGCCGGTGCGGCTGTTCTGCGACGACCTCGACGCCTCGCTCGCATTCTATCGCGACACGCTCGGCTTCATCCCGACCGAGGAGACGGAGTACCGGGGCCATCGCTGCATATTCCTTCGCAACAATACCGAGCACCATTCGATGGCGCTCTACCCCGTCGCGCTGCGCGAGGTCCTTGGTTGCCGCGAGGACAGCCTGCTCATGGCCTTCGCGGTGAGGCTCGCCAACTACCGGCAGCTCCGGAACGCGGTCTCCTTCTTCGAGGAGCACGGCTGCGAGATCCGCTACCTGCCGCAGGAGCTTTATCCCGGCATCGACTACACCGCCTTCGTGGTCGACCCGGACGGACATCTGATCCAGCTCTACGCCTACATGGAGCAGGTCGGCTGGGACGGCGAACCGCGCCCGGCGGACCAGCGCCGCCGCGTCACGCCCGGCTCCTGGCCGGAGACCATCGAGGCCGTCTCCGACTCCTTCATGGGCGAGCCTTTTCTGGGACCGCTGGGATAATGAAACCCGCACCGGCCCGGCAAGAACAGGAAGATCATGGCTGAGGAGCGGCTGCCGACCCATCTGTGGGTGGATGCGGAGCTGCGCCGCTGTACGGCGGATGGCATACCGTTCACGGTCGTCCACAAGGGCGAAAGGATGGGCGGCACCGTGCTGCTGAAAATCTATCAGCATGGCGTGGGCTGCCGGCTGCTGTCGCAGATGCGCGACCTCGACGGGCGGCTCGCCTGGTACCCGGCGCACAAGGAAGGCGCAATCGATGAATCGCGCGCGGGCGAATACATAAGGCGCGCCGTGGACCGCGATCCCGACCTCTGGGTCATCGAGGTGGAGGCCCGCGACGGGTCGAACCCGTTCTCGGAGCGTTGACCGCGCAGGCCCTCTTACGAAAACGCCGCCAGAAGGCGACGCAGCAGCGACCGCTTCTTCGCCACCTTGCGGGAACCGCCGGATGGGCGCGGCTCGCGGCCGTCGAACGACCGGCGCCGGCGCGCTTCCGCCGACCGCTTGTTCTCATAGGTATAAAGCGACCGGAAGCTGCCGTCCTCGCCCACGGAATAATAGGCGATCAGCCCGATCGACGAATCGGCCCGGCTGCGGCGCTCCGCATCGGCCGTTGCCTCTTCCCGGGTGGCGATACTGCCGTATTCCAGCTTGCCCTGCTTGATCTCCTGACCCGGTTTGCAGATATAGATTTCAGTTCCACCAGACATAACGCTCACCCAGAACTAATACGTACGACAGACGAATTACTCCTCCTTTGTCGCCCACAAGAGTGCCAGTAAGATTTTTGGAAAATGTTAAGCGGTGACCGGTTTCGCTTCGAATTCGACCGGCAAATTCGAGCGAAATACCGGCAATTTACCGTCAAAATTGCGCGGCGTACTGCGCCGGATCGATGGTGGCGCCGATAACCAGCGGCCGGGCGGCGGCCGGCCCGGCGGAGAGCGCCGCTTCTAACCCTTTCGCGGTATCGACCGCCACCCCGTCGCACCCCATGGATTCGGCGAGCTTCACCATATCGGTCGGTTCGATCAGCGTGCCCCAGCTCGGATACTGCCGCGCCATCTGCTTGAGTTCGATCCGGTTGAGGCTGTTGTCGCAGAATACGACCACGGTCAGCGACAGCCCGAGCGTCGCGGCAAGCCGCAATTCCCCCTGCACCATGGCAAGCCCGCCGTCGCCGACGAAGCACACCACGGGCCGGGACGGGTCGACCAGCCGGGCGGTCATCGCCGCGGGCAGGGAATAGCCCATCGAGGAGAGCCCGTTCGACATCAGCACCGCCCTGGGCGCGTAGCTGGTCCAGCCCTGCCCGACCAGCAGCTTGTGCGAGCCCACGTCGGTGGTCGCCACGGTCTCGCGCGGCAGCGCCGCCCGCACCACGTCGATCACGTCGGTCGGGTTGAGCTTGCCCGCGACGCGCCCGTCGTAATAGGCGGCGAACAGCCCGTCGCGATGGTCCTTGACCGCCGCTTCCGACCAGCGGGCCTCGCCCCGGTACCCGTCGGCGAGCATGTCGAGGGAGGCGGCGATCGGCCCGACCAGCTCGATGTCGGCGGGATAGATCTGGTCGGTGTTGGGGGTCATGTCGATGTGGATGACCGGCGCGGCGGGACTCCATGGCTTGATCAGCTCAACCGCGTCGAACCCGGCGGCGAGGATCAGGTCGGCGCCGTTGAGGAAATCCCACATATAGTCGTTGCACGCCATGTCGAGGGTCCCGGCGTAGTACGGGTGGTCTTCCGCCAGGATGCCCTTCGCCATCGGCGCCACCACCACGGGGCAACCGATCTTCTCCGCGAACGCGGCAAGCGCGGCGCCGGCGCCGCCGCGCACCGCGGCGATACCCGCCAGGACAACCGGGCGTCCGGCGCGCGACAGCACGCCGACCGGGTCCCCCGCTCCGTCGGCGATGAAGACCTGCATGCTCCGGCGCGCGGGCGCGAGCGGCGGCAGGCGGATGACATCGTCGCTCGCCTCCGCCCCGACCACGTCGGCCGGCGTCGTGATATGGACCGGTCCCGGCCGTTCCGCCACGGCGACGCGGAAGGCGCGCCGCATGATGGTTGCGGCGGTATCCGGGCGGATATCGGTCGCCCATTTGCTGATCGGGCCGAACAGCATGTCGTGGTTGAGCACCTGATGGGTGAAGGTGCGTTGGCGCCTTCCCTCGATCTGGCCGGAGATGGCGATCATCGGCGCCCGGTCGAGCATCGCGCCGGCCACCGCGTTGGTGAGGTTCGACGAGCCGGGCCCGAGCGTGGTCAGGCAGACGCCGGGCAGGCCGGTAAGCTGGCCATAGGCTTCCGCCATCAGCCCGGCGGTGCCTTCTCGCCTGGTCAGCACGAAATCGATCCCCTCGGTCCGCAGCGTCTCCATCAGCTCGACGCTGGGATCGCCCGGATAGCCGAAGACATGGCGGATGCCGGCGGCGGCGAGATAGCGGGCGATGACGGCGGAGGTGTTCATGGTCGATCCGGAAGGGCTGACGGCGCCGCGGCGCGCGGCTTGACGAAGCGGCGGCGATGCTGGTTCATGGGCCCCATCCCTTTACAGCAAAGGCCGTCATGTCGGAAGAAAATAGCGCCCCGCCGCGCATCACCGGGCAGATCGGCGCCTTCGTCGCGGACACGACGCTGGCCGACATTCCCGAAGGCGCGCGGGCGCGCGGCCGGGTCCACATACTGGACGCGCTTGGCCTCGCCATCGCCGGGGCGGCGGCGCCCGCGGTCGATATCCTGATGGGCTACGTGGCGCGCATGGGCGGCGAGGGGCAGGCTACGATCCTGGGCAGCGGACGGCGCGCGCCGGCTTCGCTCGCGGCACTGGTCAACGGCACCGCCATGCATGTCGACAATTTCGACGACACCAGCCCGCAGCCGAGCCCGGACCGCAACGGCGGCATCCACGCGACGGCGGGCGTTCTGCCGGCCGCGCTTGCCGTCGCGGAGGCGAACGGGTTGTCCGGCCGCGCCCTGACCGAGGCCTTCCATATCGGGCTCGAGGTGGCCTGCAAGCTAAATCACGCCATCGACCAGCGCCATTACGCGGGCGGCTTCCATGTCACCGGGACGCTGGGCATCTTCGGCGCGGCGGCGGCGGTCGCCCGGCTGCTGGCGCTGGATGCCGCCTCGGTGGGGCACGCCATGGCGCTGGCGACCGCGCGGGCGGGCGGGGTGCGCGCCAATTTTGGCTCCATGGTGGAGCAGATGCATACCGGGCTGGCGGCGGAGGGCGGGGTGGCGGCGGCCGAGCTCGCCGCCGACGGGCTGACCGGCAGCGCCGATATCATGGAAACGCGGTTCGGCTGGTTCGACGCCGCGGGCGGCGGTTTCATCGCCGGGGCCATCGACGGCAGGCTCGGCGCGCCCTGGGCGATCGTCGATCCCGGAACCTGGATCAAGCCCTACCCGAGCGGCTCGCTCACCCATCCGGCCATGACGCTGCTCGCTGACCTG
>Ga0326597_10013583_pt1 | contig 10700 bp, 6 predicted proteins | sample RVTome_12_FD_203789 | JGI IMG/M metagenome (GOLD analysis project Ga0326597, IMG submission 203789) | Soil microbial communities from uranium-contaminated site in the Upper Colorado River Basin, Wyoming, United States - RVT100D185 | ecosystem: Environmental > Terrestrial > Soil > Contaminated >... | reverse complement strand
TCCAAAGCACGAGCGCTCTCTTCGTAGTTCCGCTCGGCCAAGGCGATCTGGGCCAAACGGCGCCAGGCGGCAACGTTATCCGGCGTCTCGGTGGTGATTTCCGTCAGAACCTGTTTCGCTTCATCGGTACGCCCAGTCACGGCATAAAACTCGGCGAGTCGAATCCGAGCCGCAGAAGAGCCTGCCGGGGCGACCTCGGCCGCTTTCTTGAAATGCTCCTCCGCGGATTCAAAGTTACGTTGCGCGGTGTAGAGGTCTCCCAGAGCGAAGTGAGCCGCGACCGAATCGGGCTCCCGACGAGCCGCTTCCTGGAACGCGTCCTCGCCCGCCGCTGGGTCCCCCTTCTTGAGGTAAAGCCTCCCCAGGGCGAGATGGAATCTCGCCTGGCCTTCCTGTGCCGGCCGGAGCCCTTCCAGACCCTCAATCGCTTCGTCGATCTCGAAGGGAGTCGAGGCGGCTTCGGCCATCACGACCCTAGCCTCTAGATTGTCCGGTTCCCTCTCCAGAACGAAGGCGGCTTCCTCCTGGGCTTCCTCACTCAATCTCCCCAGGAGGTAGATCGCCGCCAGCTTGAGCCGTACCTCGAGGTCCTCCGGATTCTGCTCCTCCGCTTTTCGGAGAGAACGGGTGGACTCGCCCAGCCTCCCCAGCTCGTAGAGAGTGAGGCCAAGCTGTCGGTTCGCATGGGCGTGGTTCTCGTCGATCTGCAGTACGTTCTGGTACTCAATCGTCGCCTCCTGGAACTTTCCTTCATCGAAATACTGATCGGCACGTTCCAGATGGCGCGTCATTCTGGCCTCGGGTGATAGGCAACCGACCGACACCAGCAGCGCTAACATCGGGAACGTTCTCAGTAGCGTGGCACGAGTCGGCATGGTTCCACCCCTGGCAGCTCGGCAAGGAGTGCGCGCCCTGGCAGCGCCGGGCCTGGTCTGGGGTAAAGACCCAGACGGTCCAGAGTACCCGTGATCCGCGACGCGCATGCCTTCCGAGAAAAGTATCTGTGGCTCGGACTGTATAGTCAACGGTATCTCAGAACCCCACTTGTCGCAAGAGCCGACCCAACGTCTAGGCTTTGTGATATATAGCACCCTCACCAAGTTACACATGACTTCAAGCGCTCCGGGTCGGGTAGGCGGCGGGCTCTGTGGCTGGATCAACTGGCACCCCGGCGATGGTAACGCCAGTGCCACGCTAGCCGAGATGATGCGCCGCGCCGGGAGCGGACGAATTCACCCGGCCCAAGAGCGCACCGGCGCGGATTTCGCTATCGCCGCCGTGGAAGGCGCGTGGCCCGCCGAAGTCTTTGCCGATGACTCGCTCTGCGTGGCCTTCTATGGTGAGCCGACCTGGAAGGAGACCGAGCGCTCGCAACGGCAATCTGCCCGGGCCTCCGCCTCCTCGATCGCGGCAGCTTACCGAAAACAAGGACAGGATCTCCTCCGACTCTTGTGGGGGCCTTTCTCGCTGATCATCATCGATCGGATGCATCATAGGGCTCTACTGGCCATCGACCGACTCGGAATACACACCCTACATTACCGGCATTTTGGAGAGGTGCTGACCTTCGCCACCAGCGGAAGTTCGATCGCCGCCCACCCAGCGGCGAGAGCCGAGGTCGACCCTCAGGGAGTCTTCGACTACCTGTATTTTCACGTCGTACCAGCGCCGCGGACCATATACCGGAACCAGAGAAAACTCCTCCCCGCTCAGTGCGCACGCTTTGAGGGGACGCGTGCCCAAGAGCGTTTTTATTGGCAACTCGAATACCAGGATGACGGCCGAGCGAGTGAGAAAGAGCTGCAGGAGGAGTTTCGGTCCCTGCTTCGTAAGGTGGTGAGGCGAGCCGCCCGGGATCTCAGACCCGGAGCCTTTCTCAGCGGTGGAACGGATAGCTCCACCGTGGCGGGTATCCTCTCGGAAATCTGCGGGGAGCCACCCGACACGTACTCCATAGGTTTCGACGTGCCCGGCTATGACGAAATGTCCTACGCCATCGTCGCCGCCAAACACTTTGGAACGCGACATCATACGTACTACGTCAAACCCAGCGACGTCGTGGAGGCGGTGCCCTGGATCGCGCAAACTTACGATGAGCCCTTCGGGAACGCGTCCGCAGTTCCTGTCTACTTCTGCGCCCGCTTGGCTCGAGAGGCAGGAAGCGATACTCTGCTCGCGGGAGATGGTGGCGACGAGATTTTTGCCGGAAATGCGCGCTACGCTAAACAGAGACTCTTCGAGCTCTACGGAAGCCTACCCGAACCGCTTCGTAGCTTTTTCTTGGAACCCTTCATCTGGCACATCCCGGGTAGCCGGCACTTGACTCCGCTGCGCAAGGCGAGGAGCTATATCGAGCAGGCTCGAATCCCGCTTCCAGATCGCCTCCATTCCTACAACTTCCTGCACCGCGCCTCCCTTCCGGAGCTCCTCACCGACGATTTCCTAACAGAGATCGATGAGAAAGAGCCCGGCCGTCTGGTTCGGGAAAACTACTTCAGGGCCCACTCTCCTTCTTTCTTGAATCGCATGATGTTCCTCGATCTGAAAATCACCCTGGCCGACAACGATCTCCGGAAGGTAAGCGTCATGTGTGAGCTTGCCGGAGTCAAGGTGCGCTACCCCTTGCTCGACGAGGACATGGTCGAGCTCGCCGCCCGTGTGCCCCCGGAAATGCAACTGCGGGGACTCCAACTACGCTACTTCTTCAAGAAGGCACTCTCTGACTTTTTACCACCCGAGACATTGAGGAAAGAGAAGCACGGCTTCGGTTTACCGGTGGGAGTCTGGATGAGAGATGACGTCCGCCTGCGGGAGCTCGTTCGCGAGAGCCTCGCGTCTCTGGAGGGACGCGGCATCCTCCGCCGCTCCTACCTGGACCAGCTCTCACACCTTCACCAGTCCGAACATAGCGCCTACTACGGTGTGATGCTCTGGGCGCTCACCGTATTGGAACAGTGGTACTCCACTCACCAGCATTGACAGCGGACTGCCACCCTCACGGCACCAGGACAGGCCGGCGTCCGTCTATCAGTGTCTCCTCTGGCTCGTCCTCTTGTTCTTCCAATTCATATAAGCGCTCTCTTACCAATTGCTTGGAAATGACGACGATAGCGATGAGGTTGTAGTAGAGATCGAAATACGCCTGACCGAGAAAGGCGCCGCACGATGCATAGCCAACCAAGCTGACCTGGACCATCCTGGCCAAATCGGCGAGGTGACTTATGTCGGGATCATCTCGAGCTTGCCGGACAATCCGGGTGCAACTGCGCCACGTGAGCACGCCCAGCAGTGAGAACAGAAAAAATCCAACGAAACCATGTTCCGCGAGGGTTTCGAAATAGATGCTGTGGGCGTCGTGGACGTCCTCGGGATCGGGTGCGTAGATGTAGAACAGGAACGGAGTGAACGTTTGGAAACCACCTCCGGAGATGGGTCGATCTTTAGCCAGATTATAGGCGAACCACCACGCGTTGATCCGACCCAAGGCTGAGCTGTCTTCGTCATAGTGTAGTATCGTTTCCATTCGCGCGAACCAGTGCGCGGGCATCAATAGGAGGCTCGCGAACAAGACAATAGCCGCACCGGTCGTGAGAATGAACCTCTGCCTCGTCTTCCATATCAAGAAAAAGACTACAGGTATGATCCCTACGAAAGCACCTCGAGAATGAGTACCGAGGATTGCAAGGGCGCAAAGAACCATAGAAACGGTGAGGCAATGCTTAACCCAAGGTCTAGAGGCGCTCAGCTGGAGGTAGCGCATCAAGGGTATGGTCATGATGAGCGCCATTCCGATCTCGTTGTTGTCCCCCATGAAGGACTCTGGAGGTCCGAAGACGCGATGGTTGGCGCCTCTCAGCAGCGTGAACACGCCACCCTTCACGCCGTAGAATCCAATCGACAAGACGATGAGCCAGATGAGAGCATCGAGTCGCTTCCTCTCGCTCATCAGCGCCATCGTCACAAAGACCAAAAGCAGAACCTTCCATACTTTCTCTGCTTGCTGCCAGGCGCCCTCCGGCACCAGTGCGAGGAGAGTTGTCACAACCGTCCATAGCGTAAACAGCAACAAAACAACTGTCTCCCTGGTCACCGGAAAGCGCTTTGATTCCCGGGAGAAGAGCCATCCGATTAGGGTCGTGATCGCGACAACTTGGGAGAAGGGAAAATTGACGGCGAATCCCCAGGCAAGGCGATGCGGGTTCATGAATCCGAGCCAGCACCACATCAAGATCCCGAGATGAGGTCGGAAGAGAATAAAGGGGATACCTCCGAAAACGACCAGACTGACCAGAAGATCTCTCAGGGACATACTCGTTTCACCCGACCGGCGGGGCCACCTTGCTCATGACGTATCGATACTTTCCGGAGGGCGACGGCGAAATATGGCGAACACGCTCGAAGGATACATCCACACCGGAGCCCAAGCGTTTCCTGATCCCTGCCCGCATGCTCTCTATTGAGCGCTCGTCAAAGTCTGAACCCGTGACGAGCTGTACGCGTATGTGGTCACGCTCTTCCTGCATGATCTGAAAGTTCTGCACGCCCTCTACGTCGCGCACGACGTAGATCAAGGCCAAGCCATGCATGACGGTTCCGTCGGTCGCCACGATGAAATCCGTTGCTCTTCCCTGGATCTCCTTCAGTAATGGCAGGCCGCGTCCACAAGGACAGAGGTTTTCATCCAGTATCGCTACGTCGGCTGTCCTATAGCGAATGAAAGGAAACTCTTCCGTGGCGAGATGGGTCACCACGACCTCACCCGCCTTGCCGGGTGGCAGGACTTGCCCCTCGGGATTCACGACTTCCACGATGACATCTTCAGCGGTGATGTGCATGCCTCCATCTGGACACTCGTGGGCTATGAAGCCGGCATCGCGGCCACCGTATCCGTTAGCGACCCTACATTGAAAAGTGCTCTCTATTAGCTTGCGTTGATGGTCAAAGAGCCGTTCCGCAGTCACGAAAACCACCTGGATGCCCAAATCCGCCATAGATATACCGCGGCGTTCCGCGTGTTGGGCAATAAGGGCGAGAGCCGAAGGATAGCCGAACATCATCCGAGGTCGTAAACGGGTAATGGTGTCCACAAACTCATCCAACCGCCGAGGCGACATTTCAAAGGCGGGAAGGAGATGAGTGCGCAATAGCCGATCCCTCAGGAAACGCAACCAGTCCTGCGCCTGCAGCTCTACCGGTGAGCCCCAAACAACTACTTCCGGATCTCCGATATCAAGCTGCCACCAGCGCGTAGCGCGCCACTTGGCGGCCACGTCATGACTTGTCCGTTGCTTGCTTACGAAAAAAATCAACGGCTCTCCGGTCGAACCACCGGTATTGGATCGAGTGAGTCCTCGGGCCCCCTCGGCCTTGAGATCGTCGGTATGGGCGCGGATGATGTCTTTGCTCAGAAACGGAAGACTGGCTAGCTCTTGAAGGGAAGTCAGGCAGCTCGGTTGGAATCTGATGTCAGCGAACAGCCTGCGGTAAAACGGCACACGTTGCTGCACGCTGGAGAGAAAGGTTCGTAACCTGGCCGTTTGAAGACCCCTCAGTTCCTCTGGTGACCACCACTGACTCCGCTCCATGAACTGGTGAATCCTCACCGTGGAGTGCCCTTTGATTCGTTCGTGTAACGGAAAGATCACGCTTGACACGACTCGCGTATACGGATTCCCCGATCTCTTGAACCCGTTCTTGGGGCGTCCGTTTTCAGCGCTCATTCCTTTGGCCGTTTCCTTCCAACGCCAGGCTATAGATATTTGCCCATCGATCACGAACGCTGCTCCACCGATACTGCTGTACCACTTCCAGCCCGGCTTGCTGGATCCGACCGCGCAGCTCAGAGTCGCGCAACAGAACGAGAACGGACTCCGCCAATACGTTCGGCTGACCGGGGGGTACCAAGAGCGCGTTCTTGCCGTCCTCCACCATCAGAGGGATGCCGCCAACTGCAGTCGAAACCACCGCCACGCCGCTGGCAAGGGCTTCCAGAATGGATATGGGCATGTTGTCGACCAAACTGGGATTGACAACGAGATCCGCAGATCTGTAAAGGGAGGGCATGTCTTCGTTATCCACCCGCCCCAAGAAAGTCACGCTCTTTTGCAAACCCAAATCGCGTACCAACCCCGTGACTTTGGCTTCTTCTGAACCGGACCCCGCGATCTTGAGTCTGGCTCCGGGAAGCTCCTGACTCACTATGTGGAACGCTCGGAGAGCCGTCTGAACGTCGTAGAGAGGCTCGAGATTTCGCGCGATCAGTATCTCGGGAGTATCGTTCTTCCACTTCCGAGTATTGGACGCAGAGAAGTCCGGGCTAAACCTCTCTAGATCGACGACGTTGGGCACGACGACCGCACGAAAGCCGCGCGCCGTGAAGACGTTCTCCAGGTAGGTAGACGGGACTACGACTACATTCACCACTTGCAGCGTGGGCCTGACGAAGGCAAAAGACCGCTTAAAGAACGGCTCGGCGTTTCCCCCATGGTAATTCACCACGCACGGTATGCCACGGGTGCGGGCAATCCAGACCGCCGGTGAAGCGAATAGATGCCATGACCAACCCGAATTCGCCATGACGTGGAAGACTTGTACCCTCCTGGCAGCGTTTCGCAGCTCTCTAACGAAGGGAAACGCGCGACTGAGGGCTCGCGCACCCTTTGCCTTCCCGATCCATTCAGGTCTGTAGGGTCGGTTCACTTGCACTACTTCGACCTCCGCACCTTCGGACCGGAGCAGATTGGCTAGCTGCTTCGTCTGATTGGCCATCCCACCGTACGGTGGCGGTAAGGGGCCGATGAGGCCTATACGAAGTCCGGCCAATCGAGTCATAACGAGTGTCCAGCGGCCGCCGCCCGGTAAACTTCTCGATAGCGTTCCACAATAGCCGCCCAGTTTCTTTCCCGCTCCACAAACTCTCTCGCCTTCCTCCGATAACGCGCCCAGCTAGCCGGCTCTTCGAGCAGTCGTGAGGTCGCCGCTACCAGACTTTCTACACTTCCAGCCTCGAAAAGAACTCCCGTTTCGCCGTCATGGATGAGCTCCCGGTGTCCACCCACATCGGATGCAACCACCAGCGCGCCTTGAGCCATAGCTTCCAAAGGCTTCAGAGGAGTAACGAGCTCGGTAAGTCGCATCGACAACCGCGGATACGCCAGGATGTCCATCACATCATAGTAACGGCGCGCCTCGTCATGGTTTACCCGGCCAACAAACAGAACCTTGTCTTCGATATTCAGGCGGCTCGCCTTCTCTTTCAGCTCTTTCTCTTGTGGTCCACCACCGACCAGAAGCGCTCGTAGCGCTAAGGGCTTCTCCTTCAGGAGATGCACCGCATCGAGAAGAAGTGACAAACCCTCGTAGGCGTAAAACGAACCAATGAAACCAATCAGCGGTTTGCCATCCGGCTTGAACCGACGAACCAACACCGGATCCGGTTGGCGCCGACCGGGAAAACGATCAAGATTCACCGCATTCGGAACCACTGCCACCTTTTCTTCGGGAACGCCACGTGCAACGATCTCGTCTCGCAGACCGTTACAAATCGTAGTAACGGCGTCCGCACGCCGTAACGTGAAGCTCTCCAGGAGACGGCTCAATCGATAGCGGAGGCCACCCTCCCGGCTTGTACCATGATTCACCGCAGCGTCCTCCCAGATTGCGCGGACCTCGTAAACCACGGGGATGCCGTGGATTTTACCCGCTCTCAAAGCGGCGACACCGTTTAGCGACGGCGAATGGGCGTGCAGGACATCCGGACGGAAGGTGTCGATCACATGTTCTAGTCTTTGATACAGCGCAACAATCGTTGCCACCTGCTTGGCAACCGGTAGGTTATTCAAGAAACCGTCCGGCTCTTGTGTGCGGTAAAACTGCCATCCATCTACGTCTTCCTGCGGCTCGACGGAGCCATGGTGCTTCGGTCCTGTCAACTGACACGTTTCCCAACCCATCTTTCGTTGCTGTTCGAGAATGGCATGGGTTCGAAAAGAGTATCCGCTCTGCAAAGGAAGAGAATGGTCAAGGACGTGAAGAACTCGCACACTCACCCTCTTACGGCTGTCCGTCTCCGCAGTCCGTTGAAGTCCCGAAGACTAGAGCTCTCAAGGAAACCAGTACATCCCGCCAGCGTCACTTACACGCTGCTGCAAACGACGGGGCTTGCAGGACCCTTGTCTGAAAGGCTTCAAACATCAACAACGCCCAAATAGCCGCGCTGTAGTCCCGGCGACCCGACTCGTGCTCCTCGACGATGTGTTCCACAAGAGTGACGTTGAACAATCCGCCCTCCACAATCCCCGGATTCAGTAGTGCGTCCCGTACACGCTCACGCAGCGGTCCACGAAACCAGGTTGCGAGCGGTACCGCGAAACCCATCTTGGGTCGATGGAGAATGTTGTCTGGAAGGTATGGACGCAGAGCTCTCTTGAATATGTATTTACCTTCTCTCGATCGGAGCTTAAGGTCCGGTGGGAGTCTCGAGAACCACTCCACCAGTTCGTGATCCAGCAAGGGAACACGTACTTCAAGAGAGTTCGCCATGCTAGCCCGATCCACTTTTGTGAGGATGTCTCCAACCAAGTAGGTCTTCATGTCTAGATACTGAACTCGCGACAGCGGATGCTCTGGGGCACGCTGTGCGTGGCGGCGGAGGACTTCTATCGCCTGGTAGCCCTGCAAATCTGCCTGCATGGCCGGGCTGAAAAGCCTGCTGCGAAGACCAGCGTCCATGATCGAAACGCTGTCGAAGTACGCATCCAGCCAGTCACGAGCCAGCGCTTGAAGGGTGGACTTAGCGCGGAAAATCTTGGGCGCCCAAACCAAGTTCGGATAAACCGTACCCAGAGATGCGAAGACGGTCCGACGAATGGCGGGTGGTACAAGATTTCTTGCCCGCTCTTCGTCCAGGTGCCAACGATAACGGCTGTAACCGCCCAAATTCTCATCGCCCCCGTCACCAGAAAGAGCTACCTTTACGTGACGCCGCGCCAGCTGGCACACGCGGAAAGTGGGCATGGCAGAACTGTCCGCAAAGGGCTCGTCATAGATCTGCGCAAGCTTGTCGATGAGCTCGAAATCATCGGGATTGACGTGCTCCACGCTGTGACGTGTGTGGTACCGTTTCGCTACCTGCGCGGCATAGCTCGCTTCGTTGAACCTCGGATCTCCAAAGGAAATGGAGCAGGTGTTGACTGGATCCGGTGAAACACTCGCCATCATCGCCACTACCGAGCTTGAATCAACGCCCCCGGAAAGGAATGCACCCAGCGGAACGTCAGAAATCAATCGAATTCGCACCGCTTCCCGCATGCGTTCGACGAGCTCCGTTACAACCTCGCGCTCAGGCAAGGTGGTGAGGGGTTGAAATGGAACATCCCAGTATTCGCGCGGCCTTGCATCGCGATCACCCCGCTTGATCGTGAGCGTGTGACCGGGTAAGAGCTTGAAAGCATGGCGGAGAATCGTCCTCGGCTCGGGAATGTACCCATAAGAAAAGTACTCCTCTACACTTCGCGGCTCGATTTCCCGCGGGAGGCCGGGGTGCACCAGTAGTCCCTTCAGCTCCGAAGCGAAGATGAATTGACCATCAGGAAGGTACGCGTAGTAGAGAGGCTTGATGCCGAGTCGATCCCGGGCCAAGAACAGGATCTGTGCTCTGCGATCCCATAGGGCGAATGCAAACATTCCCCGGAAGCGGCTGACGCAGTCTTCAGCCCACTCTTCCCAAGCATGAACAATAACTTCGGTGTCGCAACGAGTTCGGAAAGAATGTCCAGAGGCGGCAAGACCCTTGGCGAGCTCTTGGAAGTTGTAGATTTCGCCGTTGTAAACGACTGCGACCGAACCGTCCTCGTTGAACATAGGCTGGTGTCCACCGGACAGATCGATGATGGAGAGCCGTCGATGAGCCAAACCGATGCCCGGCTCGATGTGAGATCCACAGTCATCAGGACCTCGGTGTATCAGGCTCTCGCTCATCCCCGACAAGAGGCGGTCGTCGATCGGCCCCCGCGCCTCCAAGTCGAAGATGCCGGCTATTCCGCACACGGTTCAGTACCTTGTGAAACACATCTTTTTCTGAATTACGTTGCCGGTGCTCGTCGTTCCCCTAGCATCTCGCGATACACCGAATCGTATTCCTCCACCATGCGCTCAATACTAAAATTCACCTCGGCTCGCATCCTGGCCGCGCGGCCATGCAACCGCAGGGTTCTTTCGTCATGAAGGTAGGTGGAGATCGCGGCAGCCATCAACCCAGGATCCTGTGGCGGCACGAGCAGTCCCGTCTCTCCGTGAACTACCAGCTGCGAGTTACCCCCGACCTGCGTTGCCACGATGGGAAGTCCGCTCGCCATCGCTTCAAGGATGGCGTTTGAGATCCCTTCCCCGATGGAGGGCAATACGAAAAGATCCATGGCTCGCAGCAGGTCTGGAACGTCATTTCGTCGTCCCGGCAGCCAGGCAAGAGTCCACGAATCGGAAGACCTAAGAATAGCCTCCACCTCGTTTCCCAACGAGCCGTCCCCTATCATCACTAGCCGCAGCCGATCTCTTGCGCCCGGCTTCTCCAATAACTGAACAAACGCGCGGGCGAGGGTTAAGGGATCCTTAACCGCCTCCATGCGACCGACCGTCCCGATTACAAAAGTACCCGGAGGCGCGAAGCCCGCGACCGGCAGCGTCGCCCGCCCCGCCGCTGC
>Ga0326597_10013582_pt1 | contig 10700 bp, 11 predicted proteins | sample RVTome_12_FD_203789 | JGI IMG/M metagenome (GOLD analysis project Ga0326597, IMG submission 203789) | Soil microbial communities from uranium-contaminated site in the Upper Colorado River Basin, Wyoming, United States - RVT100D185 | ecosystem: Environmental > Terrestrial > Soil > Contaminated >... | reverse complement strand
GCGTCGGGGCGGCCATGGCCGCGGGCAACCAGCTGTGCAGCGGCATGATGGCGGCCTTCACGCCGACGGCGAGAATGAAGAAGAGGAACATCCAGCGCAGCGCGGGTGTCGACAAACCGGAATTCTGTAGGAAACCGCCGGGCACGAAGTCGACATTCCCCACGGTCGAAACACACCACGCCGTCACCAGGACCAGACACAGCCCCGCCGGCAGCGTGTAGGCCAGATACTTGTTCGCCGCCTTGCGCGCCTCCTCCGTCTCCTTGTGCAGGACCAGCGGGTAGGTCGCGATGGTCAGCATCTCGAAGAAGATCAGGAAGGTCAGAAGATTCGCCGCCAGGGCGATGCCGATGGTGGAACCCACGGCCAGGGCGAAGCTGGCGTAGTAGCGCGTCTGCTTGTGCTCGTGCGCGCCGCGCATGTAGCCAATGGAATAGAAGGAGGTCAGAAGCCACAGCGTGCTCGCAACCATGGCGAACACGAAGCCGAGAGTATCCACCTTCAGGGCGAGCTCGATCCCCGGCGTGATCTCCCAGAAGCTGAACGTCGCCTGTCGTCCGTCGAGCACCCAGGGCAGCATCGACAGCACGAGGCCCGCCATGGCGAAGCCGGCCAGCACCGTCCACGCCTCGCGGAGATTCGGCCGCCTCTCACCGGTCGCGACGATGAGAGGAATCGCGATCATGCCCGACAGGATCGCCCACAACGGCCGGCTGCTGACGAAGACTTCCACCGCTCAGCTCCCCAGCTGCAGGGCGGGGGGAAGCGCCTGCAACAGCACGTTGTTCACGATCCAACTGTTGAACAGGCCGAGGACCAGGAGAGCCATGGCCAGGACGAGGATGGGCGCCAACTGCGAGAGCGGCAGCTCCCGCGCTCCCTCCTGCACGGGTGCACCCGCTTCGGGGTTCGTGAAGATGCGCGCGATCATCCGGAAGAAATAGACGCCCGTAAGCAGTCCACTCGCGATGACGATCGCGACCACGACCCACTGTCCCGCGTCGATGGCGCCCAACACCAGGTACCACTTGCTGAAGAAACCGTTGGTCGGGGGAACGCCCACCATGGACAGCGCGGCGACGGCAAAGGCGGCGAAGGTCCAGGGCATCTTACGGCCGAGCGAAGTGTAGGCCGAGATCCTCGTCGAGCCTGTCTGCTGGAAGACGCCTCCGGTAATCAAGAACAGGCAACACTTCATGGCGGCGTGATTCAGCACGTGCAGCATGGCGGCCACGAGCGCCCAGCGGTTGGCCAGGCCGATGCCGACGGCGATGTACGCCACCTGCGACACGGAACTGTAGGCGAGCATGCGCTTCGCATCTTTCTGCGCGATGGCCATGATCGAACCGACGGTGACACCCGCCAGGCCGAGCCAGAGGATTACGCCATCGATGGGCAAGATGTCGTGCACGAGATTCTGGTCGTAGACGAAGAAGAGAATCCGCAAAAGGACGTAGGCCGACACCTTCGTCATGACGGGCGCGATGATGGCCGTCGCCGTGCTGCTGGCATAGCTGTACGCGTCGGGCAGCCAGAGATGCATGGGGAAGAGCGCCATCTTCAGGCCGAGCCCGCCCAACATGAGCGTGATCGAGAGCAGCAACGCAGGATTCCCCACCAGCTCGGGCATGAGCGACGCCACGTCTGCCATGTTCAGGCTGCCGGTGAGCACATACAGATAGCCCACGCCCAGCAGATAGAACGAGGCGCCCAGCGTTCCCAGAATCAGATAGCGGAAGGCGGAGACAGGCGCCTTTCGATGTCCGACCGCCATGAGCGCGTAGCCGCCCAAGGAGCTGACCTCGAAGAAAACGTAGAGATTGAAGAGATCGCCCGTCAGCACCATGCCCGAGAGACCCAAGAGCATGATGAACATGACGCCGTAGAACGGAACTTCCTTCGTCGGCATTTCCTTGCGCACCGCGACGCGCGCATAGACACAAACCAAGACGGCGATGGCGGCGATGATCAGCAGCATGAAAGCGCTGAGCAGGTCGACCACGAACTCGATGCCCACGGGAGGCTCCCAGCCACCGAGCCGATAGTGCTGAATGCCGTCGTCCATCACCTTCTGGAACAGACCAAAGGCCGCAATCACGAAGAGGCCCAGCATGCCCAAGCTGATGGGATGCGCGGCCGCGCGATTGCGCATGCCGAACGTAGGCACCATCAAAGCGCCGAGGAGCAGCACGACGATGGGAAGGATGGGCAAGTTCGCCTCAATCATCGCGCCGCAGCCTCTCCATGAGCTCATCCTCTTCCAGGGTGCCGTAGGTACGATGAATGAGGATCAAGAGAGCGAGGCCGACGCCCGTCGTCGCAACGCCGACGACGATGGCCGTGAGCATGAGGCCATGGGGAATCGGGTTCATGTACCGGCTCGCCTGCTCGATGGCGTGATGATGCTCATCGAACATGATGACCGGGACCGTCCCATCCTTCTTATAGGCGAACACCACGTAGGCCAGGATGATCGCACCCTGAAAGATGTTCATGCCGATCAGCTTCTTGATGAGATTGCCCTTGAGCAACATCCCATAGAGGCCGATCACCAGGAGCACTACCGTGAAGGCATAGGGCCAGTGGCCCACGACGACGTCGAAGAGCCGCTGGATCATCGGCGCAGACCGCCCTCGACCAGGTCGTCGAAGATAGAGATGAGGATTCCCATGACCGCGAAGCCGACGCCGATCTCCACCAGCAGAATTCCCGTGTTGCGAAGCATGGCTGCGTCGAATCCCAACGGCAGCGCGTCGTATTGTAGGAAGTTGCCGCCGCTGAGCTGCGCCCACAGGCCAGTGCCGGAGTAGATGAAGACGCCGAGGATGCCGAAGGGAATTCCCAGGCGGCTGGGGAATCCGCCCTGGCTGCGGTCGCGGCCGAACACGACGCGCTGCAGAAGAACGCTTCCGGCCAAGAGCGCTCCGCCCTGGAAGCCTCCACCGGGACTGTAGTGGCCGTGAAAGATGACGTAGAAGGCGAAGATCTGGATGATGGGGACCATCGCCCGTGTGACGACGTCGATGATGACGCTCTCGTCGCGGCGGATCATGCGTCTTCCTCTTCGCGACGGCGGTTGCCCCGCAGCAGGAGAAAGCAGGCCATGCCCGCGGCGAAGACGACGACGGTTTCGCCCAGCGTGTCAAAGCTTCGATAGTCGGCGATCATGACCGTGACGACGTTGGGCGTATGAGCGTCGTGATAGGCGTTCTCGATGTAGTGGTCGCTGACATGCTCGGACGCCGGCGAATGGACGTCGCCGAAATCGGAGATTCCCGATCCGGCGTAGAGCATCAAGAGGCCCATGACGCCGAGGAGAAGTTTGACCAGCGCCCTCAATCTCTCGTCCTTCGCGTCGTGTGATACACGGCCACCAAGAAGAACACTCCCGTGACGCCGGCGCCGAGCACGGCCTCGTTGAACCCCACGTCGACCGCGCCGAGAGAGACATAGAGTAGAGCGACGACGAAACTGAATACCGAGACCAGCGCGGCCGCGGCCAGAAGATCGCGAACATGCAGCGCGACGATCGCCGCGAGGATGCTCAGCACGAAGAACCCGAAGATGAGAATCTCAGTCATCGGACTTCTCCGCGTTGCGCATCCACGGCGCCAGACCCATCCGCACGGCCGAGCGACCCAGCGCATGCGATGCGGCGGGGCTGGCCAAACCCACGAAGAACCCGATCAAGAGGAGCTTCGCCGCGCTCGCGCTCACACCTTCACGCAGCGCGAGCCCGAGCATGAGGAGAATCAGGCCAAGCGTGTCGGGCTTGGCCGCCGCGTGGGCGCGCGTGTAGTAGTCGGGGAGTCGAATGATGCCGATGCTGCCCAACAGCGCGAAGAACACGCCGACTCCCAGGAGGATGTCGCTCAGGACGATCACTTGGCCTGGCCCTCCGTCCGGTCCAGATACTTGGCGACGACGAGGGCGCCGATGAAATTGAGCATCGCGTAGGCGACTGCGATGTCGACGAACATGTCGATGCGGCCGAAATGGAAACCGACCAGGCAGACGAGCATCACCGTCTTCGTCCCGAGCGTTCCGACGCCGAGCATCCGGTCGAAGATCGTTGGACCCCTTGCCACGCGCCAAAACGGAAGCAGCAGCGCGACGCCCAGGATCAGCGTGTAGATCTCCACGAGATTCATGCGTCGGCGCCTCGGTCTTGCTCATTGAAGTGATCGCGTAGCTCGACCGCCGACGGTTCCGCCATATCGTGGCCAAAAACGGCGGCGACGCGCCTCTGCATTCCTCCGTCCACGAGCCCTCTGGCGGTGGCATCGTCGATGGCATGGACCAAGAAGCGACGGCCCTGGATACGCAGGGTAAAAGTCCCTGGAGTAATCGTGATGGAGTTGCCGAGGGTGACGCGAGGAATTGCGTCGTCGAGGGGAAACTCAAAGCAGACGATCTTCGGATCGAGCATCGACCGGGGACCGAGGATGACCCTCGCGACCTCGATGTTCGCGAGGACGATCTGCCACAGGAGCCAGAAAGGGTACGCGAGCGCGCGTCCCCAGCGCACGCGGGCGAGAAACGCGTTCTCCTCTGAGCGGCTGCGCGCGCGGATGACATGCCGCGTCAACAGCACCGTGAGCAAGATCGACAGGGCGCCGTAGCTCAGGTGCAAGGGGTCGAATTTGCCCGAAAACAGCATCCAAAGGGCCGCTAGAACGACGATTTCGAGGAGCAGGAACGAGCCGGGTGGCGCGGGGCCGGCTGCGCTACTTTTTTGCGGGGCCGTGGCCATGGCTGCAACGGATCCTTCGGCGAAGACGACGGTCACGGGAGGGGATACCGCCGACGAAAACCCATGAAGTGGCGGCAATTATGGCCACCCTGCCCCCGGATTCAAGCCTCGTCTTTCTTGTGCCAGCGACGTGAACAAAAAGGGCGGGTCACGGAATCATCCTGCCGCTCGCAGATTGGCGCTGCGCGACTCTGTCGATCGTGCTAGCCTTTTTAGTGACAGGAGGCGTGACCTCCGGCAACGAGCGAAGGCCTCGCCTCCTTTCCTCTCTGAGAGGAGGCCAAAAAATGGCAACGCGACTCCCCACCCTCGCGCTGCTTCCGCTCTTGGCTGCTTGCGCGGCCACGACCCTACAGTCGGGTCTGTCCACGGACGCGGAATCTCAGACCTATCTTCAAGGCATCAGCTCCCGCTATTCAGTGCGTCTCGATGAAGTCAATTCGAGCGGGAGCGACCGTCGCGCCGAGCAGCTCCAAGGCGGTCTCGTCGCCGGCGATGAGAGCCTGACCTTCTGCGCGGCTCTCTTCCGGTCCGCAGACTCGTTTGGCCTCGACATGGTGCTTCAGAATCACGGCCTGGAAGCCTTTGATCTCTACCGCGCGAACATCGTTCTGCGTGACAACGCCGGGCGGCGGTTCGAGCCCATTCACGGTTTTGCCGGCGCCGAGCTCTACGGCCTGCGAGGTCGCACTACTGCCCGTCTTGCACAGGGAATAATTCCCGGCACGAGGAGCAGAAGTTCTCTCGCGGCGCATCGGCCCGCGAGCGAGTCTCCGCCGCTGACCGGCACGAAACGGATCGCAGGGATGGACGGGGTCGGGGTTCCCGTCGAGACACCGCGCGGTGGCAGCCTGGATTTCATCGGTAGTCTCCAGGCTGAAATCCCAAACCCCGAGCTCCCCGACGTGGTCGAAGTGCCTGCGGGCAAGAGCCGCGTCTACTGGAGCTATTGGACCGGTGAAGAGGTGGAATACCCCATCTTCGTCACCGTCTCCGTGAACGACAGACGCTTGCTCCTCAAGTTCGAGGACGTGAAGGAATAGGCAGGAGTCGAAGACACATTCTAGCGAGAGGGGGCGGGGCGGTCCGGACGGGCCGTCCCGCCATGCTTTCGGTCGCTCCGACCTCTCGCCCGCGCTAACATGCGCGCATGTCGCGCTCGAGAATCATCCCAGAACTACTGACCCTCGCGATGTTCGGCGCTTGCGGACAATCGGCCGACCCCGAATGGTCGGCGGTCATCGACTTTCCCTTCCCCATCGAGGCCGCAGACGAGGCGACGCAGGCGGCAGGAGCGTTGGGCGGCGTTCCTCACTGGCTCGAAGGCAGCTGGGGCATCGCCGAAGCGAATGGCATGTGGCTCCTCGGGCGCGGCGGCGCGCTCGTCACGGCCCTCGAGCCTGTGGAAACTCGGCTCATGATCGATGCCCAGACGAGCGCTGAGATCGCGCAGTCGGGTCAGAAATTGGATGTGTTCGTCAACGGCCACGAGTTGGCTTCGCTCGACATCCCGGCGTGGAGCCCGTCCAAGACCACTACCTTCGACCTTCCGCCGCGATGGTTGGCGGCCGCCATGGACCGCATCGAGTTTCGTCCCCACATGCATCAGGGCGACCTCGACGCGGATGCGAAACAGGAATTCGCCGTATTCCTCAAGCAGCTGCGCGTCGAGCAGCACGGCTTGCCGGAGGCGAAGCGCGCGACCGGTGGCTGGGCGGACCCGGCCCGATGGCGCTCGGTGACGATGGAAGCCGGCAGCACGCCCGCGCCCACGGAGCAGACTCCGGATGTACTGGTCATCGTCCTCGACGCCGCCCGCCCCGACCATTTCGGAGCCTACGGGTACACGCGAGCGACGACGCCTTTCATCGACTCGCTCGCCCGCGACGGCATCGTGTTGCGCAAGCTCCACTCCGTCGCGCCGTTTACGCGCTGCTCGATGCCGAGCCTTCTGACGGGCACGCCGTGGTTTACCCACGGCATGGCATTGAGCGAGGACCGCCTGCCCAGCTCCATCCCAACGGCCGCCGAATTCTTCGGGCAGGCGGGTTACCGTCGGCTGGCGCTGAGCGAGAGTCCCCACTTCTCGCGCGCCGCCGCGACCGACCGCGGCTTCGAAGAGTTCTGGGAGAGCTGGAATCATCCCGATCTCGAGGTGCTCGCGAGAGAGGCCGAAGGCGATCTGCTCGTGAGGCTGTTCGCCGAGCTGTTGGCTGCCCATCTCGATGAGAGACCGGCATTCATGATGGTGCACATGATCCCTCCCCATGTGCCCTATGCGCCCGGCAAGAAATTCGACCTGTGGGCGGAGGACGACCCGGAACGGTCGTGGAAATCCGTGGGGCCCGGCGAGCTGAGAGCTTTCGGTCGTGGCACAAGCGAGTTGAGCGAGCCCCGGCGTCGACGACTCGTCGCGCTGTATGACGGCAACTTGCGGCGGGCCGATGATCTCGTGCAAAAACTCATCGAGCACTGGCAGGGCCTCGGACGCGCGCGTCCACTGCGAATCCTGATCTCTTCCGACCACGGCGAGGCTTTGGGTGAACACGGCCTGTTCGGGCACAATTTTTCGCTGTTCACGGAGATGACGCAGATACCCGGCGTGTTTTGGCCGCGGGAGGCGTTTCCCGAGCTCGCGGCCCGAGAAGGAGAGCTGTGGTCGAACGAAGATCTCTTGCCGTTGCTCTTGCGCAACGTCGGTTGGCAACCGAGCGAAAGCGTGATGTTGCCGAGGCAGTTCGCACGGATCGTGCGCGGCTCGGCGGAACAGCGGCCTGTGATTCTGATGCGCAGCCTGCTCGAGATCGGCGCGCGCAGCGACGACACTCTGTGGACATTCGATCGACGCCGCGGCCCCGGAGTCTATGACCTGCGGGGCGATCCGGAGGGTTCGACCAATCTCTTCGCCAGCGGCGGGCAGGACTTTCCGGAGTGGGTCGTGGGGCTGGGCCAGCTCGCGCGGGCCTCGGAGATCATGGCGTCGGAGCCCGCCGACTCGATATCGAGCGTGGATTCGGACAGACTGAGAGCTCTCGGGTATATCGACTGAGTGCACGCCAAGCAGCATTCGAATTCCGCTGCGCCGGTGCATCCATCTGGAATACTATCCGCGTCGAGGAGGGCCGTTGCAAGGAGTCCACGTTCTTCGAGATCTCGTGGTGCTGGTGGGCGTCTCCATCCCAGTCGTGGCCATCGCCCATCGCTTCCGCGTCCCCGCCATCATGGGATTTCTGTTGGCCGGCGTGGCCACCGGGCCCCACGGCCTCGGCCTCATCCAAAGCCCGGCCTCGGTGGCCGAGGTGGCCGAGATCGGGGTCGTGCTCCTCCTCTTTACCATCGGCCTCGAGCTTTCTCTTTCGCGAGTGCTTACGCTCGGCCGCGAGCTGATTCAGGGAGGCGGGCTTCAGGTAGGGCTCACCCTCCTGGCCGTGGCTGGCATTGCCGTTGCCTTCGGCATCGGGACGCGACAGGCCATTTTCTACGGCGCTCTCGCCGCCCTGTCCTCGACTGCCATCGTCCTGAAGGCCTATGCCGAGCGCGGCGATCTCGACGCGCCCCACGGCAGAGTCACGGTGGCGCTCCTCTTGTTTCAGGACCTCGTCGTCGTTCCTCTCATGCTGCTCGTCCCCATACTCGCCGACAACGACGTGGGCGCGCGTCGCTCCTGGCTCGAGATCACGAAGGGATTTCTCGTCGTCGCCGGACTCCTCGTGGGTGGGCGCCTGGTGGTGCCTCGCGTCCTCGACCGACTCGTGCTCTTCAAGGACCGCGAACTCTTCACACTCTGCATCCTCTTCATCGCATTGGGAGCCGCATTCGTCACCGCCCAGTTCGGGCTGTCTCTCGCTCTCGGCGCCTTCCTCGCCGGCCTCGTCGTTTCGGAATCCGAGTATGGGCTCCAGGCGCTCTCCGACATCCTCCCATTCCGCGACACTTTCACGGGGATCTTCTTCACGTCGATCGGAATGCTCCTCGACGTCAGCTTCGTGCAGGACAATGTCGCGCTCGTGTTCGGGACGGCGCTCGGAGTCCTCGTCCTCAAGGGAATCATCGCCTCCGCGGTCGTGCTCAGCCTGGGTCGCAGCCTGGTCACGAGCATTCGCTCGGGGGCAAGCGTGGCACAGGTCGGGGAGTTCTCCTTCATCCTCGCCAGCGTGGGCGCGCCGCTGGGACTCTTCGCCGCGAGTCACTACCAGCTGTTTCTCGCCGCCACAGTCCTCACCATGCTTGCCACGCCCGTCCTCATCGCCACGGCCCGCCCGGCGGCCGAGTGGTTAGCGCGTGCCCTGAGGCGGCCGAGCATCGTCTTTCCCGCCGACGCGGAAACCAAGATCGCCGAGCTCTCCGATCATGCCGTCATCATCGGCTACGGCCTCGGCGGCCGACATCTGACTCGAGTGTTGCGAGCGGCCGCGATCCCCCATGTCGTGCTCGAACAGAACGGGCGCATCGTGCGGCAGGCTCGCCGGGAGGGCATAGCGATTCTATACGGCGATGGCTCTCAGCGAGAAGTACTGCTGCGAGTCGGCGTGCGGCGGGCACGTTTGATCGTCTTCGCCATCTCCTCGCCGGCGGACGAGAGACGCGGCGTCGCGCTGGCGCGTGAGCTCAACCCCGGCATCCGCAACATCGTCCGGACGCGCTACGTTCGATCCATCGACGACCTGATGGCCCTGGGCGCGACCGCCGTGGTGGTCGAGGAGTACGAGGCCACCATCGAGCTGTTCTCCCGGGTTCTCGAGGTCTACAAGGTGCCGACGAACACCATCCACCGGGAGCTCCAGGCGGTGCGCGGAGAACACTACCGCATGCTGCGCGAAGGAGTGCGCTCCCCCCTCGCCTTCGATGCCCTTAAAAATCTCGGAATCCACGAGGCACTCGACATGGTGGAGGTGGAGGAGGGCTCGCGTGCCGTGGGCGAAAGCCCGACTTCCATGCAGCTACGGAGCACCACGGGAGCCATCGTCATCGCCGTGGTGCGCGACGGTCAGGCCATCTTCCGGCGAGACCCGACCTTCTCATTCTGCACCGGGGACACCGTCGTTCTGGTGGGAGAGGACGCCGATTCCCTAGCCCAGGGCTTGAACGTTTTCCGAGCAGGAAATCCGAACGCTTGAATGTTGCACTCCGGGCCTTGCACGGCCCGCCGTCAGATTTGTCGCGCGCGGACATCACGGGCAACCGCTACGCCTCAACATCGGCTTCAATTCCGCCAGCCCCAAGACGTTCAATACATCTGTCGCCCGCAGCCAACCCTTCCGCGCCAACGCAATGCCATAGCGCAGATCCTTCAGTCCCTCCGTGCGATGCGCGTCCGCGCCGATGGAGATCTTCACACCGGCCTTCACGGCCTTGGGTAGATCGCGCCAGTCGAGATCGAGCCGATGCGGATTCGCGTTCAATTCGATGGCGCAGCCGGACTCGCCGGCGGCGGCGATCACCTCGTCCATGTCGAGATCGAAGCCTTCACGCGCCAGGAGCAGGCGTCCGGTCGGGTGACCCAGCACGCTCGTGAATGGATTCTGCACGGCGCGCACGCTCCGCAAGGTCTGCTTCTTGCGGTCCAATCCAAAATTGCCATGTACGCTCGCGACGATGAAGTCGAAGGACTCGAGGACGTCATCGTCGTAGTCGAGGGCGCCGCCAGGGAGGATATCGCTCTCGATGCCCTTGAGAATCACGATGCCATCGAGCCGCTCGTTGAGCCGGTCGATCTCCTCGTGCTGGCGCAGGATGTCGTCGGGCTTGAGGCCGTGGGCGTAAAACGCCGTCTGGCTGTGGTCGGAGAGGCCGATGTACTCCCAGCCCAACGCCTGGGCCGCCCGCGCCATCTCCTCGATGCTGTGGGCGCCGTCGCTCCAGGTCGAGTGGTTGTGCAAGGCGCCGCGAATGTCACCTGGTTGAAGCAATTCCGGTAGCGCGCCGGATTCCGCGGCCAGGAGCTCGC
>Ga0326597_10013581_pt1 | contig 10701 bp, 10 predicted proteins | sample RVTome_12_FD_203789 | JGI IMG/M metagenome (GOLD analysis project Ga0326597, IMG submission 203789) | Soil microbial communities from uranium-contaminated site in the Upper Colorado River Basin, Wyoming, United States - RVT100D185 | ecosystem: Environmental > Terrestrial > Soil > Contaminated >... | reverse complement strand
CAGGAGCTGTTCCAAGCGCTCTCTCCTTGCTTCATCTCAGGGGGGATCGCTCGGGCCGCCGCCCATTCCGTCCGCGATGGCCCTCGCGCTCCCCCCTGAACCCCCCTCGCTCGCGCCGCCGTGCCGCGCACGTCGCCGCTCGCTATCTCACCGAGCCGTCCAGGCCGTTGTAGAAGGCCTTGGGCTTGGTGGCCATGTGCGGCTTGAGCACCTGTACCTTGTGGGTGCGCAGGTACTCGTGGATGGGATCCTCGGGGTCCTTCAAATCGACGAGCTGGCGCGCGCCGGTGGGGCACACCTCGCAGCAGGCGGTGGTGAGGCCCCGCGTGATCCGGTGGTAGCAGAGGTCGCACTTGTCCACCACGCGGGTGGCGGGATCGATGTAGCGGCAGCCGTATGGACAGGCCTGCACGCAGTAGCGGCAGCCCAGGCAGTACTTCTTGTCCACGAGCACCACGCCGTCCGGGGAGTGAAAGGTGGCGCCCACCGGGCACACCTGCACGCAGGGCGAGTGCGCGCAGTGGTTGCACATCTTGGGGACGAAGAAGGTCTTGCCCTCGCCGGCGCGGTAGCGCTCGGGGAACCCGTCGCGGCCGCCGTCCGGGGAGTCCACCTGCGGATGCTCCAGGTCGTCGCCGCGCACCTGATAGCGCTCGACCCAGGTTCGGAAGTAGAACGGCTCCGGCGAGACGCCGTTCTCCTCCTTGCACGCGCGCACGCAGCGGCCGCAGCCGATGCACTTCTCGACGTCGATCAGCATCCCCCACCAATGGCGCGTCGCGTCGTAGCCGGGGGCCTTCTCGGGCTCGCCGGCCAGCACGTGTTCGTAGGCCAGGCCCGCCGCCCCGGTCAGGAGCAGGAGCTTCCCGGTCTGGAGGAGGAACTGCCGGCGGTCGGCGGTCATGCCTGAGCCTTTCAGGGGCCCGGATCGTGGGCCGAGTGGCAGTCGGTGCACGCGCCCTCCGGCGCGTGGTCCCGCGGGTCCACCTGCGGGAACGAGACCGGGCGCGCGACGTTGGTCCGGTGGCAGGTCAGGCAGAGCGCGCGGCCCTCCGGCCTCAGCGCCTTGTGAGCCTTCGGCTCGGACGCATGCGCGGCGAGGGCACCGTGGCAGCTTTCGCAACCGACGCCGGCGTGCTTGCTCTTGCGCAGCTCGGCCACGCGCTCGGCATGGCAGGCCGCGCAGGCGGCGCGGCCGGCGTGCACGAGCGACCGCGCCCGGTTGTCCGCCAGCGCTCCCGCCCGGTAATGGCCGTAGACCCCGAAGTCCGCCGGTACCAGGAGCGCCTTCGCGAGCAGGAAGAGCAGCAGCCCGGCCGCGAACAGCCCGAGGACGCGCACGAGATGCTCACCGTGGCCGAACAGCCGGCTCATGGACAGACAGTAGGGCCGCCGGGAAGCGAATTGAATGGATCAGAGGGCTCAAACCGCCCGGATCCACCGCTCTACCCTCCGCTCCTGCAGCAGTTGCGGCGCCTATCCAAGGACGCGCCGCCCCACCGCACGGCCCAGGAAACGCAGCCGGTCGCGCCAGGGGAGGCGGTTGAGGTTGGTCCGGACGACGCCGGCGGTGAAGTACGTCTTTCGCGAGTAGTCGATGGCCACGTCCACGACCACGGGCCGGCCCGCGCCGGTCACCTCGGCCACACGCTCGAGGACGTCCGGCGTCTCGGCGTCGCGGTCGAGCCTCAGGCACGAGACGCCCAGGCCGCGACAGAGCGCCTCGAGGTCGTAGTCGGGCAGCTCGCTCTGCACCTTGCGGTTCATCGCGACCTTCTGGAACTGCGCGATCTGGGCCAGCTCGCGGTCACGCAGGACGAACACCGCGACGGCGATGCCGTGGTGGGCGGCCGTCAGCAGCTCCAGCCCCGTCATGAGGAACGCGCCATCGCCGGCCAGCGCGATCACCGGAGCGTCCGGGCACGCGAGCCGGGCGCCGATCGCGGCCGGCACCGCGTAACCCATGCACGAGTAGTCGATGGGGCCGAGGAAGTGGCCCGGCCGGTCGAGTCGCAGGCACTCCATGGCCAGGAACGTCCCGTTGCCGCTGTCGGTGGTGAAGATGGCGTCGCGGCCGAAGCGCCGCTGCATCGCCTCGAGCAGCAGCGCGGGCGTGACGCGCGCCGGCGCCGCCCCCTCGCGCCACTCGTGGCGCACGCCCTCGTGGCCCACCCGCATGCGGCGGCGCAGCTCGGGAAGCGCCGCGCGGGCCGCGAGCCGCGGCAGCAAGCCCCTGACGAAGGCGGCGGCGTCCGCCGCGATCGCGACCTCGGCCGCGAAGTTGCGCCCGAGCACGCCGGGCTCGATGTCCACGTGGACGAGGGGGGCGGGTGGCGTGAGGCCGTAGCTCGCGGTGGCCACTTCGCCGAAGCGGCAGCCGATGGCCAGCGTCAGGTCGCACTCGCGCGCGATCTTCCGCACGAACCCGGGCGCGGCTTCCCCGAAGCCGGGCCACAGGAAGAGCGGATGCGTCTCCGGGAACACGCCCTTGCCCTGGAAGGTCGTGGACACCGGCGCCTCGAGCCGCTCGGCGAGCGCGACGAGGTCGGCGGCCGCCCCCTGCGCCCCGAGGCCGAGATAGAGCAGCGGGCGGCGCGCATTCGCGAGGAGCGACGCCACGCGGTCGATTTCCGCGGCCGACGGAGCCGGCGGCGGAAGGGTCGGGCCGGGGTCGGGCGTCTCGCTCTCGTGCGTGAAGAGATACAGGTTCGCGGGGATCTCGACCATCACGGGCCCCGGCGCCCCCTCGCGCGCCAGCCGGCAGGCGCGCCGGATCACCGGGTAGATGTCCTGGCCCCGCTCGGGCCGGAACTGGCCCTTCGTCACCGGCCGCGCGAGGGCGAGCTGGTCGACGTCGTGGAGCTGGTAGGCCATGCCGGTGTCGCGGCGGATGCCGCAGCCGAGCACCAGCACCGGCACGGTGTCCATGAACGCCTCCGCGATCCCGGAGAGCGCGTGCGTGAGGCCCGCGCCCGGCACCACGTTGACGCAGGCCATGCGCCCCGAGGCGCGCCAGACCGCGTCGGCCATGAAGCCCGCGCTCTGCTCGTCGGTCACCAGGACCGGCCGCACGCTCTCCGAATCCGCGAGCGCGTCGTAAAGCTCGATGTTGTGCGTGCCGGGGATGCCGAAGGTGAACGGGATGGCCTCGTCTTCGAGGGCCTTCACCACCAGGGCCGCGCCCGTCCTCTTCATGCCGGCCTCGCGCACGGGCGCACGGCCAGGAGCTCGCGCGCCTCCTCGCGCAGCTTCTCCGCCACGCGGTCGGCCAGCGCCATGACGGTGAGGTAGGGGTTGATCTCGAGCGAGTCGGGGAACAGGCTGGCGTCGGCCACGCGCAGCCAGGGCATCCCGTGGACGCGTCCCCAGGCGTCCGTCACCGAGTCGGCCGCCGTCCTCCCCATGCCGCAGCCGCCCATCAGGTGCGCCGCGGAAACCGGGACCTTCCCGGTCTTGAAGTGACGCACGTCGACGAGCTCGTCGAGGCGGCCCGCGTCGCGGGCCTCGATGAGCGGCGGGTCCGCGGAGGGAGCGTGCACGCGCCGCGCGCCGGCCGCGAAGAAGATGCGGGCCGAGGCGCGCGTGGCGCGCACGAGGGAGGCGATCACCTCCTCCGTGAAGCGGTAGTGCACCACCGGCCTGCCCCGAGAGTCGATCGACACGCGGTTGCCGGGGACCGCATGGTCGCAGGCCAGGACCAGGATCATCTGCAGGCGCGGGAAGGCGCGCATGAGGCGGCTGTGGTCCTCGCCGAAGCCGGCCAGGTTCTTGGCCGTGGTGAAGGGGAAATACATGCACGTCTCGAGCACGTACCCCTCCTCCTGCGCGCGGTCGAGGAAGTAGCTCTTCGGGTGGCCCACGTCGTTCGTGATCGGCTGCGCGTGCTCGCCCACCAGGATGTGGGCGGGGTGGCAGGTGAAGCCCTCCCCCAGCCGCGGCAGCGAAGCGGGCAGGCGCGAGCGCAGCAGCAACGCCGGCGTGCCCACGGCTCCCGCGGCCAGGACGATGGCGCCCGCCCGGATGCGGTACTCCCCCGGCGCCCACTCGGACGCCCGCCCCCTGGCGCCGTCGGGCCGGCGCGCCACGCGTACGAGAGCGTCGCGGCCCTCCAGGCGCAGCACCTCGGCGCGCGTGACGACTTCGACGCCGCCTGCTTCGGCCCGCGGGAGCTGCACGCGGTGCGTGCCCTGTTTGGCGCCACCGGGACAGCCGAGGTTGCACAGGCTGGAGCCCCGGCAGCCCTTGACGTTGAGCGGGAAGGGCTCGGCGCGGTACCCGACCGCGGCGCATCCGCGGGCGAAGAGCCGGTTATTGTCGTTCAACTCCTCGGGGTCCAGGAGGTGGACGTTGTTCTCTTGCATGTAGCGCCGCGAGCGGCGCACCACGTCGGCATGGTCGAGGCCGGGGACCTTCCAGCGCCGCAACACGCGCTCGGGAGCGAGGAGCGACGTGCCGGTGTAGACCACGGTGGAGCCACCGTAGGCGCGGCCGAACGCGAGGGTCATCGTCCCCTCGGCGGTCAAGAAGCCTCCGCCGTCCTCGTAGAGCGCACCCGCCATCTCCGCCTCGCGGCCCGTGAACTCGTGCTCGTCGAGCCGCGCGCCCTGCTCGAGGAGCAGCACGCGCCGGCCGTCACGCGCGAGCGGCACGAGCGCCTGGGCCACCGTGCCGCCCCCGGCGCCGGAGCCCACGATCAGGACGTCACAGGCCCTCTCGATCACCGCCGCGCCTCCCAGCCCCGGACGTCCGCGCGGTAGCCGATCGCCGCCGCCGCCTCGGGGCGGCCGTAGTAGCCCATGAAGACCAGCGTGCGCAGCCCCCAGAAGCCCCGGCGCAGGAGCAGGAGCGGCGCGTCCTGGAACGAGGACGCCACGGCCGTGCGGCGCGACGGGTCGAGGGCCGCGAAGGCTCGACCGTACCGGACGTACGACGCGAGGTCGATCATCCGCACGAGCAGCCGCACCTGCCGGCGCAGCTTCGCGGACCGCTCCGCCAGCGCGCCTTCCACGATGGCGCGGAGGGCCTCCCACTCCTTCGCCGGCAGTCCCGCCGCCTCCGGAACGACGGTCTCGGCCACGGCGCGGAACGTGACCGCGACGGGGTCCATAACCGGCGCGCTCATCGGTGCCGCCACACGGGCGGACGCTTCTCGAGGAACGCCCCCAGGCCCTCGACGGCGTCGTCCGTCTTCATGAGCTCGTCGAGGAACAGCCGCTCGGCCTCGCGCAGCCCGTCCTCGAAGCCACGGCCCACAGCCTGCAGGACCGCGCGCCGCGCCAGGCGCAGCGCGGGCCCGCTCTTCTCGCGCAGCTTCTGGACCTGCGCCTGCACGGCGCCCGCCAGCTCCGGGCCGGGGACGACCGCGTCCACGAGCCCGATCCGCGCCGCCTCCGCGGCCGGGAGCACGTCGCCCGAGAGCACCATCTGCAGTGTCCGCGCGAGGCCGATGCGGTGCGGGAAGTGGACGGCGGCGATCGGCGGGAAGGACGCCAGCTTCACCTCCGGCAGCCCGAAGCTCGCGCGCTCGCTCGCGATCACGAGGTCGGCGAAGCAGGCCAGCTCGCAGCCGCCGCCGAGCGCCGCGCCCTGCACCGCGGCGATGGTCGGCACGGAGAGCGCCCGCAGCCGGCGGAAGACGTCGTGGAAGGCGGGAAGCATGACGCTTGCCCGCTGGGGCAGGTGGTCCTCGACGGCGACGCCGGCCGAGAAGACCTTGCCCTCGGCGGCGATCACCAGGACCCGCAGCCCGTCCTCCGCACGCAGGCCGTCCACCGCGCGGAGAAGCTCGCGCACCATCTCCAGGTGCAGCACGTTGAGCGGCGGGCGCCGCAGGACGATGCGGGCGACCTCTCCGTCGTCCTCGACCTGCAGGAAGGAATAGCCGGTGTCCATGCGGCTTCCGCTCAGAGCTTGAAGAGCTGGACGGCGTTGTCGCGCAGGAGCTTGCGCTTGGCCTCCGGCCGCAGACCCAGCTCGTCCACCTGGGCGAGGTTCTCCTTCCAGGGCAGGCCGTTGGTCCCCCAGAGCGCGCGGTCCTGGCCCATGCGGCTGTTGACGAACTGGACGATCTCGGGCTTCAGGTACTTCGGCATCCAGGCGTCGACGCCGAGGTAGACGTTGTCCCACTTGTAGCAGACCGAGATCAGCTCCTCCACCCAGGGCCAGCCGGTGTGCGCGCCCACCAGCTTGAGGTCGGGGAAGTCGCAGGCCACGCGGTCGAGGTAGATCGGCCGCGCGTGCTCGCTGGGCATCCCCTCGAGCACGTGCCCCACCTGCAGGGAGACCGGCACGTCCAGCTCGACGCACTTGGCGTAGAGCGGGTACATCCGGGCGTCGTGGATGGGGATGTCGAAGCCGTAGATGTGCACGTAGACGCCGCGGAAGCCGTGCTCCTTCACCGCGCGCTCGATCTCCGCCAGGCTCTCCTTGATCCGGAACGGGTTGTAGCCGGCGAGGCCGGCGAACCGGTCGGGATGGCGCTCGGTGTACGCGGTCACCTCGTCGAGCCGCGTGTCCATGTACATCCACTTGTTGCGGTAAGACCACATCTTGGTCTGCGCGATCAGGACCTTGGCCACCCCCGCGGCGTCCATCTTCGCCAGCATGTCCTCCAGGCTGGGGAACTGGGGCAGGCCGCCGATCGCGCGCTCCATGCGGCAGAGCAGCTCGCCCTTCTTGGCCTCGTTCCAGCGCGCGATGAACTCGGGCGTGGCGACGTAATACATGAAGTCGATGGCCCCGGCGTCGTCGCTCATTCTGGCCTCCCTCTTCTCATTCACCCCCGCCCGTCACATCATGGTCAGGCCGCCACTCACGGAGAGCGTCTGGCCCGTGATGTAGTCGGCCGCGGGCGAGGCCAGGAACGCCACGGCCTCCGCCACCTCCTCGGGCGTCCCCACGCGGCCCCAGGGGATCGCCCGCGTCACGGCGTCCATCACCTTCGGCATCCGCTCACGGCAGTCCTGCAGGAGGGCGGTCTCGGTCAGCCCCGGGCAGACCACGTTGACGTTGATCTTGTGGCGGGCCAGCTCGCGCGCCAGCGTCTTGGAGAACGCGATGAGGGCTCCCTTGGTCCCCGCGTAGACCGCCTCGCCGAAGGAGCCGCCGCGCCCGGCGTCGGAGCCGATGTTCACGACCTTGCCCCTTCCGCGCTCCACCATCCCCGGCAGCACCGCCTTGCAGGTGTAGAGCACGGCCTTGAAGTTGAGCGTGATGATCCTGTCCCAGGTGTCCTCCTCGCTCTCCAGGAAGGGTTGCAGCCGGTCCCAGCCGGCGTTGTTGACCAGCACGTCGATGGGACCGATGGCCTCGGCCGCCCGCCGGGCCATGGCCTCGACCTCCGCCCGCCGCGTGAGGTCCACGCGGAGCGCCACGGCCCTGCGCCCGAGCGCCTCCGCCTCCGCCCGCACCCGCTCGGCGTTCTCGCCGTCGATGTCCACGACCGCCACGTCGGCGCCGTCGCGGGCGAGGGCCAGGGCGATGGCGCGGCCGATGCCGCGGCCCGCCCCCGTCACCAGGGCGCTGCGCCCTTCGAGCCTCAGGCCGTCGCGCTCGCCGTCCATGCGGCACCTCCCATGCCTACCTTTTCGCGGCGGAACCCGCCCCAGATCGCCGCGCCGATGGCGCCCGCGAAGGCGGAGAGCGGGTGGCGGACGACCTCCAGCTTCGCCCCGCGGCCGGCGCCGCCGGCCCGGAGCGCGTCCTGCAGCGCGGCGGCCAGGCCGTCGTCGGCGGCCAGGCCGCCGCTGACGAAGACGACCCCCTCGACGCCGAGGGAATGGAGCAGGCGCGCGAAGCGGCCGGCCATGCTGTCGTGGATCCCGCGCAGGATGTCGGCCGGGGCGAGGCCGCGCGAGACCATGTTGATGACGTCGGTCTCGGCCAGGACCGCGCAGATCGAGCTGACCGCTTCCGGCTTGTCCGCGGACAGGGAGAGCGGCCCGATGTCCGCCTGCGAGACGCCCAGGTAGCGCGCGATGTTCTCCAGGAACTGGCCGGAGCCCGAGGCGCACTGGCTCGTCATCTTGTAGCCGAGGACCTTTCCCCGCTCGTCGATGGCCATGGCCCGCGCGTGCAGCGCTCCCACGTCGAGCACGGCCCGGGCCCGCGGCTCGAGGAAGAGGGCGCCCCGGGCGTGCGTGGTCATCCCGTAGAAGTGGCCGGTGGCGAAGGGCGCGTCCTCTCCCTCGCCGGTGGTGGCGACGTAGTCGAGCTCGCGGACGCCGGCCGCCGCCACCGCGGAGGCGAACGCCTCTTCGACCACGTCCGCGACGACGCGCCGGCGCACGCGCGAGAGGGCCTGCCCGAGCACGGCATCGGCGCCGCCGCCACCGACGCGCATGACCACGGCCTTGACCGCGCTGGAGCCGACGTCGACACCGGCGGTCAGGCTCATGCCGCCGCCCCCCGCAGGGCGAACCGCGCCGCGCCCAGCGCTCCCGTGTAGATGCTGTCGGCCGAGATGTTGATCCGCCGCGGCCCGTAGTTCTCGGCCACCAGCGCCGCGAGCGCCCGCACGGCGGCCGGGTTGCGCGCGACGCCGCCCGTGAACGTGAACTCGTCCTCCACACCCCCGGAGCGCGCGAGCAGGCTCATGGCCCGCAGGATCACGGCGCGGTGCAGCCCGGCCAGGATGTCCTCGCGCTTCTCGCCCAGGGAGAGCCGCTCGCGCAGCTCCGCCCCCGCGAAGACCGTGCAGGTGGAGCTGATCTTGACCGGCCGCCGGCTCTCCAGGGCCAGCGGGCCGAGCTCGTGCAGGCCCATGTTCATCTCGTCGGCGATGTAGCCGAGGTACCGGCCGCAGCCGGCGGCGCAGCGGTCGTTCATCTGGAAGCCCGTGACGATCCCGCGCGCGTCCACCTGGATGGCCTTGGTGTCCTGCCCCCCGATGTCGAGCACGGTGCGCGTGCCCGGGAACAGGACGTGGGCGCCCAGGCCGTGGCAGAGGATCTCGGAGCGGATCTGCTCCTTCGGGAAGGGCAGGCGGGCGCGGCCGTAGCCGGTGCCCACGGTGCGGGCGACCGAGAACTCCGCCGTGGCCGAGGCCTCCACGGCCGCGCGGACGGGTGCTTTGGCGCCCGCGCGCCCGAGCGCCTTGCCGATGTGCTCGCGGAAGCCGAGGTCGAGCGGCTCGTTCTCGACGCGCACGATGCATTTGTCGTAGAGCCCGACGAGGAGGTCGAAGGTGACGCCGGACGGGCCCGCCCGCTCCTCGGCCAGCCGCGCGTACGCGGAGCCCGCGGCGTCGCGGAAGAAGTCGGACCGCGCGGACGGGCTTTCCTCCTCGAGCCGCCCCTCCTCCTCCGCGGTCATCGCGCGGAAGATCTCCCCCACCGCCTCCGCGGCCGCGCGGCGCAGCGCGGCGGGGACCCTGCCGATCTCCTCCTCGATGCGCGCGCGCAGGCTCGCGAGCTGCACCAGCCGCTGCTCCAGCCGGAAGGCGCGCAGCAGCCTCTCCAACGCCGCGGCCCCGCCCGCGCGCGCGACCTCGCGCTCGAGGAGGCGGAAGCGGGCGGAGACGAACGCCTCCGTGCGCGCGACCTCGACCGCGAGGTCGTAGTTCGAGCGCGAGTTCGTGATGCCCCGGCCCAGGACCTCCCCCTCCTCGTCGAGGACGACCGCCTTGGTCGTGGTCGAGCCGAGGTCGACGCCGACGAAGCAGTTCACCCCGTCGCTCCCGCCCGCCGGGCCTCGAGCATCTGGAAGTAGCTCTCCATGCGGTTCTTCAGGTTCGCGGCCGAGAAGTACCGCGCGTCCACGAGGTCCGACTCGATGAACGCGCCGGGCACGCCCGTGCGGCGCTCCACCTCGCGCAGGAGAGTGAGCTGCCCGGCCGAGAAGGAGTTGCACGACTTGACCGAGTGGACGAGGAAGCCGTCCGCCCGGTACTCCCGCACGTAGTCCGCGATCATGGCCACGCGCGAAGGAAGGCTGCGGTTCGTGTAGCAGCCGCTGCAGTAGTCGGCCATGGTGCCGAGCGGGTCGGCCGGGTCGTGCCGGAAGCCGAGGTCGTAGGTGCCGCCCACTTTCGAGTAGGTGGAGGCGACGACGACGGCGCCCTCCTCGGCGAACATGCGCCAGAAGTCGCGGAAGTGCGTCCAGTTGGGAGGTCCCTCGACGACCAGCCGGTGCTTCTGCCGGTCGAGCCGCCCGGCCGGTGTCTCCGGTCCCTCGCCGCGCGCCGCGCGCTCGTCCACCTCGAGGCGTAGCGCCCGGTAGTACGCCAGCCCCTCCTCCGTGCCCCGGAAGGCGGAGAAGATCGGCCCCACGTAGTAGACCGCGCCGAAGTAGGCGTCGATCGGGCTCGGCGTCCTCTTCGCGGACTGGAGGACGGCGACGAGGTCGTCCTCCGTGGCCGCGCTGCGGGCGAGGTTCTCCCGCAGGAGGTCCTCGTCGTAGCGCCGGCCGGACACCTTCTCGAGGGCCGGAATCAGGCACTCCCGGATCTGGCGGGCCACGTAGGCGCGCTGCGCCGGCGTCTGCGCGCCGTCCCCCTGGTACGGCACCTGGAGGAAGACCGTCGGGCAGCCGTACTCCTCGCGCAACAGCTCGAACCACTTCATGAACGTGTAGCAGCCGGTGTAGGAGAGGAGCAGCAGGTCGGGCCGCGGCAGGCGCGTCCCGGTCGGCCCGACGTTGCCCGCCTTCAGCATCCCCACGTCGCACTTGACGTAGGAGCAGACGTCCTCCGAGTGCCCCGCC